>SXGT01580592.1_pt1 | contig 33540 bp, 31 predicted proteins | sample 3176221 | NCBI WGS metagenome assembly SXGT01 (sample SAMN11356862, study PRJNA531348) | freshwater metagenome | isolation source: freshwater sample F1-120 | place: China: Fuxian Lake, Yuxi | collected 2017-12-25 | reverse complement strand
TGTCTTCTGAATACGAACTACTGATACTGGGTGGTACACTGGTCGTTTCGGACCAGTGCATTCTTCGGGAACTGGATTCCCCGATCAAGTATGAATACCAGCGGCAAGAATTATATCAGGACGCAAGCCATGACAGAACCCTCCGAAAACGCAAAACCGACGGTCGCGATTCTTGGTGCTTCGTCGGATCGCCAGAAATTCGGCAACAAATCGGTCCGTGCCCACTTGGCGCAAGGCTATACCGTCTATCCGATTAACCCGAAAGAGACGGAAATTGAGGGTTTGAAAGCGTACAAAACGCTGGCTGACCTGCCGGTCAAATCACTGGACCGGATTTCGGTTTACCTGCCACCGCCGATTGGAATCAAAATGCTGCCGGACATTCAGGCGGCGAACGCGAAAGAAGTCTGGTTCAACCCTGGCGCGGAATCAGATGAGCTAGTGAAAGCGGCTTATGAGCATGGGATCGACCCGATTAGTGCGTGCAGCATTGTGGATATCGGGGAGACGCCGGGGAAGTATCAGTGAGGTATTGGACTTCTAGAAAACATCTCGCCCTCTCAAAACTGCCTAGCGTTTGGATTTCTCGCCCGTGAGTGCCTTGTCGAGAATGGAGTGATACGTTGGGTCATCCCACGCGCGTTTTGCGGTCTCGTAAAGTTTGTTGGCTTCTTCTTGGCGGTCGTTTTTTACCAATGTGATGATTAGTACTGCTGACTCGTCCTTAAACTTCCTTTCAGCGAAATCCTTGATACTGGCATTCAGCTTTCCTTCCTTCAGCATGCGATTGTGCATCCGGAAGTTGTCCCAGGCTTTGTCAAAGTCTTCCTCTGGATCAATGTGACGGCCGAGCGTTTCATAGTCATTCAGCTTGGCACGTACATCTTTGGCGACAATCAGTGCGGTGCTGATTTTATCTTCATCCTGCTGTTCTTCGATCTTGTGAAACAGCAACTTAGTGTCACTGTCGAGTCCCAACTCACGACTGATGCCGGAATAGTCGTGAAAAGGCTGGAAGACTTTTCTTCCTTTGGATTCCAGTGCGCGATCATGTGCAGCCAGACGAACCTGCTCGAGTTCGACCATGGCTGGTTGATAGACGTCTGCAAGGTCGTGCCAGTCCGAGAGTGCGTAGGAAAGACGAACTCCAGACAGCGATTCGCGATACTCCAGAGCATGATGATGGAACCAGACATACTTCGCTAAGGCAATGTCGTAACGACGTTGTTTCTTGTCCTCCTTTGCTTCGCGAAGAATTTCCTGTGGATCAGGATTCTCAGGTGGTGTCCAGTCCTGGGCTCTGGCAGTTCCTGTGACAAGCATCAGGTAAATACCAACTACCAGCGTCAATCGCATCTGTAAACCTTTTTTTCAATGCAAGAACTAGACAACAAAAACTACTCCGTTCCCCCGCCCATGCGGAAGGCGGTGACGGCGGCGATGCCGATGAAGAGGTAGCTCATTGGACCGAGGACTTCGAACAGATTCAGGTTCGAGGCGATGTGCATGAACGTGCCATTTTCGATCAGAGCAGTCCCGACGGCCTGTTTACGTGCTTCGTACTCTTCGGCGATCAGCTTTTCTTTTTCCAGCAAGGACTTCACGTTCCATTTGGTTTTTGCTTCTGCATAGATCCCGGCAGGAAACAGGTCTTCAGGCGGCGTATTGGCGAGCTGGTCGTCGGCGACTTGAGGCCAGATCAGTTTGGTACCTGCCTGCTCTTTCTCTGCGGCGAGTTTATAAGCAAAGACATTGATCATGTCGGCGTAATCTGGGGACTCCACTTTTTGGGGATTGGCAATGATCGTGTTTTGGATGTGTTTGGTCGCCATGAATGCCAGTGAGAAATATTGAGCCAGCAGGACGCATGTGATCGTGATGACGGCTGCTCCCAGTCCGGTTTCGAAGCCGGCATGGCCTCCGGCTTGCGATTTGACGCAGATCCCGACCAAAGCACCCACACCGACAGCGACATAGCCTATTTCATATCCCGTGAAGTACGCGATCGCCCCCCAGATGACACCGCCGATGATTCCGCCGAAAAAGCCGGAGAGGATCCAGACAATTTTTGAACCCGCTGACATGGACGCGGCTTTGCGCGATTTTGCTTTTCCACGCGTCGGTCTTCTCACCGGGATCGGAGCGGACGTTTCTTCGACTTCCTCTTTCTCCTTTTTGCGAGCAGAACGATTCGCGGAGCTCAATCGGGGAGGAAGTGATGGTCCAGTTTTGGGCGGAGGAGCTTTGCGAGATCTGGTCTCTTCCATCGACAGTAGCCTTTAATGACGTCGAGTAATGGCGATGCGCTGAATTTAGAAACGCTGCTATTGCACTCAAACGACCTCGAAAATGCAATCACAAATATTCAGTTCCTGGCAGTTTCTGATCACATCCATTTGATACTTAAATACCTGCCAATGCGTGTGCGTTTTTGATGGTCCACAGACTATTTAACAATTCGACTGGCAGAGGCGTTTCGGTGTTCTTATGTTATCGTTGTGGAGTTCGTGCGTTTTGAAGGAATGTTGTTTATGAATCTGGCCGCTTGGGTAGTGCTGGGATTGATCCTGCTGACGCCTTGTTTGCATGCTCAGGAACGAGTGGTCGTTGGATTCGCGATTGCTGAGAAGGCAACTGACGATGACACGGCGGTCGCTGCAGAAAAAGCATTACGAGACGACCTCGCCTCGGCTGTCAAACTCCTCGAAGAAAAGAACTACAGCGAGTTCTTCGTCCGCTACATGCCGATCGATGTCTTTCGAACCCTGCGAAACCACAAAGACTACAACGAGATCATCAATAAGGCCCCGAAAAAGGATATCGACGCGTTCATCAAAGACATTGCCCTCTTCAAAGATGCCAAGATCAAATTCGGCCCGAACAATCTGACGGCCACTCTCAGCGTCGAGGTGAAAACTGATGAGCTCAAGCCGATCACCCTGAAAACGCCTCCAGCATTGAAAGACAAGCCCCCCGGCTACGGAGATGACCTGAAAGCCGCCATCACCAAGGCGATCGCTGATCTCGGTACACCAGGGACCGACATGGAAAAATCCCCCAATTACACCCGCTTTGGCAAATCATTTCTTCCACTCTCCGAAGTCGCCTATTGGGAACATGTTGGTTGGGATCGCTTTGAAACTTTTGGAGAACAGAAACTGGTTTATGTTGGCTCGGACGTTTTGCTCACAGGCCGTGTCTCAAAGATCCCCTTTGCGGACTTGATCGCCCTGAAAGATCTTGAACCAAAGCTCAAGGAGGAAAACAAACGTGCGACCTACTCACTGCCTCACCCCAAATCAAAATTCCCAGAACCCAAAGAAACTCGCAAGGTCATTTTCGAACTGGTCGAAGGAAACTGGCGTCTGGCAGATTCTGCCAAACCGATGAAAATAGCGATTCAAGAACAGATGAAGAACCAACCTCGCGTGAGCAGCAACACAAAAACGCTTCCCATGGAGAAGATGGGAACGACCTGGCGATTCACTCCTCAATCGTTTCGATAGCCTTTTTTCTGCTCCATTCCGTTCGTTTCAAGTCCTGCATTTCTGGAGTGATCATGAACCATCTTCCAATACGTTCTGCCTTTCAGCGTCTGGAGTTGTTGGTCGTTGTCTTCGTGGCTGTTGTCCTGACAAGCGTTGCTTTACCTGCCATGCAGAATGCGCGTCAGCAGGCAGCCAGATCGTCATGTGCCAACAATATGAAAATGCTCGGCATCGCACTCCACAACTATCATGATACGTACAACACACTTCCGCCTGGTTGGATCACGAAAACAGACCTCCCCAATTCCGAGGGAGGATTCGGCTGGATGACGATGATTCTCCCCTTCGTCGAGCAACCTGCGCTTTACGACAATCTGGTCACTCCGATGGGTCAGTGCGTGTTACCAGTCCTGGACACCCAAAAAGCCTACGAGGATCACTCCGTTGAAAAGATGGTTCAGTTAGGCATTCCGACGTTTCAATGCCCTTTCGATCGAACCTCGGAGATCAATACGATGCGAGGAAGCTACGGCGTCTCCAATTATTCGGGAAGCTATGGCTCTGCCCCTGTCTCGCTGTTAGCTCCCGCCGATGAAGCATTGAACTGGGCCGGTGCCATACAAGTCGAACAGAAGATCCCCAATGGGTTGTTTTTCTGGTGCAGCAAAGTCCGCTTCGCCGACGTCCCCGATGGCCTGAGCAACACCTTCATGGTTGGCGAACGTGGCGTGCAGAATGGGGCGGGGATCTGGCCGGGAGTCCGATCGAATGCGCTGGCAAACGATGCTGTGACGGACTGTGCTTACAACAATGAGTACAATACGACGCTCGCCAGTTTCTCCAGCCAGCATCCGGGGGGCATGAATGTTCTTTTCGCCGATGGTGCTGTCCGATTCATGAAAGAAGACATTGAATCGAAGCCTGATACCGTTAACGGACAGCAATGGGTTGCCCAAGGGGTCTATCAGAAGCTGGCGAATCGAAGAGATGGTCAAATCAGTGACACGGAAACGTTTTTCGACAAACCTCAGTGATTATTCACTGTAAGACATTTCCTCAGGCGTCGTTTCAATGCGGACGTTGGCGCTCATCTGGACGAAGTCGATCGAGGTGCCGTGGAAGCTGCCTGAAACAGGCATGACGCCGCGGGGATGGTCGCTGACGCCGACGACGATGTGCTTGATGGAGGTCGGTTCGCCGATGGTGGGGTCGAAGCCTCGCCAGCCGAATTTCGGGAGATAGAATTCGATCCAGGCGTGCATGGACGCCCTGCCCGCTTCTGAGGCTTGGCACGTTAGATAGCCACTGGCGAATCTGGCTGCGAATCCGAGTTCACGCAGGGCATCGAGCATCAGGGTGGCCATGTCGCGACAGGAGCCAGATTTCAACTCCAAGGTTTGAGACGGCGTTTGGACACCCTTCTCCATGCGACGGTTGTACTTGATCTCTTGATGGATGATCTTGCCGAGCTGGTAGCCGATGCTGAGGGCATCGACGTGATCGCGGTCGGGGAAATGCCCGTCCAGCCATGTTTTGATCGCGGGCGCGTCGTCTGGATAGGTCCGCTTCCGATAGGCGTCCGAGATATTCTGCTCAAGGGGGTCGTATTCGAAGGGATAAACAATCTGCCAGGGAGGGTTCTGGTCTTCAGGGTGCGTCGATTGATGGCGGGTTAAGGTCAAGTCACTGTCGATGACTAGTTCTTCCGAAGCCTTCAAGAAATTGACGTGGGCGATTGAATTTCCAAACACATCCCTCATCCAGACGATCTGGGGTTCCGGGAAGATATGGAGCTTCATCTTTTCAACGTGCAGGTCGTACCCTTCACGAGGACGCAGGACGAGACGGTGTTCGCCGAATTCGACTGGGCGGTTGTATTCATAAACCGTTTTATGGTGAACTCGAAGGCGGGGCATATTAAGAACCAAAGCTGAACGCATTTTGACGCAGATTAAGACTCTGCGCTCTCATCCAATGTTATGGCTTATGCGAAATGAAAGCGAGACGGATCGTCGAGCTGGGGTCCCCTGATCGACTTCCGTCTCGTATTTTGTCTGCTGGCCACTTTACATCGGTGCGTCAGTTGTCCTTAATCTTTTTGCTCGCTGGTTCCAGGCAGACAGCCTGCTGTTCGAGTTGCTCATGTGAAAATGGCTGGTAGCCGTCCTCAGCCGGGACACAATTGACCGACATGGACGTACAGTTGATGCGTCCGAACACGCTTGCGACGGCGGTATCGGCGGCGTCTCGTCCTGTTGCGATGCGGACCAGCCCATTGAGGTGCGACAGGCGGGTCGGGTCGAAGATCAACCAGCGTCCGCCGAGGTAGGCTTCGAAGCAGGCATGGAAGTCGGGCGGGTTGAGTTCGTGCGCGTAACCTGTGAAATAACGGGCCGGGATGCTCATCGCGCGGCAGAGGGCGATTCCCAGGTGCGCGAAGTCACGACAGACCCCCGTTCGCTGGGTCACCGAATCGAAGGCCGAGGTGGCGGAGTCGGTTGTTCCGGGAAGGTATTCAATGTTCTCGTAGATCCACGAGGCGATCGCGACCACGATTTCGTACTGCGTTTCGTGCTTACCGAAGTAATCGACCGCAAAACGGCCAAGTCGGTCCGATTGGCAGTACCGGCTGGGGAACAGGTAAGGAACGATGTCGCCGGCGAGTTTGCCGATTTGTGTCGATTTGATTTTCTCGACGGGGATGAGTTCGATCTGTTGTTCGACAACAGCCTCGTATTTCAGTGTCAGCGTTTGTGCTTTACCGGTTTCGACGCGGATAAAGCGACTGCCACTGAAGTCAGAAGTCATTTCGTCGAATTTGACATCGGGGCTGATCGAGAGATTTTCAGACACGATGATCTGAGAATGAGTATCCGCAGCACACACGCTGAAGATAATCGTCGAGGGAAACTTCACTTCGTAGTCAAGCTGTGAGGTCAATTGGAATTTCATGCGGTCTCCGAAGGATGTGAAAGGGCACCTTGCTGATCGGCATTGATGGCAAGTCCTATACCGCATTTGAGAATCTGATTTGCTGCACGCTGATCGATCAGAAATTGATCATAGCAGAAAAAAGTGGTGTTTGTGCGAGCAATGCAAGCTGAGGTGGACACTTAGCGAACGCCAGTGAAAAGCGACTCAGGGAGCTGACTGTACGATTTCGTAGGGTCCGCTATGCGGACCGCGTTCGCGTTAGCCCTTACTCACCGCAAGATTCTGAGCGGTGGCCTCACGTTGTCTTTCTTCAACTTTGAGTCCATTGACGGTCCGCACAGCGGACCCTACGCCATCTTTTCGATGACCTTGGGGAGCAGACGGGCGAGGCGTTCGCCACCGCGGGCGGCGACTTCCAGGATCTTGGGGAGTTCGACAGGTTCGAGGTGATCGGGCAGGCACATGTCGGTCACGATCGAGCAGCCCAGGACTTTCAGGCCGGCATGGGCGGCGACGAGGACTTCTGGCACGGTCGACATGCCGACGCAGTCTGCGCCGATCTGTTTAAGCATGCGGTATTCGGCGCGAGTTTCCAGGTTCGGACCGGGAACAGCAACGAAGACGCCTTGTTGGGTTGGAATTCCCAGTTCCAGAGCAGCGGCTCGGGCGATCTGGATGAGTTCCTTCGAGTAAGGCTGGCACATGTCAGGGAAGCGTGGGCCAAGGCGGTCATCGTTGATGCCACGCAGCGGGTTATCGGGCATCAGGTTGATGTGGTCTTCGATGACCATGATATCGGCCAGTGAGTACTGGGGATTCATCCCACCGGCGGCGTTGGTGACGATGAGGGTATGACAGCCGAGGGCTTTCATGACGCGAACCGGGAAGGTGACCTGGGCGAGGGAATAGCCTTCGTAATAATGAAAGCGGCCTTCCATGGCGACGATGGATTTGCTGGCGAGTTTCCCGCAGACGAGTTGCCCCTTATGGGATTCGACGGTCGATTTGGGGAACCAGGGAATCTCGCTGTATGGAATGACGGCTTCCTGTTCGATCTGGCTGGCCAGTCCGCCCAGTCCTGTGCCGAGGATCAATCCGATGCTGGGGCTGCCTGACCAGACTTTGCTGATGGCGGCGGCGGCTTCCTGAATTTGCTCGAACTGACCGGTCATGGAGATTCCCTCGGATGCATCGAAATTGAAAATTAGGAATTAGAAATTAGCCAGAACAGGAACAGAAAGCATCAACCCGGCGAAGCGGATCGGCCAATTTCTAATTTCCAATTCCTAACTTCTATTTCCCACTCTGCAAAAAAAATGCCCCAGGTGAATGACACCGGGGCGCAGATAGCCGTCAATTTTGCGATCAGCCTTGCAGGACGAAAATGCCTGCGCGGCGTTCTGTCTTAGTATTCTTCGTCTTCTTCAACGAACTCGTCGAAATCATCGGCATCATCATCGTCATCGAGATCATCGTCGTCGAATTCTTCTTCATCATCGAATTCTTCTTCGTCGAGGTCTTCGTCATCGAAGTCCTCGTCATCGAATTCATCGTCGTCGAACTCTTCGTCTTCGAATTCTTCTTCGTCGTCTTCAACTTCTTCTTCAATTTCTTCTTCGTCTTCGAGGACGATTTCGTGGTCGTCTTCCAGAACGATGTCGTTTTTCGTGCGGCTCATCAGAAGAATGACCTCATCTTCGAGTTTCATTGACTCGAGGCCTTCCGAAAGACTCTTCTGCTCTGGTTTGACGATTGCCATAATCATGTGATGCTTTTCCCTTATCAAAAGTCTTTCAGTCGCTGCACAATCAAACGTTTCCGAAACACTCTCTCTTGTCGCAACTGACCTCATCACAATGAGGTTCTTCCACCAACTTATTCATCTGCCTGATTTTCGACAAGTCAAAAACCAAGTCACCTCAGAAAAGATTCCTGAGTCTGAGTTCGCACGCTGACAACAGTCTGTCTCAGCGTTTTTTTCAGGCAGACAAACCGTCTGTCCACCGGGTTCTGCGCAATCAGTATTACAGTCCGGAATCTTTGTCAAGCGGGTTTCGGCGATTCGCGGTCGGTTCCTCCAGACGCATGCATGGGTAGCGATTTATCGGGACGTTCGGGCGAGGGGACGTTGTTGGTGACCCAGCCGATGTTCATCTACTCAAACTCCCCCTGTTCGTGTATAGAATTGCACGGTTCCCTGCTGATTTTTCCGACTGAAACCCGGTGAATCCTGTCAGTTATTGATCGTTCTTATGACTTCGTCTGCTTCCCCGAACTACGGCATTACTCTCGATGGAACCCGGTTTTGGGTCATTCATCAGAAGCAGCATTACGGACCGTTCGATTATCAGTTTTCACCCGATTTTAACGGCATCGAAATGCATTATCAGGACGAGAAATTCGGAGAATGCTGCAGCGATGAAGAACTGCACGCAGATCTTTCGGGTTCGGGATTGCCGTTGAAGGTCGCGGAAGTTGCGACAACGATCCTGGGAACCGTGATTCACTCAATTTTCACTGCCCGCGATTCGCAGTTTCGGATGGACGAAATTCTGGCCCAGCTTCATAAACACCAACTGTCGCGTTATGCGGAGGGGCTGCGTCTGCTCTCCTGAGCTAACCGAGGATTTCATCCTGGGCTGACAGATAACGGCCCTTCAGGCCTGAGAAGACGATGTGAAAATCAACGTCGAGTCGTCCTCCATCTGTGCAACGCGGGACAGCGGCTCGGACGGAGCCTCGCCCTCCCAGTGAATGCGTTTTGTCCTATGTCGAACGCATGCGTAGAAACGCATGACTTCAAACCACTCCTGAGCCTTCCATCCGCTGTTCGTGCTACTATGATGGATCTGGCAGGGTATGCCTGCTGTCGAATTTTCTACCTTTCCAGACGTCACCTTCTCGACAGATCCGGACCTCCTTGATCCCTTCACATCTGCGATCGCTTTTTGAATCCTGCCCGGCTGCCCATGATGCAGTCCCATGCCCGACGCGCGCTTCGTCCCCCGCTACGCCCGCAGAATTTCTTCAGGGGCAACTTCCTCTCCTCCTGAGCTCCCCTGCGACCAGTGAGCAATATTTTTCGCGATTAGAAGATCGCATTCTGCCGGGTATCGTCAATATCCGCTCGCCCAGGTTCATTGGCCACATGACCAGCCCGCTGCCGCTGGTTTATGAGCGGCTGAATGACTATCTGGTGACCTGGAATCAGAATCTCGTCAAACTCGAGACGTCCGGCTTCCTGACGACGCTGGAAATGCAGCTCCTGGCGGAGCTTCATCAGCTGTTCTTCGACGCTCCAGAAGAGTTTTATTCCCAATATGCTCTCGATGCGGAGTCCTCGCTGGGGATCGTGACGACGGGTGGAACACTCGCGAACATCACTGCTTTATGGGTCGCACGCAATCGTGCCCTCGCGATTGAAGAAGATCCCTTCTATCTCGAACAGCAGGGACTTAATGCGGGATTGAAAAAGCACGACTTCGAAGGGGCTGTCGTCATCGGCTCGGAGTTGATGCACTACTCGTTCGACAAAGCCGCGGACTTGATGGGGCTGGGGGTTCGTAATCTGGTGAAAGTGCCAACCGATGCCTCTCACCAGATGAAGATCAATGCCCTCAAGGATGCCATCCGCAACGCCCATCGAAGGCATTTGAAGATTCTTGCCATCATCGGGATTGCAGGAACAACCGACTCCGGCGTCATCGATCCCCTTGATGAAATCGCAGACATCGCTCAAGAAGAGGGGATCTGGTTTCATGTCGATGCGGCCTGGGGTGGGCCGTATGTTTTTTCAGACAAGACAAAGCCTCTGCTCAAAGGGATTGAGCGAGCCGACAGTATTACGATCGATGGACACAAGCAGCTTTACACCCCACTCGGCATCGGCTGTCTGCTTTTCAAAGATCCTCATGCTTCGCTGGTGATTCAGAAGAACGCCCCTTACATCCTGCGTGAGGGGGCTCCCGATCTCGGCAAGCGATCTCTGGAAGGCTCGCGCCCGGCCAGTTCACTTTATATCCACGCTGCGTTTCAGATGATTGGACGGGATGGCTATCGCTCGCTGCTCGAACACGGGCTCGAGAATACGCAGGCGTTTGCCAAGTTGATCAACGAGCATCCCGCGTTTGAACTGCTGCTGGAGCCTGTGACGAATATTTTGCTGTACCGGTTCATTCCTAGAGAGCTTCGGGACGCCGTGAGAGAGTCTCGTCTGACAAATGACGAACAGACCCGCATCAGCGAAATCAATGTCGCGCTGCAGAACAAACTGCGAGAGACAGGCGACGCCTTCGTCTCACGGACGATCCTCTCTGCGACGCCTAAGTATGGTCGCAAGCATTTGACCTCGCTGCGAGCGATTCTGGCGAATCCTCTGACGGAAGTCAGCGATCTCGCGGGCGTTTTGTCGACGCAGGAACAACTCGGCGATCTACTGTAGGGTCCGATGTGCGGACCGTGAATTCGCACCAGCAACAGCACCAGTTAGTCACTTAAAACAACCCACCAAACTTCGGGATTGAATGCCGATTGACGGTCCGCACAGCGGACCCTACAAAAGCAGATTCGAATGACCGATTCTTCTACAAAACCTGATGCTCCCCCGCCCTGCCCGACCACGGCTCCTAAACCGGCGATTCACGTCGCGGTGACGCAGCGCGTCAAACCGGGCAAAGAGAAAGAGTTTGACGCAATTCTGCGCAAATACGTGCGTGAGTCGATGCACTTCGATGGCATGACCGGCGTCCACCTCATCCTGCCGACGGCCGATACCCGCGACTGTGAATACGGCATTCTTCGCTCCTTTGAGACTGAAGAGGCGATGGCGCGTTATTACGAGTCGGAACTGTTCGCGAAGTATGAACTCGATGTCGAGCCGCTTGTGAATGGTCCCTCTGTCCGACGCGAACTCCATGGCCTGGAAGCGTTCTTTCGCATTCCGACTGTTTCGCCTCCGCCCAAATGGAAGATGGCGGTTGCAACCTACATCGGCGTGGTCCCGACGGTTTATTTCTGGTCGAGCGTGCTCGGCCCACACGTCTCCGGCTGGCATCGCCTGTTAGCGACGGCGTTCGTCAATGCGTTTGTGACTTATACGCTGGCGTATCTGGTGATGCCGCGAGTCACGTCGATGTTGAGACACTGGCTGCATTCCAAGCAGACGGCGACGACGCTGATTTCGAAGACGTAGCAAAGGCAAGGGGTGGGTCAGGATCGTTAGCTGACCCCAGAATCCGCGTCCAACTGCGAATGAACTGGGGTCAGCTAGAAAGCCTGACCCCAGCCACCCAATTTTCATCCCAACTTACGCTGCCTGTTGGCTATCGTCGTGGCGTGTGTACTCGAACATCGGCGTCGACAGATAACGCTCGCCGCTGTCTGGGAGGATGACGACGATCGTCTTGCCTTCGGCTTCCGGACGGGCGGCGATCTTCAGGGCAGCGGCCATGGCGGCTCCGCAGCTGATGCCGCAGGTGATGCCTTCCAGTTTGGCGACTTTGGGAGCCATTTCGAAAGCTTCGTCATCGGTGACCTGGACCACTTCGTCAATCAGCGACATATCGAGAATGTCGGGCACGAATCCGGCGCCAATCCCCTGGATCTTGTGCTTGCCAGGCTGGCCGCCGGAGAGAACCGGGCTGCCGGTTGGTTCGACAGCGATCACTTTGACTTTCAGGCCTTTTTCCTTCTTCAGATAACGGGAGACGCCCGTGATCGTTCCGCCGGTGCCGACACCTGCGACGAAGTAATCGATCTTGCCTTCGGTATCGTTGAAGATTTCGGGGCCGGTTGTTTTGACGTGAATCGCCGGGTTTGATGGATTCTTGAACTGCTGAGGCATGTAGTAGTTCGGGTCTTTGGCGTATTCCTCGGCGGTGCGGATCGCTCCTTTCATCCCTTCTGCTCCGGGTGTGAGGATGATCTTCGCGCCGAAGGATCGCAGCATCTGTCGTCGTTCGATCGACATTGTATCCGGCATGCACAGCGTGAGTGGATAACCGCGGGCTGCACAGACGAACGCGAGCGCGATCCCGGTGTTGCCGCTGGTGGGCTCGATGACCTGCATCCCTGGCTTGAGTTTGCCTTCCTTCTCAGCGTCCCAGATCATGGCGGCGCCGATGCGACATTTGACAGAATAGGCTGGGTTTCGACCTTCGATCTTGGCCAGGACAGTGGCTTTCAGGCCTTCGGTCAGGCGGTTGATTTTGACCAGCGGTGTACGTCCGATCGACTCGGAATTGTCTTTATAAATAGGCATGCTCACTCCTTCTATTGATGCGCGTTTTTTTTGAGCCGCACGCGTTGTTTCCTGACGGCACCCTGTCATTATGGCGCGGAGGGTCGAACGTGACAATCTCACTTGTCAGACCAAAGTGACGCAATTCATTTCCCCATCAGGATTCATGGCGAGCAGGCTTACTTCCATGAGATCTCACGGGCGTTGGCTTGGTTGAATATCCAATGGCTGCGGTTCGAAGACTCACCTGAACCCTACAAATACAAAAAGGCACAGACTTTGACGCCTGCGCCTTTGAAACGCTGGAGAGTCTCGGCTTAGATTTCGCCTCGCTTGTAACGTCGGACGTAGTAGCCAGTTTGTTGTGGGCGTTCTTTTTTCATTTCTGACTGCATGCCATGGGGAATCGTTCCGCTGGTTTGTGGTAGTTGAGAGCGGGACTCGGGTTGTCCCCATGATGGGGGCCAGTTTTGAGTCGCTGGAGCAGACGGAGCAGTCATCGGCGTCATGCTTCCCGCTGCGGGAGCCATGCTGTTCATGACGGGAGCAGGGTTTTCTTTACGAGCCGAGGTGATCTGCAGGTTGCTGTTGAGTTCACCAGGAGTCGGTTTGCCTTGGAGTTCCGCCAGGAAGCTGGCAGAGACCGCGGGGATGATGACGACTTGAGGCTGACCGCCGTTGGGTGACTCGATGATGATCGTCAGCTTCGAGCCAGCGGCGTTGTTGAGAGTCGCGGCGGCGTCGGCTGGCAGAGAAGTCCCAGTAGCATTCAAGGAGGAAGCAATGCTGGAGATATTAGGAGCAGAAGTTGCGGTGCCAACATTTGGCATCGAAGAGCCCAGGCCCATGGTTGAATTTGAGTTTGAAGCAGCTGTTTCCCATGAGGAAGCAGCAGGCTGTGAGATGGGAGTCGACGTGGCTGAGTTGGACAGCATGTTTGGTTCGCGAGACGTCGGGTTGTTTTGAGACATTGCCATTTCGAAAGGAGAGGCAGACGTTGCGGGTGCTGCCGTCGGGGCAGGATGACTGCCTTCGCCAAAGGCGATGGTCGATTCCTGAGCGGGGGCTGCGCTGTTTTCGCCGAGCAGGTAACCGAGTTTATTCTTGCGGAGAATGCCATGAATCGGCTTGAGACCGCAGTACAGTCCGCGTTGATCTTTAGGGTCCGCTGCGATACAGACACCGATGATCTGCTGATGACGATCGAACAGTCCGCCACCTGAGCGGCCTTGAACGGGAACGCCGTTACATTCGATGTTGTCTGGACCGTTGTACTTGTTGATCGCGGTGATCTGGTGGTTTTCTTTGGTGGGGTTGTTCCCTGCACTGCAACCGATGGAGCAGACTTCGCTGCCGACGTTGGTCAGTGACTGAGTTCCCGCGACGAGCGCGACGGGAAGTTGTTGTTCGCTCGGAATCGCGATCAGACCGACGTCTGCATCGAGATCGAAATCAATGACCTGAGCGACGTACGTCTTCGGCTTGCCGTCGGCGAAGACATCGACTTCGACCTTGCTGCCTGCTGCCAGGCCACGCAGGACGTGACCACAGGTCAGGATGACGGATTTGCCATAGCGAGAATCGATGATGGCTCCCGAACCGAAGTTCTCACCCTTTTGATCCTGAACGCGAATCCGGACCGCAGCGTGGCTGGCTGGTGTTCGTTCGAGTGCTTTGTCTGCAGAGGCTGCGAACTCGTTGTTGCCACGGTAAACAGCAGGAGCTTCCGCTGTCTTTTCTTCTTCTTTGCGACCGCCGAAGAGGTTCCAGTTACGGTCTTTTTCTTTTTCAGGAGCAGGGTTGCTCGCGACGTTGGCTTTGCCTGGGAACATGGCGGAGGATCCCAGGGTCGGTCGTTCGAGGCCGTTGGCGCCCTGGGCGATGATTTCGCTCGCGGAGGCCTGACGGACGCGGGGAGTAGCGGTGGTATCGTTGTAAGAAGACGCATCGGCGTTGAGATCAGCGGCAGCGACGGTCACTCTGGAGGACTCTTGAATCGCTTTCTGAGCGACGCTGGCCATGCGTTCGAGTTTGTCTTTGTTTTGGGCACCGACGGCGCGATCGACTTCTTTACCATTGACGACAAGAACGAACGTGGGATAGCCATCGATTCCGTAATGGCTGGCGACTTCGGGCTTTTGTGAGCCATCGATCTTAATGACGGGGTAGCCTGCCCTTTGCAGCTCGCCCACGCTTGGTGCGACGACGTTGCAATAATGGCAACCGGGAGTTGTGAAGTAAAGCAAACCACTCTTCGAAGCAGAGGCACCGTTATCGCTTACGCCACCGATGGCCATGACCATCAGCGCGAAACTGGTGAGTGAATCCATTCTGATCTCCCAGTGATCTCTTGAGCGAAATCAATTTCGCCCAACTTGTATGAGATTTGTTGACCCCAAAAACGAGGTCGTTCCAGCCGCGACATACTGTCACGGTAGGCATCCATGCCGATTGCACCTTTTAGCAGTCCTATTGCAAACATTACAAGCTCAATTGTTTGTAGAACTTACAGACATTGAACTGGAAAACTTACAAGGCGGGCTGCTGTCAGTCGTCGCAAAAACAAGCTTTGATTCTTGCTATGTTGGTGGTACAATTCGGTTTAAATCCCACCGACCAACCTGCGACGACAAAAGGGTTCTGGTCACACTCTTCCTACCGACGCACCTTCCATACCAAACCACATTTTTCCATTTTTTCCGATGGCTTGACGAAAGCCCGCATCTCATCGAGCCTTTTCCCGCGTGCCGGCGCACTGCTTGCCCACGTTTCCGTACTGATCAAACCAATTCGCCTTGATAGATCGTCTCGTATGCTCAAACGATTTTCGCCTTCACTTATTCTTAGTCTGGTCATTCCCTGTGTGTTGATGGCGTGTGAGAGATCACCCGTGATCAAAACACAGAAAGTCCCTAAAGAAGAGACGATCATCTCCGGGAACCAGGCTGCTCCTGATGCTCTCCCAGCCGCGCATCCTGATATCACGCCACCATTTATGTCTGGCAAACCAGCTGCGAGCACGCCGGATTCGGCTGGTCCATTTACCATGATCGGGGCGATTATCCCCGTCGGCGAAATGGCCTGGTTCTATAAACTGTCTGGACCAGCCGACCAGGTTGCCCCACTGGAAGAATCAATTCTCAACTTCCTGAAGGCGACCAAGTATGTGGACGGCGATCCAGATCTTTCTTCTGTACCTGAGTCGTGGAAAACAAATCCTGGCAACAGCATGCGATTCGCGACGCTAATCATTCCACGCGACGACAAAACATTTGAACTCGCGATCAGCAAACTTTCGATCAATGGTCCCTGGGACGAATACTCTCTAATCAACATCAACCGCTGGCGTCAACAACTTGGCCTGCCTGAGGTCAAACTGTCTGAACTCATCAGCGACAACGAAAGCGAAGTCGTGGAAGAGATCGAAACGCCTGCCGGCAAAGGACGTTACGTCCGACTGACTGGTCCGAAGAATCCCAACGCTTCGGGCATGTCGGCGCCCTTTATGGGGCGTTGACGCGATTCAGGTCGATCCCCAATAGATACGAAGACTGGAACGCAGAGGTAACAGAGGTGAGCAGAGTTCGCGGAGGAAGGCATTGTCAAAACACTGCGTCCTCTGCTCTCCTCCACGGGCTCTGCGTTCCAGTCTTCCTCCCTCAACATGCCTGCTTGCTCCATGCAACAAGCGTGGCACGCAACCAGTAATCCACAGATATCTCCTTCTGCCTGCGAGCTTTTATGGCGACTCATCTTGAAACCACCGATGTCGATTCCCAAACGTCTCTGGAATCGCGCCGTCGACCAAAATCACAGTCCAGTTCGCCTGTGCTCGATTTCCTTTACGGTATTGCGTCATTGAAGCTGACAGTGGTGCTGTTTGCGTTGTCGGTCTTTCTGGTGCTGGCAGGAACGCTGGCGCAGACGGAAGCGGATATCTGGGCGGTTGTCCGGCAGTATTTTCGCGTTTGGTTTGCCTGGATTGAGTTCAAAGTTTTTCTGCCGCCGGCCTGGTTCCCGACCATTGATCGCAACTCTATCGGCATACCCATTAAACGTATATGGATTACTGGCTTCTGGTTCCCCGGTGGCTGGCTACTCGGGTCGTTCATGACCGCTAACCTGCTGTGTGCGCATGCCCTGCGGTTTAAGTCCCAGGCGAAGGGGATTCGGCTCACCTCGGGGATCTTTACGATCATCGTCGGGATTATCGCGACGTTTCTCGTGATTCAGACTGGCTCGATGGGCGAAGGGCGACTCCAGGCCGGAAGTCTGTTGAGTGAATCGACCGTCTGGAAAGTCTTCCTCGGCTCGCTGCTCGTCACCGGGATTCTCTCGATCATCTCTGCTGCCAAGACACCATCGAAAAAGACGGGCGAGTTCTGGCTGTACGGGCTTCTTGGACTCGGTTTGACAGGCTGCAGCGTGTGGTTGTTTCTGACTCCATCTCTGCAGATTGATGACTCCGGGATGCGGATCCTGTGGCAGCTCCTCAAGGGGACGGGGGCCTCTCTGGTCCTGCTCGCTGGATGCTGGCTGGTCTTCAAAAAGCGTGCAGGGATCGTGCTGCTGCACGCCGGCGTGCTCCTGTTGATGGCCAATGAGTTGAACGTCCACATGAATCACGTTGAGTCGCAGATGCGACTGGAAGAAGGGGAAACGAAAAACTACGCCGAAGATATTCGCGATTACGAACTGGCGATCATCGACCGCTCTGCTCCTGACACGGATACCGAAGTGACGGTCCCGGCTGGACTTCTCAAGAAGATCGATACGACACTCAGTGATGCCCAGTTACCCTTCACCATCAAGCCTCTGCGTTATATGGTGAACTCTGATGTGCGTGAACTCAAAGAGGGTGAGACGCCCCTCGCGAATAAAGGCCAGGGGGCCAAGATCTTCGCGGAAGAAGTCGCTCCCATTACTGGCGTCGATAGTGGGCGTGTTGATATGCCCTCTCTCGTTGCAGAACTGATCGATACGAAGACGGGCGACAGCCTCGGAACCTGGCTGTTTACCCTCTTCACCAAAGAGCAGCCGATTCAGATCGGCGAGAAGACTTACGACGTCGGCATGCGGTTTGAACGTCACTATAAGGATTACTCGGTTCATCTGATTGACGTCTCTCGTGATGACTATGTCGGCACCAATACGCCGCGCAACTATTCGTCGGATGTGCAGATTGTCGACTTGAAAGACAACTCGACCCGTCAGGCTCACATCTGGATGAACAATCCCCTGCGATTCGCCGGCGAGACGTTCTACCAGTCAGGCTACAATCCCCCTGCCCCGGCTCTCGGGATGATGCGGGAATCGACCGTCCTCTCGGTCACCAGCAACGAAGGCTGGATGATGCCCTACGTCGCGTGCATGATCGTCGCGATCGGGATGCTCGCACAGTTTATTCTGACGCTGACTCGGTTTCTGAATCGGCAGGCGGCTCCTGCTCGCGTGGCTGGTGAAGACGATGCACCAGTTCCGTCTCGCTACCGACAACCGGCCTGGGCGATCGGGCTGACCACCATTCTGGTTGTGACCTTCGGAGGTTACATCCTTTCCAAACTTCGTCCTCAAAAGGACGTTGCGGATGCGCCTCATATTGTTGCGTTCGGTGAGATTCCGATCGTTTACGAAGGGCGTACCAAGCCGATCGATACGCTGGCCCGGAACACGCTGCGGATTCTGAATCAACGCGAAACGGCATGGCGTCCCGTCGAAATCAAGCTCGATGACGTCGGCAACCCTATCCCCGGCGGCGTTATTGATGGTGAATACAAGGATGTCAAGCTGGTGACGGTGACCGCCACCCAGTGGCTGCTCGATTTGATTGCCCGTCCGGATATTGCCGAACATGATCGTGTGTTGAAGATCGATAACGACGAAGTGCTCGCCCTGCTGCAACTGCCCAAGCGAAAGGTTCACGTCTATTCGCCCGCTGAAATCATGCTGCATCAGGATAAATTCGATGCAGAGATCAAATCGATCAACGAACAAGTCGAAGCGGGAACACTCAGCAATCTGACGTTCTCACCCTATCAGCGAAAACTCAAAGAGCTCTACGGCAAGCTCAACACACTCCTGATGGTCCGCATGACCTTCTCGCCGCCAGAGATTGATCCGAACCCGGAAACCATTTGGAAGCAGATCGCCGAAGCACTCGGAGCCATTCGGCGTTTTGATGCCCTGAACCCACCACTCGTGATTCCGCCTTCAAAGGACATCGACTGGGCGAAAGTCAAAACAGAATGGGCCAGCCATCAGTTGCTCAATGTTGTTTATCCTCTAGTCGAGAATGAAGCGGGCAACTGGACGACGTTCCGCAAAGCCTGGATGACCAACCTGCTGGTGACCTGGTTTGCAGAACAGAAAGGGAACGAGTTCAACGAGAAGTTCGTTGAGATGCTGTCGACCTATGGCGATTACAACGTCGAGAAAGATGAGAAGGGTGTCGACAAGAATGCGGAAGAAAATGCGAAAGCCATCGCCGCCTTCAACACGGCTGTCGCGGACTATCACAAACTTCTCGCCACTGCCAAACCGAAAGATTACCAGCCCTCGAAGGTGAATTTCGAGTACTACTTCAACGCGACTTCGCCGTTCTACTACTCGGGTGTGAATTACCTGGCGGCTCTGGTTTGTGTTCTGCTCGGCTGGGTCGCGTTCAACTCGCGTCCGTTGAGTCGTGCTTTCAATACCGGGGCGACGGGGATTCTGATCATCACCTTTGCCGTCCACATTTTTGCTCTCGTCGCGCGGATGTATATTTCTGGGCGACCTCCGGTCACCAACCTCTACAGCTCGGCGATCTTCATCGGCTGGGCGGGCGTTCTGGCGGGGCTTCTTCTCGAGCCAATTCTCAAACATGGCCTTGGAAACATCATTGCCGCGGTCGCTGGGTTTGCCACGATCCTGATTGCAGACGGCCTCTGGATGGGGGGCGGGTTGGCTGCGACCGGTGATACGATGACGGTCCTTCAAGCTGTCCTCGATACCCAGTTCTGGCTGGCGACGCACGTTGTGACGGTGACGCTCGGGTACGCAGCGACCTTTATCGGCGGGCTGCTCGGAGTTGTCTATATCCTGCGTGGCGTCTTCACGTCGACCCTTGGCAAGCTCGACGCCAAACAATTGCTGACGACCATTTACGGCTCCCTCTGCTTTGCTCTCTTCTTCAGCTTCGTTGGAACCGTCCTCGGTGGACTGTGGGCGGACGACAGCTGGGGTCGCTTCTGGGGCTGGGATCCTAAGGAAAACGGCGCGCTCATTATCGTGCTGTGGAATGCCCTTGTTTTGCATGCCCGCTGGGATGGCCTGGCGAAGGGTAAGGGGCTCGCGATTCTCGCGGTCGCGGGCAACATCGCGACCTGCTGGTCCTGGTTCGGCGTCAACGAACTCGGCGTCGGTCTGCACAGCTACGGCTTCACCGAAGGAGTCCTGATGTACCTGGCGATCTTTGTGATCAGCCAATTGGTGGTGATTGGCCTGGGGATGCTGCCGACGAAGGTTTGGGCGTCGCGCAAGGTGCTGGCATGACTAAGACTGGAACGCAGAGAAAACAGAGTTAAGCAGAGATCGCAGAGGAGAATGAGAATGAATTAACGCGAAGGCGCAGAGATGCAAAAGGATGCACAATTGGTGCGGTTCGCAACACCTTACCAGCAACCTATGAATCTCACTTTGCGTCTTCGCGTTAAGGGCTCTGGTGAATCTCCGCGACCTCTGCTCAACTCTGTTCTCTCTGCGTTCCAGTCTCCTCTTCCGTGAAACACGAACATGCAGTTTGAAATCGTCGAGGGCGATCTTCTCGCCCAGGATGTCGAAGTCATCGTCAACGCCTGGAACAGGAATGTCATTCCCTGGTGGCTGCTTTTGCCCCAGGGAGTTTCAGGTGCGATCAAAAAGAAAGCCGGGAATCAACCCTTTCGAGAGGTTGGACGGCTGGGGCCGATTCCTCTGGGCCGGGCTGTTCTGACGTCCGCCGGAAGACTTCCGTACAAGGGGATCATCCACGTGGCGGGCATCAATTTGTTCTGGATGGCCAGCGAATGGTCCATTCGGCAGTCGGTTCGAAACGCCCTGATGATCATGCAGGAGAAGGGTTTCGAGTCGATCGCATTCCCGCTCATCGGCGCAGGGTCAGGCAGTTTCCGGGAGCCGGAGGCAAAACGGATTCTGAGCGATGAGTTGGAACACGCCGAGGTGGGTGGACGAGCGGTCCTGGTGCTTTATCGTCGCCGTACCGATTAACGCGCGTAACGCGAACCTGGGAAGACCAATCGACGAGGACAAAAGGCGATTAACGCTGGCAGAAATTGCGGGCGTCGGTAGCCAGTTTGAGCAGTTGTTGACGGCTCATTTGACGAAGAGAGGCGGCGCGACAAGCAAAGGCCACCTGGGCGGAGACAGCGTCCGCGGGAAGCTGGGTATCGAGAATCAACGACATCAGACCATCATTATCCATCTGGGCCAACTCGTAATCAGTCACGAGCGCAATCGCTTCGCGGACATGGTTGAGAGGAATGTCCAGCAATGGCCGGAGGTTTGGGGGTGGTGAAGACTCGAACCGCTCTTCGAGCGGAAGATCTTCGAGCAATCGGGTGGCGGCAATCATGGTTTTTCCTTTATCAGTCTGCTGCTTCATTATGCAGATCGTTATGAATTTGACAGATCCTGCAGCAGAAAAGTTCGGTTTGAACTTCAGAATGGCTTATTGGCAATGCATGTGCCATAAGTAATTTTAATTCAACACGCGAACTGAATTTGTTATTAGCCGGTACAATTTCCCTCGTTGACCGGACTTCGCGAAATCTAGTGAATGATCGTGAAGATCATTGCCATGGAGATGGGAAGAATTGATGAGGAAATGTGCAGACCCGGGCCGTGATATTTTCAAGTCCCGTGAACAACCACCCTGTTTTCGACGGGAAGACGAACTCCGATGCGATCCCTTTCAAATTCTAGAACGCTTTTGAAGAATTTGATGGGATAACCTGAGAAACTCCGCGTTGAAATTCGTTTTGACATGGGAGCTGCTGTGTGAGCTAATCATGTTGTCACTTCCGATTCCAGCCTCTACGAACGGAGTTTCCTCATGAGACGAACCACCTGCGTCCTCTTTTTGACGATTGCCATCCACTGCGAAATGACTGCCTGGGCTCAAAATGGCAGTCAGCAATTTGTTACTCCGCCGCCGATGATTGAAACCACAGTCCAGCAGGTCAGCCCTTTCGTCGGAGGCAGTGGAGCTTTTGCACAGTCAACAATCTCTCAAGGCAAGGGCATCATTGTGATTGTCCCCAAATCGGGAAAACGTGTCTGGGCTTTCAGTGTGACAACCGGCAAGTGGTCGTCTGTGGATTTGGAAGAAGGGGATATCTCCGAAGTCTCTGCAGCTGTTGGAAACGGGAATGCGGGCTTTCGCGTGCGTCGCTGGCTGTACGGGTTTGGTGAGAAAGCCGGCCGATGGGATAAGATCCAGATCTCCAACGAACAGATCCTGTTGAATCCCGGCGAATTCGGCCCACAGCCTGCGATGGGGAATTACTCGATGGCAGCTCAGCATAAAAACGTCGGCTTCGCGTTCTCTGGCGAACATGGCAAATGGGACCGTGTTGCCTTGCCAGCAGGACAAGTGGCACAGGTCGCTGTGGGGAACTACTTCGCCACGCTGACTGATGGACAGACTTATTACTATGCGTTTTCAGACACCAGCCAGGAATGGGGCGGCGTCGACCTGATCACGGGGGAACAACTGCCGGTTAATCGCGAACTTCCGCAGTAGGTGGGGTGTCGTTCGCCAAAGACCGTCAAAAGATTTGAACCACGGATGAACACAGATCGACACAGATAAGATTGGAATCACTCTGATTCTGATGTGCGTTCATCTGCAGTTCAAACGCTCTTGTTCTGAGCGTAGGAGACTTTTGACACAGAGGGCACAGAGTTGGAGAGCAGAAACCAACCACGGATGGACACTGATAAAACCAAATGGCAGGGATCACGTTTCTGACTTCTTGTTCTATACAATCACCTGCGGCTCTTATGTCTTCTCTATCCGTGTTTTTTTGTGTTCATCCGTGGTTAGTTTTTTTCGGTGATTGAACCCTGAGTTGACCACACAAAACTCTGTACGGAGGTGGGCCGAGAGTTATCATTGTAGCGTCTTGATTCTACCTGCACGATTAAGAGGGTAACGTGCAGGAGATGTCGACACGAAGAAAGGATTCACTGTGAATTTCCTGCATGTATTCTTGGCCCTGTTCATTGCCTGGCTTCTCACCCTCAAACTACTCGCTTCTTTCATTCAGCTTGCTGTTTGTATGACTGACGACGTAAGGTTGGTGTCGTGGATTGTCTTCCTACTTTACATATCCGCTCTTCGCGTCATTTGGTACGTAGTGGGAACTGTTTTGTCAAACGGAATAAATTTGATGATCAACCTCCGAAGGAATTATTGATTGAAACTCGCCATTGAATTTCAGGATCAGAAGCATATCCAGACCATTTGTGGGCCGCATGATGCTTATCTGCGGGGAATGCTCGAACGGGCGGGGATTCGTGGCGTTGTTCGTGAAGGGAAGTTGATTCTCGAAGGGGACAGTGAAGGTGTTCATCAGGTTGAGAAGGTCGTCGATCGGCTAAAAACAGTCGTCGAGAAGAAGCAGTTTCTGCATCCGTGGCAAGTTGATGAAGCACTTGCGAGTGTCTTTCTTTCACAAGACCATTCGCAGAGTATTGCGCTGGAAGTGAATGATCGTGGCAAGCGGATCGTCGCGCAGACGGCTGGCCAGCAGCGCTATATGCGGCTGATGCTTGAGAACGATCTCGTCTTTTGTCGCGGGCCTGCGGGGTCTGGAAAAACCTATCTTGCCGTGGCGATGGCGATTGCGGCTCTCCGGAAAGAGAAGGTCCGCAAGATCGTTCTCGCGCGTCCTGCGGTCGAAGCCGGTGAGAAAATCGGGTTTCTGCCGGGGGACATGTTTGAGAAGGTCAACCCCTTCCTGCGACCGCTGCTCGATGCGATGCGCGAGATGATGGATTACGACCAGGTCCAGCGTCTGATCGACAGCGATGTCATCGAGATCCTGCCGCTGGCGTTCATGCGTGGTCGGACACTTAACGACACGTACATGATTCTCGATGAAGCTCAAAACACCACCGTGACGCAGATGAAGATGTTTCTAACACGGATGGGACAAGGCTCGAGGATCGTCGTCACGGGGGACGATACTCAGCTCGACTTGCCGCCGGGGGTGACCTCCGGGTTTTCGGATGCGGTTCGGCGCCTGCGGAATATTAATGGGATCGGCTCGATCCGCCTAGACGCTGCTGATATCGTGCGTCACCCGCTTGTGCGTGACATCGTCAAAGCTTACGACGAACACTCACGCCGCCTGCATGAGATGCACGGCAGTGGGGATGAGGAAGATGATTTTGGGAATGGTGTTGGGTAGTCCTCAACGAATGGAATCACGCTGAAACTTGCCAGCAGTCACGAGAATGTCAGTTTGAGCACAATTCTGCAGCCAGCCCGTCAATTGTGAAATATTTCGCAACAAAAGGAGATTAAAAGCTGCATTTTCGCTTGAAATCGCAATCGGCCACTCGACGCTGGTCTAAATGAGCGATATGTTTATATGAGTTCCTTTTGCTCCCATCCCATTTCATTTCTTCTACGGAGTTTCTCATATGTCGCGACAAATGCACCGGTCAAAAGGCTTTACATTGATCGAGCTGCTGGTGGTGATTGCCATTATCGCCACGCTGGTGGCCATTCTTCTTCCAGCCGTCCAACAGGCCCGCGAAGCCGCCCGTCGCTCGACTTGCAAGAACAATCTGAAGCAGATTGGGCTGGCGCTTCATAACTATCATGATACGTTCAACCGCTTGCCAGCAGGATTGACCAGCCCGGGCGTTCCCGAGAAGCCAGGCTGGGGATGGGGTGCGTCCATTCTCCCACAACTTGAACAGGGTGCTTTATTCGATGCGCTCAGAGTTGGCGATGTTCCGCTTCGAAGTCTCTACACCACAACAGCGACTGATCAAGTCAGAGCTTTGCTGCAGGCCCCCATTCCGGTTTATCGATGCCCGTCGGACGTCATGCCCGAGCTGAACTCAAATGACTGGGGGCATCCTTCAACGGGGCGACCTTTCAAGGTTGCGACCTCAAACTACACAGGCATGGGTGAGCATGAAGGGCAGGTTTTTGCTTACTCTGGTTCAGGCCCCCGATGGAGAGGTGTCTTTTACTTCGAAAGCTATACCAAGTTCAGCGATATCACTGATGGACTTTCCAACACGATTTTTATCAATGAACGCGACGGCGGCCCCGCGGCCAATGGCCAGAACTTTCGGGCGGCGGTTTGGATCGGTTCTGGAAGCCGCTCATCAAACGAATGGTGGGCAGTCGGTTCGAACTTGTCTCGCGGTGACCTGGGGATCAATGTTGACTACGCAGCGGCCGGACAGAACGAGAATCTGGGGAAAGGCATCAGCAGTCTTCACAAAGGAGGCGCTCAAGTCTTGTTAGGTGACGGCGGAGTTCGTTTCCTTTCGGAGTCAATGGACATTGATGGCACTCTTAGCCGCCTTTGCCGGAGATCTGATGGAGAAGTTATCGGTGAGTTTTAAGACACCGAAACGCCCTCCATACTTTACTTTTTACAAGCAGATTTTTGAGAATATTCATGTCTACGATTAAGCTTATCACAGCCTCTCTGTTACTTCTTGTTGTTGCCGGGTGTGGCAATTCCGGGACGGGTTCCGTTACGGGGACAGTCCGTGTGAACGGCAGCCCGATGGGGGGTTTTGAGGTACGATTCTACTCTGTTGCTGATGGCTCGATGGCTATCGGAAGTGCCATGTCGGATGGCCAGTTCAAACTGGTTAAGGGGCGTGGAGAAACGCAGATCGAAGCGGGTGACTACAAGGTGACCGTCGAACCGACATCATTGATTGATGGTGTCGCTGAGCCCAAGGTCAAAATTCCTCAGGAGCTCGCTAACGCCAGCACGACGACATTAACGAAGACCGTCAGTCCTGGTGCGAACGTGATTGATATTGAAATCTCTGCTCAGAAGTAAGTCATGATTTGAAGATCAAAAAGCCCTGCCGAGTGATCTGGCGGGGCTTTTTTTGTTTGGCGCTCTGCTAAATGTGCTTGCGGCGATCTGGTCTGGAACGGGAAGGGGCTTGGAAATCAAGCTTGGAATGCAGCAATCTTGCAAATTCGCGTGCTCACTGGTGGGGATCGCAAAATTGCCCGGTGGGGGTTGTATCCGGCGGAAAAACGTCTGCTATACTTAAAGAACGCGTGGCAGGTCGGTCTTCGGATCGTGACCTGACAACTGGTCATTCCAGTGACGACACGTGCAAGTTCCCCTCTGAGGCGTGTGCATGAAATTCTGGACCGGGAAAAAGCCCCGCAAACCTGTTGGCAATATGCTGGCAAAAAAGCGGACGTTTCCCTTCGGCTTTGGACAGCAGTGGACGACCCGTCAGCAGATGAACCGGGCGATCCTGTGCGGAATCACGATTCTCGCACTGCTGTTGATTACGGAAAGCTGGCGGTCTCCGTTTCCTCACCGGATCGGTGATCAGTTTCCACACGGCCTGTCTGCGCGCACAACATTTGAGATCGTCAACACGTTTGAAACCAACCGCGTCCGCAACGAGCAGGAAAAGCAGGTTCCTTTCTACTTCCGCAATGATGCTGCTTTCCTGCGAACGCTGCCTCGCGCGTTGCAGGCGGATCTCGGGACAATTTCCGAGAGTGATTCTCTGGAAGAGCTGCCGAGGAACCTGAGACGCGATTTCGGCCTGCAACCTAACTACGGCGAGCTGGGCGATACGTCGACACAACAGCAGGTTCGCAATATCTATTCACAGCTGAAAAGCTCGATCAGTCCCGGCGATGTTACGCGCACGGAAACGATCATCAGTTCCATCGTCGAAGAGATGAAGCAACTGCTCGAGCCAATCATGGTTTCCGGGATCATCTCGCAGGAAGAAGTGAACCGCCTGGAAATTGGTGATTCGGTCATCGCGGTCATCCCGGCTGATAATGAACTAGCTGGTGGACTGACGGAACCCAAGCCGATTGAAGTGCACCTGGTCGATGTCCGAGCCGCTGACCTGCTTAATGATGCCGGTCTGATTGGACGCAATCTCCAGAACTACCCTGCCCTTGATCCGATCAAGACGCCGCTGATGATGTGGCTGCGGACTCACCTGCTGCCTTCGCTGCGCTATGATCAGGCGATGACGCAGGAAGCACGCAGTCGCGTGCGGATGAATGTCCAGGAAGTCAGAGATAAAATTCTCGTTGGGGATACCCTGCTTCCTCCCAACGGCGTCATTGAAAAAGACAATCTGCTTCTCAATAAACTGCAGGCGGAATACCGGGCGCTGATCAACCAGTCGAGCTGGATGGAGACGATCCTGCGGATCACGATGATTGCGTCGCTGCTGGTTGTTCTGCTGTTGATCAACGGGTTTTACGTCGCGCAGTATGAACCGAGGCTAGTCGGTTCGTTGCCTGCATTGTCGACCTATCTGGCGGCGATCGTGTTGACGGTTCTGTTCTCCCGCTGGTTCTCGTACGACCCTTGGCAGGCGGAAGTCATTCCGGTCATGGTCACGGTCATGATCTTCTCGGTTGCGTACAGCCAGGCGCTGGCGTGCCTGACCGCTCTTTCGTTGTGTTTGATTGTGACCTTGTCGACGCAGCTGGATCTGACTCAGTTTGTTGTGCTGCTGAGTACGTCGACCGTTTCGACGGTTTTGATGTACCGCATGCAGTCACGGTCGATCATTATCTGGGCGGGCATTCTTGCGGGGATTGTTTACATCTTCGTCAACATCGGGATGCACGTTGTTGCTTCGCAGGATATTTCTGCGGTGTTGCAGGATCCTTATAAGCTGATCAATTCGCTGCGTGGCGGGGGGTGGTGTGTCGTCGCAGGGTATTTCGTCGCGGGGTCGCTGCCGTTTATTGAATCGATCTTTGGTGTCGTCACGGGCATCAGTCTGCTGGAATTGAGCGAGCCGTCTCACCCGCTGCTTCAGGAACTGGTGCGACGTGCTCCGGGAACTTACAACCACTCGATCACGGTCGCGAGTATTGCGGAAGCGGCTGCTGAGTCGATTGGGGCCAACGGTCTGCTGACGCGGATCGGGGCTTACTTCCACGATGTCGGGAAGATTCCGAAGGCCGAGTACTTCGTCGAAAACCGTCGTTCGGGGATGCCGAACAAACACGATTCTCTCGCCCCGGCGATGAGTACGCTGATCATCATTGGTCACGTCAAAGAGGGGGTCAACATCGCTGAGCAGTACGGACTGCCACAGGCGTTGATCGACTTTATCGAACAGCACCACGGCACGACGCTCGTCGAGTACTTCTATCACGCTGCCCGCGAGAAGGCGGAGATGGACGACAACCGCAGCGGCATGGTCGAGGAATCAAGCTTCCGCTATCCAGGTCCCAAGCCGCAGTCGAAAGAGACCGGCATTCTGATGCTTTCGGATGCAGTCGAGAGCGCCAGCCGGACGTTGAGCGAACCAACGCCAGCCCGTATTGAACGACTCGTTCACGATATTACGATGAAGCGTCTGCTCGATGGGCAATTCGACGAGAGTACCCTGACGCTGACCGAGCTTCAGCACATTGAAGACTCGCTGATCAAGTCGTTGACCGGGATCTACCACGGACGGATCGCCTACCCGGATGCCAAGTCGGAACCAAAGATTGAGCGCAGCGAGGGAAAGTCCGAGACGAAGATCATCCTGCCAGCGATGGCTGAGGCGAGAAATGCGTCGTGATAAAGAAATTTGTCACAGAGCACACAGAGGCCTCAGAGGAGGAAAGAGTGAACCACGGATCAACACGGATAGACACAGATAAGAAGAGATAAAAAGAAGAGGAGAGTCAGGTGCTCTCACACTTGCGAACACTTTGACTTGATTGTTTCCTATCCGTGTTCCTTCGTGTCCATCCGTAGTTTGTTTTCGTTGTAGCCAAGATGACTCTCTTGTTCCTGATTGACCCAATTCCATGATTGACTCTCGGGTGTCATCCACGTCCTTCCTTATTGAAGTCGATCGCGCTTGTACCAAAGTTGCTTTGAGTGACGACTTGATTTGCTCACGCTTAACCGATGTTCTGCGTGGTGAAGGGGTGAGCGGGGGTGAGGTTAGTGTTTCGATCATTGGTCATCAGCAGATGCACGAGCTGAATGTGAAGTTTCTTTCGCATGACTATCCGACCGATGTCCTCAGTTTTCGTCTGGACGACCGCGATGATCTTCGTCATGTGGAAGGGGAGGTCATTGTCTCGGCTGAAATGGCGATCGATCAGGCCGCGGAATTCGGGTGGTCCGCGGAGAACGAACTGATGTACTACCTGCTCCACGGCACTTTGCACCTGTGTGGCTATGACGATCACACTGACGCCGACATTGCCCAGATGCGTCAGCGGGAGTCTCATTACCTGCAATCCTGGGGGCTGCCGCGATCGGGAAACGAAGGGGCGTCACATTGAGATTCCTGAGATTGAACCGCAGATAAACGCAGATTCACACAGATATGGGAAATGCGGCGGGTTCAATACCTTGACGTCTTCTATCTGCGTTGATCTGTGTTTATCTGCGGTTCTCTTCTTTCAGAAGTTATGAATTTCTGCAAAACGACTGCTGACAGGTCTTCGGGTGTGCTAAGATCGTGGTCTCGCAACCCTTCCTCCATGGAATAATCTCGTCGACAATCGACGAACAAAACATGCTGCCACACTTTCTGAGTATCGTTTCTTTTGGCCTGTTGGTTCTGAGCGGGCTGGTCTCTTTTTCTATTCGCAGCTACTCCGTCAGTCGCCTGGAAGGGCTGTGCGAGAAGAAGAATAACGACGAGCGATTTCGTCATATTCTTAAGCGCGAGTTCAAGGCTCAAATTGCCTGGGATGTGCTGTTTGCGATTTCGAATGTCTTGCTGATCTACCTGCTGAGCTATATCTCGATTCCGATGGTCGAGGATTCCGCTGCCTCGAGCTGGCAACGGTTCAGTGAGTTGTGTGTTCTGGTCGCGACGTTCACTTTGCTGGTTGTGCTGTCGACGATTATGACCTGGGCGATTGCCCGCGTCGTGCCGGAGATTCTGCTTTACAAACTTTGGCCGACGATCTCGGTTGTCACGACAATATTCAAACCTGTCACGCTGCTGGCCGAGCGACTCGATCACATTCTCCACCGTGTCAGCGGGCGAGACGAACCAGAAGCCCATGATGCCGGGATCGTCACCGACGAGATCATGAGCTATATCGATGAAGGTCAACGCGAGGGGATTCTCGAAGAAGGTGCCGGCCGGATGATCTCCCGCGTCATCGAACTGGCGGATTCGACCGTCGGCTCGATCATGACGCCACGGACGGACATGAAATGCCTGTCTGCGGATGTGACCATCGAAGAGGCGCGTGATGAATTGATCAAGTCGGGGCATTCGCGAATGCCGGTCATCGGCGAATCGACCGATGACGTGAAAGGTGTCCTTTACGCCAAAGATCTGCTCAAGGAAACGGCTCATCCATCGCAGGATGGGTGGGACGTGCTGCGAATTCTGCGCAAGCCGTTTTATGTTCCCGAGACGACCGGGATCAACACCCTGCTCGAAATCCTCAAGCGCGAACGGGTCCACATTGCAATTGTGCTGGATGAGTATGGCGGGATTTCGGGACTGGTCACGATGGAAGATATCCTCGAAGAAATCGTCGGCGAGATCACTGATGAATACGACGAGGAAGAGGAGCAGCGCATTGAGGAACTCGAAGAAGGGATCGCGGTCGTCGATGGTCGCGTCCACATTGATGAGTTAAACGAGAAATTCGACTACGGGTTGTCAGAGGACGAAGATTACGACACCATTGGCGGGTTCGTCTTTGCCCGTCTGGGACGGATCCCCAAGGAGAATGAATCCGTCACCTGGAACAACCTCGAAGTGACGGTTCTCGAAGCGGATGCGAGGAAAGTGATTAAGGTGCAGATCCGGGTTTTGAAGGGACAGCCGACGCTGGTGGAAGAGTAGAAGTTGGGAAGAAGTGTTTTGACACAGAGGTCACAGAGAGCACAGAGTTTGAGAGAAGAAGTGAACCACAGATAAACACGGATGGACACAGACCAGAAGAGATTAAAGAAGAAGAGTAGAGTCAGCTGCTTTCACAGGTTGACCTTTGGGTTGATTGCTTTCTATCCGTGTTTCTTCGCGTTCATCCGTGGTTGAATTGTCTCGCCCGCGCCGCGAATGCTTGCTGAGAGCCTGTTTGAGAATTCCCAGATGTCTCTCCGGGAGGGCGAGGCTCTGGCCGAGCCGCTGTCCCGCGTTGCACTGGTTCACCGGCAGATCGACATCAATGAGTGTTCCGAGTCTCGGGAAACGTCGAGGCCATCGAGGTCCAACTCACAGTTGAAGTTTCGCAACTCAAAGGAGCGGCTCACACGGAGGTTCGCCCTCCCGAGATCCTCTCGATAATTGACAGGTTTGAATCCGGATGATATAGTTTCCTTGGAAACCATCTAGCGAGACTTTCATCCATGGCATCTCGACGACCTGTCAGCGAGCTTGATTCTCATCTGGGTTACTGGCTGCGGTTTGTCTCCAACCATGTCAGCCATGCTTTTGCGCAAAAGGTCGAAGCGAAAGGGGTAACCGTTGCGGAATGGGTTGCGCTGCGCGAACTTCATGACACGGGAGCCGTGAATCCGAGTGTCCTCGCCGAACGGATGGGGATGACGCGTGGTGCGATCTCCAAACTCGTCGAAAGACTGTGCAACAAAGAACTTGTGGTCCGTCGTGTGACGGGTGATGACAAGCGTTATCAGCTCGTCGAAATCACGCGGCAAGGAAAACGCCTTGTCCCCATTCTGGCTCGGCTTGCAGATGAAAATGAGCGAGAGTTCTTTAACGTCCTCTCCAATCAACAACGCTCCGACCTGGTGACGACGATGAAAAGTCTCGTCGCCCATCATGGCTGGAAGAACATTCCTCTCGAATAATTACGCCATTTAAGAAGGCACTTCCATGACGACTGAGCAAGTTCTGGCGATCCAGCAATGCGTCCGCGGTTCCTTGATCGGAGAGATGACCTTTCCGCAGATTGTCCAACAACTGACGGAACTGGGTGTCGAGCGATACCATGCGGACTATAGCCGTGAGGAGAATACGTTTTACCTGACGACGGGTGAATCGGTTGTGGTCGCCTGTCCCCATCCGCCTGGTGAAACGGGGATGGCATTTGCAAAAGACGACGTTGCGAGCGCAGTTCGCCAAAGTCAGCAGGGCGAACATACTTATTTGGATTTCGTTCGCAAAACGATGAGCGCAGGCTGCGTCGGTTACTTCGTGCAGATTACCGGTCGGAAGGCCATTTACTTCGGGCGCGATGGGGACAGTCACGTGGAACTGTTTCCATCACGAGCTTAACAGGAGTTTTTCGTCCTAAAACCCAGGACGCTGGCGATTTTCCGGGCTAGGTTTCGTGGGGTTTGACGGAATGGTGCCGGAGATTGTTGGCTTGCCAGACGAGGATGTTCCTGCGGTGACAGGGATGTAGACTTTGGGGGACGAAGTCGTCGTAGAAGTAACGGGCGTGGAAGTTGGCTGCAAGTACTCGATCTTGCGCGGAGCATATGTTTTGGCAGGTGTGGTCGAAGCGACGGGTTCAGAGAGCCCAGCCTGCGGTTGTGTCACTGGGGTTATCCCGGGCGTGACTTGCCTGGCCGAGGGGGCGACTGTGTTGGAGTTGCTGGCGACCGTCTCTCGCAGAACTCCGGTTGGGGGAGGAGCCACTTCGTTTTTCAGTTGGGCACTGATGACGGGCTTTTGCTTGGCGGCTTCCTGGGCAGCAAAATAGGGTTGGAAGTAAGCATAGGTGCCATAGCCGATGAGCCCGACAACTAGCGCGAGCACGACTTCCTTGTATTCCACAAGATAATCCAGAGCGCCCAGATTATCGGGCTCTGATGTCTTCTTGGTGGTTGGCGCAGCGTCTTCGTTCAACTCGCGTCGTTTGGCGGGAGCCGACTTCGCAGAAGGGGATTTTGTCACGCTACTGGGGCGTGAAGGAACTCTGGGGGGAACTTTTCCTGCTGACATACGGTCTGGCCCGACTCGTGATGATGGTTAGTGCACACGTATTCTGTAGAATTCATCTGAATTTCGCAAACTTGAACTCGGACATTTGCAGCTCATTAAGCACATTTCCGAGCAAAAAGTTCTGGTAGAATTCGCCATTTTTGATGGAACGCGGTCAGATCAAAGAACGTCTCTGTGTAATGATCGCTGATCGATCGAATTGCTAGTGCGATCGATAATTCGCGCCCTATCTAATGCCGTCTTATTTCATGTTTGCGAAGAGGTGGCTCATGCCTGCTGTCCCATTCCGAATCGTCCATGCGTTCGTCTGTGCGACCCTTCTCTGCCTGTTCATCTTGCCTCGACAAGGCGTGGCTCAGGGCATTCTACTGACTGAGGATCAGCATCGTCTTCCGTGGCCAATTCCTCGTCCGGAACCGCGCCCTCTGCCTGAGCCTGCCCTGACGTATGCGATCGAGTCTCTCAAGCTGGATTTGAAGATCAAAGACCAGATTGCTCACTGCCAGATTTCACAGGTCTTTCATAATACCGGCTCCTCGCAGATTGAGACAAGCTTTGTCTTTCCCCTGGCTGCCTCGCCCTCTGATCTGACTTTTCTTGTCGATGGGAAAGAATACAGTGGCGAGCTTATGGATAAGGATAAAGCCCGCAAAATCTACGACGACTATGTCCGGCGGACTCGCGATCCTGCGTTGCTCGAATGGGTCGGCCATGGGCTTTATAAAACGAGTGTCTTTCCCA
>SXGT01199785.1_pt1 | contig 33560 bp, 28 predicted proteins | sample 3176221 | NCBI WGS metagenome assembly SXGT01 (sample SAMN11356862, study PRJNA531348) | freshwater metagenome | isolation source: freshwater sample F1-120 | place: China: Fuxian Lake, Yuxi | collected 2017-12-25 | reverse complement strand
TGCGGTCGCCAACCTGTTCGGATCCCGCGCCGCCCACGGTTGGCCGCTGGCCTTCGGCTTTGGCTTGCTGCACGGCTTCGGCTTTGCCGCCTCGCTCGGCGATTCTCTGCGCGGGCCCGACATCCTCACGCCGTTGCTGACCTTCAACCTGGGCGTGGAAGCCGGGCAACTGGCCTTCGCGTGCGTCGCCGTGCCGTTGCTCGCGCGCGCGACGCGCCTGCCGCGCGGAGCCCGCGCGACCACCGTGCTGTCGGTCGCGATCGGCATCGCCGGCCTGTTCTGGTTGTTCGAGAGATTGCTGCCATGACCCTGTCGCTGTTCGTTGCGTTGGCCAGCCTGCCGCAGGATCCAGGTCCAACGCGGCTTCCCACCGTGGTTGTCGAAGGCCGCGCCGAGAGTCTCGTCGGCATTGCCGAGCGCGCCAGCGAAGGCGTTGTCGGCGGCGAGGAACTCGCGCGGCGACCGATCCAACGGCCCGCCGAACTGCTCGAAGCGGTGCCGGGCGTGGTCGCGACGCAACACAGCGGCTCGGGCAAGAGCAACCAACTGTTCGTGCGCGGCTTCGACCTGGACCACGGCACCGATCTCGCGACGACGCTGTTCGGCGTGCCCCTGAACATGCCGAGCCACGGCCACGGCCAGGGCTACACGGACCTCAATCCGTTGCTCCCCGAACTGGTGGACACGGTGCGCTGGCGGCTTGGCCCGTACGACGTGCGCGACGGCGACTTCGCGTCGGCGGGTGCTGTCGACATCGACTACGTGCGCCGCATCGATCCGTTCGCGAAGTTCACCGTCGGTCCCGACGGCTATGCGCGTTCGCTGTTCGCCGGCTCGCACCGGGTCGGCGACGGCGACCTCTTGCTCGCGCTCGAACTGCTGCACGACGACGGCCCGTTCGATGTCGAACAGGGCTACCAGAAGCGCAACGGCTATGCGTCGTGGTCGAGCGAGCGGCTGCGCGTCGCCGCCTTCGCGCACGATGCCGGATGGACGGCGACCGACCAGATCCCGCGGCGCGCGGTGCGCTCGGGACAGCTCAGCCGGTTTGGCTCAACCGACCCGACCAGCGGTGGCGACACGACGTGGTACGGCACGGTGGCCGAATGGAGGCCGGCCGTCGCTGATGGAAGTGCGATGGTGCGTGCGTTCGTGCAGCACTACGAACTCGACCTGTTCTCGAACTTCACCTACGCGCTCGTCGATCCGGTGCGCGGCGACCAGATCGAGCAACGCGACGAGCGCACGGTGGCCGGGTTCACTGCGGAGAGGTCGTTCTGGCTCAACGCCGGCGGCATGATCGGGCAGGTCACCGTGGGCAGTGAGTATCGCGGCGATTGGATCCGCAACGGACTGTTCGCCAGCGCACAGCGCACGCGTTCTGCGACGGTGCGGCGCGATGGCATCGACGTGCACGCACTGTCGGTCTACGGCGAACTGCGCCTCGAACCGTGCGACTGGCTGCGCGGCACCATCGGCCTGCGCGGCGACCACCAACGCTTCGATGTCGCCAGCGACCTCGCGGCGAACTCGGGCAACGAGCACGCCAGCATCGGCAACGGCAAGGGCGGCATCGCCATCGGGCCGTGGTTGCGCAGCGAGCTGTACGCGAACGCGGGCACGGGCTTTCACAGCAACGATGCGCGCGGGGTGCTGCTGCGCGACGACCCAACCACCTCACAGCCGGGCGACGGCACGGCGGTCGATCCGCTGGTGCGCAGCAAGGGCGCCGAGGTCGGGGTGCGCACGAACGCGGTCGCGGGCCTGCATTCGACGGTGTCGGCCTGGTGGCTCGAACTCGACAGCGAACTGCTCTACGTCGGCGACGCCGGCACCAACGAACCCAGCCGCGCTTCGCGCCGGCACGGTTTCGAGTTCGCCAACCACTGGCAGCCGCTGTCGTGGCTCACACTCGACGCCGATGCGACGTTCGCCCACGCCCGCTTCCGTGGCAACGATCCGGGCGGCGACCACATCCCGGGAACGCTGCCGATGACGCTCGTCGGCGGCCTCGACATTGCGTGCAGCGATGCGGTGTCGGTCGGTGTGCGGGTGCGCCATCTCGGCAATCGCCCGCTGCTCGAGGACGGTTCGGTCCGGTCAAGTTCGACGACGCTGGTGAACGCGCGCGCGGCGTGGCAGATCGATGCGCGGCGCGAGTTCGCGCTCGACGTGCTCAATCTTCTGGACCGTGACGACAGCGATATCGAGTACTTCTACGGCTCGCAGTTGCCCGGGGAATCGGCGGCTGTCGACGACGTGCACTTCCATCCGGTCGAGCCGTTCGGCGTGCGGCTGTCGTTCACGGCCCGCTTCTGAGGTTCTCATGCGCATCGCGTTGCTGGTGTCCTTGTTCCTGCATGGCGGAGTGGCGCTGTGGGCCGGTCCCGGCGGCTTCGTGGCGGCTTCGCCCTCGCGGCCGTTGGAGAACGGGGTCGCGGTGACCGTTTCCTGGTCGTCGCGGCAGGAGGTGCCGCGCTTGGAGTTGCCGGCGATGCCGGAGGCGAATGGGAACGCAATGCCGGTGCCGCAGGCGGCGTTGGATGCGATCGTCGACGAGGCGGTTGCCGAGATCGCTGCCGACTTGCAGGCGATGGTTGATGCGCCTGTCGACATCGCGACGCTCGGCATTGCGCTGGCTGAGCGCGACGCGGTTCCGGCGCACCTTCCTCTACCCAACCTCGACATTGACGACGTGGTGCCATCGCGACTCTTCCGGCGCGTGCCCTCCGCTTCCCCGCAGCAAGCGACTTTGACCACTCCCACGGTAGCGCCGTTGGCGGCCGCGGCCGCGCTACCACCACCACCAAGCATCCTGACGCCGGATCCCGGCACGAACGCGCCGCCGGTCTATCCACCGGCCGCGAAGCGGCGCGGCCAGCAAGGCACGGTGGTCGTGCGATTCACCTGCGACGAACGCGGTGTCGTGACCGCGGCCGAAGTGTTCCGCAGTTCCGGCTTCGCGCTGCTCGACGAAGCCGCCCTCACTGCGGTGCGCAGCTGGCGGTTCCGCGGCGGCCCCGGCCAAGGCGAACAACTCGTCGAGTTCCGGCTGGACCTAGCCAACCCGACCAAGTCAATTCCGTCTGACTAGGACTGGAGGGTGACGATGACGTTCCTGACGAGCTGCTCAGCGAGCACGAGCTAGTCGAGGCTGGCACGATTCTCGCACTAGGCAAAGTCTGCGGCCTCACTTTGGCAGGTACTCCTGCCAACTCTTTAGCAAACTTCGCCCCTCCGCTAGTGAGACCACAATATGCACTGCGGAGGATCTCGCACCTTTGCCCTCAGGCCACATAGAGATTCTAAAAGTACCCTGCGCCCCCCCCTTCTCCTCGCCCATTGCAAGCAGGTACGATCCGTTCCGCGTTACGACTCGGCCTTCAACTGATTTCACAAAGAACTGACCGCTCCACTCTGTCCCCCAAACAGATCTCGACAGCAGATCTCTCCAAGGCATCATTGCTTGTTTAGGTATGCTAATCAGTGGCATTACCCTGCCCGCCCTACGCTGTCCGCCCAACATGACCGTTGTATCATCCTTCAGAATCGCAATGCGAACACCCCCATCAGGCGCGCCGCCGGGCTCGCAATCCTTCACCGGGGAGCAGGATGCAAACCCAATCATGGCAAGCGTGATCGAAACATAATTTATCGCCCTCGCGGACAGAGTATCAGGGGCCATGGCGTTACCTGACGGCAAATCCTGGTGAAGCAGCGAGGCTTGAAGGACTTGTCCCCGAGCCATCGGGTACATCGTCAATACCCGCCGCGGCAACCATGGCACACGCCCATGTTGAACACTGGTTGTACACCTTGCCTTCCTGTCACGCGACTGAGCCCGATAAGCACTGGTGATACTCACGGCCTTCGACGGTCACAATGTGGCAGAGGTGAAGCGCCCCTCCGGGCTGCCACGCGTCCCAGTGAGCGACGCAGAGCATCTCCGATGCGTGCACCGACGACTAGCCCCGCTCCGTAGAGCGACTGCAACCGCAGCAACCCGAGCCCCTCACCACCGCGAGCGAATCGAAATCACCCGGTGAACACGCCGGCCGCGCGCCAGGTTGCGAACCACTCGCCGAGCGGGGCGTCCGGCCGCACGCCATCGAGCGCACGACCTAGCGTTGCACCTCGTTGCAACGCACGCAGAACGCGCGCGGCATCGCGCGGCAGTTCATGCCGAACGACTCCATCCTCGCCACGCACGATGAGTAGATCGATCGTGCCGCGACGCGGTTGCGCCGGAACCGCAAGTCCATTGCGCCACGTTCCAAACGCATCGACAACGACCGCCGGCAAGCGCAGCACATGCACACTCGGATGCACGCGCAGCCGCACCCGCCCCAATCGAGCCGGCGCCGTCGTCGCCAACGTATCGACCACGAGCGCCGCAGCGGCCGGCGCATCGAAGGCGCGCGCCAACGCGAGTTCGAGCCGCGCCAGATCGCGCGCCATGGCAGCAACGCCACGCTGCCGCCGCAGGAACGCCGGGAAGTGCCGGCCGAAGACGTTCAGGTTCGGATGCCGGCTCGGATGCACTCGCACGTAGCGAAGAGCCAGTTTCTCGAATGCGTCGTCGCCGAGGTTCGCCTTGGTCGCCGCGTAATCGCCGACAAGCACTTCGACGAGCCGCGCCGCATAGGCATCGACGTAGACGTGCAACCGTTCGCCATCCACGAGCCGCAACCGCGGCTTGCCACCGTGCAACGCACGCGCGAACGAACGCTGCAACGAACGCAGCGACGCCGCCGGAGACGCAGTCACGACGCCACCCCACGCACGCGCGCCGGCATCGCCACACGCCGTAACTCGGCGACCAGTTCATGGAACGGCGGCATCGCATCGTCGCGTTCCAGCACCGTCGGCCGCCCACCGGACAACCGCTGCGCCAGCGTGTGCAACGCTACGACTTCCTCGCAGACCGGCTGGTCGTGCGTGTCGAGCCGATGCGTCGGCAGCACCGTGTGGCCGGCCATGTGGAAGTAGCGCACGCTCCGCCACGGGATCGCGCGCAGCCAGGCCGCAGGATCGAAGCCGTGGTTGCTGCCGCTGACGAACACGTTGTTGACGTCGACCAACAGCTCGCAACCGGTGCGTTCGACCAACGCCGCCAAGAACTCGGCCTCGCCGAACGCGGCGTCGGCGAACTGCACGTAGGTGCTCGGATTCTCGAGCACCAGCGCGCAGCCGAGTTCGTGCTGGATCGCATCGACGCGGGCCGCGACGTGGCGCAGCGCGCGTTCGGTGTACGGGATCGGCAGCAGGTCGTGCAGGTGCACGCCATCGACCGCGCACCAACTCAGGTGGTCGCCGATCCAGCGCGCCTGGCAGCGTTGCGCCAGCGCTTTGAGTTCGCGCAGGTAGGCGCGGTCGAGGCGGTCGGTGCCGGCGACGTTCATCGACACGCCGTGCAGCACGATAGGGTGCCGCTCGGCGATGCGATCGAGCATCTGCAGCGGCCGACCGCCGGTGTTCATGTAGTTCTCCGACAGCACCTCGAAGAAATCGACCGCCGGCGCCTTGTGCAGGATGTCCTGGTAGTGCTGCGGGCGCAGGCCAAGGCCGAGCGCGCGCGACGAGAGGGTGGCGGTCATGGGGTTCTCCGAGGTGCGCGGCTGCTCACTTCATGGTCTTGCAGCCACCCTGGCCCTTGCAGGTGTTCTTGCCCTTGCACGCGTTGTTCGCGGTCTTGCAGCCGCCTTGGCCCTTGCACGCATTCATGCCCTTGCAAGCGTGCTGCGCGGTCGCGCAACCGCCCTGGCCCTTGCAGGCATTGTGGCCTTTGCAAGCGTTGGCTTCGGTCTTGCAGCCGCCCTGGCCCTTGCACGCGTTCATGCCTTTGCAGGCGTTGTGTTGCATCGCTGCAGCGGGCGTCGTGCAGGACGTCAGGGAAGTGGCGGCGGCGCCGAACAGGAGGCCGGCGACCGCGGTGGAGAGAAGGAGTGACTTGGCGTTCTTCATAGGAGTGACGGGAAGGTGCGGAGTTACGAACCGCGAGTGCCGCGGTTCCCTCCTTCCTCGTCAGGTGCGGGGCGCCTCCCGCATGTCACTCGCGAGCGAAGCGTTCAGCGCAGGCCGCGCAGCAGCTCGGCGCCGGCGACGGGTGCGCGCAGCGGCAGCGACGTGGCGGTGCGATCGAGCTCAGCCGCAGTCGCCAACGAACGGCCACGCCGCAGGGCAGCGCGCAGCAGCACCGGGTCGTCGATTTCGCGCGCCACGACGGCGAGCAGGTAGCGGCTGCGCAGGTCGTCGGCGTTGGCGTCGAGGCTCGCGCGCAGCAATTCGGCCGCTTCGCGCGATCGTTGCGTTCGGTAGAGCACCAGCGCCCGCAGCACGCGCGCCTCGCCGTTGTCGGGATCCGCCCCCAATGCGGCGTCCGCTCGCTGCAGAACTTGCGACACGCCCTCGGGTGTGGCGCAGAACGCGTCTACGAGCCGAATCAGCTGCGCGATCGACGCCGTCGCCAGTTCGGGAGTCGCATCGAGACGCTCTTCCTTGGGCAGCTGCGCCAGCGCTGGCGCCGGCAACCAACCGCGGCGCCACGCGGCACGAACCGCGGCGTCGACGACCGTTGGCCCCGTCGTCGCATCGGCCGCGAGCCAACGCAACGCGGATGAACTGCCCGCCGTGTCCGTGGCGGCCGTCGGCTCGGCTGGAACGGCGACACCGCAGGCCCGCAGCAGGCACGCGCGCTGCACCGCGACGCGCGGCGCCTGCCACTCGGCCGCTGCGCCGAGATCATTGCGCTGCAACAGTTCGACCGCTTCGGCAACCCGCCCGCTGCGCTGCAGGATGCGCGCCCGCTGCAGATGCAGTTCAGGCAACATCGCCGCCGCATCGGGGAACACCGACGGCTCGCGCTGCATCTGCTGCAGGTGCGCCGCGGCGCGATCGAGCGCATCGAGTTGGCGTTCGACATCGCCGACGTGGCCGGCGAGTTCGGCGGCGAAGCGCCACGCCGCGACGAGGCGCGGGTCGCGCGCCAATGCGCGATCGATCATCGTTCGCGACGGCTGCGTACGGCCCGCGGCGAGATGCACGCGAGCTCGCTGCAGATCCACGACTGCGACCCGCGATGGATGGCGCGCTTGCAGTTCATCGGCAGCGGCGAGCGCATCCTCGCTTCGACCCGAGAGTGCCAACGCGGTGATGCGATGGAATGCGGCCTCGAACGCAGCCGGATCCTGTTTGAGCACGCCATCGAGCAACTGCAACCCGAGCCCAGCGAACGCCGCCGCGAACGCCGCGCGCACCGGCAGCACCGCGATCGGCGAAAACTCGGCCCCGAACGAAACCGGACCGGACTGCTCCGTGCCGCCTTCGGCGAGTGCCAACAACACGCGCGCGGTCAACACATGCACCCACGGCGGCGCGTCGTGCAACGTCTCCTGCACCTTCTTCACCGGCGCTCCAAGGTCGTCCGCGGTCTTCGCTTCGAGACAGCGCAACGCCGCCCACAGCAATGCTGCCGTGCGGTAGCGCGGTCGCAACGTTTCCGCCGCCAGCAGATCGTCCTGGGCGGCCCGCAGATCGATCACGTCGGGGCATGTGCGCGCCCAACCTCGATGCAAGTGCGCGTAGTAGCGCAGTTCGTCATCGAGACCTCGATCGGCGAGGGCCGTGTCGAAGTGCGCGATCGCGGCTGCGTACTGCTGCTGGTCCTGCGCCGCGAACGCGAGCCAGTACGCCTGTTCGGCTTCGACCCGTTGGCCCGAACTCGGTGCCACCGGCGCACCTTCCCCGTTGCGATGCGTCCACACCGCCGCCATCGTGCGATCGGCCGCGGTAGCGTTCGCGTTGGCGAGCAGTGCTGCGATCGCCGCCGACGTCGCCGCCGCATCGTCGCCGACGTCGATCCGAGCCCGAGCTCGCGCGCGCAACACCACCACGTCGTCGGGGTACCGCCGCACGAGATCGTCGGCCAACGCGAGCGCGTGCTCCGCCTCGGCCGAACGCGGCAATCGGTCGGCCAGATGGTCGCCAAGGCCAAGCCGCGCGTAGAACCGCAGCGACGCGCTGCCGAACGCGGTCAAACGCTCGGGAGCGCCGCCGAGCAACTCGCCGATGGTGTCCAGATCGGCGACGCGTTGCAGCACCACGGTCTGCGCATCGCTGCGATTCGCCCACGACCACGCCAGCAACGCCATCGGCAACAGCAGCAGCACCGTGGCAGCCAGCACCGCGACTCCGGGTCGCCGCCGGATCTGCCGCAACGAACGGTGCAGCACGCTGCTGCGCCGAGCGTGCACACTGCTGCCATCGACGAAGCGCCGCAGATCGTCGGCCAGCGCGGCCGCCGACGGATAACGACGTTCCGGTTCCTTCTCGAGGCACTGCAGCGCGATGCGGGCCAGGTCTTCGGACGCGGACGCGCGCACGCGCCGCGGCGCCACCGGTTCGCGGTTGAGGATCGCGTCGATCACCGCCGCCAACGGGCCGCTCGCCACCGGGGGCTGCCCGCACAAGCACTCGTAGAGCACGGCACCGAGCGAATAGACGTCGCTGGCGTCGGTGCCGTTCTGCGCCCCGCGCGCTTGTTCGGGCGCCATGTAGAGCGGCGTGCCCAGCAGGTCACCGCTGCGCGTCAGCGTCGGCGATTCGCCGTCGCGCGCCGTGGCGAGACCGAAGTCGAGCACCACCATGCGGCCGTCGTCGACGCACATCAGGTTCGCTGGCTTGACGTCGCGGTGCACCACGTTGTTGCGATGCGCGAACTCGAGCGCATCGGCAGCATCGGCGAGCGAACGCGCCAGCCGCTTGGGATCGCCGAGCACGCTTTGGGCGCGCGCGTGGTCGACGTCGCGTGGATCCGCGAACGCCGCCAGCAACCGCTGCAGCGAGCGCCCTTCGATGCGCGCCATCGCCAGCCACGCCGCACCGTCGGTTTCGCCAAAGCCCAGCACCGGGACGATGCCGGGATGTTGCAATGCCGATGCGGTGCGGGCTTCGCGCTGGAAGCGCGCCGCCGAATGCAGGTCGCGGGCGATGTGCGGGTGCATCACCTTCAACGCCACGCGCTGGCCGCTGCTGACCTGTTCGGCGTCGTAGACGACACCCATCGCCCCGCGGCCGAGTTCGCCGAGCACCCGGTAGTCGCCGAACCGCCGCGGCAGATCGCGTGGCGGCGCCTGCGTCGTCAGTTCGTCGATCGCGGCCAACGCTTCGAGCTCGCGCAAGAACAACGACCGCAACGGCTCGGCCAACGCCCGCGCGAAAGCGCCGGGCAGCAGCGACGGCTCCGCTTCCTTGCGCAACAGCCAATCACCGATCGCCTGATCCAACGCATCGTCGTGGCTCATGCAGTTCCTTCGGGTCCTTCGGGTTCGCCCATCGCGGCCTTCAACTTGCGCAGTGCGCGACTCAGCAACAGTGCCACCGCATTTTTGGTGCGGCCGACGCGTTCGGCGATCTCCTGCAGCGGCAGGCCCTGCACGCGCGCCAACGTGATCACTTCGCGATCGTCCGCGGACAACGTAGCCAGCGCCGTATCGAGCCGCGCCTGGGCCTCGGCCCCGACGCTGACCGTGCCCGGACCAGGCCCCACCGCCACGGGCGTGACGCCGCCGGGCACCAACGTGCTGCCTTCGCCTTGCAACGGCCGTTCGAGCCGACGATCGCGCTTCTGCGCCGCCGCCATGCGCTGCAGGTTCGCGAGCCGATGCAGGGCAACCGTCGCGAGCCAGCGAAAGAACGAATCGGGCCCCTGGTAGACGTAGTCGGGGAACTGCCGCACGGCTTCGAGCCATGCTTCCTGCACCAGGTCGTCGAGCTCGACCGTGCGCAGCGCCGAACCGCCCTTCAACGCGAGCAGCCGCCGCAGTCGCGGCAGGCAACGAGCGAACAGCTGGCCGAGGGCCTGCTGGTCCCCGGCCGCAGCATCGGCGGCGAGTCGCTTGCTTTGACGCGAGTCCATGGCGAGGCGGTCTCCGTAGGAAGGTAGGGGCGGCGGCAATGATGTCGGCAAGCCGGGCCGATTTCTCGCAGCCGATGGCATCGCGACGAACGCATGGCGATTTCGCGAATCGCCGACACGATCGGCGATCAGCGCACCTCACGGAGATCCCCATGCAAAGAAACTCCATGCCGCTCCCCGCTCTCGCCCTCCGTTCCTGGTTCGCCGCCACGCTCCTGCCGTTGCTCGCCGCACCGGCCGCCGCGCAAACGCTGCTCGGCCTCACCGCCGACAATCGCCTGCTGCCGCTGCGCGCCGGCACGCCCGTGCTCGCCGGCCCAGCCATGCTGATCACCGGCCTCGCGTCGGGTGAGAACCTGCTCGCGATCGACTTCCGCCCAGCGAACGGCCGCCTCTACGCGCTGTCCGACCAGAGTCGCCTCTACACCGTCGATCCGTGGAACGGCACCGCCACCGCCGTCGGCGCGCCGTTCACCCCGGCCCTCGCCGGCACCGAGTTCGGCTTCGACTTCAATCCCACCGTCGATCGCATCCGCGTCGTCAGCGACGCCGGCCAGAACCTGCGCCTGCATCCCGACACCGGCGTCGTCGTCGCGACCGATCTGCCGATCGCCTACGCGGCGCAGGATCCGGGCGCCGGACAGACGGCGATGCTTGCCGGCAGCGGCTACACGAACAGCGTTGCCGGTGCGACGTCGACGACGTTGTACGGCATCGACGCGGCCCGCAACGTGCTGGTGACGCAGGTGCCGCCCAACAACGGCGTGCTCAACACGGTCGGCGCGCTCGGCCGCGACGTCACCACGCTCGCCGGCTTCGACATCGTTCCCGGTGGCGCTGCCTGGGCCGCGTTGCACAGCGGGAACGGGCCGACGCAACTGTTCACGGTCGATCTCGCGACCGGTGCGACGACGTGGCAGGGAACGCTCGCCGCGGCCGTTGGCACGTCGCGCCTGCGCGGTCTCGCCATCGCCCCGCCACAACCCGATGCCGAAGCCATCGTGCTGACGACCGACGGGCGCCTCGCGCGCTTCGATCTCGCCACGCCGTGGCTGGCGCCGGGCACCGCGACGATCAGCGGCCTGTTGCCGAACGAACACGTGCTCGCGATCGACTTCCGACCGGCCACCGGACAGCTCTACGGCCTCGGCTCGTCGAGCCGGCTCTACACGATCGACGTCGGCACCGGTGCTGCGACCGCGATCGGCAGTGGCTTTGCGACGCTGCTCGCGGGCACTTCGTTCGGCTTCGACTTCAACCCGACCGTTGACCGCATCCGGATCGTCTCGGATGCCGACCAGAACCTGCGCGCGCACCCCGACACCGGGGCGCTGGCCGCCGTCGACCTGCCCCTCGTCTACGCCGCGACCGATCCGGGCACCGGCGTCGATCCGGCCGTCACTGCCGCCGCCTACACCAATTCGCTCGGCGGTGCCACGAGCACGCTGCTCTACACCCTCGACACCACGCGCGACGTGCTGGCGACGCAGAATCCGCCGAACAACGGCGTGCTCAACACGGTGGGCGCACTCGGCCGCGACGTCGGCAGCGCGAGTGGCTTCGACATCGGCGGCGACGGCCGCGCCTTCGCGGTGCTGCAGGACAACGTCGGCACGTTCCTGGTGCGGATCGATCTCGCCACCGGCCTTGCGACGAACGTCGCCGACCTCGGCCTCGCGCTCGGCGCTTCGGTGCGTGGGCTCGCGCTGCGCACGAACGGACTCGCGGCGTTCGGCACGGCGACGCCGGGTTGTGCGGGCCCGCTGTGGCTCGGCGCGGCCGGAACGCCGTTCGCCGGCAGCTCGAACTTCGCCCTGGTCGCCCACCGTGGCCCGGCCGGCGCGCTCGGCTTCTTCGTGTTGGCCGCCGACCGGTTGGCGGCACCGATGAACTTCGGCGGCCTGCAGTGCTGGCTCGACCCGATGCAGTTCGTCACGATGCCAATGCGCACGAACGACGCCGCCGGGACCGCAGTGCAACCGTTCGCGCTGCAGGGCGCATGGTTCGGGCTGGACCTGTGGTTCCAGTGGGTCGGCGTCGACGCGTGCGGTCCGCAAGGGCTCGCGACGTCGGCCGGCCTGCGCGTCACCGTGCAGTGACGCATCGGGAACGGAAAGGTGGAGCAATTCGGCGCGCAGCGGCGCACCATTTGTGCGTGCCCGCTGCCGCCAACGTTCCTGTCGTCGTCGAAGTCGCCGTCGATTCGGTCGCCGGAGCCCTGGCCGCCGTGGCGGCCGGCGCGCACCGCCTCGAATTGTGCCAGGGACTCGAACTGGGCGGGCTGACGCCGAGCGTCGGCCTCGTCGAAGCCGTCAGCGCCGCGGTGCCGGTGCCGGTGTTCGCGATGCTGCGCCCCCGCGCCGGCGACTTCCTCTACGACGAGCGCGAGTTCGCGGTGCTGCAGCGCGACGCCGAACGGTGCGTCGCGGCCGGTGCGCGCGGCCTCGTCAGTGGCTTTCTGCGAAACGACGGCACGCTCAATCGCGCCCGCCTGCGGGCCCTGCGCGACCTCGTGCCGCACGTGGCGCTGACGTGCCATCGCGCCTTCGACCTGTGCGTCGATGCCTTCGCGGCGCTCGACACGCTGGCCGAACTCGCCTGGACGCGCGTGCTGACTTCGGGCCAGGCCGCCACCGCACCGGCGGGTGCCGCGCAGATCGCGGCCTGCGTCGCCCGCGCGCCGGCGAAGCTCGCGGTGATGTGCGGTGCCGGCGTGCGCGCCGACAACGTCGCCGCGCTGGTCGCAGCGACGGGTGTGCGCGAAGTGCACCTGTCGGCGACGGTCTGGCAACCGAGCGCGATGGCGTTCCGGCGGCCGGGCGTTCCGATGGGTGCGACGTTGCCGAAGGACGAGTACGTGCGGCGCTGTACCGATAGCGTGATGGTCGCAGCCGTCGTGGCCAACCTCCGCACGGCGCCGCGCACCGGGCAGCCGTAGCCACGCCACCGACGGGAACAGGAGAACACGCTGCGGCGCGCCGCTGGCCAGCTAGGCTTTCGTCTCGCCACGCCGATGACTGCACCCCATCCCACGATCGCTTCCCGTTACCAGGTCGACGGCGACAAGCCCGCCTACCTGCGGCTGCTGTTCGATCGCGGCGCCCCCCACTACGACCGGATCAACGGTTTCGGCTTCTTGTGGACCGGCGGCCTCTACCGCCGCCGCATGCTGAAGCGCGCGGGGCTACGGCCGGGCATGGACGTGATCGACCTCGCGTGCGGAACCGGACCGGTGAGTCGCGCGATCCTCGAGGTGATGCAAGGCAAGGGGCGCGTCGTCGGCGTCGATCCGAGCGCGGGCATGCTGGCGGTGGCGCGCGAAAGCGTTCCCGGCGCCGAGTTCCGCGAAGGCCACGCCGAGGCGATTCCGTCGCCCGATGCCAGCGCCGACTTCTTGTCGATGGGGTTCGCGTTGCGGCACGTCGCCGAACTGGAATCGGCCTTCCGCGAGTTCCGCCGCGTCCTGCGCCCCGGCGCTCGCGTGCTGGTGCTCGAAGTGTCGCGGCCGCGCACGCGCTTCGGCCGCTTCTTCGCGCGCCTCTACTTCCGCGACATCCTGCCGCGGTTGACGAAGCTGTTCACCGGCAGCAACGATGCGCGCGAGATGATGAGCTACTACTGGGAGACGATCGACGCGTGCGTGCCGCCCGATGCGATCCTGGCGGCGATGCGTGCGGTTGGCTTCACCGACGTCGTGCGCAAGACCGAGCTCGGCATCTTCAGTGCCTTCACGGCGACGGCGCCGTAGACGCTTCCGGGCCGCGGCGGGTTGCGGTTTGATGTGCGCATGCCCGAACTCGCGCCCGAACTCGCCATTTCCGAGTGGTTCCACAGCAAGCCCCTCACGCTGGCGGCGCTGCGGGGCAAGGTCGTCGTGCTGCACGGCACCCCGCTGGCCCAACGCCTGCACGACCAGTTCGCCGGCCCGGATCTCACCGTCATCGGGCTGCACACGGTGTTCGAACACCACGAAGCGATGCGTCCGGTGTCGCTCGCGGCGTACCTGCACGAGTTCCGGATCACGATGCCCGTCGGCGTGGATGCCTACGACAAGGACGACCCGATGCCGCGGACCATGCGCGCATTCCAGATGCGGGGAACGCCCACGCTGCTGCTGATCGATCGGGCCGGGCGGCTCCGCAACCACACCTTCGGTTCGGTCGACGAACTGATGCTCGGGGCCGAGATCGCGCGCCTGCTCGCCGAGCCGAGGTGATTGGCCAGCGACGACCAAGCTCACGCGTGGCGATTCGGGGCGCAGCGGTAGGATGCCGCGCATGGCGAAGCCGAATGCCCTCGTCGATGCGGTGACACCGCACCTCACCAGCAATCCACCCGCCTGGCCGGCGATCCTCGAACTGCTGTCCAAGCACTTCGACACCGTCGTCGGCACGATCCATCTGCTGCGCGACGATGGCCTGCTGCACATTGCCGCCCAACGTGGGCTGCCGCCGCCCGTGCTCGACAAGGTCAGCGTGATTCCGATCGGCAAGGGCATGGCCGGCATCGCGGCCGAACGGCGCGCGCCGGTGCAGGTGTGCAACCTGCAGACCGACCAGAGCGGTGTGGTGCGACCGGGCGCGAAGATGACGCAGATGGAAGGGTCGCTGGCGGCGCCGATGCTCGACGGCGACCGGCTCGTCGGCGTGCTCGGCGTGGCGAAGCCGGTGGCGTACGACTTCACCGAGGCCGAGCAGGCGCGGCTGCTCGAGGTCGGTGCATGCATCGCGCGGCGGCTGCGGCCGCGCTGAGCGCACTTGCTGGTTGGCACTCGTCAATCGCACGCGCCGCGGTATGCGTAGGGCGATGGGAAGCGCCACCGCTCATCCGTTCGCCCTGCTGCTCCTCACTGCCGGGCTCGTCGCCCAAGCCGGTCGTCTCGATGCCGCGCGCGTCGCGAGCACCGAGTTCGCGGCCGAACGCTTCGGTCCGGCCCGCTGGCTCGACGCCACGCACTACGCAACGCTCGAAGCCAAGGCCGGCACCGAAGTGCTCGAGCTGGTGCGCTACGCAGCGGAGTCCGGCACGCGCGAGATCGTGGTGTCGGCGGCGATGCTGTGGGTCGACCAGCTCGCCCGCGCGCTGACGATCGAGGACTACACGTTCGCGCCCGACGGCAAGCAGTTGCTCGTGTTCACGCAATGCGAACGCGTATGGCGCCAGAACACCCGCGGCGAGTTCTACGTGCTCGACCTCAGCGGCGAACGCGAGCCGCGGCGCCTCGGCGGTGACCTGCCGACTTCGACCTTGATGTTCGCGAAGTGGTCGCCCGACGGCACGCGCGTCGCCTACGTGGCCAACCACGACGTGTGGGTCGAGCAGGTGGCGACCGGCAAACGCACGCGACTGACCACCGATGGTTCGCGCACGACGATCAACGGCACGTTCGACTGGGTCTACGAAGAGGAGTTCGACTGCCGCGACGGCTTTCGCTGGAGCCCCGATGGCGCGTCGATCGCGTACTGGCAGCTCGACAGCACCGGCGTCGGCGAGTTCTTGATGATCGACAACCTGTCGGACCGCTACGCGAAGGTGGTGCCGGTGCAGTACCCGAAGGCGGGCACGACGAACTCTTCGTGTCGCATCGGCGTCGTCGCGGCGACCGGCGGCAAGACGCGCTGGATGCAGACGCCGGGCGATCCGCGCGAGACCTACCTGCCGCGCATGGAGTGGCATCCGGACAGCACGGAACTGATGGTGCAGTGGCTGCCGCGCGCGCAGAACCATCTCGTCGTCTACGCCGCCAATGCCGTGACCGGGGTGGTGAGCGTCGTGCACGAGGAACGCGACGAGGCCTACGTCGATATTCGCGACGACTTTCGCTGGCTGCACGATGGCTCCTTCTTGTGGACCAGCGACACCGCGTTCCATGACGGCAAAGGACCTCGCGTCCGCCAGTTCGGCACGATCCCGTGGCGAGCGACGGGCGGCCTGTCACGATGGAAAGCCTGGACCCACAGCCACGACCTCATCGAAGTGCTGCACGTCGACACCGTCGCGCCCCGTGTACTCGCTACCGTCGGCGTCATCCCGACGACCAAGCACTTGATGCAGTGGGGACCACGCTTCGACGACCAGCTCGCTGAGCCCACCGTCGAAGCGCATGGCTGGCGCGACTACGCGGCCAGCCCCGACGGCCGCCTGGCGATTCGAACCGCGTCGTCGTTCGACACGCCGCCGGTGGTCGATCTCGTGCGCTTGCCCAAGCAAGAAGTCGTGCGCGTGCTCATCGACAACGCGGCGCTGCGCGATCGCTACGGCACGATCGACAAGGGCAAGAACGAGTTCTTCCAGGTCGAAGGCGAGGCCGGCGACACGCTCGACGGCTGGGCGATGTATCCGCCGGACTTCGACGCCGCGAAGTCGTGGCCGGTCGTGTTCCACGTCTACGGCGAACCGTGGTCGCAGACGGTGATGGACCGTTGGGACCTCAAGCACCACCTATTCCATCGTTGGCTCACCCAACTCGGCTACGTCGTGATGTCGCTCGACGCGCGCGGCACGCCGGCCCCGAAAGGCCGCGATTGGCGCAAGGCGCTGTTCCAGAGCATCGGCGTGCGCAGTTCCGCCGATTGGAACGCTGCCGTGCTGGCCCTGCGCCAGAAGCACGCGTGGATGGATGCGAAGCGGCAGGCGGTGTGGGGTTGGTCGGGCGGCGGCGCAATGACGCTCAACCTCCTGTTCCGCTACCCCGACCTGTTCGCGGCCGGCATGTCGGTCGCCCCGGTCACGGACATCGCTCTCTACGACACGATCTACCAGGAACGCTACTGCGGCGACCCGCGCCAGTTCCCGGAGGTCTACCGACAGTGTTCGCCGATCACGTTCGCGGCGAACCTGAAGGCGGCGCTGCTGCTGGTGCACGGCACCGGCGACGACAACGTGCACTACCAGAACTCCGAACGCCTCGTCGATGCGCTGGTCGCGCACGGCAGACGCTTCGAGATGTTGGCGTATCCGAACCGTACGCATGCGATCCGCGAACGCGACGGCACCCGCGCGCACCTCTACGACGCGCTCGCCGACTTCCTGCAGCGGCGCGTGCCCGCGGGCCCCCGCGCGAAGTGATCGCTGCGCTCGGTGCGCGCCAGAACCGCTTCACTTCGCGACGACCCAGTCCTTGCCGCCCCAGGCCCAGACGTCGTTCTTCGGCCCCGTCGCGTCGAAACCGCCGAACAGCACGAGCCGCTTGTTCTTGGTGTCGGTGGCGAGGCAGCAGAAGCTGCGGTCGCCGCACGCGGCCTGCTTCGCCAGTTCCTTCCACACCTTGCCGTCGAAGCCCCAGGTGTCGCCACGGAGCTTCTGGCCGTCGAAACCGCCGTGCACGAGCAATTGCTTGCTCATCGGATCGAACGCGAGCGCCACGTGGTCGCGCGCCCCAGGCCCTTGGTCGGTGACGAGCCGCCAACCGTCTTTGGCGAGCGTCCACGTCTCGCCGGAGAGCAACGCCGGATCGGCTTTGCCCGGTTCCCCGACACCCGTCGAACCACCGAACACGAACAAGGCCTTGCGCACCGGATCGTGGGCCATGCCGTGCAGCTGGCGCGGCGGCCCTTGTTCGACCAGCAGACGCCACGCCTTGCCGTCCCACGTCCACGTGTCGCCGAAGACTTTGCTGCCGGCGACGCCACCGAACATCACGACCGCGTTGCGTTCCGGGTCGTAAGCGAGCCGCGTCAGCGTGCGCGCCGCCGGCCCTTCCGTCGCGCGTTGCTGCCAACGCGTGCCATCCCATTCCCAGGTGTCGCCGAGCGGGCCACTGCGCCCATCGCCTCCGAACAGCACGACGCAGCCGCGCTTTGCGTCGAACGCGAGAGCAGGCGCATTGCGCGGTTCGGGCGTTTCCGTCGGCGGACTCGCGTGGAAGGCCCACTTGCTGGACCACGACCACAACGCGGCGCGCGGACCGCGATCGGGCACCGTGCCGCCGAACAGCACGAGGGCACCACGCGTCGAGTCGAAGGTGCAGCCAGTGCTGTAGGCCGGCACCGGGAAGTCGATGCCTGGACGGCCGGAGTCTTGGGCGGTGACCGCGGCGAGCAGGAATGTGGGCAGGGAGAGGCGCAGCATGGTTGCGTTCATGGGAGAGAACCCGAGGGCGGCGAGGGCACCGCAACGCAACGCAACTACGTGCCAAGGAACACCGATGCGGGACGAAGCACCTTGCGTGTTGCCCGGGCAAGACGGGAAGGAACGAAAAACTCAGCGCGCGCCGACCGTGAGGTCGAGCGCCGGCGTCACAGCCAAACCAGCCGGCTGCACCGCGGCATCGGCGGCTAGCGCTTGCACGAACACGTGCAGACCGAGCAACGACGTCTGGGCTGGCACCGCGAACGTGTACTCGGCGCTGCCCGCGTTCGCTGGCACCACCGCCGTGACTTCCGCGGCCACTCGCAGGAAGCAACCGTTCATGCCGAACACAGACAGGTCGAGCGGCAGCGGCGTTCCCGCCCACGTCGCCGAGGAGAAGCCCGCGGCAAAGAACGTGAGCCCGGTGCCCGCCGGAAGATTGCCGGCCGTGATTCGGCAGGTGTCGAGCAACCACGGCAGATCGCGCGGCACCAACGTCATCGCACTGCCGCAACCGGCCCCCAATGTCGTTGCACTGGCGGGACTCAACGCTCCGTACGAATGCGAAGTCCCGAGCACCGCGCCGTTGTCGCCGCCGAAAAGTACGGTGCATTGCAGCGTCGGCGCGAAGGCCATCGCCGCAAACCCGCGCGCCGCCGGCGGCGTGCTGGGCGTGCGCTGCACCCATCCAAGGCCGTTGTGCTCCCACGTGTCGTTCACGTAGGCGCCGGCGAACCCACCAAACACGACCGTGCGCTGGCGCAACGGGTCGTAGCTCATCGCGGGCGTCGATCGCGGCGACGGCCCCCCCGTGCCCAACGCCGTCCATTGCGAACCATTCCACGTCCACGCGTCGTTGACGCGAGCCGCCAGCGTGCGCCCGCCGAACAACATCGTCACACCGCGCCGTTGGTCGAACACCATGCCGGCCGAGTAGCGCCCGGTCGGCCGCACGCTCGGTTGCTGCAGGTACCAGGTGACGCCATCCCATTCCCACGTGTCGTCGAGAGCACAACCCGAACCGCAGTAGCCACCGAACAGCACGATGCGATTGCGAGCCGTGTCGGCAGCCAGCATGTGGGCATAACGAGCTGGCGGCGACGTCGCCGGCGTTCGCTGCGTCCACGTCGTGCCGTTCCACGTCCACGTGCCGGCCAGGAAGCTGGTGCCGTTCCAGCCACCGAATGCGAGGACTTCGCCGAGCACCGCGTCGAAGGCGAGCCGATGCGACGAGATCGGCCCCGGGGAAGTGGCGGGTGTGCGCAACTGCCACGCCACGCCGTCGAACGTCCACGTTTCGTCGAGATCCGCGCTGCCGCTCCAACCGCCAAGAACGAGCAGTTCGCCGCGCATCGGATCGAAGGCCATGGCGAGGTCCGATCGCGGCGTCGGCGCGGGCGCGACCAGGGGAGTCCACGCGGACTGCGCCGGCATGGAGATGGCGAACAGCATCGGAATGGCGAGGCGCATGGTGGTTGGCTCGATCCGTGGCGGATCGTTGGGACCTGACGACGAAGGCGCGAGGGGCGACGAGTAGCCGCGAGCCGGCGCCGCGGAACGGCTTTGGGCGAAACTCCGCTGGCCGCGTAGATGCGCCGCATCGCGCGCGCGATCACCGCCCAAATGGGGCCACCTGCCCGGCAGCGATCCCCGCACGAAGGGCACGCCGGGCCCCCTGCAGGTCATTTCTGGCCACTCTTCGCAATCAGCCTCCGAGTCGCGTAGTCGCCGCATGCGCTTCCCCCTTCGCCTCCCACAATCACCAGCGCACCGCCGCGCATGACTTCGATCTACGTGCACGGCAGCGAGCCCGACGAGCAACGCCGGCTGTCGTTGCTCAACGATCTGCTCAACGACGAATGCCTGCGGCCGATGGCACTGCGCGGCACCGAGCGTGTCGTCGACTTCGGTTCGGGCCTCGGCCAGTTCGCACGCGCCATGGCCCGACGCGGCTGCCGCGTCGTCGGCATCGAACGCGAGGAACGCCAGCGTCGCCGCGCCATCGAACTGGCGGCGGCCAGCGGCGAGAGTGCGCTGGTCGACTTCCGCGCCGGGGACGGCGAACGGCCGCCACTCGCACCCGAGGAGTTCGGCAGCTTCGACCTCGCCCACGCCCGCTTCCTGCTTGAGCATCTGCGCGACCCCGGGGCGGTAGTCGCCACGATGCTGCGCAGCGTTCGCTTCGGCGGGCACGTCGTGCTGTTCGACGACGACCACGACGCGCTGCGGCTGTGGCCGCATCCGCCCGCGGTGCTCACGTGGTGGCATGCGTACTGGCGCTACTACGAGAAGCTCGGCAACGATCCGCTGGTCGGGCGCAAGCTGGTCGCGTTGCTGCACAACGCGGGTGCCACACCGGTGCGCAGCGGTGTCGTCAACTTCGGCGGCTGTGCGGGCGAGGCGACGTTCCAGCACCTCGTCGACAACTTCGTCGGCGTCATGGAAACGGCCACGCCCGACCTGCTCGCGAACGCGCTGCTCGACGAACCCACTCTGCACGCGGGGCGCACCCAACTCGCCGCATGGCGACGTCGCCCCGATGCCGCACTGTGGTATCCGTTGCCCTACGCCATCGGCCGCCGCGACGCGTGACCCCGCCGTTCACGCCCGCGCCGCCGCAGCCACTTCGAACGCAGCCAGCGTGTCGACACCGGTTTTCGACCGGAACATCGACGACGACGCCGAGCACGTTCTTCGCGATGGCCGCCGGCGGCGAGATCGCCAGCAGACGCAACGCATCCCACGCCTGCAGCACATGGCGCGAGCCGAGATCGGTCCGCGCGACGATCGCCTGCAACGCCGCCATCGCCCCGTTGCGGTCCTTCCTGGCGAGACACTGCGCTGCCATCGCGAACTGCGTCCACGGCTCGCCGGTCTGACCAGCCCCCCACGCCGAAAGCGGCAGATCGCCGAACAGGGTCTCGCGCAGGTCAGCGGTCGGGGACGATGGGGAGGGGTCTGGGGTCGAGCCATGGTGGTCTCTGCTCCCGTCATCTGGAACAGCGACCCACGTGGCGGAAATCTCGCTGATGTCGCGCGCGCGTTCCGTCTCACGCATCCGGTGGCATCAAGAACAGGCCGTCGCCCCACGCCAACTGCTTGCCCGGATCGGCAGGAGCTCCATTCACGAGGCACGTCATCGCTACGCCGGCGAACTGCGGCATGCGCTCGCGCAACAAGGCCAACACGCGATCGACGGTGCCGGGGGCGGGCACTTCGAGCCACGTCGTCGGGCGACCGGCGACCTGCTGCAGGCTGCCGAGGAAGGTCAGTTCGACGCGCAGCGTCTTTGCCATGAACGCGATCATGCAGCGCGGTCGTGCGGCGAGTGCCGGTTTCCTGCGCCGATCACTACTTCGCAGGATTCTGGTCGCCGGTGAGGAACGGCCGCCAGGCTGCCGACTCCGCGAGCTGGCGCAGGGCTTCGTTGCGCACTTCGAGGAAGCGACGGAAATGCCGCCGCAGCCACAGCCACTCGGCAACGCGGCCGAGCGGCCCGAGCGGCGCATCGAAGTCGAACGCGTCGCGCATCACCGTGCCGCCGCCACCATCCGCAGCGAACCAGTGGTCGTGGTCGAGTCGCGCGAGCGGGCCGCGCACCATGCTGTCGCGGAAGTGGTGCGGGCGGTCGAATGCGGTGATGCGGCTCGTCAGGTGCAAGCGCAGGCCGAGATGGCGCGCGCGCCAGGTGACCTCGTCGCCGAACTCCATGAGCCCGCTGCGCCTGCCGCCGACGACCTCTTCGCCGGTGCCGGTTGCCGAATGCAGATGCGCCTCGACGCTGCGCGCGAGATCGAAGCACCGCTCCGGCGGTGCCTGGATGGCGAGAGTGAGTTCGATGCGCGCCATGGCATCAGGGCGCCGCAGGGGCGCGTCGGGTGCGGCCGCGGCCAAACCACGCGCCTAGGCAAGCGACGACTGCGAGCGAGATCAGCGAGTTGCGCGGCAGTTCGGCGATGTTGGCGAGGAAGAACGCGAAGGATGGATCCGCCGTGAACGGCCGGAACGTCCACTCGACGACGAGCGACGCAGCCACCGCCAGCAGCGCAGTCAGCCCGCTCCAGAGGGGGCTCCGGGTGCGCGCCACGCTCGCCACACCGAGTGCCGTGCCGGCGCCAACCGCGGCGAGCGCGTGGATCTCGCGCTGCAGCAGCAGCCAGTAGGCGAGCGCGCCGACCGCTGTTCCGGCCAGAGCGCCAAGCAATCTGCGCGCAGTCTCGTTCATCGCGATCGCACCGAGCCTATCGAATGGTTCTGCCGTCTGCGAGAACGGCAACAACGGGCGAGTTCGTCATGGCATTCGCGGCGGCGACAGCGCGCGCAGATGGTTGTCGAGCGTGACGCTGCCGATGCCGATCGGATGCGCGACGCGGCAGCGCGGCCATTCGGCCGGCGGCTGGTCGTCGAGGAACACGTGGGGCTTCGGCAAGAACGCGTGGAACGTCGCCTCGAGACCGAGTTCGCGGGCCGAAGTCCGTGCGTAGTCGGCGCCACCCGCACTCCAGCAATACAGCGTCACCCCCGCGGCATGCAGGGTGCGCACGTGTTCGACGACAGCAGGAATGGGAATGCGCTTCGTGCCGACGCTGCGCACCAGCGTGTCGTCGACATCGACGTAGACGACGAGTTCGCGCGCGTTCATGCCGCTCACACGTCGAAGCCGGAACGCGCTGGCTGCGACAGCAGCGCATTCGCCGCCGCATCGTCGGTGCGAAGGGCCAACGCGTCCCACGCAAGTTGCTTGCCGCGCGCCGCCCGCAGCGCCACGTTCGCGAGCAGCACCGTTTCGGTCAGCGGCGCCGCGTAGGCAAACGGCGTCGACGGCTGCTCGCGCGTCGCGCACGCACGCAACCACTCCTCGTGGTGCCCGATCGACTTCGCCAACGTCGGCGCCGGCGCCTGCCACTGCGCCCGCCGCGCATCCGGTCCGATCACGTGTTTGTTGTAGTCGCTGATCAGCCAACCCTCGTCGCCGACGAACAAGACGCCGTTCTTCCACTCCTGCAGCCCGCGACTCGTCAGCGCCTGTTCGGGACGGTCGGAGCCCGCGTGCCAATGCAGCGTCAACGCCGACCGCGGTCCGTGCGCAGCGAAGCCGTACTCGCAGCGCATGCCACGCGGCGCGCACTGCGGATGCGGCTCGGGCCCATCGGCGCGCAACGTCACCGGCGCGCCCAGTTCGAGCGCCCAGAACGCGAGGTCCATGAAGTGGCACGCCATGTCTGCCGTGGTGCCGCCGCCGAAGTCCCAGTACCGCCGCCAGCTGGCCGGGTGGTAGCCATCCGAGTAGTCACGCGCCGCTGCCGGCCCGAGCCACAGATCCCAATCGACGTGGTCGGGCACTGCGGCCACCTTCGCCGGCAGTTGCTTGGCGGACCAATCGGTACCGTTCACGAACACCACGACCTCGCGCACCGTGCCGACCGCACCGGCGCGCACCGCTTCGACGACCCGGTGGTAGTTGTCGTTGGCGTGGATCTGGATCCCCATCTGCGTGACGCAACCGTTCGCTTCGGCGGCACGCAGCAGGTTGCGCGCCTGCACGACCGTGTGCGTCAGCGGCTTCTCGCAGTAGACGTCGAGACCTTGTTGCAGCGCGAGCATCGCCGGCGCGTAGTGCGTGTGGTCGGGCGTGCTGACGACGACGCCGTCGAGTTCACGGCACGCCGCTTCGTCGCGCAGCACCGTGCGGAAGTCCGTCAACAGGCGGGCGCCGGGAAAACGCTTGCCGGCCTCGGCGAGGCGCTGCTTGTCGATGTCGCACAACACCGCGATCGTCTGCCTGGCAACCGCGTTCAGGTTGTCGCCGCCGCGGCCACCGACGCCGACGATCATCAGGCGCGCCGGGGCGGCGGGATCGCGCGGCGGTCGCAGCGCACGCATGGGGCGCGGCGACGCGCAACCGGGCAACAGCAGAGAACCCGCGGCCGCCGCCGAAGCAGCGAGGAACCTACGACGAGTCGAAGCCATCGCGGCATCATTCCCATCCCGTTCCGTCGGAACCAGTCGCCTCCTACCGTCCTGGCGGATGGACTACGAAATCCTCGGCGTCGGCTACGCCAGCCACCGGCTCCCCGATCCGCGCATCGCACAGCGCTTGCACGCTGCGCTTGCCGGCACCGGTGCTGTGTTGAACGTCGGTGCCGGCACCGGGTCCTACGAACCCGCCGGCCGTTGCGTGGTCGCGCTCGAGCCTTCGTGGCGCATGCTGCAGCAACGTGGCGCCGGCGCGGCACCGGTCGTGCAGGGTGCCGCCGAAGAGTTGCCGTTCGCCGACGGCAGGTTCGCCGTGGCGATGGCCGTGCTCACGATCCACCACTGGCGCGATTGGCGACGCGGTCTCGCCGAGATGCAGCGCGTCGCCGCAAGGCAGGTGCTGCTGACCTGGGATCCGGCCCACGCCGGATTCTGGTTGGTGGACGAGTACTTCCCCGAACTGCGCGTCTACGACCGCCGCATCTTCCCGAGCATCGATGTCCTGTGCAGCGAGCTTGGCGGTGCCGAGGTGCACGAGGTGCCGATCCCGCACGACTGCCGCGATGGGTTCCTCGGTGCGTACTGGCGACGACCCGCGGCGTATCTCGATCCCGAAGTCCGGCGGTCGATCTCCTCGTTCGCGCGCATTCCCGATTCCCGGGCCGGCCTGTTGCGGCTGCAGCAGGACCTCGACAACGGCGCCTGGCACCGACGCCACGGCCCACTGCTCGCGTGTGAGGCCCTCGACCTCGGCTACCGTTTGGTCGTGCGTCGCTGACGGCTACGCTGCCCGCATGAGCCAGAGCCTGCAGGAACGGTTCGCGCCGCGCGGCGCGTGTTTCGGCTGCGGACCCGCCAACGCGGACGGCCTGCGCATCCGCAGCCTCGTCGAAGGCGACGAAGTCGTCTGCACGTGGCAACCGCAACGCATGCACGAAGCGTTCCCCGGCATGCTGAACGGTGGCATCGTCGGCGCCCTGCTCGACTGCCACTGCAACTGGACAGCGGCGTGGCACCTGATGCAGAAGGCCGCAGCGACAGCGCCGCCGTGCACCGTGACCGCGGAGTACGCGATCAAACTGCGGCGGCCAACGCCAACTTCCGGCCCGGTGCTGCTGCGCGCCAAGGTCGTCGAGCTCGGCGAGGACCGGGCCCGCATCGCCGGCACGCTCGAAGCCGGTGGCAAGCTATGTGCCACGTGCGATGGGCTGTTCGTCGCCGTCAAGGAAGGCCACCCCGCGTTCCATCGCTGGTGAGCGCGGCGCGGGCTAGCCGTAGTCGTTGGCACCTTGGCCACCGGGAACTGGCGCAGCCGAAGAACCTGCGCGAGGGCCTTCCAGAACCGGACCTCGTCGCTACATTCCTCGCTCCCGGCGCTTTCGGCTTCGGCACCAGGGATGGTGTCGACTGCAGTACCCTTGCACTGCGGTCGCGGGGCTGAGGTTTTCTGGTTACCAGGGCGGTGTGTGCCGCCCCGGGTTTGTGTCGAGCTCCTGGAGGTCGGGGGCGCCGGGTCTCTTTGCGCGTGAGCACATCTGCCGACGGTCTGGTTCAGGTCCCGCCCATCGCGGCCATCCAGACGGCTCGTCGTGACCTCGGCCAACTGGTGCGCGAGACGCCCGCGTGGTCGTGGCAAGGCCACCGCATCGACGCCGCGAAGCCGGCCGGTTCGACGGTGTGGCTCAAGCTCGAAGTGCTGCAGCACGCGGGTTCGTTCAAGGTGCGCGGCGCGTTGCTCTGCATGCAGAAGCTCGACGCGGACCAGCGCGCGCGCGGGGTGACGGCGGTGAGCGGCGGCAACCACGCGATGGCGGTGGCGTTCGCCGCGAAGTCGGTCGGCACCAACGCGAAGGTGGTGATGCCGGCGACGGCGAACCCGGCCCGCATCGAAGCCTGCCGCGCGCTCGGCGCCACCGTCGAGCTCGTGCCCGACGTGGCGGTCGCGTTCACGCGCGTGCGCGAGATCGAAGCGGCCGAGGGACGCTTCTTCGTGCATCCGTTCGAAAGCGAAGCGATGGTGCTCGGCGCCGGCACGCTCGGCATGGAGTTCCTGCGCCAGACCGGACAACTCGATGCGCTGTTCGTCGCGATCGGCGGCGGCGGACTCGCTGCCGGCGTCGCCAGTGCCGTGAAGCAGCTGCAGCCGCGCTGCCGCGTCTACGGCGTCGAACCGGCCGGGGCCGATTCGATGCATCGCAGCTTCGCGACCGGCAGCCCGCAGCGCATCGACGCGGTGCGCACGATCGCCGACAGCCTCGGCTCGCCGATGGCGATGCCGTACACGTTCGGGCTGTGCCGCAAGTTCGTCGACGAACTGGTCATGGTCGACGACGACGCGATCTGCCGAGCGATGTGGTTGTTGTTCGCCGACGGCAAGCTCGCGGTCGAACCGGCCGGGGCGGCGGCGCTGGCGGCGATGCTGCAACTGCGCGAACGGCTGGCCGGGGCGCGCATCGGGCTCGTGCTGTGCGGCGCCAACGTCGACCACGCGACGTTCGCGAAGTGTCTTGAACGCGGTGCGCCGCGCTGATCGGGAAGACCTGAGTCGCACCTCATCATGAACGGACTCCTCGTGACAGGCAGGCGCATCTTGTTCGGATGCACGCTCGCGAGCCTGCTGGTCGCGAGTTCCCGCAAGCTTCCGGACGACGGTCGCGACAATCCGGCCACCGGGGCCCCCGAACGCCGGAACTGACTACGCGACGCCCGATCAGCCGCATTCGTTGGGGCAGTGTGGATTGAGCGTCGTCGGCGCCCTCGCCTCTCGCACTTCCACTGCGTGCCCATCGAAGTCGCGTACGACAGCTCGCAACCCGAATTGGCTGGGCGACAAGGCCCGCTCCAACGTTCCACCCGCATCGAGCAGGCGACGAACGGTCGCATCGGCATCGTCGACATCGAACCCGAGCCTGACTCCGCTCGACACCGATGCCGCATCGCGCAACGGGTAGATCTCGAACACGAAGTCGTCGAACTCTGCACACAGATGCTCTGGTCCGCCGTGGTCGTGCCGGACGAACTCCAGGCCCAGGCAAGAGTAGAACCGCACCGAGGCCTCGAGATCGCGCGAGCGAAGTGTCACGAGAGACAACTTCATCTCTTCCCCTTTGGGCCAAACGTCAGCACACGGGAAACTCCGTCCGGAAACGACACCAGAATTCGCAGACTGCCGTCCAGAGCTTCAACGAATGACCTCAGGCTGCCAATCATGACTTCGCGCCGTTGTTCTTGCCTGCTGATAGCTGCCTGCTGCACTCCGAGTCGCGCAGCCAACTGACCTTGCGACACCCCTCGGAACATCCGCAACGATGCGAACGGCAGAGGTTCCGGTGGCCTCGTCTGCTCGCCACTGTTCAGCAAGGCCACGAGTCGATGTTGGGCTGTGGCGATGCCACTCACTACTTCGTGCGGTCCCTCACCAAACCCTGGCCCACGCTCGGCGGAGATGCCGAAGCCGAAACCGCGCCGCCACTGCACGGAAACGGCCCGCTTGCCTTTGCGCACATCGAGAAACCACTCCCCGTTTGCGTCCTCGGGCGCGTCCACTGCGACGTGAAAGCCCCGCACTTCACGCAAACTATCAGCCAACCTGGTCAGCGCGTTCACTACCAGTCGTTTCTCGCGTCGAGTCATCGCTTGCGACCTCCATCGTCGGTCCCGTCAAAAACACCGCGCCCATCGATGCCAGGCTTGTCCAGCAGTAGCCGACCAGCCTCCGGGGGATCCCCCGGCTGCCTGATTTGAATGGCGCCGTTGGAGCGGCGCCAGTATCGGCGAATCCGCCATGCCACCCGGACTACAGCATTCCTGCTCGCAGCCTTCGTCACAGGCAACCGTTCACTTGCGGGCCGCACCCATCGCCTCGTCCATCGCCTTCATCATCGCGGCGCACAGCACCTGCACGTTCGGCTCGGTGCACATCGTGTAGTGGTTGCCGGGACAGTGCGTGACCGCGAGTCCGCCGCGTACGAACGGGGCCCAGCCGAGGTCTTCGTTGAACACGTAGCGCGTGCTCTGGTTCTGCTCCTCGGCGCGGAACAACCACACCTTGCCATCGTAGGCGGCGACCTGGTGCGTTTCGAACGCGTGCTCGAACGCGAACTGCACCGCGAAACCGCGCAGGTCCTGCGGCATTACGCCGCCTTGCGACTGCGCCTCGTGGTTGGTGCGCGCCGCGACGCGCCGATCCCACTTCATCTTCAGGATCCGGAACGGATACAGCGGCCCACGCTTGGCGAGGCGGCCGACGTGCAGCACCGCCCGCGCCAGCTTGCTGCGTTCGGGAATCTGCGGACACCACGTGTCGATCATGCCGACGAACGCGGTGCGCTCGCCGACCTGCGCCAGCAGCTGCGCCATCTCGAAGGCGACCACGCCGCCGCCGCTGTAGCCGCCGAGGCAGTACGGGCCGTGCGGCTGCACTTCGCGCAGTTCGGCGAGGTAGGCCGCCGCCATCTCGGCGATCGTCGTGTGCGGCGCCTGCTTGCCGTCGACGCCGCGCGCCTGCAGCCCGTAGACCGGCTGGTCCTTGCCGAAGTAGTGCGCGAGATCGCGGAAGCCGAGCACGTTGCCGCCGGCACCGTGCACCAGGAACAACTTCGGCCGCGCGCCCGCGGTCTGGATCGGCACGACGTGCTGGCCCTTCTTCGCCGCGACCGAGCGCACCGGTTCGGTGCCGGGCTCCGGCAACTTCAGTTCGGTGCGCACGACCGCGGCGAGCTTGCGCACGGTGCCGGCACCGAGCAGCGTCGCGAGCTCGAGGTCGAGGCCGAAGTCCTTGTGGATGCGCGCGAACAGTCGCACCGCGAGCAGGGAGTGGCCGCCGAGTTCGAAGAAGTCCTGGTCGAGCCCGGGGCGATCGACGCCGAGCAGGTCATGGAACGCGGCGGCGAGCTTCTTCTCGGCATCGTCGCGCGGCGCATCGGTCTCGCCCGCCGCGACTGCCACGGCGGTGCCTTCGGCAACGTTCGCGGCGCGCGGTTTCTCAGGCGGCATCGCCAACCACGCGGCGACGCGGGCGGGGTCCATCGAACTGGCGACGACCTGCGCACTGCCGACCTGCAGGGCGCGGTCGAGCGCCTGCATGCCTTCGGGCGCGGTGATGGCGCGCGGCAGGATGGCGCGGATGCGCGGCACCGGCGCATTCGCCGCCGCCGACGGTGCGGCCGGCATGGGCACGATGCGGGACGGAGTCGTCGCCGTCGCGGCCGCCGCACCGAACTGGCCCTTCACGCCGAACAACTGCAAGCCGCGCAGTTCGAACACGACGACGCCGCCTGGCGTGGCCAACGTGACATCGAGCGTGCTCAGCCGCGTGCGTTCGTCGCTGCTGCGGACGCGCACGTGGCTGACCAGTCGTGCCGGCATGCGGCCGTGCACGACGACTTCGTCGCAACCCACCGGCACGAACAGGGCGCCGCTGGCGCCCGACAACAGCCGGATGCCGATCCCGAACCCCATGTCGAGCATCGCCGCATGCACGCGGTGCCGCTCGACGTCGCTGGCGAACGCCGCCGGCAAGCACAGGTCGCCGACAGCCTGTCCAGCCCCGGTGCCGACGGCCTCGACGCATTGCCAGCGCGGTCCAAACGCGACTTGACGGTCCTGGTCGCCGCGCACCGGCGCCGGCGTCGGCGCTTGCGCGCGCAGTGCGGCGACATCGACCATCGCCGCATCGGCGACGCTGCGCTTCGCGAACGCGCGCGCGTGCGTGGTGCGGTCGTGGTCGGCGGTGCGTTCCGGCGCGGCACTCGCCACCGACACGTCGAACCCGTCGCCGTTGGGCTGCACGCGCAGCACGACGGCGCGCGCGGCGTCGTGCGGGAACGCGAGCGGCGTGAGCAGTTCGAGCCGCTGCAACACGATCTGCGCCGTGCCGGCAACCGCCTGCACGGCAGCCACCATGCGTTCGACGTGGCCGGTGCCCGGCATCACTGCATCGCCACCGCGAATGCGATGCTCCTGCACTTGCCAGTCGGTGCCCGGCCCCACCATCGCGGTGAACTCGACCGCACCGTCACGTTCGGCGCGCGTCCCGAGCCAGGCTGGCGTCGGGACCGATTGGCCGGCGTCGGTCGCCAGCATGCCCGCGTCCTGCCACGACCCCCAGTCGATCGCTACGGTGCGGCCCGGCCGCACGGCACTGCGCCAATGCGCGAAGGTGTCGAGGGCGGCGTTGGCGGCGGCGTAATCGCACTGCCCGGGAACGCCATGCAGGCCGCTGGTCGAGGCGAACACGACGAACAACTCCGGCGCCAGGGCCACGGTCGCTTCGTCGATCCGCTGCGCGCCGACCACCTTCGGCGCCAGCATGCGTTCGACCCGCGCGCGTTGCCGCGTCAGCAACGGGCCATCGTCGAGCACACCCGCCGCGTGCACGACGCCGTGCAACGCTCCGAATCGCGTCTGCACGAAGCGCACCACGCGCGCCATCGCCTCCGCATCGGCGACGTCGGCGGCGAGCACTTCGACTTCGGCGCCGGCGCGTTCGAGGTCGCGCACGCGCGCGATCACCGCCGAGATCGGATCCCCGGTTCGCAGCGCCATCCAGTCGTCCCACACATTGCGCGGCGGCAGGCCGCGCCTGCCGACGAGCACGAGTTTGGCGCGATGCCTGGCCAGGTGTGCCGCCGTGTGCAGACCGATGCCGCCGAGCCCGCCGGTGATCAGGTAGACGCCGCCGGTGCGCCACGGCAGCGGCACGTTCGCGGCCGGACCGGCGCCGGTGAACTCCTGCACGTGCCGCGCCCCGTTGCGCATGGCCACCGCGAGCGGAACGTCGCCGCCTTCGACTTCGCGCAGTGCGGCAGCAGCCACCACCGGCAACGGCGTCGCGTCGTCGATGTCGAGGCAACGCGTGCGCACGCCCGGCAACTCGCGGGGCACGACCCGCAAGAATCCGGCGACCACACCCTGGCCGGGCTGCCGCATCGGTTCGCTGGCGACGCGGCAGGCGCCGCGCGTGAGCGCGAGGCAACGCAGGTCCTTGGTCATCTCGCAGCGGCCAAGCGCTTGCCACAACGCGACGAGGGTCGCGGTGAGTTCGAGCGCACAGCCCTGTTCGAGCGGCCAGGCGAACAGCACGCGTTGCGGGACGTGGCCGGCCGCGGCCAGGCGTTGCAGCACGCGTTCCCAAGCGGCGACGTCGCCGAACGGCAGCACCGCCCCATCGGTCTGTTCAGCTTCGATGGCGCCATGCCGGGCCACGAATGCGCGACCCCCGTGCCGCTGCACTTCCGTCGCGAAGGCGCCAGCGAAGTCGCCGCCGCCAACCACGAGCCAGTTCGCCGCCGGCAAACTGCCGCCGGAGGCCAGTTCCTGCGCCCGCCACACCGGGGCGCGCAGCCACTCGGCCTCGGGCAACCGCGACGGCGGCGACGCCCCGTCGTTCTGCACGACGCCTTCCTGCGTCAGCAAGACGCCCGGCTCGATCCAATGGCGCTGGCGCTGGAAGGCGTAGGTCGGCAACGGCACGCGGCGGCGCGCGACGCCGCCGTGGAAGGCGTTCCAGTCGACCGGCACGCCGAGCTGCCACAACCGCCCGACCGCTTCGAGTGCTACCGAATCGGCCGGCTTGTCGTCCTTCGGATGCGGCAACGACACCAGCGTCGGGCTCTTCGCGGCGCGTTCGTGCAGCCGCACCAACGATGCGAGCGCCTTGCCCGGGCCGATCTCGACGAAGACGCGATCGCCGCCGGCCAGCACGGTCGCCACGCAATCCTGGAACCGCACCGTGCGGCGCAGGTGCTCGACCCAGTAGTCCGGATCGGCGGCGCGCTGCGGATCGATGAAGTCGCCGGTGACGTTCGACACCCAGGGCTTCTTCGCCGGTTGCAGGCGGAAGCGGCGCAGGCCTTCGCGGAAGCGTTCGAGCACCGGATCGAGCAGATGGCTGTGCGCACCGACGCCGATTCGCAACCGTTGGCACTCGACGCCGCGTTGCCGCAGCTCGGCTTCGAACCGTTCGATCGCTGCCGGCGAACCGGCGACCGCGCACAGGCCGGGCGCGTTCGCGGCCGACAGCGACAACTCCGGGTTGGTGAGCGCCTGCACGTCGGCAGCCGCCATCGACACGCTCAGCACGGCTCCCGGCGTCGACTGTTCGAGACACTCACCGCGCAACACCAGCGCCGGCAACACCTGGTCGAGCGTCCACGTGCCACCGAGCGTCGCCGCGACGTACTCGCCGAGGCTGTGGCCGAGCATCGCGTCGGCTTCGATGCCGAACGACTGCAGCGTGCGCGCCAGCGCGTACTCGACGACGAACAGCGTCGGCAGCAGCAGGCTCGGCCGTTCCATGCGTTCGCCGTGTTCTGCCGTCGCGTGCTCGCCGAACAACAACGAACGCACCGTGCTGCGCGAAGGCTCCGGCAACGCTGCCAGGCACGCGTCGGCCGCCATGCGGAACGCCGGCTCGTGCTCGTACAGACCCCGCGCCATGCCCGGGTACTGCGCGCCGCCGCCCGAGAACAGGAACACCACCGACGGCGCCCGTTCCGGGGCCTTCTTCAGTGCCGCCTTCCACTCCGGCGCCAGCAACTGGGCCGACAGCGTCGCCGCATCGGCACCGACCACGAAGCCGCGCTGCGCGAACGCACGCCGCCCCGTCTGCAGCGTCCACGCGACGTCGGCCAGATCGGCCTCCGCGTGCGCGGGCAACCACGCCGCCAGCGCGCGCGCATTGCCGACCGCAGCCGCTTCGACCTTGCCGCTGATCGGCAGCAGATGGCAACGGCGCGGATACGCCACCGCCGGCACCGCCGCCTGCTGCACCGCTTCGCGCAGCAGCACGTGCGCATTGGTGCCACCGACGCCGAGCGAGCTGACGCCGCCGATGCGCTCGACATCCGCGCGCCGCGGCCACGCCTTCGCTTCGGCGACCACGTGGAACGGCGACTTCGCGAAGTCGATCAGCGGGTTCGGGCGCCGGAAGTTCAGGCTCTTCGGGATCTCGCCGTGCTGCATCGCCAGCACGAGCTTGAGCACGCCAGCGACGCCGGCCGCGGTGTCGAGGTGGCCGATGTTGGTCTTCACCGAGCCGATGCCGCAGTAGCCGCTCTTGCTGGTCGTGGCGCGGAACGCCTGCGTCAACGCTTCGATCTCGATCGGATCGCCGACCGAGGTACCGGTGCCGTGGGCTTCGACGTACTGGACGTGCTCGGCCGGAATGTCGGCGAGCGCCAGCGCCTCGGCGACGACCTCGGCATAGCCGTCGACGCTCGGCGCCAGGTAGCTGACCTTGCGGGCGCCGTCGTTGTTGACGGCCGACCCCGCCACCACCGCGTGGATGCGGTCGCCGTCGGCCAGCGCGTCGGACAACCGCCGCAACAGCACCACGCCGGCACCGCTGCCGAAGATCGTGCCCTTGCTGTCGGCATCGAACGTGCGGCAATGGCCATCGGGCGACAGCACTTCGCCTTCTTTGTGCAGATAGCCGCGGTCCTGCGGCACGAGGATCGTGACGCCGCCCGCCATCGCCATGTCGCATTCGCCATTGAGCAGGCTCTGCGCCGCCTGATGGATCGCGACCAGCGACGTCGAGCACGCGGTCAACACGTTCACACTCGGGCCGCGCAGGTCGAACTGGTAGCTCGTGCGC
>SXGT01248319.1_pt1 | contig 33568 bp, 12 predicted proteins | sample 3176221 | NCBI WGS metagenome assembly SXGT01 (sample SAMN11356862, study PRJNA531348) | freshwater metagenome | isolation source: freshwater sample F1-120 | place: China: Fuxian Lake, Yuxi | collected 2017-12-25 | reverse complement strand
CGCGCAGCCCCTCGGGCCAGCTCATCCGGTTCGCGGCGTGCCGCCTGGTTCCGCCTGGTTCCGCGGGTGGGTGCAGAGGTCGGAGCACATTGAGGGGCACATGGGTTGGACTTCTCGAAGGTCGTGGGAACATAACGGGAACCGCCAGGGGTCCCATCTTGAAGACCACTGAAATTGCTTAGAAATCCTGGTGGAGGCGCCGGGAATCGAATCTTGGTCAGACCCCGCGAAAAACAGAGGCGAGACGCGACCTTGGCAAGGGATCTCGCGCGGGTGTGACGGAGAAGCGGTTCGCGGCGTGCCGCCTGGTTCCGGGGCGTTCCGCGCGTGGGCGCGGGGTCGGGGCACATGGGGGGCACACGGGAGCACTCCTCATCGAGGCGGCGTTTCGGCCGCTCGAGAACAAGAAGCTGCCTCCCCAGCAGAACCTGTGGACGAGCGTGGTCACTCGACGTCCCTCCCCGTAAGCAAGAACTCAAGCCGGTCGCTCTCGGCTGCGACACGCCGGAGGACGAGCTGAAACTCTTCGGCCGTCACCCCCGCCTTCGGGACCCACCCCTCCGCATACACGCGATCCCGCGCGTCGATCCGGAAGCTGACGAGCTGAGCGGCGCGGTTGTGCCGCCAGATCCGGATCGGCAGGTCGGCGACATCTCGCACGGCAGCGGCGCGGGCGACCACGGCGTGAAGCTCGAACACGTCCTCCATCTCGCGGACGCGGACGCGATGCTTCCTCCCGTTCTCGAAGCTGACGAGCACGTCCTCACCGTCCAGGTCCAGCCGCGCTCCGCGGCACAGCTTGTGCCACTCAGTTGCCATCCGTGCCCTCCCTCCGCAGGTCCGCTTCGAACGCCTCGAGCCCAGCGTCGCGGTCGTCGTGGAAGTGCTCACGCTCCATCGCGTCGGCCTGCTCCGTGACCCGGCGCACGAGGAGGGCCGTCCGGCCGGCGTCATGCTCGGGCGCACCGAGGAGGACGTCGTCCTCGACCGTCAGATCGTAGAGGCGCGCCTCTCTCGTGAGGATCGCTCCCACACGTGAAGGCACGCGCGCCGCGCAGCGGACGATCGCATGCGGATCCTCGCCAGGGGCCGTCCGCCCGATGGGGCTGATGCAGCGAACCACGGGGCGCCCCTGCTCGGACCGCAAGAGGAGCGTGAACGGCTGCACGCGTCCTCCGGGCAGGGTCGCGGTCCCGAGCAACGTGCCTACGGCGGGATGGGCGGCCCACTCGATCGCGAGGAGACCGAGCTTGGGCTGCTTCAGCAGGTCGAACCGTTGACGCAGCTGCGCCTCCAGATCGGTGCTGACCGCGAGCGAGGTCTTCGCGCCTCGCGTCGCGCTGTCGGGCACCGGAAAGGCGCTCTTCAGGGGGCCCAGCATCGCCGCGACGTGCTTGCGGGCGGCGACCATCTCGCGCCCCACGTCGATGCGCCGCTGCTCCGTGGCCGGGAGGACAAGCCCTTCATGCATGAGCCGCAGAAACGTGTTCATCCGATCGAGGACACGTTCGACCTGCAGCACCTCGACCGTGTCCTGCAGGTAGGGCACGTAGACCTGCAGCCAGTCCTCCCCCACCGGCTCTCGCTGGAGCGACGACAGCCTGCGATCCGACTGAGATCGCACGCGGTCGATGCGCCCGATACGCTGCTCCATCGCGGACGGCGTCCACGAGATCCCGTAGTGGTGGACGGATGAGCAGAACGTGTGGAGGTCCTCGCCCTCCTGCAGCAGGTCCGTCGTGACCAGGACGAAGGGGTACCCGGGCATGCGAAACTGCCGGACGAGGGTCTGGTTGACTTGCCCCGCCATCCCTCCGGTCGGCTGCTGCTGGCGGAGGAGGCTTCCGACGCGACGGGCCGCCTCACTGAGCGGGCCGTCGCGGGCCGCCGACAGGTTCACGTCCAGGATCAGGTCGAAGTTCGCGGCGATTTCCCCCAGCTCGTCGAGCGCGCCCCAGGGTCGCGCTCCCACCGCCACCCGCTGCGATTCGAGGATGTCGAGGTACTCGCGGAGAAGCCGCTCCTCATCGCCGGCATCGGCGTCGCGCTCCTCGCTGTCGCCGGCCGCCTCGGTGGAGCCCGTGCCACGCCCAAGCCGGAAGGTCGAGCGGCCTGCCATCGCGGCGACGTAGAGGTCGATGAACGCGTGGCCGAGCCGCGCCGCGGTGGCGAGTAGCTCCGCGCGCAGCACTTGTTCGCGGAATCGGGCGCGGAAGTCTTCGAGGGGAAGGGCGTCGTCGGACAGGTTGATCGTTGGCCAGATGCGCTGCCTGAGGTCGCCGCGGGCCGGTCGTCGCAGCTCCGAGAAGAACGTCGTTCGCTCCAGGTAGCTCTCGATCTCCGGTGGCGCGTCGCGCGCGGCCTCGCGAGCCGTCGACGACTGATATCGCTCCGCCCAGATCACGCCCGCGCGGGCGGCGAGCGGGCCCTTGCACTCGTTCAAGAGTTCCAAGGCGGCGCCTTGCGCTGCTTCCATACGGCTCGCCCGAGTGACGACCTTGGCCCTGCGGCTGAGGTACTTCGCCGAGCGCTCTCGCAGGCGCGCCGCCGCGTCTGCCTCCGAAACTCCGAGGGCGGCGGCGAGTGCCGTGAGGACCGCGCCTGGGTCGGCGCTGAGGAGGTCCATGACGTGGTTGTCAGCAAAGAACGTCGAGTACGCGCCGCTCGCCTTGATGAACCGGGCCTGCACGTTCGCGCCACTGAGGAGCCCCCTCGGTCCGTCGCCACGGAAGAACCACGCGAAGAACGTGTCGATGCCGCCGCGATCGTCGACCTCCAGGCCCGCCTCGGCCACGTCGATCGGCGCCGCGACCCAGCCTCCGTGGCTCCGGTCGGCCGCGGCTTTCTCGCGGCGGTACTGCCCGACGACTTCGTCCAGCGGCTCACCCAGGGCTTCCGGCAGTCGAGCGTGGAGGTGGGGGAGCAGCCAGTCGTCGTACCGCTCGTCCAGCTTCCGCTTCAGCTCCTTCACCGACGCGACACGTCGCACGAAGACGAGCGCCTTCCTTCCTGTCACCCAGGCCGACGCGAGCGACTCGACAACGGCATCCATCTTGGGGTGGGGCATCTCCCGTTTGAAGTTCCGGCGGTAGTCTCGGGCGAGCCGGTTCAGATCATGGACATCGAGGCCCTCTCGCTCGGCCGTCACGTCGGTCTGCTCGGCGTCGTCGAACACGGCGGTCTCCTCATCGTCGCGCCACAGCTTGGCCGTCTCGAGGAAGCTCTCGAAGGAGGCGAGCATGCCGATCTGGAACGATCGGTTGAACTGCTTGCCGCTCAGCAGCTCGCTGACCTTCTTCTGCACGAGCGCGACGAGGAGACGTTGCCGGTCGTCCGTGACGGCGATCGGCTCGTCGTGCTCGACCACGCCTCCGGCGCGCCATTCGCGGCGGTACATGTTCTTCGTGTGCTCGCGGCGCGCGACCTTGATCGACGTCACGCGGCGGATCAGGAACCTCGCGGCCACCTCCTTCTTGCGCGCCTCCGAGACGTCGTCGTCGTGCAGCTCGTGAAATCCGGAGGCAAGCCCGAACATGTCGAGCTGGTTCCAGACGTGCCGGTAGGTCTCCTCGAGCGGCGTCGCCGAGAGGAAGAGAACCCGCGACGCGCGGGGCCCATACCCTGGAAAGAAGCGTGGATCCGGCACATCCTCCGCATCGGGGCGTCCGAGCGCCTCGGCGAGGACCTGGTTGCGCGCCGAGCCTGACGTCGAGAAGCCGTGCTTGAGGTTGTGCGCCTCATCGATGATCACGAGGTCGAATTTCGGCAGCGCGCAGCAGAGTGCCCGGGCGAAGTTGCGCTTGAAGACGTCTTTGCTGCGGAGGTCGAACGCCTCGTCGCGCAGCCATGGTAGGTGCCGTCGAAGCCCGTCGCGCATCCGCTTCCAATCCTCGCCGGTCTTTCCAAGCGGGAGGCTGAAGCTCGACATCCGCATGAAGAAGTCCCGGTCGGGATCGAGGCTCGTCTCGTTCACCAGCTCCAGGAGATTCCCGCAGGAGACGAGCGGGCGCGCCGGGCGGGCGTCGAGCGAGCGCACCCGGAGGTCGCCGAACCGGACGTTGTGCTTGACGAAGTTCGTCAGCTCGTTCTGCCACTTCTGCTGGATGTTCTCCCGCGGCGCGATGATGAGGACGCGGAAGCTCGGCTCGAAGTGGCGGAACAGCGCGAGGGCGCCGAGAGCCACGTACGTCTTCCCCATCCCGACCTCGTCGGCGAGGTACGCCATCCTGCGCTCTCGCAGGATGTTGTGGATGGCCACGGCGCCCCGGAGCTGTTCGTCCCCCCGCGTCTTGTCGATCTTCTTCCCGAAGTCGATGAGGGCTCGCGCCGCCTCGAGGTCGATCATGTCTCGTCCTCCCCCGGAAGTGCGGCGGCTCGCTTCACGAACCAGTCGTCGAACCAGTCCAGGAAGGTCGGCATCTCGGGATGGCCCGCGGCGATCGCGGATCGAAGGCTAGAAGCGTCGCCGATCCGGGATCTGAGCGCTTTCGCGTCCTCGGCGTGGTCGGCCCAGTAGTCCGGGAACGCCCGCCCGAGCTCCCTGAGGAGCTGCCTCGCGCACAGCGTGACGACGTACTGCTCGACGCGATCGCCCTTTCCGGCGCCGGCGTCTTCCAGCACGCGGTCGAGGAGGCTCCCGAGCGAGTCGTACTTCTTGCCGAACAACCGGTAGTCGGCCTCCCGCGTCTTTCCCTCCTCGAGCGCGGCGCGCACCCGGTCCCGAAGGCACTCGAACGCATGGAACACACCGGCGAACCGGTCGAAGAGGGTCGTCTCGACGGGCAGCGGCGCCAGCTTCGTGACGAGCGGGTCGTCGTCGCCGGCAATCCGCGCTCGCGCCTCGATGAAGGCCGCGCGCTGCTCGACGGTGAGCAACGCCCAGTAGCGCAGGATGTCCGCGGCGCTCAGGTCGAGCACGAGGGAGGGCCGCTTGAACATCCCCTCCTCCTGCACGAGCAGCAAGGCGGGTTCGGTACCCTCGCCCGCGACCTCGAGAAGCGAGGTCGACGTGAGCGCTTGCCTGAGGCTCTCGGTCCGCTGCCTGTCGAGGACGATCCACGTTCGGGATGGCAGGTCCACCAGATCCATCACGGTCACGCCGCCGTGCCGGACGGCCAGCGCGGGAGAGGTCGCGGTGTCACTCCAGAATGCGCTGGCCTCGTTCGTGTCCCAGCGGAACCGCAGCTGCAGCTTCGTGCCTCCGCTGGTCGATGCGGCCTCGTCTGCCTCGCGCTCGAGGAACGCCGCCGGGCGTTTCGTGTCCGCACTCAGCCACCACTCCGGACGCGCCCCCGTCGTCATCTCGACGAGGAAGCCAGTCTCCCAGTTGCCGCCCTTCCCCGCGATCCGGCAGCCCGGCGTTGTCAGGTTCGCAGAGCCGACGTAGAGAACCTCCCGGCCTCCCTTCTTCGGATCGAAGAACCGGTACACCTTGGCATGCACCCCCCGGTGCTTCGTCTCCTCGGCCTTGCCGAGGCGCAGGAGGTCGCCGGGCAGGGCGCCCCAGCAAACACGTGGGGCGCGGGCGCGTACCCAGGAGAACAGCGCCTCGGAGCACTGCGCCTCGCCACGCTCGTTTCGAGGGAGGAACACCCTCACCTCGGCCGGCTCGAACCGCTCGACGAGCGCATCGAGCGGCGTCGAGTACCCCCCTGCGTCGAAGAACGGGGAGATCACCTCGAGACAGAAGCCCCGTAGCGCAGACCTTCCGGCGGCATCCTCGATGAAGTCCGGAAGGGACTGCTCCCCGTCGTGGAACTGGGTGAGGAGACGGCCGTCGACCGACCGATGCTCCCGCTGGGTCGTTCCGCCGAGGAAGCCGTGGATCTCGCGCACCGCGCGGTGTGCTGCGCGAAGATCGTCGTTCGCTCGCCTCCCCTCGGCCGCCCCGACGAGCGCGTCCAGGAAGTGGAGCAGCGAACCCTTCAAGATCGAATGCTCACCCTCTCGGATCTCCTCGATGTGCGCAACCTCGACGCTCTCCCACCAGCCCGATCGCGTCAGGTTCGCAGACGAGCACGAGACCAGCAGCGCCCGTGCGCGGTGATTGTTGTCGTCTGGCTCGCGTGCCTCCACGAGCGCGAGGACGTTCTTCGGGTGGAAGATGCCCGTTCGATGCCGGATCGGGATCCGTTGCGCGTCGAGCTTGGCGGCGCCGCCGTCGGCGCCGAGGCCGTTCTGATCGTAGTAGACCGCGATCGCGGGCGACGAAGACGCGATGGCGTCGTCGAGCTGCACGAGCCTGATGGCGGGCGCGTGGCTCAGCGGAACGTCCAGGAACACCGGCAGGACCTCGGTCTCGAAGAAGCTCGGCTCGAACTGGTACGTCGTGAAGATGGCCGCGAGGAGCTTGCGGTTTCCGAGACGCTCCTGAAACTGCTCCGAGAGGACGGCGCGCGGGATCGTGCTCATGACGCGGCTCGTAGGTCGCGCGCCACCATGCGGAGCGACTCGATGAAGTAGGAGTGGCGCCAGTAGATGCGCAGGTCATCGGCTTCCGGCAGTCTCGAGAGGTTCTCGTCGCGGAATCGCACCACGACCTTGCCTTCCCTGACGACGATCCACGGGGCTGCCGCCGCGCGCGCCTTCATGACCGCGGCGTTCTGCTCGAGCACCAGCTGGACCGCCTCCTCGTAGCGCCCGTCGTGAAGCGCGCCAGCGAGGTCCACCCATCGACGCCCCGAGGTGGCGTCGTCCGACATCCGTAGCTCCGTCTCGAGCGATGCGGTCGCCGCGACGTCGATGGTGTCGCGAAACGCGGTGCGCCAATGGGCGCGCACGCCCTCCGCAACCTTGGCGAGGGGCTGAGCGTCGCACGCCAGGGCGTGCTCGAAGAGTGCTGCTGCAGGTCCGAGCAGCAACTCCGCTGCTCGGATCCTCTCGAGGCGCTCGGCGAGGGCCGCGCCGACTTCTCCGTGCCTGCCGGCGGCGACCGCAAGGCTGCGGATCGACACCGGCGTCATGGTCCACCCGCTCTCCTGAGCCGTTTCCTCGAGCAGTTCCGCGAAAATGCGCTGCTTGCCCTGCGTACCGCGGACTGGGTCAACGTCTCCCCGACCTCCGTGGAGGAGGTGCTCGCGGTAGAGGCTGCGCTCGGGCCCGCGAAGGCTGGCAAGGGCTTTCGCGACGCCGCGCAGTACAGCCACGTCGGCCGGCGCGTCGCGCGGATCGAGCGCGCACGCTGGCTTCCGCAGGCGGTCGACGATGCCTCGCAGAGTGCGCGAACCCTGGGCCTCGATCACCGGCAGGATGGCCTTCTCCACCACTTCACGGGCTTCCGGCGTCAGACGCGTCGGATCCCCCTCGAGGAGACCGGAGGCCTTCGCCGACACGGTGTAGAGGCCCCAGAGCCCGTAGATCTTCTGATCGCCCAGGATCTGAGCTCCCGGGTCGAGGCCAAGACGGACGCGCCCGCCATCCGCGAGCCGCTTGAACACGCGGTCGGTGCCTCGAAAGCCGCGCTCCTTGTTGACCTGCGCGCGGGCGTACGCGGCGAGCTGCTCCCACTTCAGGAAGGTCGCGAGATCGCCGTCGGTACCGCCCTCGTCCGCGACCCTCTCGGCGAAGTAGTACCCGAGCAGCAGCACGGTGAAGTCGCGCACCGAGTTGCTGACGGTGGTGAGGTTGGCGACCACGTGTCGGCCGAGCCGGGACCAGATGGGCTGGACGCCGAGTGGATCGCGGGAGCCCTTGATGGCGGCCCGCGAATCGAGCAGGGTGAGGAAGGGGGTCGTTAGAATGGCCATGGGGACATCATTTCGAGTAGCTCGCAGTAGCCCGTCCGGCCGCGCTAGATTGGCCCTTCGATGTACACGGGCACGGCCGAGCCAGTCTCTTGCTGTACAACGATCGAGAGCCTTCGGAGAGCCTCGGCCTGCTGCGCTGGGCTCTCCTGGAAGCGCCACCGCACGGGGTCGACGGTTCTGAGAAATGTGAGACCGTGGTCGAGCCTGAGCTTGAGGCGCCGATCGGGCCATCGCAGCTCGAGCTCCCGGAAGTGATGCGCATCTTGGTGCGACGAAACCGCCAGCTCCACCGCCCCGAGGTCCGCGAAGAGCGCCTGGAGGGCGGGTTCCTGCTCGGCAATCTCTGGCCAATCGTTCTTGAGGGCCTTGGTCGCGTGGTTCCGCCGGGGGTAGTGGCCCGCTGTTTGAAGGCGGATGGTCGTGGACGCGCTGATCCCACCCGGAAAGGCTCGGAGCGTGGCGAGGACGCGGTAAGCGACTGCGGCGTTCAAAGGCGAGCGAACGTACCGATCGCCGTACGAGACGGCCTCGAGCGGTGTGGCCCCATCTAGGCGCCGCTCGAGCCCCTGAACGTGGGCGCAGAGAAGGTGAAAAAAGCGACGCCCGACCCCCTCCAGTTCCCCGTCGAGCTGCCCGGAGATCACCATCTCGCTGTAGGCGCCCGGCCTTGCACGCGCCGTCTCTTCCGGACGGGGCGCGCGGAAAGCTACGCGCTCGAGCGCCCGCGAGGCAACTACCCGAAGCGTCTGAGCTCCGCCCGCGTCTTGGAACGACGTTCCACCCCAAGATGGGCCGGGGATCATGGCTTCGGAAGCCGTGGTTGCCCACTGGACGCAGCGACCCCCGCCTCCGACCTCCGCGAGGAGCCATGTGTTGCCCTGACGCGCCCCGCCGGCGGGCGCCACCGCGAGGCGGATACCGGCAGCTGAGGCGCGGGCGTTGAGCGCGGCAACCTCATCCCACTCCATGCCGGCCAATGTGTCCTCGGCGACGATCAGCGTCACCACACCGCCGCTGGCAGCGAGGCGCAGGATATGTCTGTCGAGCGGCCACCCGGGTACGTCCCAGTCGGCGGCGTTGCCGCCTGAAAAAATGCGAACGTCGGTCGCGCTGCAGCGCGCGATCTCCCCGAGGATCGAGGTCGTCACATCGGCGAGCTCGACGCGGGTCGCGTCGCCGAAGACGCGGAGGCTCATCGGGAGCTCGAGCGCTTGGAGGAAGCTGTCGGAGAGGAACTGCAACCCCCGCCTTCGATCGAGCTCATCGGCGACGTCCTGCGTGTCGAAGCCCAGCAAGCAGCCGTGGCAGAATCGATCGCAACCGTGGGCTCGGCACTCGAGGAGATCCTTCGCGCTCCCGAGCAGGACGCCGAGGTTTTCCGGCACCGAGGCGACGTACCCGGCACCCCCGCTGGCCGTGTCGTAGAGGAAGATCGAGACGCCCCTCTGGCCGTCGGGCGCGCGACCTCTGCCGATCGCCCACGCGATCTCGCGCGTGTCGACGCCGAGGAACCCAGCCGTCGCCTGGCGCAGGGCCACCGCGATCGTCGTGGCCACGGTCCGGTCGGTCAGGACGCTCCCTTCCGCGGGGTCCCGCAAGAGGACCTCGACGACGTCCGTGTGAACGCGACCTCCGAGCGCGACGCGATCCTTCACCGCCCACGGCTGATCGTTTCCCGGGCAGAGCGGATTCTCCTCGGCCCCCTTTCCGGAGCGCAGCCGCCGGTGTCCCGCGAGGACGGCCTTCGCGGGACGATCATCCTGCGGAGCTGCGCGACCGCAACGAAGGCAGAGCGCGTAACCGCCCCGATGGATCCCGCGGCTCAAGAAGACGACGATGCCTTCGGGCTCGTACCGGACGTGTCCGGTGCTAGCGTTAGGAAGCGCGCGCCAGGGACCGCTCACCGAGAGGTACGGCGGCTCTCGCGGAATGAAAACCCTGGTCGAGACGTCGTTCGTCGGCCGTGCCCGGATGTCGACGGCGAACCCGTGAGGCTCGAGGAAGATGGTCTCCTTCAGGTCGTCGCCGGACCCGCACCGCGGGCACGCCTCTGGCGCGGTGCGCGCGACATCCGCCGCGCCACACGACCGGCACTTCCATGCGGCGCGAAGCGCCTGTGTCTCGTGCTGAAGAACGTCGCCCGCCGGCAGCTTCCAGTTCAGCGTAACGCCCTCGGATTCGTAGGCCATGCCGTTGACGACGACGCTCGCCCCGGGCGCGTACTCGCGAATGGCGTCGTGGATCGGACGGGTTGGGTAGCTTCGCCGCGAGCCAACCGAGTCTTCGCGCGCCTTCTCGTGCTGCTCCTTCTCGTGGCTCAGCAGCTCGGCGGTCGTCGTCACGAAGGGGACGACGCCAATGGGGAAGCCGTAGGACGGCAGGAATGTCCCGTCGGCCAGCATGCGCAGGAGATACTCGTTCTCGATGCGCCACAGCTGCCGGCGAAGGGCGTTCACCACGGGATCCTTCGACTGGACCTCTGCGTCCGGATCGCCTCCCGAATCACGAATGTCCTGGCGGATGGCTTCGTGCTCGGCGCGCCATTCGTCCGCGACGGCCCCCATCTCGTCGGCGACCTCGTTCATGAGGCGTCCGACGCTCTCACCGTCGGCTCCAACATCGAGCACCGTCCTCGCCGTGAGGACCTGCAGCGCCCCGCGGACGCCTTCGTGCTCGCACGCCTTCTGCCGGAGCCATGCCAGGAACTGGTCAGACTTGGCAAGCCCGTCCGCGAGGCGGGCGAAGAAGGGCTTGCACTCTAGGTCCAGCGCGGCGAGGTCGTGCTCCTCGAAGAACCTAGACAGCATCAGCGACGCCACATGGCGCCGTACGATGGGCTCGCTCTCCAGCGAGACCTTGGGCACGTGAACGGCGGTGTCGAACGGCCAGCGCGGGCGCTGGAACACCGCCTCCGCGTGTGGCGTGCTCTGGCACATGGTCAGGACAGCCGCCTGCGGCACGTTTCGGCGTCCCGCTCGTCCGGCGCGCTGGAGGTAGTTGGCTGGCGAGGGTGGCGCGTTGTTCATGGCCACCGCGCTGAGGCCGCCGATATCGACGCCCATCTCCATAGTCGTCGAGCAACTGAGCACGTTGACCCACCCCTCCTTGAACCGCTTCTCGAGCGTCTGGAGGACGGACTTGCTCTGCTGCGCCGAGTGCTCCCCGCTCTCGGCGTAGAGGGTGGGGGCGTAGACGTAGATTCGATCGGAGAACTCAGACCAGACGCCGCGCGAACGGGCGGTGCGCGCACGTTCATCGGCGGTCAGGGCCGCGAGCATGGCGTCGGGAGAGAGGCGAGCGCCCGCCTGCCAGCCGAACGGAGCGGCGAGCCGAGGCATCTCGATCCGCGCGCAAGGACGCGTCTGCGATGTCTGCGCTTCGAGCCTGTACGGCGTCGCGCCGTCGAGGGACTTGTCGAGGAGGCGGCGCGTGATGGGACAATGCCATGCGTCGGCGACCAGGCGGACGTGCGCGTGCTGCGCGAGATTGAGCCGATGCCCGGTCGAGTCCGTCTCCCAGATGCCGATCTCGCTGAGCCGCCTGAACGCCGCGCGGAGGAGTGCGTCCACGTCGGAGCGATGATCGCGATTCGTGTCGTCGAGCCGGAGAACGTTCAGTAGGTACCGCGCCAAGCGGGACGGCCGCCCCCCGGCTGGGTTCAGCTTCGGCCAAGCGTACACCCGGTTCCGGACGTTTTCCCCGTCGGGATCGACGATTCGCGTGAGGCTCATCTTGAGGCCCAGCCACCTCTTGAGCTCCAGAGGGACGACCAGCGCCCCCATCGCGCGCACGAAGAAGTCGAGGCACAGCTCCATGAAGGTGTGCCAGTCCTGAATGCTCCGGCCGCGCTGCTCCCACTCCGGCGGCGGCTTCGCGACCTCGCGCAGTCTGGGAAACGTCAGCCCTGCGAGGCCCATCGTCTCGAGCGAGTTCTGTCGGCGCGGCCGGCGCACGAACTCGCGGTGAAGAAGCATGTCTCCTAGGTTGCTCGCGTTTAGGAGCGCCGGCGCGTAGCGAAACTCCTGGGACTTCAGGATCCATGCGGCCTCCGGAGCCTGCCCGATCATCCGGGCCAGGTCGCGCCAGGGGATCTGCGCTTCCGGACGCGCCTCTCGCTGGAGTTCCCGCTCGAGCTCTCGCTGCTTCTGTAAGATCACGCTGGCCACGGCTGGGAGCGCTCGCGCGGGTTCGAGGTCGCGGAGTTCCTCCTCGAGGGTGGCGATCCTGTCCGTGTTCGGTCGGGCGCGCGCCTCCCACAGCTTGTGGTAGACGAACGCGCGCGCGAAGTTCCGCTCGCTCTCGAACTGGACGCGCGCAGCGAAACGTGCGCTGCCCTGACGGCTGTCGCTGAACGTCAGGAGGCGCCGCCCTCCTGCAGGTCGCCCCGCGGTCTCCTCGGCCAGCCCCTCGAGGACCGCCGGGATCCCCACGGACAGGTAGAAGGGCGCGCCGAGGCGCACGGGCCGGAAGCGGTTGGTCGGTTCCCTGTCGCTGCCTCCGCAGCGCGGACAGCGGAGGTTGTGGTTGTCAGGATGGCGTCTGGAGAACGGAACGGACGAGCTCGAAGCCGACCCGGTCAGCGTTCCGTCGAACGGATCCAGAGGTCGCGGATCCGTGTGCTCGCCGGGGCGGCACGCCACGAGCTCGAAGAGGCTGACGTGGGCCCCAGAGTCCGCGTCCTCGTCGTCGTCCGCCTCATCGTCGTCGAGGGACTGGTCCGCGTCGCTCCACGCGACAGGCGTCAGTCGACCTTGGCGGTCGGCACCGGCAAGAACGGGCTCGCCACAGGTCGTGCAGAGCGCAAGTTCGAACACGAGCGCGTTGCAAGCGTCGCAGCGCTCGCGATGCGCAAGGAAGACCTTTCCCGCGCCCCATTCGGAGCGATCGAGCGCCGTTCTGGCGCGCCCAGGGCAAACCCCGTTGACGCACGCCCAGAGGCCAGGGGACGTCCGCAGGAAGAGGTGAGCGCGCAGGGGTAGGAGAGACGCACCATCCTGCCCGCACGCCGCGCTCGCAAGATCGAGAAAGCGGAGGGCCTCGTCGTCGGTTACGGTGCCCGCCGCCGTCGTGAGCGCTCGCGCCACATCAGGCAGCCCCAGTGGCGCGCGATGGGGGTCGCACAGAAGGTCGCGGAGTTCGCGGACGCCGGGCACGGACCCGAGACGTGTGAAGCGGTCCGCGGGTCGAAGGGCTGCGAGCTCCGCGGTTGGTGGGAGCTGATCCGTTCGGCACGTGATGCTCGGTGGGAGATCCGGGACGACGCGACGGCCTCCGATCACGACCACCTGGTTCGCCTCGATCCCGGCCACGTCGGCGAGGAATCGTGCCAGGCGTCCGTCGGCATCCCCGCCGCCGATGGTGGCTGATGTGGCGACGAACCGGACGGTACGCGGCTCGACGCCGAACGCATGCATCACCCGACGCAAGAGCAGCGCGAGCTCCGCCGCTGCCGAACCGACGTAAGTGTGCGCCTCGTCGAGAACGATCCAGCGAAGCAGCCCGCGCGATTGATCACGGATGGGGCGATCCTTCGCCCGCACCAGCATGTACTCGAGCATCGTTGCGTTCGTAAGCAGGAGCGGCGCCGGCTGGTCGCGCAGGAGCCTCCGCGACAAGATCTCCTGGGGCGTTTCGGCTTGCTCCCGAGGCTTCGCTGTCTCGGGCGTGTTACCGTTGTAGAGGCAGAAGCGGAGCCGTCCCTGGAAGTACGCGGTCCATGCCGTCAACCGATCGCGCTGGCTGTTGATGAGGGCGTTGAGCGGGTAGAGAAGGAGTGCTCGTACGCCGACGAGCGGCGTCTCACCCGGGAGTTGCCGCGCCTCACGCGCCAGATCGTTCAAGATCGGGACGAGGAAGCACTCGGTCTTACCGCTCGCCGTCCCCGTCCGGACGACGACCGACCTTACTTCGCGGTCGTGTAGGGTCGACCACGACTTGAGCTGGTGGGCGTAGGCTGCCTGGGTCTTCTTGAAGGCGTACTCGGCGGCGAGCCGTTGCGGAGGGTTGGCCATTGCCTCGACGAGCTTGGGCTCTAGGAACGGCACATCCGCTATGGCTGTGCCGCTGCTCTCCCACGGGAAAAGCGCCTCGAAGAGCGGTGGCGCGAGGAAGCTGCCTGGCTGCCCTGGCTGTACCTCGAGGGCTTGCTGGAGGTATTGCAGCAGCGGCTCGACGGCCGGGCTGGACTGGCTGACCGTAGCTCGCGCGGCGCGGGCCAACAGCTCCCTTACGAGGCGGCTGAAGAATGTGTCAGTCTGCAAAGGGTGACTCCTTTCGCTCGAGACGGTGACCCAGGAGCAAGCCGAGCGCCATGGCGTAGGCGTCGTCGAACCAGATGGGATCGAAGCTGCGCACTCGGCGCAGAGCGGGCAGGTTGAGGCCAGACGTTGTGTCAGCCTCCACGGCTCGCTCTGCGAGTTGCAGTGGCGTCAACAAGACCGTTTTCTGGAAGTTCGGCTGCTGGTTGAACGGCTCCGCCAGTGTTGCCAGGCTCTTGGGGACCGCACGGGAACACCAGGGCGGTTCGTCGGGCCAGAAGTCTTCGCCCGCGTGTCGGCGCAGAAGGTCCGGCTTGGCGTACTGGTGAATGTATGCGGCGTGCGCGCGTCGCCCGTCGGCGTTGCGCGCATTGAACACGATCCGATGCTCTCTGGCAGGCTCGGGGATCCCGCGCAAGGAGACGAACGCGGCGTCGTGGATGGCGTTCAGGAAAAACGCGTGCCGTGCGTTTCCGAAGATGCCGGAAGCCGTGGCTTGGAAGATCCTCTCGACGTCGGCGATGCGCAGGAACTTCACTCGTGCAGTCACCGTCTCCCGGATGGCGGTCATCCACTCGCGAACAGATACGGTTGCCCACAGGAAGGGAAGCTCCTCCAGCGCGGACCACACGTTGGCAGCCTTCTCCCCGGTATTGAGCAGCCCGAGAACCGCGACGCGTGGATGCGAGGGCAGGAGACGGATAGCGTCGAAGGTGACAACCGGCAGGCGCCCTAGCGTACCCAGCATCGCGAGGAGGATTGGCCAGCCGTTGCACGTGGGATCTGCGGGAAGCGCCGCGATGGCATCCAGCAGGGGCTGGCGGCGCTCGAGGGGGTTCCCGATCGCCATCGCTCGCTCAAGGTCGGACGCTCCGACGGCGTCCGCGGTGGCGCCCGTGCCCTCCACCGTGACCCGGAGCGGTCGCGCGCGAAGGTAGTCTCGCTGCATCGCGAGCACGAGCCACATGCCTGGGGAGAGAGTCGCTTGGCTCACGCTCCAAACACCCGGTTGCAGCTGACCTAGGAGGACAGGCGTGCGGTCCGGCTCGAGCAGCGGAACAGCTTCCGCGTGTAGCGCGGCGACCACTTCGGGGCCCAAGCGCGCGATGGAAGCGCTGTCGAGCTCCACACGAAACTCTGGCTGTTCCCCCGACGGAAACAGGCGCCCGTCATAGCGTCGAACGGCAATTTGTGCGAGAGCCTGGGGCGCATCGCTCTGCACGAGGCGGAGTGTCACTTTGCCGTCGAGGCCTTCCGTCAGAGCGAGCGCCTCGGCGATCGCCGAACGGAGGGGCTCGAGCGGGGTGTGCAGGTAGCGGTCATCGGTCCTGAGCAGGCCGCCAATTGACTCTATTCCCGCCGGCCCCCTCAGCTCGACCGACATCCGCGTGCTCCGCGGGGTCACCGCCACGGCGCGGACGTGCGCGAGCTCGTCGAGCGACACCGGCGAATCGAACGGTAGCGGCCGTCCCGCCCGATCGAGAAACCGCGCGTACTCGGCAGGGAACGGCACCTCCACGTCGATCTCGAACCCGTCAGCATCACGAAGGCGCAGGCAAAGCCTTGCGGGCGGCTGGGCCGTCGCGATCACGTCGAGGTCGAATCCTCCCGGCACTCGGGCGACCGTGGCGCCGTAGTCGGGGTTCTGCGCAGCGCCGGCCGCGACGATGCGGCGGCTTCTTACCTGGACCACCCCACCCTTCGGACGGACGGCCGACAAGTGGACAGTGAGGTCGTCGGGAACGACGCGAATTCTGGCGCGAAACTCGAGCCGCCCTTGGCGAATGACCCTCACCTCCCCGGCGCCGAGGTTGAAGACGGCCCGCTGCCAGCTCTCGCCGGCTCTGCGGGAGGTGATGTCCGTGGACGGCACCGGCCTTGCAACGCCTCCTGCGATCTCGCGCAGATCGGGAGGGCCGAGCCAAAGATCGTCGTTGCGAATGAGCGGGCCCGGGCGCGCACCCACCAGCTGGAATTCCCCCGAGCGCTTGCCGGGCGTGCCCGTTCGGATGTGGACGACGTCCTCGGCGCTCGTCCACGCGGCACCACCACGAACGCGCACAAGCCCCCTCTGAAGGCCTCGGATGGGACCGAGGTCCTCAAAGTCCCCCTCGTAGGCAACGCTTCCAGTGCTCGGCCAGGCCACCAGCACGGCGTCCGATGGGGTCGAGAGGTCGCCGGTCGAACAAAGGCGGGCCTCGAGGCTCGTATCCTCGAAACTCCAAGGGCCCGAGCTGAGCGCCTCCCCGCCTCGTGGAACGAACGACCCCATCTCAACGTTTCCGCTGCCGCCGGTGACCACCACCCGCAGCTGTTCCTCGACGACGTCGGCCCGCACCACATCTCGGGCGACGTCGGAAACGAGGAGGTACGTCTCACCCTGAAGGATCGCGACTGCGAGCTGTTGCCGCGCCCCGTCCGCGACCTGTGCGGCCAAGTACAGGCGCGGTGGGAGATCTGCCGCGGGCGCGGCGCCGACGGCGTTGCGTAACCATGAAGGTGACACGGCAGCCGGCAGCACCGGTCGGCGACGCAAGAGGTTGCCGCGTGAGCGATCGAGCTCCGTGAGAACGACTATCCCCCGTTCCTCCCCGACGACGGCCCGTGGCGTCCGGGTGAGGCCGTCAAGCAGCTCCTTGAGCGGCGCACGGTCAAGCCGGAGCGGAAGGCCGCTGGTTTCAGCGGCGTCGATTGTGGCGCCGTCCTTGCGCATACGTGCGACCCCGGCAATGAGCTTGCTCGCGAGGTCGTAGACGACGGCGTTCTGCATCCGCTGAGGGAGGCCCCTCGCCAGCTCCCTGGCGGTCTGGGCAAGATCGAGCGTAGGGTACGTCTCGTGGTGACGGAGCAGGTCGGCAAAGTACTCACGGAGGCGTGTGCCCTCACGTTGCACGAGGGAGAGAGGTAGGCCCCCTTCGCACACCACGGTCGCAATGAACTCGCGCCCTCTGGGGCTCGTATGCACCGGCCGCTTCCAGTACCGGAGCCCGTGCAAGATCGCGTCGCGTAGATCATCGTCGTCGAGGTCCGTGCCGAGGCGCGCCGTCAAGCCGCTGTACTTCCACCAGTCTTCGGCCCCGTCTCGGGCCGCGCGCTCGGCCGCATAAAGACAAAACGTTGCCGCGAGCGGCGTTCCGATGGCGTGGCAGGCCTTGACGTGGTCGACAACGTCGGCCTCGAGGGCGGCGTACTCCTCGTCGGTAACCCGATACGCATACAGCGGGCGCCCATCGGGGCCAGGCAGGTGACGGACGTCGAAGAACGCGTTCAGCATGTCGACCGCGATCATCTCCTACGTCCCGGCTCTGGGTCGTCGCCGACATCGCCGTCCGTCTCGATTGGGGTGCTCTCGGACTCTTCCGTTGTGCGAACACGCCCGCGCGGCGGCGACCACTCTTTGAGGGCGCAGATGACCGTGGCCGCTCGGAAAACGTCCGGCGTGGTAGCGCCTTCTCCAGCGTCGTCAGCCAGCCAGATCTTGGCGTCCTCCAGTGCCTCCTGGTCGAAGAAGCCGTGGGTCACAAAGAAGCGAAGGGCGCCTTCAAGGTCCGCGTATCCTGGCTGGAGACGGTCGTATTCGATGCGGCGCTGTTTGGGTCTCTTTACACTCACAAAATAGCCGACTGCATGATCGAGACCGTACTCCGCGAACGCTTCGGACTCCGTGGCGTGCTCCAGTCGAAACGAGCTCATGTGGATTCCCTCTCCCTTCCTTGGGCATACCCGCGTGCGGCCCCCGGCGGGACTTCGAGTATGGCGAGGACTCGCCGGCGCACGAGGTCGTCGAAGTGTTCCCGCACGCGACACGGGTGGCTCCCACCCTCGATGCGGACGCCGAGCTCCATGTTCAGCTCGAGCGCATATTCGGTAAGGTTCGCGCTCGAAACGAGGAGAACGCGATCGTCCACCACGGCGCACTTGGCGTGCAGGCTCCCGTACTTCCCCGCCGCCGAGGTGGGCCGCCGATCCGCAGGCCAGACGAGGACGCGGAGCCCGTCGTGTGTGCCCGTGGCCAGGGCCGCGGCGGGATCGAGGGACACCTTCCCGCCCTCGTGCTCCGCTTGCTCGAGGACAAGGTCGACGCGTACCCCACCGAGGATAGCGTCCCGTAACGCGTCGCGGATCGCGTCGACCTTGTACGCCGCGAATGTGACGATCAGGACGTGCTTCTCCGCCGTGGTGATCATCTCGAGCAGCGTCTGCTCGGTCTTGTAGAGTGCCATGCGTGGGCTTGTCGGGCCGGTCCAGACGAGCTCGATGCGCTCCATGGAGGGTTCGCTGCGCATGAGCCGTGCACAGCGGAGCATCATCGCGACGGCAGGGTCGGTCAGCCCGGCGTCCCGGGCGAGCTTCATCAGCGTGTCGATCCGGTCGCGAGCACGCGGTGTGCTCACGACGTCATGGACGTCCCGTGCGGAGCCGGCCGCACCTTCGAGTGCGTCTACGAGGCGATGGAAGGGACCGTCGGGAAGCTCCCGCACGACCTTCGTGACGGCGCTCGGCAGGAACTCGGCGTCGACGGTCACTTCCCGATCCTCCCGTCGAAGAACCCAGACGATCCGTGGACGGTCGCGACCAGGGCGCCGCGATCGAGGTACTTGTTACCCCGCTCGCAGGACGTCTCCGGCGAGAACAGGCACGCGTGACAGGCCGCGGCGTGTAGTTTGGTGCCGTCCGCGTCGGGCTTCATGTCGGCGCACAAAGGATCCGACGAGCACAGCTTGAGCTCCTCGAGCGCCCTCACGATGTGCCGCCCCAGCTCGGCCGGCTGTCCCATCCGCACGAGGCCCCCGAGGGTTCCTTCGCTGTCCGGCGCCGATGTGTAGATGAGGATCCCCGCCATTCGCGGGCCCTCTGCCTCGTCGTCGTTCGAGTAGATGCGCTCGCGAAGGCTCGCCGCCGCGTAGCCGCACTCAAGCGAGAGCTGGCGCATGAGCGCGTGGGAGAAGGAGTGGAGGAGCACGAAGCGGACGCCCGGAAAGCCTGCCTCGGGCGGATCGATCTTGCGGCGCTTCCGCCACGCCTTGTGAGCCGTGAGGAAGGCGGCCTCTCGAATCGCCTGCCCGTCGCACCACGCGGCGAGGATCGACTCGTCGAACTGGAGGAAGATCCCCTCCCCGCGTACTTCCGAGGCTGGGACGAACCGGGGAGGCTTCCGCGAGAGCGCCATCCGCTTCGGGCCCGACGCGTCGCCGACGCCGGAGTAGTCCCGGGGGGACTCGAGCCGCGTGAACCCGAGGAGCGCCGTCACCTCGCGAATCCGCTTGGCGAGGACGACGCGCCCGAGCACACCAGCGAGACTGGTCGGAACCCGCACCTCCGCGAGCTCGAAGTCGGAGGTCTGCTGCTTCGGGTCGAGCCGGGTGAACGCCTCCCACTCGGGCACCTTCAGATCGGCGGGCTCGTCCGAGCCCTCGCCGGACCGCCTCTTCTCGACCGCCGCGAATATTTCCGCGGCTCCGTGGCCCGCCAGCTTTCCGAGTTTTCCCTCGCCGGCCAGGTACTCCACGATCTCGGGGCTCTTCGCCTTCTGCAGGACGGGCCAGTATTCCTCCACCAGCTGCCCGAGCTTGCTCTCCTGCGCGTGCGGCACGTGCAACGCAGACAGGGAGACGGCAAACCAGACATTCGACGCGCCGAGAAGGAGCGCGCGGATGGGCTCCGGGCACTTCTTCTGATCGAAGTCGCGCAGGTGGGGACGACGGCCGCGGCACGCCGGGAGCGCGGCGTCCCGGGAGAAGGCGTCGGCCATGGCCCTCGGCTTGGCCCCGCATGTCACGCAGCGAACAAGGACGTCGGTGGCCTCCGTGCCGCCCAGCTCCTCGAGCCGGAGATCGCTGGGGCAGGAGCTCTTCGCGCCATGAACGAACTCGTGCCAAGGGAAGTCGTCGATGTGCCCGGCCTCGCACGCGACGAGGAAGCGAGCGGGCACGACGCCTGGCTCGGTCGCCTTGTTGCAGTTCTTGTGGACGAACGCCGCCTTGTCAGGCCGTCCCGGCTTGGTCCGGAGCGAGAAGCGGTCGAGCGGCGCGAGGAGCGAGCAGAACGGGCACCGCATGTGTCGCGGGAACGGGACGACGGGGATGCCGACGTGGCGCTCGCTCGCGGAGAAGAGTCCCTCGTCTGGCTCGAACGGCGGCGCGGCGAGCTTCTCCACTTGCGGTCCGAGGCGCGTCTGCACGGCGCGAAGGACGCGGTCCTCCGCGATGGTGCCGCAGAAACCTTCCGGCCAGTCCTCGAGTCCGAGGAGCATCGTCGAGAAGTGCGGCAGATCGATGATGGATCCGATGCCGAAGCTGTGGATGAGCTGCGTCGGCCGGACCGCGCCGACGCGCCTCTCGAGGACGCTCATCTTTCGACCTCCGCGACCTCTCCGGGCGCCTCTTCCATCCGCCCGTCGTCGATGAGGAGCGTCACGGTGGGCTCAACGTCCCGCAAAGAGTTGAGGCAGGTGAAGGTCTCCCAGGCCTCGATGCCCGCGCGGCGCAGGAGGCCCTCGGTCTGACCGTCCTTGGCCGTGCGGTAGCCGAGACGCGCGGCGCCGGCCTTCGGCTTCGCCTGGGCGGACCACTCCTGGAGGCGGACCTCCAGCGCCCGTTTCACCTCGGCCGCGACGGCTTGGTTCTCCTCGACGAGCTCGGCGCGCCGCGTGATGGTCTCGACCGCGCGTCGCACCGTCGCGCTCTTCGGATCGAGGAGCGCAGCCGCCACGTTGGGGTTCATCTCGGGACCGTACTGCCGGATCAACGACACGAGGAGCGCCGACAGGCCACGGTCGAGCGCGCGGGACGCGAAGGGGGTCACGCTCAGTGCCTCCACGTGCTGATAGAACGTCGCGTGATAGTGCTCGAAGGACTCGTAGTGCGAGAGGTCGCGCGGCCTCGCCCAGTTGTAGATCGTGCATACGAGGCCGGGGCTCGCGCGGCCCACGCGGCTCGTCGCCTGGATGTACTCGGCGGTCGTCTTGGGCTGCCCTGCGCATACCATCAGGCCAAGCCTCCGGACGTCGACCCCGACCGAGATCATGTTCGTCGCGAGGAGGACGTCCAGCGGGCGCGGCCGATCGCTCCGGTGCTCCTTTCGCTTCGCCTCCGCGACGGGATCGAACGGCACCTCGAGGAGATCGAGGACCCGCGGAATGTCCGTTGCGCCGAGACGAGAGGTCAGCTCCTGGGTGGTGCCGAGGCGGCGTCTCGCGAGACCGGCACGGTCCATCCGGAACGCGCGGTTGCGTACGTCGTCGTCGACCACGCGACGGGTCCCTGCGAGCTCGCGCAGGGAGCTGAAGTAGCCCACGAGGGTCATCCACGGGTCGGCATGCTGTCCGTAGCGCCGATACACAGCCTCACCGGCCGTCAGGTAGGCGACGTAGACGCGGATGATGGCCTCCTTGAGCCGCCGTCCAGGAGCGCAGATCCCCAGGTAGGCGCGGCCCGGCACCTCGCTCGTTTTCCGCTGGACAGCGAAGAAGTTGTCCTCGACGTCGAGCCCCTGGGGTGGAAACACCGCGAGCCGGCGCGCGAAGAGCGCGTGCACCTGCTCCTTGGCGCGTCGCACGGTGGCGGTCGAGGCGATCACCTTCGGATGGACGCGCTTTCCGCCGACCTCCCAGGCGCAGAGCTCGTCGACGGCCGTCTCGTAGAGGCCGGTGAGGGTCCCGAGAGGCCCGCTGATGAGGTGGAGCTCGTCCTGGATGATCAGATCCGGCGGCCGGAGCGGACCATGATCCGAGGTCTTCGCCGGACCGAGCACGCCGCTCTTCGGGTGGGAGTCCGAGTCGTGGGTCTCCGGCGAGCGGAAGCCGTGCCTCGAGCATTTGCCCGTGACCCGCCCGAAGAGCATCTGGACCTGCGGGTTCCACGGCATCTGCGCGAACTTGTCCACCGTCGCAATCAGCAGCGCGGGCAAGCGGCGGTAGATCTCCTCGTCCACGACGAGCACGGGGATCCCCTCGGTCGGCGATTGCCTCGCCGAGAAGAGGCACGTCCCCCGCTCGTCACCGCAGAAGACGAGCGTGCGACCGCTCCCCTTGCCGTACGAGTCGACGCGCATGTGACGTCCTGGCTCCACGCTCACGCCGCACCACGGGCAGCTCTTGAGCTGCACGGGCGATCCCGCGCCCGCGAAGGCGCTTCCCATCGGCGCTCCCGCCTTCTTCTCGAGCTTCAGGGCCTCGTCCGCGTGCTCGGTGTGATTCGGCGTCGTGCGGGACCCGACCCACAGGCCGAGACGGAAGGGCTCAGCGCCCCACCGGCGATTGCCCAATTGCTCGTCGTCGAGCCTGATCTTCTCGCACGCGCAGATGAGCGTCGCCGCGCGCTGGAACTGCTGGAGCGTGAGGAGCCGCAGAGTGTACCTCATGAGCACCGCCACGCCGTACTCCCCGGAGCGGCCCTCGATCTCCCCCTGCAGGCGCCGGAGAGCGAGGGTGTACGCAGTGCAGCCGAGGTAAGCCTCGGTCTTTCCGCCACCCGTTGGAAACCAGAGAAGATCGGCGACAGCCTCCGACGGATCGGTGCGGTCATGATGGTCGAGGCGTGTCAATCCTTCGACTGTCAGGAGGACGAAGGCGAGCTGGAAGGTGCGCCACGAGCGGTTGTCCGCGACATCGACGTCCTCGAGCGCGCAAGCTTCGCCGCGGCGACGGCGCTCGGCCCAGACGGTGTGGACGCGCTGGAGCCACATCGCCCGGTTCGCGAAGCGGAAGGCCTCCCTCGCCACGGGATCGGACGCGACGAGGTCGATCCCCGAGCGGAGCCGCACGAGAGCGTCAGCGCAGCGATCGAGGCTCTGCGTCGCGATCTCCTCGCAGCCCTTCAGGCGCGCAGCGGGATCGGAGATCCAGCTGCGCTGGGCTCCGATCCATGCCTCGTACGCAGAGACGATGGGGGTGAGCTTCGATCGCAGATCGTCGGTGTCAGCGAGAGCCTTCATGTCGAGCTCGAGGCCCGTCAGGTTGACGTCCACGGCAGGACCGTCCGGCTTGCCCGCGACGGGTGGCCGCCGGGCTTCCTGCTGCGGCACCTCGCAGCGTGGAACCGTTCGCGTGCTCACGCGGGTGGCGTGGACCGGATCGCCTTCCGCGACGGCGGCCGTGATGCTCGCCCCGTGCCCCACGGCGAACTCGAGGTGGTGGCGGTAGAGCATCGAGACGGCGCGGTCCTCATCGCACGGGAGGGCATCGGCGCCGAGGCTGCGGCCCTCGAACGGGGCCGTTCCGGGCTCACCCTCCACCGAGAGCTCGGGCTGGAAGAGCCAGGCTTCGTCACGGAGTTCCTCGGGCTCGTCCTGCGTGTTCACGAGGAACAGGCTGACGACGGTGAGCGGCGGGCCACCCTCCCTGCCCGGCATCGGATTGGCGATCCCGCGGACGACGACCCCGGGCTGCTGGGCGTCCGGGACGAGCGGACCGAGCGGGCCCTCCTTCGCCTCGAACACCGGGAGCGAGCCGCCCATGGGTTCTCGCTTCCAGACCGTCTTTGGCTGGCCCCCCTCGGTCGTCACGGTCTCGCTGGGACCGCGGACATACCGACCCCAGCGCGCATGGACGCGCAGGCGGGTTCCCTGGGGCACGCAGAAGCTCAGCCCCACGGACGATGGAAACATCGTGTCCGAGGAGAGGCCCGTCTCGTCGTCCCCGTTGTCGTCCCCGTTCTCGTCGCCACCGCCCGCGAGCGCGTCCATCTCCTCTCGCTTGACCCGTGTGCGCCCCGGGGCGAGGAGGCCGATGAGGTATCGCACGCGCGGCCTGAGACGCCCGCCCTCGATCTCCTCGCGCGGGCCGTCGGCAGGCCCGAGAAGCTCCGCGAGGACACGCTCCTCCACCTCGGCCCGGATCTTCTCGGGTGGCGGGATCTCGCTTGCGAGGACGGTCGGCATGCCCTGACGCGAGGGCGGCGGAGCGGAGGGTCGTCGCACGCTCGAGGGAGGAGGATCGCTCCTCGATCGCCAGATCGCGCCGGCGGGCGTCGTCGTCGATGGCTTCTTCCTCCCCTTCTTCTTCGCCGTCGCCGCGGCCCCGTTCCCGCGGAGGACGATCTCGACACGGCCCTGGAGCGCCTCCGGGATCCCGTCGAGATCCAGCCCGTCCGGGATCGCGTCGAGGGTGATGCCCGCGAGGAGCGCCACGAGCGCGGCGTCCTCGGCGCCGTCGACGCCACTGAAGTCGAGCGCGACGTCACCGTCGCGGACGCGCTGGTTCAGCGCGGCGCACGCGGCCGCGTCCTCGATGCGGGCGGGGAGACGAACGGTCTCCATCACGCCGGCTCCGCTCCGGCCCGACCGTCGTTCCACGCCGGTGGACCAAACCCCGCGAGCAGAGGCGAGCCCCCCTCGGCGGGGACGATGACGAGGAGCGCGCGCATCGCACGCGTCATGGCGACGAAGAGAGTCCGGCGCTCTCGAGCGAGGGTCTCGTCACGCTCCTCGTCGCTCGCCGTGGCCGCGATCGGGGGATACCGCCGATCGGAAAAGCCAGCGAGGGCCACCATCGGGAACTCCAGGCCCTTCGCGTTCTTCAGCGTCATCACCTTCACGCCCGCCTCCCGAAGGTCCAGATCGCTGGCGTCCACCTTGCGCGCGGCGAGCCCCGCCTGGGACAGCTCGAAGGCGATGCGGCTCGCCTCGTCGTTGGTCGGGGTGAGCACCGCGCAGCCTCCGAGACCGAGCTTGAGCGCCCGGGTGGCCTGTCGGAAGAAGCGCGCGAGGAGGCGAGCTTCATCCGCCTCACTCGTGACGGCGCGCACGGCGGGAATGGGCCCGGTGTGCACGTAGCGCGTGGGCTCGGCGCGATCGGTCTCTTCGTCGATGGCCGGTTGCTCGGGCGCGCCGCGGAGGTAGGCCTCCGCGGCCTCGCCGACCTCGCGCGTGGAGCGGTGATTCGCGCGGAGGACCGCGGTGCGGCCCTGGAACTTGAGCCACGCATGCACGTCGCTCCACCGGAAGCCGGCGCCGTAGATCGACTGGTTCGCGTCTGCGGTCAGGAAGATCCCGGCGGGCGTCTTGCAAAGCGCGACGAGGGCGGCGATCGTGGTCGGAGAGAGATCCTGCGCCTCGTCGACGACCACGGCATCGTAGCGCGGCGCGATCTCGCCGGCCTTCACTCGCTCCGCCGCGCGACGACGCCATCCCTCGAGCGTGGTGGCGCCCTCCTTCGAGAGCTGCCGGAGAAGCGCATCGCGGACCCGCCAGATGGCCTCCCGCTGGACCTTCGAGAGAGACACACGGCGTCCCGGGCGCGGCGCCGTGAGGTACTCCTCGAGTGAGGTCAGGCCACGGCCCTCGATGACACCGAGGATCTCCTCCGTGAGCAGGTCTCGCGAGAGCTTCGTGAGCGACTCCTTCTGCGAGGCGATCTTCAAGGGTGTGCCCACGAGCTCGGCCTCGTCGACGGCGCGCGCGAGCATGCCTCTCACGTCCTTCGCGAGCGTCTGCGAGCAGCCCCCCTCGATGGCGAGCGGTCGGAGGACGGCGTCGGCGGTCTTCACCTCGATGAGCGCCATCCCCTCCGGGCCGACGAGGGAGTGGAGGAGCTGTTCCGAGATCCGCGTGAGGGCACGCGTGTAGGTCGTGAAGAGAAGTCGAGGGGCCTCACGCTTCTGCTTCTTCCAGGCGGCGAGGATCTCGCGCACGCGATAGAGGGCGACGGTGCTCTTGCCGGTGCCCGGCCCGCCCTTGAGGAGCGTGGCCCCCTTTGCTCCGAGCGCCCACTGGGCGAGCTTCTCCTGCTCGGGGTCGAGCCGGAGGAGGAAGCCAAGCAGCTCGCCTTCGCGGTAGCGGAGGAGGTCGCCGGGGTCTGCGAGGAGGAGGTCCGGCTGGCGGGCGACCTCCGTGATCGGCTTGCTCGTGACGGCATCGATGACCTTGCCCAGGACGTCCTGGGGCACCGGACAGTCGAGTAGCTCGTCCTCGGTGGCGACCTTCACGAGCGCTGCGCGGAAGCTGTCCGGGATGCCGAGGGACCGGAGGAGCGCGTCGTCGATCGCGCGCGGGAGCCCCGGCGACTTTGGCTTGCTCTTGCCGAGCCAAGCGTCCCAGGTGGCGGCGTGGCCCGCCCCGGTGGACGAGTCCGCGGAGCCGGTGACGTCTGGCACGCCATCGCCACCCAGCATCTCGGGCTCGACGTCATCGTCGTAGGTCTTCTCGTCGCGCTTCTTGACCGAGAGGAGGCTCACGAAGGGCTCGGCGTATGTGTAGAAGATGCGGAAGTCGCCCGATCGGAGGCGGTGGAGCTTACCGTCGAGGTGCTTCAGCTGCTTCTTCGCCTTGCCGTCGTGGGTCGGATCCTCGGCGAGGAGGTCGAGCTTCTTGAGGATCTGCTGGACCGTCTTCGCCTCGAAGGCGTTGAGCTCGTGGAGGAAAGTGGGCTTGAAGGCGAATTGCCAGGGCATCGGCGATCAGTCCTTTCTTTGGAGTAGCTCAGTCTGCCCGCCACCACCGGCCTTCACACGAGTGGCGATTCGCTTGCCTCTTTCGGTCGAGGCCCTCGATGGCGCCGAGACTACCGCTCCGTAGGCCGAGGACTCAACTGGACCCCCGTGGCGGACGTGGTTGAGCGCCAGCAACCTACGGAGAATTTCCGACCGTACCGCGTCGGTGACGGTAAACCGCACCCCCCGCGGCGTTTGACGGAAGTCATGCTCCAGCCGCACATCGGACCAGCCAAACGCCCGGCCGACAGCCACATCAATCGTCACATGCATGTCTCGCAGCTTCCGAATCGCGACGCCTTGCTCGTCGGAGCGATGGAAGCGATTGTAGGTCTCCGTCAGGCCCTCGCCCTGTTGCGACATCACGTCGTCGCGGTGTGAATGGAGAGCCTGAGCGAGCCTATCAAGATCGTTCAGGTCGGCCCCGAGCGGCCGGGGAAACGTGGCAGCACAACGCTTTGGACTGTATGTCAGTCGCGCCTGGCGCCGAAGGCCCCACCGCCACGCCCAGATGACGTGAAACGTGGACTGGAGAATACCAAAAACCGCCCATGATGACGCCGGAAAGCCAATGGCCTTGTGAGTCAGGAGAACCCCGCGTTTCGGCACTGCTCGGAACGCGAGGTGAACCGAGGTCTCGCCGCACGCGAACAATAGGGCTGCTCCGCGCGCCGCATCGTGAAGTGCCTGCGCGGGTCGAGAGTGTTCAAGCGATGCTCGTTGAATGCCAAGTCTTCTGAGGAGGCCGATCAAGTCGGGCCTCAAGGAGTCGGCCGCGGGATCGACGACACGTGGCCCCAAGGCGAAATCCGTCAGGCTATACAGTTCATCGCCGCCAAGCGCGACCAAGGTGCCTGACCTCGAAACCACACCTTCACCCAAGAGGGCATCCCTCAACCGATTGTTTGAAGGCGAGAGCTTTACGCCCATGTGCCCGGCGAAACACGATTCAATCTCAAATGGCTCGGCGGAGCTATCCTCCAACTCCTCGACGTCCAGACTCTCACCGATTCTCGGCACGTTCCGGCCGTCAAGCTGCCGAGGTCCATCCCATTGACCCGGCATGGCGATCACAAGAGTAACATAGTCGACGTTGGCGCCTCCCGGCCACTGCCGTGGCGTCGTCGCTCCTCGCAGCTCCCATCCATCTCTGAGAAGAGGGCGGAGGCTTGACTCGAGCGACTCACCTCTCACAATTCCGGCCGTGGCCAAGATCCCGAGATGCCCTCCACTCCGAATTGCCTTGGTCGCTCGTTTGAGGAATCCGACGACCAGGTCCGCTTTCCCATGCCAAGGCGCGTCCCAGTTTTGAAGGCATCGCATGTACGTTTCGGACAGCGTCTGCGCAGCGAGGGTCCCGTACTTGAACGGTGGATTACCGATGCAAGCATCGAACCCGCCACCGGCTGTAACCTCGGGGAAGGCAATGGGCCAATGAAACGGATTGCGCAGTGGATGAGCCTCCATTCGGCCTGTATCCAGTAGCTCGTTTGCTCGCGATCGGAGTTCATCGCGCCTCCTCGTGCGAGTCTCGTCCGATCGCGCGTCAAGGAGTGACACGATGGGTATGGACAGTGCGACAAGCATCTCGTCACCCCCGGCGCCCTTTACGGTTGCCAGTGCAGCGCCCATGAGCAGGTCCCCCACGACGCGAATGTCTTCCGTCGCCTGGTTCGCCTGGGCAAGCAGCCACGCCTTCTGTCGCGCGTCGTTGATGTCGTTCGTTGCGAAGTTCTTGATTTTCTCGCGTAGCTCCCGTGATCTGCCGAGCGCTATCTTCATGTGCTCCCGCAGTCCGAGCAGGTTCGCATGCAGCTTTTTCCCGCGAGCTGGATCGAGGTGAAAATAGTGGAGCTGCGTCTCATTTGTGACCCCCAGGAGCGAATCCCCGCAGCGGAGGGCGTGATCCAGGAACGAGAACGGGCGCCCTTTCTGCATGGTCGCCAACCACAGCGAGAGCTTCCCCATTTCGACCGCCCAGGGGTTCACGTCCACCCCATACAGGCAGCGATCCGCGACGTACCGCTTCGCGAGCGCGAGCCGTTCCAAGGGATCCAGTGGGATCGCCTGCTCGCTCGCCGCGCCCGCAGAGAGCGCCCCGTCGGGCGCCAGCACGAGCTTCCCGCCCTGCCGCTTCTCCTCTTCGTCCCACGCCTCGATGAGCCGCGCCGCAAGATAGCGGCAAGCCGCCACCAGGAACGCCCCCGACCCCATCGCCAGATCGCACACGCGGAGCGCCAGGATCTCCTTCGCGCTCTTCAGCACCCATGCCTCGCGCGGCTTTCCCTCCGCAGGCCCGACGTACACGAGCGGATCCAGCGTGTGCTGCACGATCGGCTCTGTCAGCGACCGCGGTGTGTAATGGGTGCCCGTGCTTCGCCGGTCGGCCCCCTCGGTCACGTAGAGAGCACCCTTCGGGAACACAGCCGGGAGCCCGTGCGTGTTCTTGCGGATCAGCCCCGCCCAGGGCTTCACCCGCTCGTACGTGTCCGCAACGTTCTCGCACACGGCGAGCAGCTGTCGGTCCTCGTCCTTCGGCAGCTTGTACTCGAAGGCGCCCGCGATCGCGCTCTCGCTCCGGCCGGTTTCCTCGGCGAGGAAGGTCACGAGCTCGGGGGACTTCTTCTTGTATCCCTCGAGCGTTCCGACCGGGATCTCCGGCTCCTTCTTCCCGGCGAGGCTCACGGTCACGTCCTCGGCGCGCTTCGCCGTGTGGTCGAGGAGCCCCTCGTACACGTGACCGATCTGCTCCACGTCGAGCTCGCGGAACGACAACCTGCGAGACTCGACCCGGCCTCCGCCGGCCTTGACCTCGAGCCGCGTGATCGCGCGGAGAAGGTGGAGCACGGTCCGGTTGTCCACCGCGAGCGGCGCAGCGCCCTTCTGCCCCGGATCCAGGAACGACGTCCCCTGGGCGCGCCCCTCGAGGAACGGGAAACGGTCCGGATCGAACAGCGATCCACCGTGCGCGGGGATCCGCAGAATGTCGTGCTCGATCCCCGCGTAGATCGCGCGAAACGTCGAGAGGAGCCGGACCCACGCGTCGAAGCGCTTCTCGAGGATCTCCTCTCCGTGCCGGTCGGCCATCGCCTGGAGCTGATCATGCAGCGTCGAGACGGCGTAGTGCTGGTCGTACATCGGCGTCCCGAGGAGGAGCAGCTTCCGCTCCTCGGCGGCGAGGACGAAGATGAGCCGCATCATGACGGTGACCGCGCCTTCGTAGACGGTGACCGGGGCGAGCTTCCCGAGGAGCTTCCCGCGGCGCCCTCGATCCACGCGATCGATGGTCTCCACGAGGACCTCCGTCGCACGCCGGACCTGGAACCCGAGTCGATCGGTGACCTCGTGGGCGTCCTTCGCGCTGCGGCTGATGAGCGCTTCGAACGTCTCTTCGTCCGGCACGCCGAAGAGCCGGCGCGCGCTCACGAACGTGATCATCGCCCGAAGGGTCAGCGGCTCGTCGAACCACAGCTCGGTCGACCAGCGAACGTAGGTGCTCGTCTCCCCCGGCGTCACGAACACCAGCACCCAGTCCTCGCCGTTCGTGACCAGGCCGAGCCGGGTTGACGCTCCCCCGGCCTGGGCACCGCGCAGCAAGTAGAGCATCCGGTCGACGGGCGGGATCTTCCACGCGACGCCCTCCTGTGGGCGGTCCACGTCGTCTCCGGCCCCCAGGACCGATACGAAGAGCCTGGGCTTGCCGGCGTCCGCTCGCCCCGCAGGGTTCTTGATGGCGAACGTCGCCGTGAGCGTGTCGTGGTGCTCGGGCGCTTCGACGCGAAGGGACGGGTGGTCCTGAAGGATGTCGCCCTCGTCGTAGCCGAGGCCCTCGCGGAAGACGTACCGGATGAACGCGTTGTGGATCGCGACGTCCGGCGCCGGTCCGCTCGTGGCGTCGAGCCACTCCTCGTGGGCGACACGGAGGCGATCGCGAAGCTCGCTCTCGACGGTCTCGATCCCCTGGGGGAAGACCTGTTCCAGCACGGCCATCGAGACGAAGGGCCCGGAGACCTCGACCAGATCGCGCCACTCGGCGTGATGCCGACTGATGCTCATCGCTTCACCATGCTGGAAGGAAGGAAGTAGGTGACCGCGACGGGAAAGACGCGCGCGTCGGGCGACGCGTACCGCGCGCGGATCGCCTTCGTCTCACGGTTGATCTCTTCCGGGATGCTCTTGATGCGGGCCTCCATCGCGTCACGGTGGCGCTCCTGCTCTCGCCGGTCCCGGGCCGGCGACCCGCCCCGCGAATCCGTGGCGCCCGGATCGACGTCACCGAAGAGGCCGAGCTGGGGGACCCGCACCGGGCTCGTGCGCTCGAGCTCCGCTCGAAGCTGCTTCTCCAGCTCGTGGAGGATTGCCGAGTGATCCTTCATTTCCTTGTCCGAGCGCCGGTCGAGATCCTTGATGATCTGCTTTTTCCGCTCCGCCGCGCGCTTCGCGATGGCCTCGTCGAGCGCGCTCTCTTGGTCGGGCCAAAGCTTCACGAGGTCGGCGTGCATCGTCCGCGGGACGGCGCGCGGGGCCTCACGCGAGGGTCCGTCGAGGACGCTCCCGAGCTCGGCCGCAGGCAGCACGACGAGCCGTCCACGCTCGACGCTTCCCCCGACTGTCAACAGCTCCTCGTGCAGGCGACTGTTGTCGCCACCGAGAATGACCAGACGCGCGTACGCCACGGCGAGCGGCCGGTCGACCTTCGCGCTGACGCGCGCGGAGACGCGGGACAGCTTGCGCTGCTCCTCCGGCGCCCAGATCTCGGCGCGTAGTAACCCGACGCACATCGACACGAGGCGATGGCCGAGATGGGCGAGGACGACGTCGTCGCGGTCTCGCGCCACATCGTGATCGAAGGTGACCGGGCGCATCTCGCCGCTGTGCGGATGGGGAAGCCCGTCGAGGCATGCAGCCCACGACCCTTCGAGCATCGGGACGCGCCACGCCCTCGCCGGTCCGCCGCCGTCTCCCTCGCGCGGAGGAATCTCGACGGGAGCGAGCGGAGGATGGCCGGCGAGGGCGAGCGCGGCGTCCACGGCCGCCTGCAAGGCCTCGGGCGCGATGTGCAGATCATCCCGGCTCGCCTTCAGCTGCTTCATGAGCGTCTCGAGCCTGTCCTCGAGGTTGCGCTCGAAGGCGAGTGTCCGCTGCGCCACGCTGACGCGCGCTCTTGCCGACTCCGTGTCGAGCTTCTTGCGCTTGCCGAGCATCGCCTCCTCGACCTGGGTCGCGATGACATCGCCGACGCTCCCGAGGTCCTCGCGAATCTGGCCGACCTTGCGCGCCGCGAGGACCAGAAACTCGAGATCTCCCTCGAGGCTTCCGGGCTCGATCTCCTTCGCGTTCCGCTTCGCGTGGAAGCCGGCGCCGACGAAATGAAAGATGCGTACAGGATCTCCCTTCTGCCCGTGGCGATCGACCCTGCCGTTGCGCTGCTCCATGCGGTTCGGGTTCCAAGGGATCTCGTAGTGGAGGAGGCGCGAACAGTGGTTCTGGAGGTCGATCCCCTCGGAGGCCGCATCGGTGGCGAGGAGGATGCGCACCTTCGACTTGTCCGGTGCAGCCTGGAACGCGTGCTTGACCTTCTCCCGGTCCTCGCGGCTCATCCCGCCGTACAGCGTGAGGAGGCGACCATCCTGCGTCAGGCTGCGCGTCGCCAGCTTCTCCGCGAGCCACCGCTGCGTGGCCCGGTACTCGGTGAAGACGATGACCCGCGTCGCGCTCCACTTCCCGGCTGGCTTCACGGTCCCCTCGAGCCAGCGGAAGAATGCTTCCCCCTTGGCGTCGAGTCGCGCCGAGGCCTTCTCTGCCCACGCGAGGAGATCCTTGGCGATCTTCGCCTCCTCCGTCGAGAGAGGGCGCAGAGCCTTCGACGCGATGCCGACGAGCCCGCGCTCCTCCTCCTCGTAGGCGTCGTCGCGGTCGATCTCGTCCTCGACTCGCGCGATCTCGCGTCGGAGGATCCCATCCCGTATCGGCACCGGTTGGGCCTTCTGCGCACCACCCCGCGCCACGTTCTTGAGGTGGGTCTCGAGCGTCAGGCGGAACGCCTCCGGCGAAGAGAAGAGACGCTTCTTGAGGAGCTTCATGAGGAAGGTCGTCGCGTACGTGGTGCTCGTCTCGTCAGCGCCGTCGTCGACCTTGGCGCGGAGCTCGGCGTAGCGGCCGAGGAGCTCGTGTGCTCGCCGCTCGTCGGCCGGGAAGTCGATCTCGATCGCCTCGAGCTCGCGCTTCGGGAAGCGTGGTCGGCCGAGATCGTCTGGCGGGAGATCGCGCTTCAAGCGGCGAACCATGACGCGCTCGAGCTGCGCGGGGCCGGGTGCCTCGAGGTTCCGCTGGAAGCGCTGGTCGTCGAGGAGCTCGAGCAGCGCGAGGAAGCTCTCGGTGTAGCCGTTGTGCGGCGTCGCCGTCAGGAAGAGCTTGTGCTCGAAGTGCGGGACGAGTTCGCGGATGCAGTCGGTCCGGAGAGAGTCCACCGAGGCCTTGCCCCGCCCAGAGGGAGCCACGTTGTGGGCCTCGTCGAGGATCATGAGGTCGAACCGACGCGGGTAGCGCGCCTCCCCAGGCCCCGGAAGGGCATCCCGCATCATCCGCATGGGACGGTCGCGCTTCAGGAAATCGATCGAGGTGATGAGCCGCGGGAAGTACGTCCATGGGTTCACGTGGAGGCCGCGACGTCGGCGGAGCTCTCGCAGCGCCTCGCTGTCGATGATGCGGAACTCGAGGCCGAACTTGTCGCGCATCTGATCCCGCCACTGGATCTGGAGCCCGGCCGGGCAGACGACGAGCACGCTACGCGCCCGGTACCGGAGGATGAGCTCTTGCGTGACGAGGCCTGCCTCGATCGTCTTCCCGAGACCGCCGTCGTCCGCGATCAGGAGGTTCACGCGCGGCATCTCGATCGCGCGCACGACCGGATCGAGCTGGTAGTCCTCGATCGCGACGCCGCTCCGGAAGGGCGCGTGGATCGCCCGGACGTCCGCGGACGCGACCGCGCCCCAGCGCACAGCGTCCAGGAACGCTTCGAGGCGCGCAGGATCGTCGAAGCCGTTGGCCGGGCTGGGGAGCGCCGTCCTCTCGAACGCGCGCGTCCCCGGCTCGAGCTCCCAGACGACGGAGAGCTCCTCGCCGAGGCCGTCGTCGT
>SXGT01679492.1_pt1 | contig 33570 bp, 26 predicted proteins | sample 3176221 | NCBI WGS metagenome assembly SXGT01 (sample SAMN11356862, study PRJNA531348) | freshwater metagenome | isolation source: freshwater sample F1-120 | place: China: Fuxian Lake, Yuxi | collected 2017-12-25 | reverse complement strand
GGCCTGCGGCGACGCGCGCATGGCGGCCATCATGGCTTCAGCGGTGGTGAAGCCGGCGGCCTGGGCTTCGGAGCCAGCGAGCTGGCCGAGGCCCATGCGGGTCGCGGCGTGCGCCGCGGCGTCGTCAATGCGCTGTGCTGCGGTGAACGCAGCGAGCTCGGCTGCTTGATCTCGGTGCGTGGCGACCACCCAGCGGCCGGTCTGCTGCCAGAAGGCGTGCGGCTCAAATCGAAGCGCCAGCTCGCCGGGGTCGACGGGCCCAAGGCCAGCCTGCTCGGCGAGCACCACGGCGGCCACGCTGCGGGCAGGCAACGCGATCGCCTCCGCCCCACGGCTGATCTGCTCACCGTGCGCCGCAGCGAGGGTCGCCGCCGCCTGCGCCATTGCGTCCAGGGGGCCATGGGGCGCGCTCACGGTCGGAGCCTCGCCGCCGCCGGCGCGCTGAAGCGCTTTGGCCGACTCGTAGCGGTGCCCGCGCAGCGCGCTCGCTGGTCCCTGCGCCCCGATCCCGGCCGCCCGACCGGCGTCGACCGCGACCTCGTCTCGGGCCGAGCGGTCTCCCCCGTTGTCCTGGCGGCGAGCTTGGCGCATCGACTCTCTGCGTGGCGCGCCCAGGCGCTGCGAGTGGTGTGGCGTGGGCCGGGGCCGAACGCCAAGCGCCGTCGATGACGCTGGCCTCTGCAAAGTGCCATGGTCCGCGGCGGATCGACAAGTCGCCGTCGTCGGCGCCGGGCGCGGTGTGGGCGCGCTCGAGATCTTGGCGCGTCAGCACGGAGCGGCAGCCCTGGGTCTATGCGCCGGCTGCGCCTCGTTCTATCGTCGGCGCGACGGGAAGTGCGGTCACGCCGTCGCGGCCGGAGGGGTCGGGTGAGCAGTCGCAAGGACCGAGAGCAGAGCGGGCTGACGCATACCGGCGAATTCTTGGCACGGACCGCCGTAAAGGATGGTCGGCTCGGCGTCGTGCTGCACATCGCCCGCAACCTCTCGCAGTCGCTCGGCGAGCGGGAGCTCATCGGCATCATCATGTCCGGCCTGTCCGAGCTGATCGGCGCCGATCGCTCGACGCTCTATCTGGTCAGCGACGACGGCAAGACCCTGCGCAGCGTCGTCGCCGAGGGCTCCCAAGAGATCGAGCTGCCCATCGGCGAGGGCATCGCAGGCTGGGTCGCGGAGCGGGGGCGCGAGCTCAATCTGCGCGATGTGTATGAAGATCCGCGATTTGATCCGACCTGGGACCGGCTGCACGGCTACCGCACGACCTCCATGCTGTGCCAGCCGGTGCGGCAGAGCGACGGCAAGATCATCGCTGTCGCCCAAGCCATCAACAAAAGCTCCGGCTACTTCACGGTCGATGATCAGCAGATGATGCGCCACATCATGGCGATGGCGGCGATCTCCATCGTGAATTCGAAGCTGACCTTCAGCCTCACTCACCGCAACCTGCAGCTGCAGCAGGCCAACCAGGAGCTCGACGAGTACATTCGCGAGATCCAGATGCTCTTCGCGATCGAGCGCGACGCGATGGTCCGCGACACCATCGAGGGCGTCAGCGAGCTTGTGCTCGGCGAGCTGCAGCGGGCGCTGCCGTGCGACGTCATCCAGATCAGCCTCCTCCACGGCAAGGGCGTCCAGTGTTTTCGCCTCAGCGGCGAGCCTGACGCCACGATGCAGCGCCTGCGGCGGCCTGAGGTCGACGGCTACTTGCGCCTCGTGCTGCGCGACCGCGCTGGCCTGCACCCGATCTGTAGACCGCAACTCGAGCGACACGACGACCTGGCCGCTGAAGAGGGCTTCGCCTTCGTCCCTGACACCGGCTTGACGGTGGCGATGGTGACCGAGGACGGCGAGATGCTCGGCGCAATCGGGCTCTACGGGCGTCACGCGCTGAGCGCCTGCTTCGATCCGCAGGATCAGCAGATGATTAGCCTCGTTGGCGGCAACGTCGCCCGGATCTTGCAGCGGTTGCGGGCCCGCGAACAGCAGGAGCAGCAGGGCCGGCTCGCGTCGCTCGGCAGCGCGCTCTCGATGGTGCTGCACGACTTCAAGACACCGATGACGATCGCCAGCGGCTACGTTCAGATGATGGCCAAGCACCCCGATCCCGACCAACGCGAACGCCTGGCCGCCGCCGCCCTGAAGCAGCTCGATCGGGTCGTGCAGATGTCAAAGGAGGTCGTGGAGTTCGCCCGTGGAACCCGCGAGCTCCTGGTGCAGAAGGTCATGCTCGCGGAGTTCGCCCAGGAGGCCGAGGAGCTGGTGCGGCAGGTCTTCCTCGACACGGAGGTCGTGGTAGAGGTCGAGGCGCTGGAGCGCGGCATGGCCCGCCTCGACGCCTTCAAGCTGCTACGAGTGGTGCAAAACCTCGCCCGCAACGCCCGTGAGGCGATGGCAGCGCAGGAGCCGGGGCGCGGCAAGAGCCACTTTACGCTGCGCATCGGCCGCGAGGGTGATGAGCTGGTCTTTTCGTTCATCGATAATGGGCCGGGCGTGCCCGCAGACTTCCAGGCCCGAATGTTCGAGGCCTTCGCCACCCACGGCAAGAAGGACGGCTCGGGGCTCGGCCTGGCGATGGTCGCGCGCTTCGCCGAGTCTCACGGCGGCGGCGTCAGCTACGAGGACACGCCGGGAGGCGGCGCGACCTTTCATGTCCGGTTTCCAAGGCAAGGGCCGCCCACGACAGCGCCAACGCCACCGGGCGCCGAGCCGAATGGCGCGTCGATCGTCGCCGCCCCGGCCGACGCCTAGGCCGCACCCAGAGCCGGTTCACGGCCCTCGCCAACCACGATCGCGACCACGATCGCGCGATCGCGATTTTCTCGACAACCGATCGCAGTTGGGCACGATCGCGCCGGGCCACAGGGTCCGGAGGCGCGCTCATGTCCCGTCTGTTGCCCAAGAGCCGCCCGACCAATCGCCGACTGCGGCACCGCCGCGATCTCGGCGAAGTCTGGTCTGACAGCCTCGATCGCGCCGGCCGCACGGCGCTCAATCACTTGCCCGAACCCGTCCGGCGCTACCTGCCTCGGCCCTCGCTGGTGCGCCGCGTCCTCCGCGCCTTGGCGATCGCGGCCCTGCTGGCTTGGGGCGCTGTCGCCTCGTTTGGCCTGCACCACGCCACCGGGCGCCCGAGCGACCACTCCGCGCTGCAGACCGAGCTGCGCGGCGTGTTGGAGCGCCGTGACGCCGAGCGGGCCCGGAGTGAGGCGCTGCAGGCCGAGTTGACCGCCTTGCAGACCCGCGCCGATGTCCGCGTCGACGCCATTCGGCGCGAGCTGCAGATGCTGGGCAAGTCCGAGCGCGTCTACTTGCTGCGCTGACGCTGCGACATCGCCACCGGTCGCCGCGCCGACCTGATCGACGCCATTCCGAACTGGTCCGCCGCTCACGCTTGCAGGTTCGGCGCCGCTCACCTAGAACGCCGCGGCCGCGAAGGCCCCGTTTCCCGCGGCAGGAGGCGAATATGTCTGCGCTGGCCCCACACAAGCAGATCGTCCTGGTCTCCGGCAAGCGGACCCCATTTGGCGGATTTGGCGGCGCCCTCAAAGATCTCACCGCCACAGACCTCGCGGTGTCCGCCGCCAAGGCAACGCTGGCCGGCGTGCAGGCCGACCCCGGCGTCGTCGACGCGCTGTACCTCGGCAACGTGCTGCAGACCTCGGCCGACGCCATCTACATGGCTCGACACGTCGGGCTCCGCGCCGGAGCGCCCGTCGCTGCGCCGGCGCTGACGCTGAATCGGCTCTGTGGCTCGGGCTTTGAGGCGATCGCGCAGGCCGTGGTGGCGATCGAGCTGGGCTTGGCCGAGGTCGTGCTGGCTGGCGGCAGTGAGTCCATGAGCCAAGCGCCCCACGTCGTCCGCGGCGCGCGCTTTGGCCTCAAGTTCGGCAGCCCTGCGCCCTTCGAAGACACCCTGTGGAGCTGCCTGACCGACTCGCAGACCGGCATGGCGATGGCCAATACGGCCGAGAAGCTGGCCCGGCAGTACAGCATCAGCCGCGCCGACTGCGACGCCTACGCGCTGCGTTCGCAGCAGCGGGCGCAAGAGGCGCTGGCGGCCGGCGCCTTCGAGGACGAGCTGGCGCCGGTGGTCATCCCCAACAAGCGCGGCGACAAGATCGTGGCGCGCGACGAGCACCCGCGGCCCGAGACGACGGCAGAGGGGCTCGCCAAACTGCCGGCGGTCTTCGAGAAGGACGGCTGCGTCACGGCCGGCACCGCTTCGGGCATCGTCGATGGCGCCGCTACGGTGCTGGTGACGACGGCCGCGCGCGCCGCGGCGATGGGCTGGCCCGCGCTGGCGCAGGTGGTGGGCTTCTCGGCGGTGGGCTGCGACCCGACCATCATGGGCATCGGGCCGGTGCCGGCGATTCAGAAGCTGCTGAGCGTGACCGGCTGGGCGCTGGGCGACGTCGACGACCTCGAGGTCAACGAGGCCTTCGCGCCCCAGGTCCTCGCCGTGGCGGCGGCCCTCGGCGTCGATCCGGTGGTCCTCAACCGACGCGGCGGCGCCATCGCCGTCGGCCATCCGCTCGGCGCCAGCGGGACGCGCATCAGCGTCCATCAGGCTTGGCAGCTGCACAGGGGCCGTATCGGCGGGGGGCGCCGGGCCATCGGCAGCGCCTGCATCGGCGGCGGTCAGGGCATCGCTATCGCGCTGCAAGGACTGTAGGGGGCTCCGTTGCCGCTGCCATCGAGTCCGGACCGCCTCTTGCTCGCGCCCCTCGGTGGCGTCGGCGTCATTGGCATGAACAACATGCTGCTCGGGCTGGGCGAGGACCTCGTCTTGCTCGACTGTGGCGTGATGTTCGCCGACGATCGCCAGCCGGGCGCCGACCTGATCCTGCCGTCCCTCGGCCTGCTGGACCGCCTGGCGAGCCGGATCCGCGCCATCGTCCTGACCCACGGCCATGAGGATCACCTCGGCGCGGTGCCGTGGGTCGCGACCCGCCTCGGCGTTCCGGTGTACGGCACCCGCTTTACGCTGGCGCTGCTTGCCGAGAAGGCCAAGGGGCGCGGCAACTTCGACCTCGACCTCCGCGAGATAGGCCCTGGCAAGCGGCTCCGGATTGGCGGGCTCGAGTTCTCGTTCCTGCGGGTCACGCACTCGATCCCGGACTGCGTGTCGCTGGCCATTCGCACGCCGGTCGGCAACCTGCTTTTTACCGGCGACTGGAAGCGCGACGAGGGGCTGCCCTGCGGGACACGCTTCGACATCGAGGGGTTCCGGGCGTTTGGCGACGAGGGCGTCTTGCTCATGCTCTCGGACTCGACCAACGCCGAGGTGCCGGGCTTCTCGCGCCAGGAGACCGAGGTCGCGGCGGGGCTGGCCGCGGCGATGGCGGCGGCGCCTGGGCGGGTGCTGATCGGCCTGTTCTCGTCGAACCTCTACCGCTTGCACGCGGCGATGACGGCGGCCAAGGCGCAGGGGCGCAAGGTGGCGTTGGCCGGTCGCTCGCTGCACCGTTACCTCGACGCCTGCCGCGCCTGGGGTGGCTTGACCTTTCCCGAAGAGATCATCGTCGATCCGAAGCACCTCGATCGCTACGAGGACGACGAGGTCTGCGTCCTCTGCACCGGCTCGCAGGGCGAACCGCGGGCGGCGCTCTTTCGCATCGCCGATGGCAGCCACCCGACGGTGCGGGCGCGCAAGGGCGACACTGTGCTGCTCTCGGCGCGCAAGATTCCGGGCAACGAGCGCGCGATCTTCGCAATGATCGACAGCCTCAGCCGCCGTGGCGTCCACGTGGTCCACCGCGACGACCCCTGGCCGATCCACGCCTCCGGCCACGCCGCCGCTGGCGAGCTGTGCTGGCTACTGGAGGCCGTGCGACCGCGCTTCTTCATGCCCGTCCACGGCGTGTACCCCTTCATGCAGAAGCACGCCGAGATCGCCCGCGGCGTCGGCGCCCAAGTGTCGACCATCGCCACCAACGGCGACGTCATCGAGGTCGACCCCACGCACGGGCCGTGCAAAGTCGGCGAGGTCACCGGTGAGCCCTGGATCGTCGACAACGATCGACTCGGCACCATGCAGAGCCTCGGCGTCGACGAGCGCGTCAACATGGCCTTTGGCGGCGCCGTGGCCGTGACGGGCGTGCTGCAGGCGGGCAGGGCCAGCGTGCGGCTGAGCGCGCGCGGCCTGTTCACTGACCAGGGGCGCATCGTCGAGGAGATCCGCGCTGAGCTCGAGATCTGGCTGCAGACGATGGCGCGCAACGGCCTCGCCGACAGCGACCTCGAGGCTGAGCTGGCGTCGTCGGCGAAGCGGGCCTTCAAGCGGCGGCTCGACAAGCGCACGACGGTGATGGCGCACCTGCTGCGGGTAGGGGCCTGATGCGCGACACGACTGGCCGCCCCCCGACTGGCGGGCGCACGACCACGGGCGGCAAGGCCTCCACCTCGGGCAGGACCAGCGGCGGCGGTGGCCGACGCGGCGCGCGCAGCGTCGAGGCGCCCAAGGCGAGGGTCTCGCGCGCGACGGCGGCGACAGCCGGCGGTGCCCGCGTCAGCGCCCCCCGCGACGGCAAGCCCGCCAGAGCGGCGACGGCGACCGCAGGCGCCCGATCGACCAAGCCCAAAGCGCCGACGGGCGGCCCGGCGCCAGCGAAGAAGGCCGAGCGCCTCCGCGGCATCGCTGGCCTCGGCAGCGGCGGCACGGTCGCCTTCCCCGCCGTCCACTACCTGGGCTCGCTCGACTCGGCGACGGGGCTGCCAGGCACCGTGCCCGAGTTTGCGCTCATCGGACGTTCGAACGTCGGCAAGTCCTCACTGCTGAACGCCCTCTGCGGCAGCCGCAAGCTGGCCCGCACGGGCCGAACGCCAGGGCGCACGCAGCGCATCCACATCTTCGAGGTGCGCAGCTTCGAGGGCGTCGAGCTGCGCCTGTGCGACCTGCCTGGCTACGGGCACGCGGCGGCCGGCGCGGCGGTGGCGGCGGGCTTTGGGCCGATGATCGAGTCCTTCCTCCTCGGCCGGCCGATGCTGCGTCGGGTGCTGCTGCTCTTCGACGCCCGACGGACGCCCGACGAAGACACCCTCGGCTTCTTGGCATGGCTCCGCGAACAAGGCGTCGCCTTCGAGGTCGTCATCACCAAGGTCGATAAGCTGAGCCACACCGGGCGCGGCGCGACGCTGGCCGCCTTGCAGAAGGCGCTGGAGCTGTCGTCGCCGCCGGTCGCGACCAGCGTCAGCGACGGCAGCGGCGTCGAGGCGCTGCGGGACCGGCTCTGCGCCTGGGCGTCGTCGTCGCGGACGGGGCGACGGCGATGAGCCTGCCGCTGGCGTCCCCCTCGGCGACGCTGGCCGGCGTCTCGCTGCGGCCGCTAGCGGTCGGCGACCTCGTGGCGATGGAGGCCATGCAGCGGGCCGCGCTGCCCGATCCATTTACGCCAGGTGAGCTCGCCCTCGAGCTGGAGCGAAGCCACGCCCGCAACCTCGCCGCCTTCGATGCCGATGGCAGGCTGTGCGGCGCCGTGCTCGGCTGGCTCATCGTCGGCGAGCTGCAGATCCACCAGGTCGTCGTGGCCAGCGAGGCGCGGCGGGCCGGGATTGGCCGCGCCCTGGTGGAGGCGATCCTGGCGCGCGTCGTCGCCGAGGGCGCGCGCATCGCCACCCTCGAGGTGCGGCAGAGCAACGAAGCCGCCCGTCAGCTCTACGCCCGGCTGGGCTTTGCCACCGACGGGCTGCGTCGGCGATACTCCCCGGACGGCGAGGACGCCGTGCTGATGTCGTGGCTCGCACCGGCGCAGGAGGACAGATGACAGGCGGGCCTACGCAGGAGCTGGAGCGGGCGCCTCTCGGCGCGCCGGGCGTCGCGCTGCGGTCAGGCATCTACGCGATCCTCGACGTCGACCGCCTGCAGCCCCTGTTGCCCGAAGATCCCCGCAAAGAGGCGGACCTGTTGCTGGCGTATACTCGGGCCGCCGTCGACGCCGGCGCCGTCGCCGTCCAGCTGCGCGCCAAGTCTTGGCCGGTCCACGGCCTGCAGTGGTCGGCGCTGCTCGGCAAGATGCTCGACTCCTGCGGCGAGCGGGCGCCAATCGTCGTCAACGACGCAGTGAACGCGGCCCAGAAGGTGATCGGCCGGGCTGGCCTTGGCGCCCACGTCGGCCAGGGCGATGTCTCTCCCATCACCGCGCGCCACGCCCTCGGCCCCGAAGCCCTCATCGGCCTGTCCACCCACACCGTCGATCAGGTCCGGGCGGCGTCGGCGATGCCCCTGGACTACCTCGGCTTTGGGCCCGTTCGCCGCACCGACGGCAAGGACAACCACGACCCTGTCGTCGGCGTGGACGGGCTGCGCGCGGCGGTACAGGCGACTCGGCTCCCCGTCGTCGCCATCGGCGGCCTGGGCCTCGAGGACATCGAGGTCATCGTGGCGGCTGGCGCGAGGTCGATGGCCGTCATCGGTGGCTGGCTTGGCCCGCGCGGCGCGCCGCATGACGTCTCCAAGGCGTCCCTGCAGATGTCGATGTTGGTCGCGACCTGGATCGACGCTGCGGCTGCGCGGCGCTGAGCGGCTTGACTCGTCGGCTGCGGCGGCGCGTCGCAGCGTAGGGGCGTGACCATGACAGCGAACGCGACGCGACCCGAGCCCCACGCAGCGGCACAGGCACCTCGGGGCGAACAGCGGCTGCGGTTCGCCGTCGTTGGGCCCAGCGGCCGCATGGGCCAGCAGGTCTGCGCCCTGGTCGGGGCGGCGTCCGACCTCACGCTGGCTTGTCGCGTCGGCGTCGAAGGCGAGCCCGCGGCGCAGACTCTCCTCGCCGTCGACGCTGCGATCGACCGTGGCGACCTCGCGCCCCTTGACGTCCTCGTCGACTTCTCCCACCGCAGCGCGGTCGCCGGTCACGCCGAGTTCTGCGCCCGCCGTGGCGTCGCCTGGGTGCTCGGCACCACGGGCCTCGAGGCGGCGGATCAGGCGGCGGTCGATGCGGCGGCGGCCCGGACGCTCGTCTTCCAGGCCGCCAACTTCTCCATCGGCGTCGCACTCTTGCTCGACCTCGCCGCCCGCGCTGCCCGCGTCCTCGGCGTCGACGCCGACGTCGAGATCGTCGAGTCGCACCACCATCACAAGGTGGACGCGCCATCGGGGACCGCCCTCGCCATCGCCAGAGCCGTCGCCGGCGCGCGCGGGCAAGCGCTGGATGAGGTCGTGCGCCATGGCAGGCAGGGGCTCGTCGGCGCCCGCAGCCGCGGCGAGATCGGCATGCATGCGCTGCGGCTCGGCGACATCGTGGGCCACCATGAGCTCCACTTCGGCTGGCCCGCCGAGGGCCTCGTGCTGACCCACGACGCCCGCGATCGCGCCGTGTTCGCCGTGGGCGCGGTCCGAGCAGCGCGCTTCGCGGCCTCTCAGCGCCGTGCTGGCGCCGTCGGGCGCGTCGGCATGGCGGAGCTGCTCGCCGGAGCCTGAGCGCCGGTCGCAGGGGTGTGTCGTCGAGCGCTTGGCGCCAGCGCTATGGCTTCGGCACCCGCAACGTCCCCGAGATCATCGCGCTGCCGCTGACCGCGAAGGCGAGCACCAGCGGGTGCAGCGCCAGCCCGTCGGCGATGTCGAGGCGGCCACCCCAGAGCTGCGGGCCGATGGCACCCTGCCCGAGGGCCGCCGCCAGCACCGCCACCAGCACCAGCGACGAGGGGATCGGCGTGCCCTCGAAGTACTTGACCTTGCCTGTGGCGGCGTCGGCGAGGGCGGCCGCCGTGACGTTGAATCGCGCCAGGCGGCTGATGCCGCAGCAGACGAAGTAGACCAGCACCACGGCGTCGAGGCCGGTCCGCATTCCGCAGCTCCATGCCAAAACGGCGGGCGCGACGCCGAACGAGACGATGTCTGCCAGCGAGTCGAGGTCGGCGCCGAACCGCGAGGCGTGACCCGTCTTGCGCGCCACCCAGCCGTCGAGCGCGTCGAACAGGAACGACAGCGGCAGCAGCCCGACGGCCCACCAAAGCGTGGCGGTCGCGCCGTCGGCAGCATACTCCAGGCAGGAGAGGATGCTGGCCATACCGGCGGCGGCGTTGCCGAGCGTCAGCAAGTCGGCGGCGGTGAACTCGCGCAACAGCGAGAAGTGACGGGCACGCTCGGTCATGGCTGCATCCCTGCGCCACGTGGCGCCGCCCCATTGTGCGGCCGCGGTGGCGATGCGTGAAGGCCCCCGTGACGGGCCCGCAGGCAGCCGCTAGCGTGCGGTCGGCGCGCGCCACCAGCATGCGGGGGCGTGGAGGGCATCCTGGGAGGTGCGATGCGGCGGGCGAAGCAGAGAGGCGGCGGGCACTTGGCTACGACCTACGCGCTCGGCGCGCTGGTCGTGCTCAGCGCCTGCGGGGTTGACCCCGCGGACGCCAAGGTCGGGGCGACCGTCGACAGCGACAGCGCCGCGTCTGGGGCAGACGGCGCCGGCGCGATCGACGTCAGCGGTGGCGCGAGCGACGGCGCAATCGACCTTGCAATCGACGGCGCAATCGACGGCGCGGGCGACGGCGCAATCGACGGCGCAATCGACGGCGCAATCGACGGCGCAATCGACGGCGCAATCGACGGCGCAATTGGCAGTGACGCGGCCGGCGGCCTCGGCGGTCCCGGCGGCGTGCAGCCTCTCCCCAGCCAGGAGACCTTCGGCAAGGGCAAGACCGGCGCCTTCGCCTTCGAGGTGCCAGAGGGCACCGCCGCCTTCGCCCTCAACGCCATGGCTGAGCCCCATGTTTACCTGACCTTCGAGGCGTTGACCGATCCGGACGGCGAGGTGTTGATCGACGACGGTTGGATCGAACAAGACACCGTCACCGGCGGCCAGATCTGCGTGGCTTGCAAGGTGCGCGTAGCGCCGCAGCAGGGCGCGGCGGCGGTCCTGGGGCCCAACGCGCCGGGCGTCGTCGTGAAGCCGGGGACCTGGACGGCGCGGGCGCGCGCCTGGACGCAGACCCAGACCAGCGCCTTTGCTCCACCGAAGAAGGCGTCTTGGAAGGGCAAGGTCGCGCTCTCGCTCGCCAGGCAGGTCGCCGCCTCGCCGCCCGCCGCGTCGGAGCTCGACATCAACCTGTTCTGGAGCGGCGCGCACGGCCTGACGGCACAGACCGCGAGCGTCGACGTCAAGGTCGCCGGCTGGCTGCAGCGGCTCGCTGAGATCTACGCCGCCGCCGGCATCGCACTCGGCACGGTCCGGCACTACGATCTCGAACCCGGGTGGGAGGTCGTCGAGGCGGTGTCTGCCAACAACGCCGACTTCGCCGCCCTTGGCGCCGCCACCGCTGCAGCCCCGGCCGGCCTCTGCTTCGCCATGGTCCGTGAGATCACGAGCCCCTTCGGTCCACTGGGTGCGGTGCTCGGCGTCTCCGGTGGCATACCAGGGCCGGTGCTGGTCCCGGGGGCGGCGCGGGCGATCGTGGCGGTCTCCATCTCCGACCTGCCCGAGCGTGGCGGCGGCGGCGGCGGTGCCCATGACGTCGGCCTGACGATGGCGCACGAGGGCGGCCACTACCTCGGCCTCTTTCACACCACCGAGAACAACTTCGGCGGCTTCGGGCCCAAGCTGGCGGATCCGCTCACTGACACCCCGAACCCCGCCACCAACAACCTCATGCACTTTGACGGCGGTTCCGGAGGCGCTGGGCTGTCCGGCCAGCAGGGCACGGTCATGCGCAGCAACCCCGTCGCAGTTCCAGTCGGTAACAAGGGGGGTGCATGAGGCGGTCGTCCCCATGGGATCTCGGCCGAATCGTGCTCGCCGCCGTGCTCATCGTGGCGATGGCGCCGCCCCCCCTGTGGGCAGCGACGGCTGGCCGCCACACGCCGCGCGCCGACCTGGCCTACGCGCTGAGCGGAATCGACGACGCCGTCGCCGCCGAGGTCTTGTGGCGCCTCGGCGGGCCGGACGCGCCGCGCCACCTCGCGGCCATCGTCCGCGACGGAGCGGTCAACGGCGCGATCCGGCTGCGGGCGGTGGCTGCGCTCCACACCTTGGGCGATGCAGCGGCGCTGCGGGCATGCACCGCGCTCGCCGCCGACGCCCGGCTGCACCCGCGTCTGCGCTGGCATGCCGCCTACGGCGCGGTCGTGCTCGGCAGCCGCCTCGACGCGGCCTTGGCCCTCCGGCTAGCGACGCGCTGGGTGAAGCCCAATCGGTCTGGCGCGGCGCCGGGACGGCACGGCGCAGCCTCAGGCAGCGCTTCGTCCGACGTGGCCGAGGCGGCGGTGCGTGGTCTGCGTCATCTTCCGGGCATGGCGGCGCGGCGTTTGCTGCTGGCAGCGCGCGGCGACCCACGGCGATCGGTGCGAGACGCGGCGCACGCGGTGCTGGCGCGGCGGCAGGGCCGGTAGCGGGCCGCTGAGAAAAATTCCACGCAAGGATCGGCGAAGATCTAGAGATCGCGTAGAATCTCAGAGTCTTGACAGTTGACCTGTCGACGCGCGGTCACCGGCCAGCCGAGCGCTTTTTGCTCGCGCTGGTCTCAAGTGAGGAGCTTGTGCCCAAGGACCATCCCGTCCGCTGGCTCAACCCGTCCGTCGATGCTTGCCCGCGCTCGCTCGCTCGCGAGCTGGACGCCTTGAAGGCGCTGATGGTCTGCACCTCGGGGCCGCCGGAGAGGCTGTTCACGGGCTCGCTCCCGATGGCGCTGTTCTCGATGCGGAGTGAGCGACCGTTCTGCGGGCAGCTGGGATACCACCTGATGTCTCGCTGGTTTCTCGACATGAACCTGACCGTGAGGCTGTTCGACCACTCGGCGTTCTCGCAGTACCGCGCCCGCCTGAGCCAGTTCGTCGCAGGTGCGGACGCTACGCTCTTCGGGTTTCCGCTTCAGCAGCGCAACGTTGCCCTCTGCCGCTGTCGTCGGCACCCGACCACAGCGGTCATGCGCGGTCGCGAAGCCCCCGGGTCCACGCCAGACCTTGTTCCAGCGCGTCAGCGTAGCGGCGCCGATGCAGAACCGCGCGGCCACTTCCTCAAGCGGGCCTTCAGCATCCTCGTAGGCTTCTGCCGCCCGTCGTCGCAAGGCCTCGGATTGCGCCTTTGACTTCACTGCCTCCTGTAAGCGCATGTGACCGCTCCGATATCGCTCCGATATCGCTCCGATATCGCTCCGATATCGCTCCGATATCGCGCGATCAAGAGCCAAGTAGCTGATTTCCGCTCGGACCTTCGTGGCCCCGCGGTCAGGTCTTCGACAACCGCCCGCATCACCCAAGCCGGCCGACGTGGAGCAGGACACGGCGGCGCACCGCGCAGCTCAACTCCGCGACCTCTTGCCGCGTAAGCGCCTTGAAGTGCTGGAAGCTCGGGACGACGCTGCCGGCGAACGTATGCCAGACACCATCGGCAAAGATCGTGTGCTACTTCTTCTTGCTGAGCTTGACCGCCTCGCTGCGCACCTTCTCCAAATCCCACTCTTCAGACAACGGCTCGCGCTCGTCCAGCTTGACCTTGTGCGCCTTGAGGTCCAGTCCGGCGCCTTTGACTTGGTCGATCCACCCCACGATCTTCGTGGCTTCGGCGTGGACTCGCTTGACGCACTCGCCCTTGCAACCGCCCCAGTTCTTGTCTACGTCTGTCTTGAGGCTGCGGAAGCTATTGCCAATCGCCTTCGCGCGCACCAGGCCGTTGCGATAGACGATTCCGAAAGCGATATGCTGTCCGATCCCGTCCTTGTACGCTTTCAGCACTGGGTTGCTCGCAAATTCTGAGCGATTCAGAATCTCCTGCAGCTTGGCGTTCTTCGCATCGCCCTCGGGGCTGACGCTGTTGGAGCCACGCAAACCGTTGACTTTGTCCTCCACAGACAACAGAAACTTGGCTTCCTCTTCCCCGACGGTCTGGCCGTCGAAGTTCCACTCGCGCCACTGGCCGACTTACAGCCCGCGCCGGGCGAGCTCCTTCCGTGCGGCGGCAAGCCGAGCGTCGCAAGCGGCAAAGTCTGGATGCGCGCGAAAATCAATGTTGGGGTGTGGGTTGCGTATGTCACCAAGCAGATCAACGATGCTGCCAACTTGGCCCGCGAGGATTTTGGCCGGGTCCGTCAGCGCAATAAACGCCTCCAGCTGGTCCAGTTTCTGCTTATGCCCGTCGATCCATCGGTCAGCCCGTGGCTAGTTCTTGGCATCAATCGGCGGAGGAGCGGCTGCCGTTTGCGCATGGGCGACGGGCAGCGCCAGGGCGAGGGCTGAGATCGCAGTCGTCAGGAAAATGCGAACAAGGCTCATTGAGGTCTCCCCGGGGCGGGTGTGGGTTGCATTGCCCCACATCTGCGCACCCCATCACCCCATCATGAGACCCGCTCGACCCTGTCAGCCGGTCGGCCACGAGTCAACAACCGGCTCCCGATCAAGCCGGCCCATCCGGACCCACAAGTACGCCGAAAACAAGCGCCCCACGCACAGATCCACACAACCGAGCCTAGCAGGCACTTGAAGTACCCCCACAGCTTTCATGCCTCCCGACTCGCAGAGCCTTGAGAGACCGACCGCGACCTCTCGCGTACGCGCCAGGACCGAGGGCGCCGCGTTGGCGTTGGGCGGCCCCGCATGCTCGCACTCGCCGCGCTCATGCATCGCGCGGGGTGGGTCAATCTTACTGGCAAAGGGTGGGTCAATTTCTGGTGGCGTTTGACACCTGGTCCCACGACGCTGGCGCTTTACCTTGCGGTGAGGCTCCTCGCAGTGATTAGCGTCGCCCCAGATGCATCGACGGCCACTTGCCGGCGGTGTCCGGCACGGAGCCACGATGACCCATCGACTTTTGTGCCGTCATGTTGCGCTGACGTTCGCGCTTGCGTGCGTCCTGTCGGTCTCTTTCAGCGGGTGTGGCAGGCTCAAGTGGCCGGGCAAGGCCCCTGTCTTCTTTAACGAAGACAACTTCAAGCCCGCGACTGAGGGAGCCGCCGAACGTCCGGACATCCTGCCGATCGCGCCGCCGCTGTCGTTGACCTGCTCCGACGGCGCCGGCTTGCAGCTCAAGGCGCTGACGGCGCGGGCAGTCATCGACGGGCCGCTGGCCTTCACAGAGCTGAAGCTGCGCTTTCACAACCCAGAGGCTCGCGTGCGCGAGGGCCGCTTCTCGATCACGCTGCCGCCGCGCGCCGGCGTTAGCCGCTTCGCAATGAAGATCGGCGAGGAGTGGCGCGAGGGTGAGGTTGTCGAGAAGCAGCAGGCCAACCGCATCTACGAGGACTTCCTGCATCGCAAACAGGATCCGGCGCTGCTCGAGGTGGACGCTGGTAACACTTTTCGCGCCCGCGTCTTTCCGATCCCGGCCAGCGGCGTCAAGGAGCTGATCCTCAGCTTCTCGAGCGAGCTGCCCTCAGCTGATGAGCCCTATGTGCTTCCGTTGCGAGGCCTCGGCAAGCTCGCGGACCTGCATGTCGCGGTCCACCTCCTCAAGGGCGCGAGCGCCAAGTCGTTCGGTGTTGGCGGTCCAAACGACAAAGGCGGCAACGCCGGCGACGATGCCGGCGATGGCCCGGAGGTAGCGAAGGCTGAGCTCGTCCGCCGCGACTTCGCGCCACAGGCCGACGTCGTCGTGCACCCGAGCGCGGTGCGCGGCCGCGACGAAGCGTTAAGCAATGGCGAGCTGGTGCTGGCGCGCGTGCAGCTGCCCAAGGGCGACAGCGAGGCCGACTTTGCCCGCGTCGTCGTGATGCTCGACACCTCGGCGTCTTCGGCGCTCGACTTCAAGGGACGCCTCGACCACCTCGACGGCCTGATGGCGTTTCTTGCATCGCACAAGGCGAGCAAAGTCGTAGTGATGGCGTTCGATCAGGAGGTCGTCGACATCCACGACGGCCCGCCGGGAGAGTGGGGCAAGACCCAGCGCGCGACGCTCGAGGCGCGCGGCCCGCTCGGCGCCTCCGACTACAGCCGGGCCCTCGCGGCCGCCGCCAAGCTCCTCGCCAAAGGCGGGGCAGAGGGCGAGGCGGACAGCGCGGGTCCCAAGAACGCGCGCGTCTTGCTCTTCGGCAACGGCATCGCCACCGCCGGCCCGCGTTCCATCGACGCCTTGCGTTCGAGCGCTCGCGCGCTCGGCGCCGCCGGCGTGACCCGCCTCGACACCCTCGAGAGCAACGGCGCCCGCGACCTCGACGTCCTGCGCGCGCGGGCCACCGCCGGATTGCCCAATGACGGCGTGCACGTGCAGATCGCCGCCGCCACCGCTGCCGCCACCCCTTCGGCCACGGCTGTCCCGACTGGGGCGGACGCCGCCTTCGCCGCCTTCGCCGCGCTCGCCCAGCAGACCTTCAAGCCGATCCAGGTCGCGGTGTCGGGCTCGGCGTGGGTCTGGCCGCGCACCCTCGAGGGCCTGCAGGCGGGCGATAGCGCGCTGATCTATACCGAGGTCGACGCGGGCGGTGTCGCCGACGATAACATCGAACTCGAGCTCAAAGGTGGCGTGGAGAAGAAGATCTCGCTCAAGATGACGCCGACCGCGCGTCCCCTGCTGCAGCGCGCCTGGGTGGCAGCGCGCATTCGGCGCTTGCTCTACGACAGCGAGTTCGGCGACCCCGACACGCGGCCGGTGGCCAAGGCCCAGGCGCTCAAACTCTCGACCACCCACCGCGTCCTGTCGGATCTGACGGCGCTCTTGGTCCTGGAGACCGAAAAGGACTACGACCGCTACAAGCTTGACCGGACGGCCCTTTCGGACGTGCTGTCGATCTCGAAGTCGGGCCGCGTCGTTCACATGGACCGAAAGAGCCTGCATGAGGGGGCACTCGCCGATCTGCCGAAGAACGCCGAGAGCGATTCGGCCGCCCGAAAGGACGAGGCTGAAGCGGCGGTGCGGCCAGGGCGGCTGGAGCTGGACGACGGCAACGAGCCCCTCGCCCAGGCCGCACCCGCTCTGCCGCCGGCAGCGGCGCCGCTGGCAGAGCGCAGGCCAGACATCACGAGAGAGCCTCCCCGACCGGAAGTGGCGGCGATGGAAAGAAACAGCAAGTTCAGTGTGTTGCCAGGTTCCGACATGAATGGGTTGCATCGCCAAATTTTTGGCGATGACGGAGACGATGAGGCACCAGGGTTCATCAATCGTGAATTCGGCGAGGCCGGCAAAGCAGGCGAGGAAACTGGGCCTGGGAGCGGGGCGCGGAGGGAGGCGTCGGGGGGCCGAGGAGGCACTGTCGAGAAGGCGCAGCGCGACGGCGGATTGGTCGTTGGCAGGTGGCAACGAGAGAGAGCCGAGCTCGGCGAGCCACAGCAACGCCACGATCGCGCCCAAGTGATCCAAGGCAGGCTGGCTGGCGGATCGGATCCAGACGGCAGGGCGAAGGTCGACAAGATCCTGCCTCGCAAGAGGTCGGCGATTCAGCGCTGCTACGAGCAGGTGCTTCGCGTTGACCCGGGTGTTTCCGGCAAGGTGACTGTCCAGTTCACCATTGGTATGAAGGGTGTACGCTGCGCTCGAACGCGCCCGCAAGCACTTGGCTGCCCAGCAGGCCGCGCTTGGGCGTCAGCAAGCGGAGCTCGAACGACAATGGGCCGAGGCTGCGGCCGCAGCAGCGCGCGCGGAGGAGGAGCGCCAACGCCTGGCGGCCGAGCGCGAGAGGATCGAAGCGCTCGAACAGCGCAAGCGCGAGCTCAGCGAGCTTGAGGCCGGCATCGCCAACACGCCGAACGTCACCGGGCGCTACGCCAAGACCCGCGGGCTGATTGAGGCCAACAAGCGCACGTCCGCGCTCGCCGAGGCGTGGGCCTGGAGCCAAGAAGAGGTCGGCGACATCTTGGCTCTGGTCGCCCTCGGCGAGGTCTTTGAGGCCATGGACGATCCGCGCCAGGCCGCCCGCGCGTACGGTTCGCTCATCGATATGTTCCCCTCGCGCGCCGACCTACGCCGTTTCGCCGGCAATCTCATCGAGCGCAAAGAGGTGCCGGAGATCAGCTGGCGGCTGATACCTACTTCGCGGCCGGCGACCAGCGACCGGATCATCCCAGCGGCTTCCACAACCTAGCGATGGCGCTGGCCCGACGTGGCGACTACGACGGGGCGCTCGCCGCCATCGAGCGGGCGCGCAAGGAGGAGCCTCGTTGGCGCAGCCCTGCCGGCGTCATGCGTATCCTCAACGACGACGAGCAGATCATCCGCGCCGTGAAGTCGGCCAAGGCCGGGAACGTGCAAGCGATCTCGCCCTCGCTACGCTTCGTCGTCTCGTGGGAGACCGACGCCAACGACGTCGACTTCCACATCTTCGACAAGGACTTTGACCACGCCTCGTTTCGGGACTCCAGCCTCCAAAGCGGCGGCGAGCTCTACGCCGACATCACCACCGGCTACGGTCCCGAGTGCTTCAGGATCGACCAGCTGAGCGCCTATCCCTATCGCCTGCTGGCGCATTATTACAGCCGCGGGCCGATGGGCTTTGGCATGGGCCGCGTGCAGGTGATTCGCCACGACGGCAAGGGCGGCCTCGGCTTTGAGAGCCGGGCGTTCGTCATCATGCAGGACGGCGCCTATGTCGACATGGGGACGGTGACGCCGAAGTCAGCGCCGATCCTGTAGAGGGTGCGGCGCCGCCGGTCCACCGCCTTCACAGCGCGGGCGCTCTGCACCTTTGGAGACCGCTGGGGGCTCCCGAGGTCCCGCCACGGGCACCAGGCCTCTGCTGCCCGCGACCGTGCCCGCGAATCCAATCGCACTTCAGGTTTGGCCTCCCGTGGGACTCGCCCTTGGTGGTCTCGGAGACTTGCCAACGCGCTCTCCGTTGACTTCGCCCCTGCGACACGAGACAGGAACGCGCCGGCGCGGTCGTGCGCAGCTGCGAGGGTTGAACCGCGGTCGCGCTTGGGTCGGAGCGCAAGACTTCGATTCGTTTCGTCTCCCTGGCGGCGCTCAGTTTGCCCAACGCGGTACCTGACGCTTCTGTGACGGCCCGCCTACGCCACCGCTTTTAGGGCGCTGCCGGCGGTGGCGCCGTCGCCGTGGTCGTCGCATCGGCGCGGACGCGGCCGTCGCAACCGGGCAGCTCGAGGCCGAGCCGCGCCGAGAGCGTGGGCGCGACGTCGATGGCGCGCATTCGCTGCAGGCGGCGACCGGCGGCGACGCCCTGTCCGTGGGCGATGAAGACGCCCTGCAGGTCGACGTGGGCGGGCAAGTGGCCGTGCATCCCATACATCGGCAGCGGCGCGTCGCGCGGCGGGTGGCTGCCGTTCCAGAGCAGCACCTCGGGGCGCGCCAAGGCGACGAGGTCGGGGACGATCGGGTCGACTGCGCCGTCGCCGAGGCCAAGCTCCGGCAGGCGGTCCGAGCCGATCACTTGCTCGAAGTCGGGCAATGCCCGCAACGCGGCGGCGACGGCGACGAGGCCCTCGCGCGCGGCTGGCGTCGTCGCATACACGAACAAGGCGTGACCGTTGGCGGCGAGGCGCAGACCTCGCGTCACGCGTGTCGGCAGGCGCAGCGTCGGCAACAGCTTTGGCACGTAGACCGCTCGGTCGACAGGAAAAAAGCCGTGATCGGAGACCACAACGGCCAGCAGGCGACCGCCCAGCCCAGCGCCAGCGTACGCAGCCACCATGTCGCCCACCATGCGGTCCACGTGCTCGAGGGCCCAGCCCATCGCCGCCGAGGTCGGTCCGTAGCGGTGACCCGCGGTGTCGACCGCCAGCAGGTGAGCGAGAACGACGCGCGGGCGGTGCTTGCTGACGAGGTGGGCCACCAAGTCGCGCGTCAGTGAGTCCTGAAAGAGCGACTCGTCGTGGCCCAGTCGCGGCAGCAGTTCTGGCCGGAGCCCGATCTCCCGCAGGGCCTGTCGCAGCGCTGGGCTGGTCTGTCGCTCAAAGTGACGCGCTTCGTAGAGCTCGGGGACGTTCCACTCGACCCCCTTGGCGCCGCCGGTATTCGGCCAAAACAGCGCCGCCGCCGACCAACCGCGCTGCGTCGCGGCTTCAAGCAGCGACGGTGTGCGAACGATCTGAGCTTGCTGGCGCTCTGCGACCTCGACCCAGGCCTGCGCGGCGCGATCGTAGTAACGGTTGCCCGGCACTCCGTGACGGCGCGGTGTGCAGCCGGTGAGGATCGAGGCGTGGGCGGCCCAGGTCATCGAAGGGAAGACGCTCTCGAGCGGGCCCGCGCTGCCTGCGTTCAGCAGCCGCTGGAGGTTTGGGGTCTTGCCGGCGTGCGCCATCAGGGTCGGCCAGGAGAGGCCGTCGATGCTGATCAACAGCAAGTGATCGGGGCCCTGGCTCGTCACCGGCGCAGGCGATCTGGCGGTCGACGACGACCCCGAAACCACCCGCGCCGCCGGCGTCGGCGTCAGCGCAGGCGTCGGGCTTGGCGTGGCCGCTGCTGCCGTGGCGAGGCCGCCGATGACGTGGGTCGCGACGCAGCACAGCAGCGCGACGGCCCGCGCCACATGGGATCGCGCGCTGCCGGTCGGGATCCGATCGTAGCCACGCATGGGGTGGTCGGCGCGATGTCGCCATGATCCTCGTAGCGTGGCCGGGTACGAGGCCGTTGGGCGCTTCGCCTCAGCGATTGACCAGCGGTCGGCGTCGCCGGCGTGCGGCTCATGGCTGGTGGAGCAGCACACGCGGTCTTGTGCGGCGAAGGCTTGGGCGGGGCAACGCATGGCCCCCAGGATGCCGATGTGCGGGCCCGAGCGCCAATTTGGGGGCGCGCGGTCGCTCCAGGCGCAGGGGGTTCGGGCTCGTCGCCACGGCTTGCCCTTGGCCCCTTGAGAGGCCATGGTGTGGGTCGGTGCCGCCGCGTGGCCCGCCAGGCGATCTTGACGATGCCCGAGACCTCTGCAGCCACCGATCGCGCTCCTGAGCCCGCCCTTGGGTCCGGCGTCGCGGCGTCGCGGTGGCTGACGACGGCGCCCCTCCTCATCGCCGTCGCTGCCGGCGCCATCACCCTTGATGGCGGCTTTGTGTACGACGATCAGCACGCCATCCTCGGCAGCCCGGTGGTGCAGGGCCGCGTCGACGTCGCGACCGGATGGTTGGAGCGCGATTTCTGGGGACTGCCGCTCGGCGGGCCAGCCAAGGTCAGCTGGCGGCCGGCGCTTCCGCTGATCTGGCGCGGACTGTGGGCCGTGGGCACGGGCTCGCCGTTGCCGTTCCGCGCCTTCGCGCTGCTGGCGCATGTCGTCGCCGTCGCCGCAGCGCTTACCCTCACACTTGCGCTGTTGCGCACCCGACGCCGGCGACCTCTCGGCGAGGCGCCTGGGCTGCCGCAATTGCGGGCGCACGACCGCGTCATCGCCGCCATCGCCTGCTCGTTGTTCGCCGTCCACCCCTTGCAGGCGGAGGCAGTGGGCGCCCTGGTTGGAGGCGCCGATGTGCTCGCCTTCGCCGCGGTCGCCGCCGCCCTGACCCACGCCCTCCAATCCTCGGCACCCATGGCCCTGGCCCGCGCTGCCGCGCTCGTCGGCGTCGGCTGCTTGTTCAAAGAGACCGCTCTGCTTGGGCTGCCCCTGCTTGGGCTGCTGGCCTACTGTCGCCGCGATTCAGCGGCCGGCTGGCTCGCGTGGTCCGCTACCGCGCTGCCGGTCGCGGCCCTGACGCTGCAGATGGTCGCGCGCGCCCACGGTGGCGGCACGGAGCAGGTCAGCGACAACGTCCTCGCCGCGCTTGACCCGGCGCAGCGCCTGGTCCTGGCGTTCGCGATCGCTTGGCGCGGCGCCTCAGATACCGTTCTCCCGCTGCAAGTCGCGCCAAATTTCAGCCATGGCGTGTACCACGCCGATGTAGCGGCATTCGCCGGTCAGGCGCTCGCTGGCGCAGCGGTCGCGGCGGCTGCGGCGTTCGTCGCCCTGCGTTCGCTGTGGCGACGCGACTTCGCAGCGCTCTGCTGGGTATTGCTCTGGGCCGCGCCGATCGTCGCTGTCAGCAATCTCCTCTATGTGTCGCCGACGGAGTACGCGCAGCGGCTGCTGTACGGGGCCGTGCTGCCGGTCTCTGTCGGCTTCGCGTGGCTCGCTTGGCGGGCGGTGGCGCGCCGATGGGCGGGCCCTGGCGTCGGCGCTGAGGCTTCGGCGCTGGCGGCGGCGAAGGCGAGCGCAGGTGGGCTCGCGGCGGCGGGGATCGCGACTGCTGCGGCGCCTCGCGAGGCAGCAGGCATACCGACTCGCGCCATGGTGGCAGACGGCCCTTTGACGGTCCTCGCCTCGGGATCCGTGGCGCGTCCGTGGCCCGCGCGTGGCGTGTTGTGGGGCCTGCTGGTCTGCCTGTGCGTGTGGGCCTTGTTTGCAGCCTTGCGGGTGCGCGACCAGCGGCCATGGCACGACCAGACCGCGCTCTTTACACGGGCCGTTGAGGTCGTCCCCGAGTCGTGGCGGGTGCAGCACAACCTAGGGGACGCGCTGGCGAAGTCTGGCGCCATGCCGGAGGGCGTCTGGCACCTGTTGCTCGGCGTGCACCTGCAGCGTCGGCGACCTTTGCCGGTGGACTGGGCCGTCATTCAGGCCCTGGAGCTGGAGCCGGCGCGGGAGCGGCTGCTGCTCGGTCCTGCGGCGCTGGCTGGCGACGAGGCCTGTGTGTTGATTGAGGCGCTGCTGCGGAAGGCCTGGCCTGGACCGGCGTTTGCCAACGATTCGAAGGCGATGCGGGTCTTCTTCTCGGAGCGATATGCCTGCGCGGCGCCCGCCGCGGAGGGGCGATCGGCTGGGGGCGATTGATGGGTGGCTTGGAGCAGGGCGGCTGAGCGCTCCTGCAGCGCGCCGGGGGGCGGTTGTAGTGGCAGTGGGTCGGCCCATTTGGGGTGGAGTTGGACACGCCCACAACGCTGAACGACCGAACCGCCAGACCGCCAGACTGCCAGGCCGCCGACCGCAGCACCTACACAAATCGCCTACCCGGGCGAGGCGTGACCATCAGGCCCCGCCATCAAAACTGCAGTCCCGCAAAGAGCGCCGGCCCGACTGATACGACCCGATCCTCTTCCTGCACGACACGGCCACAGCACCGCGGCGCCACAGGCTCCTGCGAAGGCAACGTCGTGGCGATCGTCACGCCAGACCCGATGAACATGCTCGCCTTCGAGAACAGCCTGACGCCCAGGCTCGCCCGGAACCGCACCAGCGCATCCTGCGGCGCTGGACCCGTCTCAACACCCTCCCGCTGTCGCCAGCGCGAGCCAAAAAGCGCATCGGTGTCGAGGTAGAATCGGCCGCCGAGGTTGAAGTGCAGGCCCCAACCCATCGCCGCCTCCCAGGCGTCCCTCCGCTGATAGCCGTAGCCGACCGCCAGGATCGTATACATATGTCGGCCACCGAACTTGATCCCTGCGCTCGCCATGGTGCTGTCGGAGAGCCAGAATTCTAAGTGATTGTAGCCGTTCTGCACGAAGCTCAGCAGCCCAAAAGTCTCGGCCTCTGGCCCAGTGGCGACGTTGATGAGCCCCAGCTGTAGGCCCTCCGAGGCGCCGGCGACATTGACCAGTCCCAGCTGCGCCCCATCGAGCCGGGCCGCGACGTTGAGCATCCCCACTTGGGCGCCGGCGAGGTCGCCGCCCAGGTTCAGCAGCGCCGCGGCCTGGAATCCCCGCACCGGCCCACGCGCGATGTTGATCGCGCCGGCGATCTGCCCACCTCGGACGTCACCGGCGAAGTTGGCGCCGCCGGCGACCTGGAAGCCGTCGACATCGCCGCCGGCAAAATTGAAGGAGCCGGCGAGCTGGACCCCCAATGACGTGTCCGCCGATGGCGTTGCCTGCGCCGGCGATCTGCGTGCCGCGCATGTCGCCCCGGGTCACGTTGAGGACGGTCGCAGCCTCCAGCCCGCTGATCGAACCGTTCAGGCCGGCGATGAGGTTCAGCGACAGATCGGTGACGTGCCTGTCCGTGCCGTAGAGCGAGAGCCCCGGCAGAACCGACACGTTGAACGGCACCGCGCCGCTCGAGCGGGACGCTCCCGGCAGACTCCACGTCGGAACGCGCGCCGACCGCTGTGTCCAGGGCGAGTCCAGCCCCGCCTGGCCACCGGCCGCTCCACCGCGGGCCCGCGTCTGCGCCAGCTCCATCGGCCGCATCGCCGCGGTGTCGACCACCGAGCGCTTGCCCTGCTGCACCACGATCTCGGCCTCCCAGACGCGCTGATCGCGCCGCAGCTCCACCCGGTAGCGGCCAGGATCGAGGCCAAGCTCACTGGAGCGGCCCGGCACCTTGTCCAGCTCGGCGGCCAGGCGACCGCCGGCGTCGCGGACAAAGAACCGGCCCGCCGCGCCGCGGTCGAGGACCAGCATGGCGCCTGCGACGCTCAGGTCGGTGATCACCACGTCGCCCGAGCCTGCCAGCTCGAAGTCATCGTTCGGATGCTGCGGACCCCGCATGCTCTTCTGCGTGGTGTCCAAGGTGGCGTGAAAGGCTTACTGGTAGGCCTCAGACAGCGTAACGCGGCGGTCGCGATCGACGTCGGCGGCGCCTCGCAGCCCGGTCACGAGGTGGTGGGTGAAGTAGCTCGCGCCGATGCGGTCAGACTCCTGCGCTGCCTCATCGGCCGAGGCAGAGGTGAGATAGGCGTGGCCTCGCACCTGCGAGCTCTGATCGTAGAGGAAGGGCGGCCGCCGCGTGCCACCCTCGCCGCGGATCAGCGCGCCCGAGGCGCACGAGTCCAGGATCGCGATGCGAACATCAACCTGAAGCGCCGCCAGCGCCGACCGCAGCTCCGCGTAGCGCACGAGCTCACCGGCCGGCAGCAAGCCCTCTTCATCGGAGTGGCCCGAGTAGTAGAGCACGACCTCGACCCGCTGCTGGCCTCGCCGCAGTCCGAGGCGCGCAGCGGCCGCCGCGGCGCCTGCCTGCGCGATCGCGTGCCGCAGCGTGGCGGCCGTCGCGTCAGAGACACGCCAGAGATCCTGGCCTTGCACGCCGCCGAAGCCCTGCAGCACCGACGCCATCGACAGCGCGTCGCTGTTGGCGAAGCGCAGCCGCACCCGCTCGGCGCCGCCGTCGTTGCTCCCTGCGACCACGGCCAGGCGTCGTAGGCCAGAGGCCGGAGCGTCTGCCACACCGGCACGCGGCACGGTCACGAGGACCGCGAGGAACAGGGCCACCAGCGCCGCGGCGACCGACGATGGCCTCACCCGGCGCGTCGGCGACGACCCTGGCGACGGCCAGGCGGAGCGGCTCAGCCAGCGCCGCGCGCCGCGCCAGGTCATGGCGCCTCCGCCGTGCCGGCTGGCGCTGCGAGACCACCCTGCGGCGCCAAGGCCGCGCCCGGCAGCGCCTCGATAGCAGCTGGCGCCGTCGCCCCCGGCTTTCGCAGCGTCAGGGTCTGCACGGCCACACCCGGCAACGTCGGCATGGAGGCGCCGCCGCGCCGGTTGGCGTCCTGCACGGCCCGGACGAGCGCGCCGACGGCGAATGGCGTTGGCCCGCAAGCCAACACAAAGCGCTCGTAGCGCGGCGCGTCATCGAGCTCATACGCGTGCGCCGACTGCGGGGACTCGCCTGGGTTCACGGTCAGCGGCGTCTCGCCCTCCTCCGGCAGGTGCCGCGTCACTGTACCATCGCCGTCGACAGAGACCACGGCGCAGCGCTGCACCGTCTCGCTCCGCACGGCCACCTGCAGCAGGTCACCAGCCTGAGCCGTGACGCCGTCACTCAGCCGCTCTAGCTGCTGGCCCCGCTTGCGAAAGACCGTCAGCGACTGCGGTGCGCTCGGCCCGCCCTTGGCCCGTTCGGCGAGCTCCGACCCGGCGCCGTTGCCAGCCCACGTCGCCTCTTCGGCCACAGGCGCCGACCGCATCCACAGCCCGGTGATGCCGGCAGCGAGCAGCGCTGGCGTCCCAATCACCGCCCAGCCGTGCCACCGTCGCTGGCTCGACCGCGCGGCCGCGACCCGAGTCACCTTGCTCAGGTGTCGTCGCCGCGCTATCGCCGCAGCGGTCTCGGCCGGCGGCATCGCCGTCAGCGTCCGCAGGTTATCGGCGATCAAGGCGTCGATCCGCGCCTGCAGCGAGACGTCGATCGCCGCCAGCGTTCGCAGCCGCTCGACCTGCGCTGCCGGCAGCTCGCCGAGGACGAGCCGCTCCAAGGTCCAGTCGCTCACGTGCCCCTCCGTCGCCGCCTCCAGCTCGCTCTGCGCGGCCGCGCGGCCTCCGCTCATTCCTTTCATGCCGCTACCTCCAGAGCCAACAGGCGCTCGCGCAGCGTCCGAAGGCGCTTGCGGACACCCGACACCGAGAGCCCAACCAACTCCGCGACCTCTTCGTGCGTCATGCCATCGAGCAGGTGCAGCACCGCGATGGTCCTGGTGCTCTCCGGCTCTCGGCCAAAGAGGCGCTGCAGCACGGCGCGCGCAGCGCTCTCGCCTTCGAGGTCATCGGCGGTGGCGAGGCGCAGGAGCAGGTCGCCGCCTTGGACCTCCGGCCGTCGCCGTTGGCTGCGCAGGCGGTTGAGGCAGACCCGCGTCGCTGTGGTCCAGAGCAGGCTGCTCGGCGCTGCCTCGTCGAGGCGGTCTGGGGCGTCGAGCAGGCGGACGAACGTGTCCTGCATCGCGTCGCGTGCGGCCTCCTCATCGCCGAGCAGGCGCCGACAGCGACGTAGGACCATGGGCCCGTATCGTTGGTACAGCGCTGCGGTGTCGATACTCAAGGCGACCTCGTGCTCGGCCCAAGTGACGGGCCACCTCCTTGAACACCGAGCGTCGGCGAAAGCGTCACCGCGTTCAATCTCGCCAGGCGCCACCGGCGTCGAAGCGGCGCTCTCATGGCGACGCCGCGGCCACCGGCACCTCACCGCCGTCGCTTCGCCTGCACTTGCGCGCGCCGCTCTGAACGTGCAAAACGCCACCGTGCCCGCGGAGCCATGTCCGGCCACGCGCAGAGCACGGAGGAAGTCCGGTGCAAATCCGGCGCTGGCCCGCAACCGTGTGAGGCGAAGACAAGGGCCTGCGCCTGCGTCGCCTCGAGTCGGGAACTCCAAGATGCGTCACCGCTGGCATCGCGCTGGCGGCAGGGCCCCCGAGGATCAGGGGTCGCATCGCTTGAGTCCGCAGCCGCCGTCTCGTCAGGGGCGGAGTCGCTGCGGCAGCCTCGGCGCGTCTGCATCGCGCTGCGGCACGCGAACGCATCCAATCCGGCGTCGGCGGGGGCTCCCCGTCTCAGCCCGCGGGCCCGCGCCAGCGCCGCCTCCCAGAGGAGGATGCGGTGAGTCAGCGACGACTTGGGTCGATTTCGGCGCGATGTGCGATGATCTTTCTGGCTGCAGCAGTGACGTCGGCGTGTGAAGGTGCCGCCGACGCTGGCGGGGCAAGCGCAGGCGCGGGGCCGACGGACGCCGCTGCGCAAGACGGCAGCGCCGATGGCAGCGGAGACGCCCAAGGCGACGCCGTGAGCAGCGACGCCGGCAGCGATGTCGGCAGCGATGTCAGCGGCGACGCCGGCAGCGACGCCGGCAGCGACGCCGGTAGCCACGCCAACGCTGACGGCGCGATGGCCGACGCCGGCGGCGCCACGGAGCCCAAAGCGCCGGCCGCGCTCCTGCCCTGGTCAGGCATCTGGCGCAGCAACTTCGGTAGCCTCGAGACCATTGGCGCCTACCGCTGGCTCTCGCAGGGAGATGGCTGGTCGGCCTCGGCGTCGATCGTCACCTGGGACGCCGCCAAGGGCTACGTCGTCATCCAGCGGCCCAAGGACGATCCGTACAACCCCGGCAAGTTCGCCCGCATCGACGTCGCCGACGTCGGGGTCGGCGTCGCGGCGTTCTGCGAGTCACAGAGCGGCCTTGCGTCCGCCAGCGCGGCGGTCGCGGCTGCCGGCAAGGCCAACCCACAGGACCTCGACGGCAAAGGCTGCGGCGGCTTTCCCTGGACGAAAATCTCCCGGCCAGAGCCCGCCGGCGTCTGGCAGAGCGCGTTCGGCGGCGCAGAGCGGTTTGACGCCGAGCGCGTCGGCTGGGCGCAGGCGGTGTCGTGGGACAATGGCAAGCGCGTCGTTATCACTCGCAACGCCAAGGACGACGCCTTCAACCCCAGCAAGTTCAATCGCGTGGAATGGACCCCCATCCAGGATGGCGCCTTCCACTATTGCGTCGTCGCCTTTGGCAAGGACAGCGCGCAGCTCGCCGAGTCTGCTACCGAGACCGCCGACGCCAGCGACCTCGACGGCAAAGGCTGCGGCGGCTTCCCGTGGACCCGGCTTTCGGCGCTGGCCCTGAAGGGCGCGTACACCACGCCCTTCGGCACGCTGGAGCACATCGACGGCATGGCCTGGAGTTTTGCGTGGCTGCGCGAGTTCAACAACCAGAAGCGCATCGCAATCTTGCAGAGCCCCGCCGACGATCCCTACACGCCGAATCAGTTCTCGCGCGTGGTCTGGACCGCGCCCGTGGCCGGCAGCTTCCACTTCTGCATCGAGGTCTTTGGCAAGGCGAGCGCCAAAGAGGCAGCCGAGGCGCCGCCAGCGGCAGACGCCAAGGACCTCAGCGGCAAGGGCTGCAGCGGCTTCGCTTGGACCCTGGCGAGCCCGCCGAAGTAGGCCAGCGAGCGTGGCTGCAGGGGGGCGTGGGCCGCTCTGGTCCGTAGCGCCCAAGCGACGCGACGATTGTTCGCTTGCCGCAGCGCTCGCCGGCCTCTCTTGCGGGGCTCGGCGCCGCCTTAGATGGAGAGCTTCATGTTCGGCCTCCCCAACGAGGGCAGCGCGCAGCTCGGCAGCCACGGCGCCCAGATGGGCTCGTCAGCAGGCCTCCGCGGCTGTCAGGGATGCGCCTCGCAGTCGAGCCCGAGGGCGCGCACCCGCACCGCCAGCGACTCCAACCACTCCGCCGACATCTGCTGCAGCCGTGGCGCCTCCGGCTGGTAAGACCTGCGGGCGACGCTGTACAGCAGCACGCCCTGCAGCGGGGTGCCGGCGCTGAGCTCTCCCTGCAGCGCGGCCAGCCAGGCCGTCGCCCACGCCTCAGTCGGCGCCTCGCCGTCGAGCCCAAAGGCACAGGTCTGGATCCACGTCGGCAGCAGCGGCGCGGCGAGCCGGAGGTTGCGGCGCAGGGTGGCGAGCGACACGGCGCTGTCGTGGATGCGGCGCAGATCGGCGTCGCGGCCGGCGTCGAGCTTGAACCATAGGCGACCGCTGCCAGCGCCGAGCAGCCGCAATCCGCGCTGCGCAGTCGCCTTGTGCAGCAGCGTGCCGTTGCTGATCAGCACGACCGGCAGCGTCGCGAGGCCGCGGGCCGCCAGCACGTCGAGCACCGCCTCGGCCGCCGGCGCGAAGTCTGGGCCGCTCGTCGGCTCGCCGTCGCCCGAGAACGCAACGTCGCGCAGGCTACGCGCCGGCTCGGGCACCCACCGCTCATAGAAGTCGCCGCGTTGTAGCCACTCCAGCATCGCGTGGAGCTCATCTCGCAGCAGGGCGACGTCGATGGCGGGACCCTTGCCGCGGCTCAGGCCCTCGACCTGGCAGTAGAGGCAGCGGTAGTTGCAGGCCTTATTGGGGTTCAGGTTGACGCCGATAGAGACGCCGCCGGCGCGCCTTGAGACCACCGGGTACACGTAGAGAAAGCCGCCGACGCCGCCATTGTGGTCGCTCGGCCCGAGGCCGCCGCCCTTGCCATCGGTGTCCGTCATTGGCTTAGAATTCCCCGCGCATCCCGATGCTCGGGATGATCGGCAGCAGGGCCTGGTAGGCGCTGAGTTGGTAGTCGAAGTTGTAGTTGATCGACTCCGGGTTCTGGCGGTTGTAGACGTTCTGGACGTCGAGGTAGACTGCCAACATCCAGCTCTCCCAAATGAATTTGCGATCAATGCGCAAGTCGAGCTGGTGGAAAGTCGGCAACCGCTCGCACTGCAGGCACGCCGAGTCGACGGAGACGTAGTCGGCGTCGTTGGCATTGAACACCGCCGTGCCGATGCCGGTGTACGGGTTGCCGGAGACGAGGCGGAAGCGGGCGGAGGCCTCCCAATTGAAGGGCAAGCGATATGAACCGACGGCGGTAAAGATGTGGGTCTGATCCCAAGGGAGCAGGCGCTCGGCGTCGCCCGGGTGCGGGGTCTCGGTGCCGCGCATCAGCGTGTAGGCGACCCAGCCGAAGAAATTGCCAACCGGTCGATGCCGCGCCAGCAGCTCAAGGCCGATGACGCGGCCGCGCCCGGCGTTTTCCCAGGCAAAGGTCCGCCATGGCTCGCGTGGGCCGACGACGCGATCCCACAGCTGCTTGCGGAAGCCTTGGACGTCCAAAGTCAGGCGGTCGCCCAGCGCCCACTCGAAGCCGCCGGAGACCTCGAACGAGCGAAACGGCAGCAGGTTCGGGTTGCCGAAGCGCTCGACGACCTGTTCTGCCGAGGGCGCTTGGCTCAGCACGCCTGTGGCGGCCTTGAGCGTGAGGACGTCGCTGGCCCGGAAGCGGACGTTGAGGCGCGGCAGCACCGTCTCGCTGCTCAGCGCGTCGCGGTAGAGGTCCAGGCGCAGGCCAGGCACCACCTCGAGGCGAGGGTGCAGCCGGTAGACCGCGTCGAGCCAGATCGCCGGCTGCAGCAGGTTGGTGTCGACCGTGAAGACGCGGCGGCCGGCCTCAGCGTCCGCGCCTTCGCCCTCGTCGGCGGCCTGTGGCGGCAAGCGCACATCGGCGACGTAGGGCTCGTTGAAGAGATCGAGGCCAAAGCGGAGCTCGACGGCCTCGCCAGGCCAGAGCCGCACGTCTTGCCGGACCGTCAACTGCCAGCTGTGGGCATCGACTTGAAACAACTCGCCAAAACCGAAGCCCACGGCCGACCGCACCACGCCGAGGGTGCTGCGTGACTCGACGCCCGGTGCGCGATAGCGGAGCTGGGCGATGCCGCCGTGGAAGTTGATGCCGGCCTCCAAGGATGCGTTCGCGCTGCCGAATCCGGGCGGCGGCCGGTCGATGATCAGCGCCAGCGCGTCGTCGCTGCCGAGCACCAGCAGCGTCGCGTCGAGGTTGCGGCCAAAGCTGTGGTCGAGCTTGGCCTGGTAGTCCCAATAGCGCGGCGCGACCGTGAAAGGCAGCACGCCATCGGGGATGACGGCCGTCAACACGGCGTCGATGTAGGAGCGGCGGGCAGCCAGCGTGAGCTGGGTCGAGGCGCCAAGGGGCCCACGCAGCAGGGCGCCGGTGTGAAAGACGTTGCCCTCTACGTAGCCGTGCCAGCCCTCGTCGGGGCGCTGCAAACGCAGCCTGGCCTCGAGGACGCCACCGGTCTTGCGGCCGTAGCGCGCCGCGAAGCCGCCTGGGTAGAAGTCGATGCCCTCCAGCAGATCGGTGTTCATGACCGAGTAGACGCCGCCGAAGTGGTAGATGGCGGGCACCCTGACGCCCTCGATCAGGATCTGGGTGTCGTCCGGCGCCGCGCCGCGCACGATGATCTCGCCGGAGATCGCCGGCGCCCGCGCCACGCCTGGGAGGTTCTGCACCACCTTGAAGGAGTCGCCATAGACGCCGGGAACCCGCTGAATCTCCTCGGCGCTCAGCTCGCGACGCGCCATCTCTCCCGGCGCCGGCGGCGCCACCGCGGTGGCCCTGTACACCGTGTACGACCGCCGCTCCAGCCGCAGCTCGACGCGGGTGGTCCGGCCGTCGGCGACCCCCGTCGAGCCCGTCAGCGGCTTGTGCTCTGGGCTGCGGACCTCGATCGGCACGGCGCCTGCCGGCAAGGCGCCGAACGCGAAGCTGCCGTCGGCTTCGCTCAGCGTCTCCTGGCCGAGCCGCGGCAAAATCACGAGGGCCCCGGCGACCGGTCGGCCGGTCCCCAGCTCGCGCAACAGCCCGCGCAAGCTGACGGCGCCGGCGATGCTGCGCTCCAACTCCCGCCGGGGGTAGCCGCCGAGGCCGGCGCTGCGGGCGCGGCGCGGCTGGTCGGCGTCGAAGCGAAAGGCGTAGCGGATCCGCACCGCGATGGGCTTGCCGCGCGCGGTCGCCGGCGAGAAGCGCAGCCTCGATGCGGCCTCTAGCGCTGCGGCGTCAAAGTCTGGGCCGGCCGATTCCACGACCTTGGGTTGGCGCACGGCGCCGGTGGCGTCGATGTCGAGCTCGACGACGACCCGGCCGGCAAGGCCACGCCCCCGCATCGTCGCCGGGTAGACCGGGACAGCCTCTTCCACCAGCGCCGGCGGCACGACGCTCTCGGCCGCGGCTTTGGCGCCGCTCGGCGCCGCCGTCGCCGGCGTCGCCGGCGTGGCGGCGGTAGCTGCGCCGACAGCGAGCCAGACACCGAACCAGACGCCGCGCCAGCCGCTGCGCCAGCCGCTGCGCCAGCCGTTGAACCGGCCGCCGCGCCATGCGAATCCATGGGCTGGCCGTGACGGCCGCCTCGCCAGCAACCGCTCAGGCTGATGCTGCGCCTTCATGGCGCGATGCACTGGGCGCTGCCGGGCAGGGCGGCGACACAGCCCTTGGGCAGCTCGGAGCGGGAGGCGCGCCGGTGCAGCCAAGCCGCCCCGCCCCGATCGTCGCGGACCACCAGCCACAGCTCGACCTCGGGATCGCGCTCAGCCATGTAGCCGTTGCTCGCCACATTGTCGCCTGTGCGGCGGTAGTCGAAGTTGCCCGCCGTGCTGTACCAGTCGAAGGTGAGCGCCTCGCGCGTGTCGGGCAGGCCCGGATCGGGGCTCTTTCGCACGATCTCTAGGCTCTCTGGGGTCCAGCGCGGCTGCAGGCGCAGGCCGTGGGTGTCGGCCAGCGCGAGCTCGAGGTCGTCCTCGTCGGCCTCGTAACGCGCGATCGTCAGCGGCGCGTCCGCCGGCCAGTCGAGGCTCGGGTCGTCGAGCGGCAGCGGCGGCTTGCCCTCCGGACCGACGCGCAGCCCGAGCAGCACCGGGTTGGTGTGCGCGTGGCGGGGATCCGGCGCGCCGTCGGCGTCGACACCGAGCGTCAGCGCCTTCCAGCCCTGAATGCAGCGCGTGCGGTCGCTGCACGGCTTGGCCAACGCCTCCGCGACGCTCGGACAGGCGCCGCCATAGAGGCCGGCCTCGGCGACTTGGAAGAGGATCTGGATCTCGAGGCCGGTGTCGCCCTCGGCGGCGTCCGTGCCGTCTCCGCCCACATCTGTGCCATCCCCGCCGCCGAGCCGAATCTCGCCGGGCGGCAGGAGGCCCTTTTTCTGCAGCACAGCCGTCACCTTCGGCAGCAGCGTCAGCAGGTCTAGCACAGAGACGGTCGCGGTCGCTTCGGTGCCGAGGTCGAGGGCGATGTCGGCGTCGAGGCAGCGGTACATGCCAGCCTCGGCCCAAGCAAAGAGGCAGGCCTGGTAGGCGTAGCAGAGGGGGCCCTGATGCCCGACCGCCAGCACGTCGATGGCGCTCGGTGCGACGCCGAGGTGGGGCGGCTCAGCGCGGACCGCCAGCACACGGAGCTGGTCAACGAGCGTCGGCGGCGGATAGTCGGGGGTGTCGCAGGCCGCGAGCGTCGCGCAGGTCAGCGCGACGACGCAGGCCCGGTGGCCCCTAGCCATCGAAGTCATCGAAGGCCCCTCTGCGTGACAGCGCGCCGCCATCGCCGCGGCCCAATCCACGCCCAGGCCCGCGCGGCGGCACGACCTCGACGCGCGCTGGCCGATCGCGCTTGCCACCGCCGAAGTCGGCCGGCGGCGCCAGGTCCCAGCCGCCTCTGCTGGAGCCTCGGCTGCCGCGGTAGCCGCCGCCGTCCTCGCTCGGAGCCCCCGCGTCGCCGGCGGGACCGCGATCGCCGTGCGGTCGGCTC
>SXGT01093836.1_pt1 | contig 33585 bp, 29 predicted proteins | sample 3176221 | NCBI WGS metagenome assembly SXGT01 (sample SAMN11356862, study PRJNA531348) | freshwater metagenome | isolation source: freshwater sample F1-120 | place: China: Fuxian Lake, Yuxi | collected 2017-12-25 | reverse complement strand
TTACGAGCCGCCGAACTGCGCACCATCGACAAGATCGAACGCTTCTTCGGCACGGTTCACGAGGCGTTCACGCCCGACGAGTGCGGCAACTACATCCGACACGCTGGGTACACCGCTACGCATTAACCGAAACTGCTCTAGTGCCGCGTCTCAACGGCGAGCGCGTCGCGCTGGTCGGTCGTGCGCCCAGCGGCCGATGCGGAGGTTCGGTTCCCCGGAATGACGGTCGAATCGGAAGTGGTCCAGACGCTCAACCCGTTCCAGGTAACGGAAGTGCTGTCGCGGTTGACCGGACACCCGGTGCCGGTCGCGGCCCTACCGGCGCGCCAGCAGTTGCGCGGGCCGCGTGATTCGTGTAAACTGCCCGTATGGCAGTGACGGTTCACGACATGCTCTCTGAAGGCCGGCTCGCGGACGCGGTCGTACACCAGGAAGCTGCGGTTGTCGCCGCACCGGCCGACCCGGTCGCGCGCCGGTTGCTCGTCGATTTGCTGGCCTTCGCTGGCCGGCTCGACGACGCGCTCGAACACCTCACGCAGATCGACTCCGACGAACCGGACTGGCCCGAAGTGGAACGGTCGTTCCACCGGTTGTTCCGCAGCGAGCGGTCCCGCACACACGCCGGTCGGGAGCCTACAATTATTCCCGACCCGCCGCCAAAGCACACCAGCCGAAGGTGGAAAGCGGTTCAGTTACTCCGCCGCGCCGAGCCTGAGAAAGCGGTGCGGGCCGTCGATGGGGCCGACGCCGTCAGCCCGGTGATCCGCGGGTTCATCGACGGGCGCGAGTTCGATGGTCTGCGCGACGCCGACGACCGGTTCGCGTCGGTGCTGGAAGCGTTTCGCGGCGGCGAATATCTGTGGGTGCCGTGGGAGATGCTGCGGAAGGTGCTGCTCTCGTCGGCGGCTTCTCTGCTCGACCAACTCTACCGCCCCGCGACGCTCACGTTCCGCGACGGCACCACCGCGGACGTTCACCTGCCGCTCGTGTACCCCGCGTCGCACCGCGCGGAATCGGAGTTCGCGCTCGGTATCGAAACGGATCACGTGTGCCCGGACAACGGCCCGACGCGGTGCATCGGCGGCAAGTTGCTGCTCGTGGGCGACGACGACGAAGTGCTACTGTCCGAATGCCGGCTCATCGAAGTGCGATAAACGACGCGAGTTGTAGGGTTGTCCCGCGGATCGTGTCTTCACATCTTGTCTCGCTCACCAACGGCGGCTGTAGAAGTTGTAGTTGTAGCCGCCGCCGTAAGGGGCTACGAACGGACTCGTCTGGTAGAACCCGCGGTTGTAGCCATACCCGCTGTAGTTGTTGTAGCCGGATGACGGACCGTAACTGTTGCCATACACGTCGCCGTAATATGTTTGCTGCTTCACGAAACCGAACGGCGAGACGTACATACGGTGCGACTGGTACACGCCCCAACTGGAGTAGGTGTTGCCAATCACCACGCCACCGTTCGGCGTGATGACCCGGTACTGCGAGACGTACTGTGCGTCGGCTGTGCCCGCGGTTCCGAGTCCGAGGACAGCGGCCAGAGCAACCGCGATTGCGAGGCGTGTCACGATGTACCTCCTATGTTGAAGCTCGCGTTATTCGCGAGACGTGAAATCGTACTGCCGGATTACGGCGCTCTTTCACGGGGAAAACGAACGGGCCGCGTGGTTTCCCTCGCGGCCCGTTCGCGTCGCGTTACTCTTACCAGCGCCATCCCCGACCGCGCCACATTCCGTTCGACGGCACGATGTACCTGTTGGAGTACGGCGCCATGTAGTAGACGCCATCGGAGGTTGAGTACACGTACGTCGGCGTGTAGTAGGACGACGACGAACTCGGCACGAAAATGCTCGTGCCCCTGAGCGGGACGTAGGTGCCGACACTCGTCACCCCATCAGGAATGGGGTACGTCTGCGTTGGGTAACTGTAAACCACTCGGCTGCGGTAGCGGTACTGGGCATCGGCGGTGCTCGCGGTACAGAGCAACCCCGCAACCGCCGTGGCCGCAAGTGCGAACGCTCTCATTTCTTGGTCCTCCGGTGTGAGAGTTTCCCGCGGAGCGGGAAGTGGATTGTGACCCGACGATCCGCGTCAGGTCGATTCAGCACCGGGAAGAACTTGCACGGTCCGTGCCAACTGCGCCGGTTGCGGGGCTAATTCGCGGATTCGGGCCCGAGGTTGCTTGCGAGCGAACGAATTGCGGCGTGAAGGCGTTCGCGCACTTCGGGCGGAATCTGCCCGGCAGCGCCGGAGTCCGCGAGAACCGCGCACGCGCCTTCCACGATCTGCGCGACCCCGTGCCACAGCGTGGCAGTCGTGGCGAGCGGGGGGCGTAAACCCCCTGTTTCTTTTCGTGACTCCTCGAGTTGCGATTCAACAGGGAACTTACGCCCCCCGCTCGCTTCACCACCGGCGCCGACCAGTTCGCGCATCGTGTCGAGGAACCCGCCGGTGCCGATCGCCTCGAACGGGATCTCGTCGGCGTCGCCCGCGAACAACCCCGTGAACAGCGCCTGTTTCGACTCGACAGTTCGCAGCACCTTTTCTTCAATAGTGCCCCGTGTGACAAAATTGATCACCCGCACTGGGCGGTTCTGGCCCATGCGGTGGACGCGTGCGATACGCTGTTCCAGTACGGCGGGGTTCCACGGCAGTTCGAGGTTCACCACCGTGTCCGCAGTCTGAAGATTCAGTCCGGTTCCGCCCGCGTCGGTGCTGAGGAACACTTTGCACGCGGGGTCCGTCTGGAACCGCTCCAGAACCGCTTTGCGATCCTTGCCCGGCAGCCCGCCGTGCAACAGCACATACCCAACGCCGAGCGTGTCCAGTACCTTCGCCGCCTCCATCGCCATCGTTTCCCACTGCGAAAAGACGACCAGTTTGTGCTCGGTCACGAGGTCGGGTACCAACTCCGCGAACTCGTCGAGTTTTGGCGAGACGCGGGTCTGCTTGTCGAAGAGGAACAAGCTGTCGCAGATCGTGCGGAGATTCACCAGAGACGCGAGGATGCGCTTGCGGTCGAGATCGGTGAGGTAGTTCTTTTGCAGCAGGCGCGCGAGCGTGACGCGTTGCTCCTCGTAAGGGCCGCGCTGCTCGTCCGCGAGTTCGACGAACACGGTGTTGTCCGTGCGAGCCGGCAGTTGGGTGAGTACCTCGCCGCGCGTGCGGCGCAAGAAGATTGGCGCGAGTTTCTCGCGAATCTTGTCGAGGTTGCGGTAGCCTTTCAGGTTGCCGGTTTCGTCGAGGACGCGGTGTTCGTGGAGGAACTCGAACGCCGGCCCAAACCGGCGTTCGTCAACGAACTGCACGATGCTGTAAAGTTCTTCGAGTTTGTTCTCCAGCGGTGTGCCGGTTAGCACCATCGCGTAGCGGCTCTGCAATTTCTTCACCGCTTTGCTGGTCTTCGCTTCCCAGTTCTTGATGCGCTGGGCCTCATCTAGAACGATCACGTCGGGCTTCCACGCGTTGATCGCCTCGCGGTCGCGCACGACCTGTTCGTAGTTAACGAGTCGGTAGAAGGTCGGCTCCTCGTACTGACCGAGCCGCGCCTCCGGGTTGCCGTCGATCACCTGAACCGGGCGCGTCGTGAACTTGCGAATCTCCGTTTCCCACTGGTACTTCACGGATGCCGGCGCGACCACTAACGCGCGCTGGATGCCGCGTTCGCGGGCGAGCAGTTCCACTGCCGCGAGTGTCTGAACGGTTTTGCCAAGTCCCATGTCATCGCCGAGGATGCTGCGACCCCGGCACGCGAGGAATAGCACACCTCGCATTTGGTAATCGTAGAGCGGAACGGAGAGCAGGTTCAGGTCGAGCGTCCCGGCTTCAAGTTGCTTCACCCATTCGAGTTCGCGCGCGCCCATCTCCGCACGCTCGATCTCGCGATCGACGAACTCCAGCGCGTCGGACATCACGGTAACTTCTTCGGGCACCGCTTCTACGTCGCGGATGAGGTCGGGGTACTTCCCGCGCCCGGACCACAGCCCCTTGTCGTCGAAATAGGTGAGCGCGAGCTTCGCGAGTTTGTCGGAGTGCCTGGGTGGAAGGTGAACACCAAGTTGCAGGTGCTCGCCGTAGTGGAGGAAAATCTCCGGGCGCGTGACGGCGGCCTTCTTCTTCTGGAGGTTCGGTGGCAGTTCGTCCTTGAGCTGATCGAGAATCGCCTCGATGTGTTTGCAGGTGCCGAGCGTGTTGGCCTTGAAGTCGGGGCACGTGCAGGCGTTGTCGCCAGTGTCGAACCCCTTGACGGACACGGTGTACTGCCCGCCGGACTCCGGGTTGGTGATCCGGTAATCGGAGAACACGCGGTTCTTGCCCAGGTTCTCGATCTGGAACTTGACCGCCTTCGCGCGCTGCCGCCGGATGTCGATCTGCACTTCGCGTAACATCCTTGACCCTCATCTCGGTTGACTTCCGTTCATCCTACCCGGTGAAGACCCGAAACGCTCCGTCAGTCGGCGCGGACGAGCCGGAAGCGTGAGCGACGGACCACATGATCTGTCGCTCCGGCTCGTCCGGAAAACGCACACTTTCGCGCGTGCCGTGGGTATCATGTCGGCTCGTCGCACCCTCACCCGGAGAAGCCTGCCATGCCGCGTTTCGCGTTCGTCATTTTCGCGCTCGTTGCGGTCCCATCGCTCACCTTCGCACAGAACATTGAACTGGAGGTCAATGCGTCCGAGGTGGCGCGGAAGGTGATCCACGTTCGCGTGACGATCCCGGCCGCACCGGGGCAACTCTCGCTGCACTACCCGAAGTGGATACCGGGCCGCCACCGGCCTGTCGGGCAGATCGCGAACGTGACTGAGTTGCGCGTCAAAGCGGGTGGCAAGGCCATCGACTGGAAGCGCGACGACGCCGACCCGTTCACCATCAACGTCACCGTGCCGCAGGGCGCGAGCGCGGTCGAAGTGACCTTCGACCTGTTGCTCGCGGCCGGCGCCGAAGGCGGCGCGCAGTTCATGACGGTCGCGTCACCCAAGCTGATGACGATGAACTGGAACGACGTACTCGTGTACCCCAAACTCGCGAAGCCGCTGGGCCTCACCATCGATGCCGCGGTGAAGCTCCCGACCAACTGGAAGTACGGTACCGCGCTTCCCACGAAAGACGAGAAAAACGGGAAGGTCGTGTTCAAAGAGGTCACGCTCGAAACGCTCATCGACTCGCCGCTGCTCGCGGGCGAATACGTGCGCATCGTTCCGCTGGGCGACGAGAAGGACAAACACCGCGTCGTGATTGCGTGCGACAGCCCAGACGGACTTGAAGTGCCGGAAGCCACGCTCAAGTCGTGGAACAAGTTGCCGGGCGAAGCGGCGGCGCTGTTCGGCCCCGCGAAACCGTACACGAACTACACGTTCCTGCTGGGCTTGAGCAACCACATCCCGCGAGCGGGCATCGAACACCATCAGTCGAGTGACAACCGGTTGTCAGAACTCGCGCTGATCAAGACCGCGGAGCGCAAGGGGTCGGCGACGTTGTTCCCGCACGAGTTCGTTCACGCGTGGAACGGCAAGTTTCGGCGCCCCGCCGACATGATTATGCCCGACTACCAGAAGCCGCAGCAGACGCGACTACTATGGGTCTACGAAGGGTTAACCAATTACCTCGGGTGGTTGCTCGCGGTGCGCAGCGGCCTGTACACCGCGGACGAGGGACGCGACTACCTCGCGATGACCGCGGCGCGCATGACCAACGTGAAGGCGCGAGGCTGGCGCCCGCTCGACGACACCGCCGCGGCTGCCAGCACGCTGTTCGACGCGACCGGTTCCTGGCGCTCGGCCCGCCGCTCGGTGGACTTCTACGACGAGGGCACGCTGCTGTGGCTCGAAGTCGATGTGCTGATCCGCACGCAAACGAAGGGCGCGAAGTCGCTCGACGACTTTTGCAAAGCGTTCTTCGGCAGCGGCAGCGGCAAGCCAGAGGTGAAGGGCTACAACTTCGAAAACGTCCTCGACGCGCTGAACGCGGTCGTGGAGCGAGACTGGAAGGCGTACTTCGCGCGACGCGTCGAAGTGGCCGCCGAAACGCCGCCGCTCGAAGGTATCACCGAGGGCGGGTGGAAACTGACGTACACCGAGAAGCCCACCGACCTGTTCGCCACGATGGAAGGGTTGTCGCGCGGCGCGAACCTGACGGACTCGGTCGGCTTCGCGGTGAGTGCCGACGGGTTGATCGGCGACATCGTGCCGGACTCGGCCGCCGCGAAAGCCGGCCTCGCGCCTGGGATGAAGTTGATCGCGGTGAACGGCCGCCGGTTCGCGACGGACTATCTGAAGACCGCCGTGGCCGCGACCAAATCCGGCGGCAAGTTGGAACTGCTCGCCGAGAGCGGTGACTTCTTCAAGACGCATGCGCTCGACTACACGGGCGGCGCGCGCCACCCGCGACTGGAGAAAGCCGAGGGGAAGGCGGATGTGCTCGCGGAGGTTGTGAAGCCGAAAGCGAAGTGACGCAGTTAAAGGCAGAAGAGGGATTAACCACGAAGACACAAAGAACACAAAGAAGACGAACACAAGCAGAAGCAGAGTTCTTCAAAACAGAACTTCTCTTGTGTTCGTCTTCTTTGTGTTCTTTGTGTCTTCGTGGTTAATCCCTCTTCTGCCTTTGCTGCGCCCACGGCGCGAACCTCTCCCAGGTCACGGCTGTCTCCTCCACATCACACGGAAGGGCAAGCCGATTGGTGACGGCACTCGCTTGGAAAGCGAACGAGGCGCAAGCCCTTGCAGGTTCGAGTCCTGTCCCTTCCGCTTGGCCCCGTTGGTGAAACGGAAATCACATCCCGCTTCTACCGGGACGTTCCGGGTTCGACTCCTGGCCGGGGTACTCGCTCACTTCTTCAGTTCCTTCACGCGGACGTTGCGGTAGCGCACGAACTGCTTCGTGTAGTCCCCGCCGCCGTGAACTTGCAGCGCGATCCCGCCTTTGTCAGCCAGGCGCTTCTCCGTGTCCTGATACTCCATGAACTTCACGCCCTTGATCCAGGTCGTGAGCTTCGGCGGGTTGCCCTCGATGCGGGCGCGAATCTCGTTCCATTCGCCGTGTTTCCAGAACTTCGCCCAGTCCTCCGCCTTCACCGGGCACGGGAACTCCTTGTACTCCTTCACCGCGATCTCGTTCACGTCCTTCGTGAAGTCGAAGTTCCGCACGTGCGGCTTCCCGCCGATGCCCTCGCCATAGATGCCCATCAGGTTACCGCCCTTGTGATAGTCGATCATCGCCTGATAGCACTTACCGGTGTCGGTGCTGCGGAGGAACAGGCCGCTGTCCGGGCCGTCGTCGTTGTTCATCTCGAGCGCGATCTCGAAGTCGCCGTACTCCTTCTCGGTGATGATGATCCCGCCGTTGCCGGGGATGTCCTGGCTCCCGATGATCGCGCCCTTCTCGATGACCCACTTGCCACCGCTCTTGTTCTTGCTCGTGCCGCTGTGCCCGGTCTTTGCGGACACCTTCCAGCCGTCGAGCGTTTTGCCGTCGAAGATCTTCACGAAGCCGGTGTCGTCGAACTTTTCGGGCTTGGGCGGTTCGGCCCGCAATACCGCGAGCGAAGCGGTGAACGAAACAGCCAGAATCAGCGCAGCGGATCGCATGGGAAACTCCTGGGAGGGTGGGCGAATGGAAAGTATCCGCGAGCGCGAGGCGCTTGTCCAGCAGCGCGAAGGTGTGGAAACGAATGGCGAGCAGGAAGAAGAAACGCAGAAGCCCCGCGACCGCGGTCGCAGGGTTTGTTTGGCTCATTCAGTACTCAGTCCTTCTTGGGGCGTTTCATGGTCTTGATGGCGTGCAGCGGGAACAGCTTCCACCCGGCGTCCACTTCTCCGAGCAACCCGACCAGCGTGCCCTTCTTCCCGTCTTTTTCGACCTCTTGCGGAATCACGAACACCTTCTCCGCGTCGCCGATCAGAACTTCCACCACCGCAACGTGCGTGTTTTGATCGACCGCGAGCACAGTTAACTGCTTCACCGTGTCGTCGAGCTTGAGTGGGTCGCCCTTGCGGACCATCGCGGCGTCGGCCAGAACCTGAACGCCGAGGGGATACTGGTACAGGAACTTGAAGTTCGCCACCTTGAGCGTCGGGTCCATCGCTTTCGGTTGGTCGATCTGCACCTGCCACTGCGACAGCCCCTTCTTCGGGACGACCGGCTTGGCGCCTGCGAACGCGACTGCCTTGATGTTCCCCTTCGTGAACGCGCCGCCGCTGAATTTCGTGATCTTACTGTCGGCGACGCCGTCAAAGCCGAGGACGTTGATGCCCTTGTACTGGAGCGTGCCCGCGAGCGGTTCCGGCAAACCCTTCACCATCACCGACGCCACGAGTTTGTCGTAGTCGTACTTGATTGCCTCGATCGAGCCGACCGGAACGTAGGTAATGATCCCCTTGGCGAGGGTGGTGGAGTGCGGCTCGCGGAGTTCGAGCGCGAGCGGCCCCTTCTTCGCGTCCTCGGTGGTGCCGGCGGGGTCGGCCATCCACGCGAGCCGGTGCGTGCCGATGCCGAACTTCAGCCCAGTTACTTTCACTTCCTTGTTCTCGGCGTCGGTGACGGTCGCCTCCGCAGGCGCGTCGGCCGCTCGCGGAACCGCTCCTGCCAGCCCGCAGGCCAGCACTAACCCGACGACTGCCCAGACCCGGCGCAGCATGGGAAACTCCTCGTGGACTGAACCCGACCCGCTGACGCGGGCGGTTCAACGCTTTGAAGTATGAGTACTGGTTACTGTCGAACCGCCCGCGTCAGTGGGTCGGGTGTGGCTTCACCTGGGGACTTCTTACGGTGTGGCGCGATTCATGGTCGGCCGGAACCACCGGCCGAGCAAGGAAAAAGTACGAAGTGAACGAAGAGGCCGTCTTGCGGGTCGGGTGGAGACGCGACATAATCACCACACCATTCGGGTGGTTACCCCTCCCGAAACGCGCCCCGCATTCGCAGTACGAGACGGGAACGGGTCCAAAAACGTGGACGACATCTTCCTGCCAAGTGGCCGACTCCGCCCGGACATCCTGGACGAGGCCGCGACGCGCGTCTTGCGCGAGGCTCTGGGTCACACCCGCGCTACCAACTGGGACAGCGTGCGGACCCCACACCTGTTCATGGGCCTCCTGGCCGCGCCGGACTCCGGTGTGTTCAAGTGGGCCGGGAAACTCGGGGCCGACCTGCCCGGCTTACTCGACCAGTTCCGCGACCTGTTCCACCAGGCCAACGCCGAACCGGTCCCGCCGCTGTTGCTCAACCGCGAGTTCCTCTCGGATAACGTGATTCGGTTGCTCCGCGACGCGCACGGCCGCGCCTCCAACTGCGGGCGTGGGGTGCTCACCCCTATGGATCTGCTCATCACCCTGTTTACCACTCCCAACAGCATCGTCGCGGAGTGCTTCGAGCGGATCGGCATGACAGCCGCCAAACTCACCGAACTCGCGGTGTTAGCCGAACGGGATGCACCGATGAAGTAGTGTGGGCGCTCGCGGCGCGAGCACGTGTATGGCGGAGCGAAAAGACAGAAGACCAGAACCAACTTGGTTTTGGTCTTCTGTCTTTTCACTTCTTTGCCTTTGTCCTCACACGTTCCCTGTCCGAATCTTGCTCCCATCCGGTATCAGTCCGCAGAATCTACATTCCTGGCCGCGCCAAGTAGAGCTGAAACGCGTCTCAATTCGCGCCACACGAAATCGAACCAGGCGAAACGAGCGGGCGCGGGGGCCATCCACTTCGAAAAATTCATCATATTCGTGAATGCCGACCCGACGGGACCAAGGGCGCACTATGAGGATGTTGGATCGGTTTTGTCCGCGCTCGGGACTCGGACCCGAAGTTCGCCCCGTAACTTGGAATATCATGCGTGTCTCCAAGTCCAACCGGCGCTCGGGAGCGGCAACGGTCGAGTTCGCCGTTCTCCTCCCGTTCCTGCTGTTCATTAGCGTGATCGCGACGGACTGGGCGCGGCTCCTCCACTACACGATCACGATCGAGGCGTGTGCCCGAAACGGGGCACTCTATGCAGCCGACCAGGAGACGGCAGCCAAGTCGCCGTACGCGAACGTCACTGCGGCAGCCCTGGCGGAGGCGCCGTACCTGAACGCAGTCGCGACCGTGACCCCGACTTACGCCAACGACTCGACCGGCGCCGCAGTCGTCACGGTGAAGGTGGAAATGCCGTTCGGGACGATCACCAATTTCCCCGGTGTGCCAAGCTCCCAGACGCTCTCCCGGAGCGTCCAGATGCGGGTCGCCCCTCTTGTGACCAAGTGATCCGCTGACACCGGACGGAGACCACGACCATGTTACTGAAACGGAAAGCACGTTCGGGTACAGTCCTGGCCGAGGCCGCGTTGGTCTACCCGGTCCTCTTCCTGCTCCTACTCGGCATCATCTTGCTCGGCCTTGGCGTGTTCCGGTATCAGCAGGTGGCTCACGCCTCGCGGGAGGCGTCGCGGTGGGCGTCGGTCCACGGTAGTCAGTACGCCAGAGAGAACAGTACGACGGCCGCAACCCCGCAGGACGTGTACACGAACGCGATCGCCCCGCACGCGGCCGGGATGCAGACCGAGGGGCTTACGTACTCGGTCACCTGGAACACGAACGCCGACGGCACCCCGGACAAGAACCCGATCCGGGTCGTCCAGGTCGTTGATCCGGTCACGGGCCTGGTCCAAGGCGTGGCCAGGAGCAACACCGTCACCGTCACCGTCACTTACACGTGGAACACCGGACTGTTTGGATCGCTCCCGGTTTCCAGCACATCCGTCAACACGATCTCTTACTGAGGCACCCATGAAACTGCGTACTCCCGCCCGATGCGGCGGACCTCGGCGGAAGGGCACGGTGGTGGTGGTCGTCGCGGTCTCGTTAATTGCGATCCTCGCGATCGTCGCCCTGTCGCTCGACGGCGGAATGCTGTTGGACAAGCGCCGCCAGGCGTACAGCGCCTCCGACGCGGCGGCGCTGGCAGCCGCCAATGACATGTACGCCAACTGGTGGGCGAACAAGGGGACCGACCCGAACGGCACCGCCAAGGCGGCGGCCCTGGCGACGGCCAAGGCGAACGGGTACGAGCACGGGGTGGACGACTGTACCGTAACCGTCAACATTCCGCCCCAGTCCGGTCCGTTCAAGGGCCAGACGTGCCACACCGAGGTGATCATCAGTCACTCCCAGCCGCAGTACTTCAGCCGGGTGTTCGGCAGCGACAAGGTGTCCTACGGCGCGCGGTCGGTGTCCCGCGGCCGTCGCGGTGGCATCAGCAACGCCATCATCTGTCTGGACCCAGTCGGCAAGGGCGCACTGAACGCCGGTGGCAACGGCGGGATCACCGTGCAAGGGGCGCCAATCCAGGTCAACTCGAACAGCAACGAGGCGATGATCGCTAACGGTAACGGGACGATGACCGCCGACAAGTTCCTGGTTGGTGGCGGCCCCATCGGGTACACCACCCCCGGGGGCGGCTCGTTCACCGGACCGATCGTGACGTACTCCGAGCCGATCCCCGACCCGCTGGCGAGCGTGCCGCCCCCGGACCCGAGCAAACTGGTCGTCCAGCGTACCCACAAGCTCCAGAAGTCTGGAAACGGCACGCTCAATCTCCAACCGGGAGTGTACCAGGGCGGGATCAGTATCACGGGTGGGACGGTGAACCTGGCGCCGGGAATTTATTACATGGACGGCGGCGGGTTCAGCCTGGGTGGTCAGGGTGCGTTGTACGGCGAAGGCGTGCTGATCTACAACGCCCCGCAATCGACCAGCGACAAGATCGACATTGCCGGCCAGGGGACAGTTGTCCTCTCTCCGATGACAACGGGACCGTACCAGGGAATCCTCCTGTTCCAGGAACGAACCGCGACCGCCCCCGTGAACATCAGCGGGAGTGCCGACGCGATCATGAGCATCACCGGAACGTTCTACGCGGCCAGCGCGGCCCTGAGCGTATCGGGCAACGGTACCCAGCAGACGATCGGTTCCCAGTACATCAGCTACGATCTGGTACTCAGCGGGAACGGCACCTACAACTGCACGTGGAAGCCGGACCTCACGCCCGGCACGCGGGAGATTCTGCTCGTCGAGTGACCCAGCCATTCAACTGCTCCCCGAAGGTCCGGCGACCCCGCCGGACCTTCTTCTTTTTGTTCGCGGTCGCGAAGTGTCGTCTGACCGTAGTGATGAGGAAAAGAACACGCGCGTGTGAGTGCGAAGAACGACAAAGGAAGTGAAAACAGTTGAAGAGAACGACCACAGACCCCAGGACTTCGTCTTCAGTTCGGCAGTGGGTTGGGTGCCTGGAACGTTTCAGGCGGCTCGTTCTTCGGCACCACGACGACGCCGAGGTCAGTCACAGTGAGTCCGCGGCGCCGGTCGAAGTCCGGGTCGTAACCGATCACCGTGTACGGCGGGAGTTTCACGTCCTTGTCGATGATCGCCTTCCGCACGCGGCAGTAGCGGCCCACGTCCACCCCGTCGAGCAGGATCGAGTCTTCCACGACGGCGTAACTGTTCACGCGAGCGCGAGGCGAGAGGATGCTGCGTCGCACGTGCCCGCCAGAGACGACGCTCCCGGCGCACACGATGCTGTCCAGCGCCTCGCCGCGGCGTGCGTGCCCGTGCGGCCCTTCGCCCGTGAACACGAACTTCGGCGGCGGCAGTTGCGGTTGAAGCGTGCGGATCGGCCACGTCGCGTCGTACATGTTCAGTACCGGCTCGACCGCGACCAAGTCCATGCTCGCCTGGTAGTAAGCGTCGAGCGTGCCTACGTCGCGCCAGTACGGCACCGCCTTGCGGTTCTGGTCCAGGAAGCGATGCGCGATCACCTTCTGCCCGCTCTCCAGCATCTGCGGGATGATGTTCTTGCCGAAGTCGTGGTCGCTGCCGGTCTTCGCGGCGTCCTGACAGAGCAACTCGAACAGCAATCGCGTTTTGAACACGTAGATGCCCATGGAGCCGAGGGCGTGGTGCGCGTCGCCGGGCATTGGGGGCGCGGTCTTTGGCTTCTCCAGGAAGTTCACGACGCGGTCATCGGTCCCGGTCTGCATGATGCCGAAATTCCTGACTTCGTCGAGCGGAACGGGAATGCACCCGATAGTCACATCGGCCTTGCGGTCGATGTGTGCCCGGATCATGTGCCCGTAGTCCATCTTGTAGATGTGGTCGCCGGCGAGGATCAGCGTGTAGTCGGCGTGTTCACGCTCCAGCGAGTAGATGTTCTGATAGATCGCGTCCGCAGTGCCCTTGTACCACGTCTCGTCGATCCGCTGTTGTGGCGGGAGCACCTCGACCGACTCACCGAGTTCGGAACTGAGGAACCCCCACCCGTGCCTAATGTGCCGGTCCAGGCTGCGTGACTTGAACTGCGTGAGTACGAGGACGCGACGCAGTCCACTGTTGATGCAGTTGGAGAGCGTGAAGTCGATGATGCGGTACAGTCCGCCGAATGGCACGGCCGGCTTCGCGCGGTCGCGTGTCAGCGGTTCGAGCCGGGTTCCCCTGCCCCCGGCCAGGATCACGGTAACAACGCCACGCATGAGACACCAGAGACAAAAGGACAGAAGACAGAAGACAGAAGACAGACTACAGAGTGACGCGCAGAGGGAAATGCGAAGGCCGTGTGACCGCAGTCGCACGGCTTGCTTTTGCTTGCTGCTTTACTGTTCCTCTGCCTTCTACCCTCGGTCCTCTAGCGCCCGCCCGAAAGACTCTTCTCGAACATGATGAGGTTATCGCCGCGGTCGGCGTCCCAGTGCAGGCCGACGACATCGTAGCCAAGTTCGATGGCGAGGTGGAGCATCGGGCGGTGGGTGTTGTGGCACTCTAGCCGGATCGTTTCGTAGTTGTGTTGGGTCGCCCAACCTTGCGCCGCTTCCATGAGTTGCGAGCCGATGCCCAGTCGTCGCGCGTCTGGCATCACGCCATAGAACCACGCGAAGAACGTGTCGGGCTTCAACTCGAAGCCGAGGAAAAAGCCGGCTGGCTTGCCCTTTATTCTCGCGACGAGTTGGAGAACATTGTGCCGCCCCAGGTACCGGCGGCGAAACGACTCGATCGGCTTCGCGGGCCGGAAAATCTGGTTGTACATCTCAACGATGAGCGGGAGTTCGTCCACTCCCACCACGTCTATAATCGCATCCGCCATTTCAGCTCCGAGTTGTGAGTTGTGAGTTGTGAGCCGAAGCGAAGACAGAAAGCGGGTGTTTTCAACTCGGGACTCGCAACTCAGGACTCGCAACTGCTTTAGTTGGGCCGGTACAGCCCGCTCACGATGCTGTCCCACGACGGCACGTTCCACGTGGCGATAAGTTCGCGGAGTACATCGTTGGCTGTGTCCTCTTCAGCCGCGAGCGGGGCAGGTTCGGCGTCGAAGTCTTCGCCTTCGGGCGTGTCGAAGTCTTCGGCCTCCGCGACCGATTCGGCTACGGGTTCCTCTTCGGCCTCGGTTTCCGCTTCGCTCTCGTCTTCGCCCGCAGCGGCAGCGTCCGCGACCGGGGCCACGGCCTCGCCCGGCGCGCCCTTACGGCGGCGGCGGCGGCGGCGGCGGCGTTTCCGCCCGGTGCCGCCGGCCCCGTCGCCCTCGGCGCCGGCTTCGCTGGCGGGTGTCTCTTCGGAGTCGTCAAACTCCTCGTCGCCTTCGCCCTCGCTTGATTCCGTCACGCTGTCGGTGTCTTCCGGGCGCGGTTTGGGGGCGGCGGGCGGTTTGTCTCGTTCCAGTTCGCGGGCGAGTTCTGCCCAGTCGTCGCTCGTGTCGAGGGGATCGGTCATGGGGTGGGGTTTCGTGTGTGTCAGTGTTCGTGGCGCGAAAACGGCGCCGCGATGCACTCATCCTATCGCGCGGGCGCGGCGCTGGAAACGTCGGCTTGTGTCACGACCCACGACCGCGCCGCGCGCGCGAGGCTCACGTCCACGACGCGGTCGCCGGGTTCGGCGCCGTATCCTTCCGCAAGTGCCGCGCCGGGTTCGCCTTCCGGTAGCTCGTCGCGGGGCACGAGGAACACGTCGTCGCTCCACCCCACAACCGCCGCGAGTTGCCCCGCCAGCGTGTCCCACGCATCCGCCGGGAGCGGCAACCCGGGGAGCAGATTCGCGAACAGGTCGCTCACGGCTTGTTCGAGGCATTCGCGTGGCGGCAGCAGGTAGAATGTGGCCATGGGATAACCTCTCGCGGTGGTGGCGAGAGGGGTTATCGGCCGCGACGAGCGAGGGGGCGGAAGCGAAGGGGTGTAGGGGATGCAAGGATCGGGCGGAAGCGTAGCACAGGCAACAAAGACAGCCTAACCTCCCAGTTTTTCAGGAGCTGCTTGCGGCTGCGCGAGCGGGCGACCCTACCCAAGCGCCTTGATGAGTACCTGCGAGTTGCGCCTGTGCTGGTCGTACTTCTCGCGGCGTGTCGGCGGCAGGTCGTCGGGCGTGCCGAGTTTGTACCCGCCCTTTTGGATGAAATAGTTGATCGCCTGCGTCGAGAGGCAGAACAGTTTCGCAATCCCTTTCTTGCGGGCTTCGCTCTCCGTGTACTGGATCAGTTTCGCGCCGATGCCCTTGTTCTCGTACCGCGAATCGACGAACACGCTCGCCAGTTCCGCCATGTTCTGCTCGGGGTACACGTGCAACGCCGCGCACGCGATCGCGTTGCGGTCCACCTCAAATACGAAGTAGTCCCCGATGATCTTTTCGAGTTCGGCCCGCGTCCGTTTCACCAACTCGTCGTTTTGTGCCCCCTGTTGAATCAGCGTGTAGACCGCACGCACATCTTTCTTCTGCGCCGCGCGGATTGCCTGGTACTCGTTCGCGTAGATCAGCGTGCCGATGCCTTCGTTCGAGAACACCTCGCCGAGCAACCCTTCCTGTTCGCGACCGTCGATGATGTGAACGCGTTCCACGCCCTCTTTGCACGCGCGGACGGCGTGCGTGAGTTTGGTGACGGTCCCCGGTTGCAGTTCGCCGCGGCACTTCTTCAGGAACGTGTCGGCCTCTTGCACGTCCATCTGCCGGATCACGCCCTTTAAGTCGGAGACCCCGCCCTCGGTGTTCAGGTACACGAGTTTGACCGCGCGGAGCGATTTCGCGATTTCCACCGCGACCGCGTCGGAGTTGAGCCGGTACGACGCGCCCGCACCGTCGATGCCGATGGGCGGAACGACGGGCACGATGTCGTGTTCGAGCAGCGTTTGGAGCAACCCGGTATCGACGCGCTCGACGCGCCCGGTGAACAGGTGATCGACGCCCCCCAAGATACCCGCCGGGTGCGCGACCACCGCGTTCGGGCACGCGGACCGCAGGTCGTTGGCGGACAGCCCTTCAAGGATTTCGTGCGTGACGCGATTGGCCGCAGTGATGGCGACGTTCAGCGTCTCGCGGTCCGTGATGCCGGTGCCGTCGAGGTCCGACGGCGTCATCTTGACGAGATCCGCGTACCGCTTCACCTGATGCGCCGCCCCGTGAACGAGCGCAACCCGGATGCTCAGACTCCGCAAAAGCGCGATGTCGAGCAGCAGGTTCGGGAAGTTGTCGTCTTCGACGACGGCGCCGTCGATGGCGATAACGAACACCCGGTCGCGGAACCGGGGGACGTAGCGCAGAATCTCGCGGAAGTGGGTCAGGCGTTCGTGCATCTTCACAGTGTTTGGTGTTTCGTGTTGGGTGTTTGGTATTCCGCTGTGACGGTCGCCGATGATTCGCCTGGGTAACACCGATCCAGACACAACGCCGCGTCCCTCTAGAATAGCACGACAGCACCGCCCGGCGACACCGCGGTCGTGAACGGCGAAACACCAAACACGAAACACGAAACACCAATGGCAGAAAACGTGATCATCATCGGTTCCGGTCCGGCCGCGTGGACGGCCGCCATCTACGCGGCCCGCGCGAACCTGAACCCGCTCGTGTTCGAGGGCAACCCGAACGACGACCGGAACCGCATCAACGGCACGATGCCGCTCGGCCAACTCGCGCTCACCACGGAAGTGGAGAACTTCCCCACATGGCCCGCCGGCGACACACGTCAGTACCTCAAAACCGCGCTGAAGGCCGACGACCCGGACTTCCCCTACTGGGTCGCCGCGGACAAACCGCAACCGACGCACGGCATCAACGGCCCGGAGTTGGTCGCGCTCTCGCGACAGCAAGCGAAGAACTTCGGCACTCGCGTCGAGTCGAAGGACGTGGTGAAGGTCGATCTGAAGGGCAAGCCGTTCACGGTCACATTGCACGACGGCAAGACCGCGCAGGCACACGCGCTCATCATCGCGACCGGCGCGCGGGCGAACTACCTCGGGTTGCCTTCGGAGGACAAGTACAAGAACAAGGGCGTGTCCGCGTGCGCCGTGTGCGACGGCGCGCTGCCGCGGTTCCGCAATCAGCCGATCGTCGTGGTCGGTGGTGGCGACACCGCCGTCGAAGAGGCCGGATACCTGACCAAGTTTGGTAGCAAGGTCCACCTGCTCGTCCGCCGCGACGTGCTCCGGGCGAGCAAGATCATGGCAGAGCGGGCCACGTCGAATCCGAAGATCGAGTTGAAGTGGCACACGGAAGTCGATGAGGTCATCGGCGACGACAAGAAGGGCGTGACCGCGGTTCGCGTGAAGAACAACAAGAGCGGGCTGAAGGAAGAACTCCCGGCCAATGGCCTGTTCCTGGCGATTGGCCACACGCCCAACGTCAGCTTCTTGGACGGGCAGTTGGAACTGAACGCGGGCGGCTACCTCAAGTGGACGACGCTGGCGCGGACGTACACGAGCGTGGAAGGCGTGTTCGCGGCTGGCGACGTGGCCGACGACTACTACCGCCAGGCCGTGAGCGCGGCCGGCACCGGGTGCATGGCCGCGCTCGACGCGGAGCGCTACCTCGGCCATCATGGGTTGATTTGAGAAGAGTGTTGATAGCGTGGCTCGCTATCGCTTCGGTGCCAAGCGGGTCAGATCCCAGAGCAACACCGTCGTGTCGTCGGGTTCGACGACCGCGAGTGTCTTTCCGTCCGGGCTGAACGCCATCGGCGGTGCTCCCTCTCGATCGCTTGGCACCTCGAACCGCGTTTCCCCGGTCGCCACGTCCACGACCAATAGTCGCGTGCGGTAATCTCGCTTGAACCCGTGCCCGCACGCCTTGCCGCGTCGCGGTGAGAGAATGTCGCCGAACCACTCCCACGCGAGTTTGAGGTCGCCGGGCATCGGGAGCGGTTCGTTCACCCCCAACACCATTAACTTCCCGTCGGCGGAAACCGCCACGGGCGCGCCGTTGAACCGGCGCACTTCCTTGCCGGTCACCGCGTCCCAGATCAATCCAGAATGGTCCCCGTAGGTGACGACCACTGTGCGGTTGTCGGGCAGGGGCGTGAGCCGGCTCTGGTAGGCGTAAGGGCCGCGATACGACGCGAGCTTCTTCCCGGTTGTCACATCGGTCGCGACGAACTCGAACTCCATCCGCCCGGTTTGGGGAACGCCCTTCGGCGTGGCGGTCACGACTGTCGCCCCGTCGGGTAAGAGCGCCAGTTCGGACTCGGGACCGACTCGCACCGTCGCGAGTACCTTCTGGGTTCTCGTGTCTACTAGCGTACCGACGGTCTCGGCCCACTTCCCGTTTACGATCTCTCCGTGAACGGCGAGCAGTCGGCGCCCATCGGCCGACCACCCGCCGATCCGCGTCCAATATGTGTGCGGGGTGGCGAACGACCGCTTCCCACCGGTCAGATCGAGTCCCTTCAGGCCGACGTAGTCCGTGAAAGCGACCGCACGACCATCCGGCCGGAACGCAGATTCGGAGTGGTCTGTTGCGGTTTCCGCCGGGTCATCCATCCGAGTGAGTTTGGCACCTGTCCCCGCCCACTTCACGACCCGGCGCTTGCTGTCGGCGGTCAGGACGTGCTTGCCGTCTGGAGTGAAGTAAACGCTGGTAATCGCGCGTGGGTACGCGCCAGGAACGCGCGCGCTGGGTGGGCCGGGCGTGCCGAGCCGGGCATGCGTTCCAGCGGGACGCGGCTCGGGCGCGAGGTCCGCCGCGCGCGACAACGTGGGCGCGAGCGCCACCAGCACGAGCAACACAATTCGCGGCATCACGGCTTCTCGGAAAGGCAAGATGGCCACATAGAAGCACAAGGAAGACGAAGACAGAGGAGTAATCTCAACTCTGTTCTTGTGCTCTTTGTGCTCCTTTGTTGCCATCCGGCCTTTCCTCTGTTCCTGGCGGTCAGAACCGCGGCGGCTCCTTGCGGACCAGTTCATTCGCGTAGTCGAGGCTGTCGAGCGTGCCCGCGTCGGTCCAGTAGCCGTCGAGGTTGAAGCATCCCATTCGGGCCTGCTTGATGTAGTGGTTGTTCACGTCCGTGATTTCCAGCTCCCCGCGACCGCTGGGCTTGAGCGTCTTGATCAGCCCGAACACGTCCGGTGGGTAGATATAGATGCCCACCACCGCGAGATCGCTCTTCGGCTTCTCCGGCTTCTCCTCGATGCCCACCACCTTCTCGCCCTGCAACTCCGCGACCCCGTAGCGGCCGGGGTCGGGCACTTGTTTCAAGCCGATCCACGCCCAGTCCGGGCGCGAGTTCGCTTTCTCCAGAAGCGGCACGAGCGGGTCGCGGAAGATGTTGTCGCCGAGCAGCACCAGTGACCGACTGCCCATGCAGAAGTGTTCCGCCAGTCCGAGCGCTTGCGCGATGCCACCGGCTTCGTCCTGTACGCGGTACGTGAGCCGGCAGTTGTGGTCGCGTCCGGAGCCGAGCAGTTCGACGAAGTCGCCCATGTGTTCCGTACCGGACACAAGTAACACCTCTTGTAGCCCGGCCCCGGTGAGTTTCTTCAGCGGGTGGTAGACCATCGGCCACGGGCCGACCGGCAGCAGGTGCTTGTTCGTTACGCGTGTCAGTTCACCCATGCGGGTGCCCTTGCCGCCCGCCAGAATCACGCCGCGAATGGACATGGTAACTCCTCAGACTTTCCGATTCTTGATCGCGTCGACCCACGCGGTGTTCGCCTGATACCATGCGATCGTTTCCGCTAGCCCCGCGTCGAAGGTCACTTGCGGCGTCCAGCCAAGTTCGCGTTCGGCCTTTGTGCAGTCGATCGCGTACCGGCGGTCGTGCCCGAGCCGGTCCTCGACGTACTTGATGAGCGTTTCCGGCTTGCCCAAGAGTTTCAGCAACAGCTTCGTGAGAGCGAGGTTCGTCATCTCGCACCGCCCGCCGAAGTTGTACACTTCGCCGGGCTTTCCCGTGCGCCACGTAGATTCGACCCCGCGGCAGTGGTCGAGCACGTGAATCCAGTCGCGCACCTGCAGACCGTCGCCATACACCGGCACCTGCTCGTTGTTTAGCAATCGCGTCACGAACAGCGGAATCAGTTTTTCGGGGAACTGATACGGGCCGTAGTTGTTCGAGCACCGCGTGATGACCGCGTTCAGCCCGAACGTGTGGTGATACGCCTGCACGAGCAGGTCCGCGGCGGCCTTACTCGCGGAGTACGGGCTGTTCGGGTGCAGCGGCGTTTCCTCCGTGAAGTAACCCGTCGCGCCGAGGCTGCCATACACCTCGTCCGTGCTTACCTGTACGTACTTCTTCGCGCCGAACTCGCGGGCCGCGTCGAGCAACACTTGTGTGCCGAGTACGTTCGTGCGCACGAACGGCCCGCTGTCCTGGATGCTGCGATCGACGTGACTCTCCGCCGCGAAGTGAATGATGTCGGTCACGCCGCGCTGCATCGCGGCTCGCACGTCGTCACGCGAAGTTACATCGCCCTTGATGAAGGTGTATCGCGTGTGTGTGGAAAGATCGGCGAGGTTCGCGGGGTTGCCTGCGTAGGTGAGCGAGTCGAGGTTGACGACCGAAGTGGCCGGGTCGGTGGCGAGCAGGTGCCGGACGAAATTCGACCCGATGAAACCCGCCCCGCCGGTCACAAGAACGGTCGCCATGTTTCCCCCTTCGGGCGGCACGTGCGCCCGAAGTGGTTGTAAGTCGCGAGCGGTCCGGGGTCAAACCGGGACGCGAGTTACTCAAGCGGGTTCGCCTTGCGCCACTTCTCCCACTTCGCGAACGCGGCCTTGCGGGTCGCGTCGTCCGGGAAGTAGTGCCGCGTGTACGAGTACGACTGCCTGCTCACGGAACTGCCGCCGTAGCGGTCCGTGAAGCCGTAGTCTTCGAGCTTTTGCTCGGCGAGCAAGATCGCGACGGACAGTGCGAGATCGCGCACCTGAATGGTATAGGCTGTTTCCGGGTCGCCCTCGTTCAACACCGGTCGCGGGATGCTGTACACCGGGAATGCGTCGGTCATCGCATAATCCAGGAGCGGAATGTGCTTCTTGGCGCCGTTGGCGGCGAGGTAACTGACACCTCGCGTGCGCCAAACCGGGGAGATCGCGGGCGTGGTGAGCATCCGGGCCGCCAGACCACACGCTTGCTCGGGGAGATCGAGACTCGTCGCGATACTCAGTGCCTGGTACATTTCGCGCGCTTCGTTGCGTGAGTTGAGCCACGCGATCGCGACCCCGCGGTAGACCTTGCCCTTCTCGTCCGTCGCGCGGGCCACGGTGGTAAAGCCCGACCCGCTCATCAGCGAGGAAATGGACGTCCGGCGCCCCGAAATGTAGCTCGACCCGACGAGGCTCTCGGCGAACAGCAGCGTGGTCACGTCTTCGAGCGACGGGTCGCGCGCTTCCCCGCCGTCTTCGTTCGCGTACCGCAGGGTGTACAGTTCCTGGCGCCGCCACACGACGAGGTCGCTGAGTTCGACTCGTGAACCGTCGACTGCGAGCATCAATCGGCGATTGGCGTGGCTGGAAACCAGTTCAGTGAACACGCGGCGTGCAGCAACTTCGAGCGCCCGATCGGACACTACCGCGTACCCGAAGAACGCCCACTGCGTGCCGACCGTTGCGCGGAATTGGTTCCACGCGGGCAGGTCGTGTTCGTATTCGCCCTTCGTGTCGGCGAGGAAGGTGTCGAGGCGTGCTTTCCGGTCGAGGTCCGTGGCGCGCGAGATCAACTGATTACACCGGAAGCGGATTTCCGGGTCGGGGCTGGAGGCCGCGCCCGCGTTGAGTGCCGGGCGTGCGAGCCGACCCAACTGAGCGAGTTGCTTTTCTGCGTCTTCGCGTTCGGCGAAATCTTCGCTCCCGAGTTGGCGCACCAGCGCGCGGGATTTCACCTGAATATCAGGCGAAATCGCGAGATCATCCGGGTTCGGCGACGCGGCCTGCGACCAGCCGGCGGTGACGAACAAACACGCGAATACAAGGCCGGGTCGGTGCATGGCTCCTCCCGCGCGAGTCGGCTATTCCACCATTGTGTCCTCTCGCGCCGCGAGATACCAGAGGTTGCCGGTTGTGAATAGGGCACCCCGAAAATCAACCCGGCCTGCTGACGCAGGCGGTCGACAGGGCTGGTCGAACCGCCTGCGTCAGCAGGCCGGGTTGATTCGTGGTTGAACGCGGAATCACACCACCGGGAGCGTGCCGCCGGTGGCCGGCGCGGCGGGCGCCTTCGCGGGTTCGACCGCGCCAAGCACCCCGTCGAGGATGCCGAGCGCGGTGTCCACCTGCGACGCGGAGATGCACAGCGGAGGGCAGAAGCGGAGGGCCGTGTCGCCGCAGCCGAGCAGGAGCAACCCGCGCTGGAACGCGGTCTGAATCACTTTCTCGCGGGTCGCGCCCGAAGGCAAATCCGCGGCGGTCATGAGGCCCAGTCCGCGAACGCCGGTTAGCCCACTGTGCTTCTTCGCGAGTTCGCGCAGGCCCGCCCGCAGTTGCTCACCGCGAGCAGTCGCGTTCGCCATGTATTCGCGTTCGAGCAAGTCGATGGAAGCGAGCGCGGCGCGGCAGCTCACGGGGTTGCCGCCAAAGGTGCTCGCGTGGCTTCCGGGCGGCCAGTCCATCACGTTCGCCTTCGCGATGATCGCGCCGAGCGGCATGCCACTGGCGATGCCTTTCGCGCTACAGATGATGTCGGGTTCGACGCCGTAGTGTTCCACCGCGAACATCTTCCCGGTGCGGCCCATGCCCGATTGCACTTCATCGACGACGAGCAGAATGCCGTACTTATCGCACAGCGCGCGAAGGGCGGGCAGACACCCTTGTGCGATCGGGTGGTAGCCGCCTTCGCCCTGAATCGGTTCGACGAAGATCGCGGCCACTTCTTCCGGCGGGCAGGTCCGTTTGAAGATGGTGTCTTCGATCTCCGCGACGAGTTTCTCCCCGCGGTCTTCGGTTCCGACCGCGCGAGGGAAGTTCACGTGGTGAATGTCCGGCACGAGCGGCGAGAACCCGCGACGATGCACGAGTTTCGAGCCGCTGAGCGACATCGCGCCGTAGGTGCGCCCGTGGAACGCGCCGAAGAACGCGACGACGCGGTTGCGCTCCGTGTGGAAGCGGGCGAGCTTCAGCGCGCCTTCGAGCGATTCCGCGCCGCTGTTCGCGAAGAACACCTTCTTGGGGCTTGGCCCCGGCGCGATCTTGGCGAGTTTCTCCGCGAGGTCGATCTGCGGGCGGTAGTAGAAGTCGGTGCCGCTCATGTGGAGCAGTTTCGCGGCCTGATCTTGGATTGCCGCGACGACTTCCGGGTGGCAGTGCCCGGTGTTCGTGACCGCGATGCCGGCGGTGAAGTCGAGGAACAGGTTGCCGTCCACGTCCTGAATGACGGCCCCGCTGCCGCGTTCCACAAAGAGCGGGTACATGGGCGTGTACGACGGCGATACATAGAGCTTGTCGCGCGCGAGCATCTCCGAGCCGTTCGCCCTACGCCGGGCCTCCGTCAATCGCGGTCGTTAGTCCCTGCGCCATCTTGATGTCGGTGCCGTGGTTCACGGTCCACGCGGTCTTGTGCGTGACCGCTTCCACCAGCGCCGCGGCGGACGGATGGCCGTTGCCGCTCTTCTTCACGCCGCCGAACGGCAGGTGAACTTCCGCACCGATCGACGGCAGGTTCACGTAGCCCATACCGTAATCGCACTCGTCGCGGAAGAACTTCATCTTGCGGTAACTCTCGGTTATCACCGCCATCGAGAGGCCGTATTCGGTGTCGTTGTAAATGCGGGCCGCGTCTTCATCGGTCTTGAACGGAATCAGCGCGACGTGCGGGCCGAATACCTCCTCGTGTGTGACGCGGAGATCGGCTTTCGCTTCCGTGCGGTACACGAACGGCGCCAGGAAGCAGCCCTTCGCGTCGGGCGGGCCGTTCGGGGCGAGCAGAATTTCGACTCCTTCCGAACGCGCGAGCGCGTTGTAGCTCAAGACCTTCTCGACGCCCTTGCGGTTCACGAGCGGACCCGCGAAGTTCTTCGCGTCGAGCGGGTCGCCGAACTTCAACTGCTTCGCGGTGTTGACGAACGCCTTCGCGTACTTATCCATCAGCGATTCGTGAACGATGATGCGGCTCGCGGAGACGCACCGCTGACCGGTCGTTTTGAACGCCGAGAGAATGCCCGCGTTCACGGCCAAATCGAAACGCGCGTCATCGCACACGATCACCGCGTTCTTGCCGCCCATTTCGGCCGCGACGATGCGGTCCGGCATGCTCGCGGAGATTTCCTGAATGCGCTTCCCCACCGCGTAACTTCCGGTGAAGCACACCACGTTCACGCCGGGGTTCTTCACGAGTGCCTCACCAACCGGACCGCTACCTTGCACGAGGTTCACGGTCCCGGCGGGGAAGCCGGCTTCCGCGAACAACGCCACTAACCGCTGCGCAATCGCGGGCGTTTCCTCGCTCGGTTTGAAGACGCACGTGTTGCCTTCGAGCAACGACGGCCCGAGCATCCAGAGCGGCACCGCGAACGGGAAGTTCCACGGCGTCACCACCGCGACCACGCCCCACGGCTTGCGCCGCGTGAACGCGTCCTTCTCCGCGATCTCGCTGGCGATTACTTCACCGTACACGCCGGCGCGCCCGCTGCCGAAGACCCACTGCACCATGTGCAAGCCTTCGACCACTTCGGCGCGGCATTCGGTGACGTTCTTGCCGCATTCGCGGGCCATCAGCACCGCGAGCGCGTCCGTGTCGCGCTTGATGAGTTGCGCCAACCGGTCGAAGCACTCGGCGCGCAAAATGCGCGACGTTCGGCGCCACGCCGGGAACGCATCGCGCGCAGCATCGACGGCAGAATTGACTTCGGCGGGAGTCGCATTCGGGAACGTGCCGACCACTTCGCTGAGGTTCGCGGGGTTCAGGTCCGCGAAGTCGTCGCGAGCCGCGAGCCACTCGCCACCGACGAACAACTGGCCCGAAACGTTTGGAATGGTGGCCATAACGAACCTCCCGGCGAACCTCCGCACCGGTTCCCACCCTCAAATACTAGAGGGAGCCGCGCGAAGCCACTCTTTCCCATTTCACCTGCCGCATTCTACGCCCGCGACAACGACCGCAGCAAGCGCGACGGTCCGCGTATAATTCGTGAATGCGGGACACCGCTTGAGGGATCTTCATGCCAGAAACGACGGAATTGATTGTCGGATCGCAACCGTGGCGGCTAACGGTGCCCGCCGATCGTGTAATCGCGTTCCCGCGCGCCGAATACGCTCCGCCGACCGTGTCAGCAGCGGAACTCGTTCGCGCCGCACTGGAGAAACCGTTCAACTTTGAATCGCTCCGGCGCGCGCTCACGCCGGATGATCGTGTTGCAATCGTGATCGACCCGCGACTGCCGTACCTTACGGAGATGCTCGCGGAAGTGCTGCGGCACGTCGGCACCGCAGGCATCGCTCCGGCCGCGGTCACGGTCGTTTCGCCGCCAGGCGAGCCGCAGACGTGGATCGAGGAATTGCCAGACGAGTTCGAGGACGTGACCGCCGAGACGCACGACCCGGCCACCGCGCCTAAGCTCATGTACCTCGCGACCACGAAGGGCGAACGCCGCGTGTACCTCAACCGCACCGTGGTCGAAGCGGACTTCACCGTCGTGCTCGCCGGACGCCGTTACGATCCGCACTGCGGCTACGCGGGCGCGGAGAATATGCTCTTCCCGTCCCTCTCGAACGAGGAAACGCAGGCCGCGTTGCTGGGCGAGTTCAAGTCTTCCGCGCCCGACGGCAACCGCGAAAGCGAAGCCGCGGAAGTCGCGTACCTGCTCGGCACGCCGTTCCTGATCCAGGTGATCGAGGGCGAAGGTGACAGCGTTCAGGAAGTGGTCGCGGGTCTGTTCGACAGTGGTGCGGAAGGCATTCGCAGACAAGATGCGCGCTGGCGCGGCACCATCGACGCGGAAGCCGACACCGTGATCGCGTCCGTGAGTGGCGACCCCGCGAACATCACATTCGCTGATCTCGCGAAGGCTGCCGCGACCGCGGCGCGCGCCGTGAAGAAAGGCGGGCGCATCGCGCTGCTGACCACCGCCGCACCCGACCTCGGACCGGGGGCCGAACTGCTCCGCAAGCTCGATGGCCCGACCGGTGCGAAGAGGTTACTCGCACGCGAGAAGCCCGACGATTGGGCCGCGGCGGCGCTGTGGGTGTACGCGGCAAGGTCTGCGAGTGTGTTCTTCGCGAGCGGCTATCCCGACAACGTCGCAGAAGAGCTGTTCACCACACCGATTCGCACGGCATCGGAAGCGCAGCGTCTCATCAACACCGGTGGCACCGTGCTCCTCATTCCCGACGCACACAAGGCGATGGTGACGGTGGGAGAGTGACGGCGCAACACGCCCAAACTTTCCCTTTTCCCAACTCGCGGTTCGCGTTACATCGCTACGCGTGAGGTGGTATCCTTTATTGTGGGCTGGATGCCCTGCGCAAGTTCCGCACGCTGTCGCGTTTCCTGTCGGGTCATAAGCGATCACGCCATTGTTTTCGAGGTACACAATCATGACCGAACGAATGCGGAAGGTGCTGCCCCTCGGCGTGTTCGGCTCGCTGGTGTTCACGCTCGCTGCCATTAACACGGCGCCCGCCCAGGAACCGATTCCGCTTGTGGCGCCCGGCCAGCCGCCGGTGCCTCCGGTGCCGCCGGTCCAGCCTCAACCGATTCCGCTCCCGTTGCCAGGTCAACCGGGATATCCGGCACAGCCCGCGCAACCGGCTCAGCCAGCGCAGGGCGAGGGGATCGAAGTCCTCGCGAAGGGACCGGTTCACGAGGCGTTCGCGTCCACCGCGGAAGCCCCGGTCGCGTCGCCCGTCGTCGCGAAGCAACCCCCCGAACCAATCGAGGAACTGCCGCCGGATCAGAAGCCGGAAGGCGACAACGTTCAGTGGCTCCCCGGCTACTGGAGCTGGGACGAAGAGAACAACCAGTTCATCTGGGTGAGCGGGTTCTGGCGCCAGCCTCCTCCGGGCCGCGTGTGGGCTCCCGGCTCGTGGCGCGAGGTGAAGGGCGGCTGGCAGTACGTTCCCGGCTTCTGGCAGGAGCTCGCCCCCCAACAACCGCAACAGCCTTTGCAACCGCAGGTGCAGCCGGAAATCGAGTACCTGCCGCAACCGCCGCAGTCGATCGAGATCGGGCCGACGGTCGGCGCGCCGAACGCCACAAGCGTGTACGTGCCGGGTTCGTGGGTGTGGCGCGGTAAGTACCTGTGGCGCCCGGGCGTGTGGATCGAACACCGTCGCGACTGGGTGTGGGTGCCGGCCCACTATCACTGGACGCCAGCCGGATACGTGTTCAGCGACGGCTACTGGGACTACACGCTCGCCCACCGAGGCGTATTGTTCGCGCCGGTCGTATTCGCGCCCGCCGTCTACACGCGACGCGGCTTCGTCTACACCCCGGTGTATGTCGTGAGCGAGCCGTGCATGACTGGTGCGCTCTTCGTGCGCCGCGGGCACGGGCACTACTACTTCGGCGACTACTTCGACAACCGGTACGTCGATCGCGGGTACTCCGCGTGGTGCGGGACCGTGGGCCGCAACGGGTTCAGCATCGGGTTCAGCACAGGCCGCACCTGGGGTTACGACCCACTGTGGAGTTACTACTCGGTCCAGTACCGCAACAGCCCGCGATGGCACGGCGGCGTGAACGACCTGTACGCAGGCCGCTACAGCGGCACCGTGGTGCGCCCACCAACCACGCTCGTGCAGCAGAACACGACCCTCAACAACATAACGCGAACGAACGTTACCAACGTGACGAACAACATCACGGTGGTGAACGGCACCCCGATGGTGGCTAACCGCGACGTGTCGAACGTGGCGATGGTCGCCCCGTTGAAGGTCGCGCCGGATCTTCAGCGGACGAAGTTCGAGGCGGTGAGTGCGGATCGCCGGCGCGCCGAGAGTGTCGCGGCGGGGCAACTTCGCGACGTGGGCACGCAACGGAACAAGCTCGAAACCGCAGTGGTGAACCAGCCCAAGCCGATCGCGGTGCCAGGCGCGCCGAAGGTCGCGGTTCAGCCGCAGACGATCAAACTGGATGTGCCAAAGGTTGCAGCGCAACGGGCTCGCGTAGCGACCGACGAAACCAAGGCGCCGCCGCCAAACCCGCTGCGGGCGAATACCAGCCCCGGCGCGAAGATCGACCCGCCGAAGGTTGATCCCAAGCCGCCGGTGCTGCCGCCGGTGACGCCGAAGGTGAATCCGCCCGTCGTCGCGCCGAAGGTGGACCCGAAGCCGCCGGTCCAACCGCCGGTGACGCCGAAGGTGAATCCGCCCGTCGTCGCGCCGAAGGTTGATCCGAAGCCGCCGGTCCAACCGCCGGTGACGCCGAAGGTTGATCCGAAGCCGCCGGTCCAACCGCCGGTGACGCCGAAGGTTGATCCGAAGCCGATCGTGGTGCCCCCCGTTGCGCCCAAGGTGGACCCGAAACCGATCGTGCCTGCGCCGGTGCCGCCAAAGGTGAATCCGCCAACGGCGCCGCCGGTACAGCCGAAGCCACCGGTCATTCAGCCACCAGTCGTGCAACCGCAGCCCAAGCCGGTGGTCGCGCCTGTGGTCATTCCGCCGAAGCCGCAACCTGCACCCGTGCAACCGCGCCCGGCTGCAGTGGTCCCCGCCGCGCCGCCGGTGAAGATCATTCAGCCGCCAGCGCCGAAGCCGCCAGCGCCGATGGGCAAGCCGGCGAAGAAGCCGCAGTGAGCGACAACAACTGTGCCCGAACGATTGCGACCGTCTGCTGCTTGCACAAGCACGCGCCGCCGAGTGGTGCCGCGTCTTGTGACATTTCCGGCAAGCAGTTTGTGTGAACTCATCCGCGCCAAGACCCGACAGTACATCTGGTGTCGTTGCCGCTTCACGCCCCCCGCTCGTACTATCGAGATAGAGCCGGTTCTGCTCGCTCGCGCCACTGACGGGAGCACACATGGCCACGGATGTTCGGCTGAAGGAAGAGTTGCCCGCGATCACGGACCAACTCGTCGAAACGTATACCGAGTGCAGTCGGCTGAACCACCTCGCGCACGAACCGTTGCCCAACCGCGACGCGGTGGCGGAGATTGTCTCCGAACTCTTCGAGGTGCTGTACCCCGGTTACGGGAAGCGCCAGAGTCTTCACATCGGCAACATTGGCTACTACGTTGGCAGCCTCGTGGACTCGCTGCACGACAAACTGACAACGCAAATCGCCCGTGCGCTGCGCCACGAACTTTGTCACGAATCGCCGCACGCGGACTGCGAGAAGATGGCGCAGCCGAAGGCGGTGGAACTGCTCCGCCGGCTATCGGACGTGCGCAAGACGCTTGAACTCGACGTGGAAGCGGCGTTCCGCGGCGACCCGGCGGCGCGCAGCCATCACGAAATCATCTTCTGCTACCCAGGATTGGAAGCGATCACGGTGTACCGCGTCGCCCACGAGTTGCACGGGCTGGGCGTGCCTTTCATCCCGCGAATGATGACCGAACTGGCGCACGCGAAGACGGGCATCGACATTCACCCCGGCGCGACGATCGGACCGGCGTTCTTCATCGATCACGGCACCGGCGTGGTGATCGGTGAGACGTGCCACATCGGACGCGGGGTGAAACTGTATCAGGGCGTGACGCTCGGCGCGTTGAGTTTCACGAAGGACGACGAGGGCGAACTGCTTCGCGGGGCGTACAAGCGGCACCCGACGCTCGACGACGGCGTGATCGTGTACGCGAACGCGACCATCCTGGGTGGCCAAACGGTGATCGGTGCGCGCGCGGTGGTGGGGTCGAACGTGTGGTTGACGGAGAGCGTGCCACCGGACACAACCGTTGTGTTGGAGAAGCCGAAACTGCGGCTGAAGGGTGCGAAGCCGAGCAACGAGCCGCTGACCTACGAGATCTGATCCCATTGGTGTTTCCGGGATGTACATCCTCACCCCGCGACGCTCTCTGGGCGCGCCGCGGGCGTTTCTTCGCTTAGCTCGAACCCCAACAGCGGTTCGTCTGCGAGGCGCGCCGCGATCCGCACCGTGAACGTGCTGCCGCGACCAAGTTCGCTGTGAACGGTCACGTCGCCGCCAAGCAACTTCGCCAACTCGCGCACGATGGAAAGGCCAAGGCCGGTGCCGCCCTGCTCGCGGGTCATCGGGTTCGCGGCCTGCCGGAACTTCTCGAAAATCAGGTCTTGTTCTTCAGGCGCGATCCCGACGCCGGTGTCCGACACGGTGAACACGAGGTCGGTGCCGTCGGTCGCGGCCTTGATCGTGACGCGTCCGCCCTCCGGCGTGAACTTCACCGCATTCGACAACAAGTTCGTGATGATCTGGTGAACCTTCCCCGCGTCCTGGCGTGTGGGTGGTGCGTTCAGATCCGCAACCACTTTCACGTCGATGTTCTTCTTCTCAGCCTGTGGGCGGATGAGCGCGGCGGCATGTTCGCACGCTTGCGCGATGTTGAGTTGTTCAGGATGTAACCGCGTCTTGCCGGCTTCGAGTTTCGCAAGTTCCAGGATGTCGTTAATGAGCGCCGTGAGTCGCTGACCGTTCGTCATGATGTTGCCGGCGTAACGGTGCTGCTTCTCGGTCAGATTATCGGCCGCGATCAGTACCTCGCTGAACCCGATGATGCTGTTGAGCGGATCTCGCAGTTCGTGGCTCATCGTGGAAAGGAACTCGCTTTTGAGCCGGTTGCCCTCGAAGAGCGCCAGGTTCACACGCGCGAGTTCGTCTACCTTCCGGTCGAGGTCCGCGATTAATTTTTTGTTCCGCTCCTGAATGTTCGTGAGGTTGCGGAGCATCCGGTTGAACGCGTGCGACAGGTCTTCAAACTCGTCCCCGGTTTGAATCTCGCTGCGGATGTTCAGTTCGCCGCTCGCGATCGCTTCGGAGACTTCCTTGAGGTGCTTCACCGGCTTCACGATCACGTAGCGGATGATGAGGTAACTGCCCGCGATGATGAGGAGCGACGTGCCAATCGCAAAGGAGAACAGCACCGCGCGGTTTGTGTGAAAGCCTTCTTCGATAGACTGCGTCGAGAGCCGGATGCGCACGACCGCCATCACTTCGCCCTGCTTCAAATCGGGGCGTGTGAGCTTCTCGCCGACCTTGGCTGGGTCTCTGTGGCAGTTCACGCACGAGTTCCCGGCGCGGATCGCTCCGTAGTAGTAGTAGGCGTTTTCCTTGGGTGCCTGTCGCGTCTCTTCGTTGCGGGTCGGGTCGTTCTGAATGCGGTGAACGGCGGTGAGGTCGTCGCTGGTGGGTTGGTAGTCGGGGTCTTTCGTGTCCGGCTTGATGACCTTGTAGTTGTACCCCTTGAGCGTCGCAGGCCAGTTCTCCTCGGTCAACTTCTGGAACTCGTCCACAGCCTGGAACTGCTCGCCCTTGACGTGCAGCCGCGCAACGATGGGCGAGAGCAGCGCGCGGCCAGTCGTTTCGAGTTGTTCGTATGCGAGGTCTTCGGTCTGCTTCGCATAGACCATGAAACTGCCGGTCATGAGGATGAGCACGCCGGCCCCGAGCAGCCAGCGGCACTTCCGCTCCAGGCTCGTTTCGCCGACCAGCCGCTTGAACGCTTTGTAGGACATGACGTGGTCACCGCGGAGGTCGCAGAGAAGACACCAGATTACGGCTTCTGAACACTCTTCGCCTTGGCTTTTCTTCGCACGGAACGCTTCTGGCACACCGGGCAGAAGTGCGAGGCGCGGCCGGCGTAGCGGGCACACTTGATCGCGGTGCCGCACGTCGGGCACGGTTCGTCCGTGCGGCCGTACACCGCAAACTCATTCTGAAAGCCGCCGCGCAGGCCCGACCCGCCGACGTAATCGCGGATAGTGCTGCCGCGTGACTCGATGGCCTTTGTCAGTACCGCTTCGATGGCTTCGCGAAGCGCGTCGCATTCGGGGAGGGTAACGCGATTCCCCGCGCGGCCCGGGTGCAACTTCGCGTGGAAACACGCTTCGTCCGCGTAGATGTTGCCGACGCCCACGACGACGCTCTGATCGAGTAGCAGCGCCTTCAGATTGCGAGATGTGCCGCGAACCGCGGTGCGGAAGTAATCGGGGTCGAGGCCAAACGGTTCCGGTCCGAGTTCGGTGTTCATCTCGGCTTCGAGTGCGGCACGATCAGGAAAAAATTCCGCGGCGCCGAACCGCCGCGGGTCGCGCAGGCGCAGTTCGTTTCCGTTATCGAGCGCGAAGACGACGTGAACGTGATCCGCTTCGGGCGAGCTTGCGTCCACGACCGTGAACTGCCCCGACATGCCAAGGTGAACGCGCAGGGTAGGCGAACCGCTCGCCTTCGGTTTGCGGCTAACGAGGTCAACCAAAATCCACTTCCCCCTTCGGCGCACGCCTTCGATGTGCGAGCCGGTCGCTTTCGTGTTCCACTTTGGCAGCCACGGGCGCCGGAGTTTGTACTTGCTGTGTCGCACGCCGGTGACGGTGCGCCCCGCGAGCAGCGGGCGCAGATCGCGAACGACCGTTTCGACCTCGGGCAGTTCGGGCATGAACAGATTCACCGCAGGGGGCAGAGGAACAACACGAGTATGACGCATCCGCAACCCGGCGCGAACCCCGTTCGGGCTGCTACAATCAATCTCGTCGTTGTTCTCCCTCCTCTGCGCCCACCGCGGTGAATCTCTTCATGCCTACTGCGACAAGTTCTCCCGTCTCCCGGGTTCCCGACGCTCGCGGGCGGTTCGGCGCGTTCGGCGGCCGATTCGTACCCGAAACGCTCATGTTCGCGCTCGAACAACTCGACGTCGCGTACCGCACCGCGAAAGCCGACCCCGCGTTCACCGCCGAGTTTCACCGCCTCTTGAACGACTACGTCGGGCGGCCGTCGCGGTTGTACTTCGCGGAGCGGCTCACGCGCGAAGCCGGTGGTGCGCGCATCTTCCTGAAGCGCGAAGACCTGAACCACACGGGCTCGCACAAGCTGAATAACGTGATGGGGCAGGGGCTTCTCACCAAGCGCCTCGGCAAGACGCGCGTGATCGCCGAGACGGGAGCCGGGCAGCACGGTTTTGCCACGGCCACGATGGCCGCGAAGTTCGGGTTCAGCTGCCGCATCTACATGGGGGCAGTGGACATCGCCCGTCAGCGCCCGAACGTCTTCTGGATGGAGAACCTCGGCGCCGAGGTGATCTCGGTGCAGGATGGTCAGCAAACGCTGAAAGACGCCATCAACGAGGCCATGCGCGATTGGGCCACCAACATGGCCGACACGCATTACGTACTGGGCACCGCCTGCGGCGCGCACCCCTTCCCCGAGATGGTGAGCTGGTTCCAGTCTGTTATCGGCATCGAGGCCCGCCAGCAGATTCTCACCGCGGCCGGCAAGCTCCCTGACCGCGTTTACGCCTGCGTGGGCGGTGGCTC
>SXGT01857265.1_pt1 | contig 33588 bp, 28 predicted proteins | sample 3176221 | NCBI WGS metagenome assembly SXGT01 (sample SAMN11356862, study PRJNA531348) | freshwater metagenome | isolation source: freshwater sample F1-120 | place: China: Fuxian Lake, Yuxi | collected 2017-12-25 | reverse complement strand
CCCGACTTGATGACGTCCATGGCGCGATCGGTGATCTGGATGTAGCCGTGCGCATCGACGGCGCCGACGTCGCCAGTGCGCAGCCAGCCGTCGTGGAACTTCTCGGGGGCGTCGTCCTTGTAATAGCTGCCGGTGACCCAGGGGCCGCGCACCTCGATCTCGCCGATCGCTTCGCCGTCCCAGGGCAATACCTGCTCGCCATCGACGATGCGCAGATCGACGCCATGCAGCACGCGGCCCGTCTTGGTGCGCCAGTCGATGTCCTCTTCGAGCCCGCACACTATCGGCGGATGCGACAGTGCAGCGAGCGGCCCCGTCTCGGTCATGCCCCAGATTTGTACGAGGCGGACGCCACGTTTCTCCATGCGCTCAATCAAGCTGCGTGGCACCGCCGACCCGCCGCTGATGCACAATCGAAACGACGAAAGATCGACCGGATGTTGCTCAACATGGCGAATCAGATCATTCCAGATCGTCGGCACCGCACCCGCGAACGTCGGCTTCTCCATCGCGATTAGCCGGCTCAAAGGCTCGGCCTGAGCAAAGCGACCAGGAAAAATCAAATCCGAGCCGACCCACCAACCCGCGTGCGGAATCCCCCAGGCGTTGGCGTGAAACATCGACGGAATGACTAATGCGCGATCGAGCGCCGACAACCCGAACGATGAAGGCGACACCACCGCCATCGAGTGCAGGCAGATCGAGCGATGACTGTAAACGACGCCTTTTGGATTCCCCGTTGTACCGCTGGTGTAGCACATCGCTGCGGCGGAGCGTTCATCCACGTCGGGTAGCGCGAAATCGGATTTCTCGCGGAAAAGTAAGTCTTCGTAAGAATGGGCCTGCGCGGGAAATGCGCTGGAATCTCCGATGACGATGAAATGCCGCACCGTCGTCAGCTTCGGCAAGATCGGCGCCAGTAGCGGAATCAGCGACGCATCGACAATGATCGCGCAATCCTCGGCATGATTAATGATGTAGGTGATCTGTTCGGGAAAGAGGCGCAGGTTCAAGGTGTGCAGCACCGCGCCGATGCCAGGCACCGCGAAGTAGGCTTCGAGATGCTCCTGGCAGTTCCAGCAGAAGGTGCCCACGCGCTCGCCGGGCTTGATGCCGAGCCTGGTCAGCGCCGCCGCCAGTTGCCGCCCACGCCGGGCGACGTGAGCAAACGAGGCCCGGCGGGTGCCGGCGCCATCAAAAGTGACGACCTCGCTGTCAGCATAGACGCGCTCGCCGTGCTCGAAGATGGCACGCACCGTGAGCGGATAATCCTGCATGGTGCTCAGCATCGGTCACCTCCTTGCGCCTTCGGGTCTCGGCACGGCCTGCGTATTGTAATCGGATAACCGGCCGAGGTTAAGCCGAATTCCTGTGAGCCCGCCCCTTTCCGGAGCAGGGGCGAACTGGTGTAATAGCCCTTCACGCATTGCTGCCAGAACTTAATTTCTAAACTCGATGAGGAGATTAAACCGATGATGCGCAAAAAACACTTGCGAAACGCCGCCAAGAAGCGCCGCAAGGCTTACCTCCATCCTTCCCCGTGGCGCCGGAGAAAGTGCGGGAAGAAGAAGTAGACCTGCCCAGCCGGCACACGTTTCTGGTATGATTCGTCTTACTAGCCCCACGCGCAAGCGTGGAGATCGGACTTCGAGTCCAGCCTTTCCCACGCTGGCGCGTGGGGCTAGTCAAGTGTGTGTACCCAAGGAGTTCCCGTGTTTCATCCCGCCGCTCTTACCCGCCGCTCCTTCCTGCAAGTTGGCTACTCCGGCCTGCTTGGTCTCGGGATGTCCTCGCTCGTAGGTCAGCGTGGCAACGCAGGTCCAACGCCGTCACCCCCGGCCACACTCCCGGGGGGAGAGGGGAGAAATGCAGATAGAGCCAAGTCGGTAATCATCGTCTTCCTGACCGGAGCGCCGAGCCATCTTGACATGTTCGACATGAAGCCGGACGCCCCCGCGGAAATCCGCGGCGAATTTCGGACGACGACCTCGCGTGTGCCGGGACTGCACATCTGCGAGCACCTGCCTCGACTGGCGGCGCGGTCCGACAAATATGCCGTCGTCCGCACGTTGTCGCATCGCGACTTCAACCACCTTGTGTCGACTCACCATGTGTTGACCGGGCATCAACAGCCGGGCGCGTTCTTCGACAAGGTCGCCTCGCGCGACGATTGGCCCAACTACGCAGCAGCACTTGATTATCTCCGCCCGCGCAACGATGGCGTCCCATCGGGCGTCAATCTGCCGACATTTCTGATGGAAGGCCCGCTCACCTGGCCGGGGCAGCATGCCGGCTTCCTCGGCCCGCGCCACGATCCCTGGCAGATCACGCGCGATCCCAATCGTGCCGACTTCGGCATGGACAGCCTACGCCGTGCCGAAGGTATCGACATCACCCGCCTCGATGATCGCCGGGCGCTGCTGGCCCAGGTCGATGGGCAGCAAGCCCATCTCGCCAGCCTCGCGGAGGGCCGCCGGCTGAGTGATCAGCAACGGCTCGCATTCTCGATCCTCGCCTCCGGCCGCATCGCGCGAGCCTTCCAGATGGATCAGGAGCCGACCGGCGTGCGCGATCGCTACGGCCGCCACGCCTTCGGCCAATCGCTGTTGCTCGCGCGCCGGCTCGTGCAGGCAGGTGTGCCGGTCGTGCAGGCCAACATGGGCAATGTGCAAAACTGGGATTCACACTCCGACAACTTCGGCACACTCAAGAACCGCAATTTGCCGCCGCTCGATCGAGGGGTCGCCGCTCTGCTCGACGATCTGGAATCGTCAGGCCTCCTGGACGACACCCTGGTGATGCTTCTCGGCGAGTTTGGCCGCACCCCGCGGATCTTCTCGGTGGGCAATGGCGCCATTCCGGGGCGCGATCATTGGGCTCCCTGCTTCTTCGGCCTATTCGCCGGCGCCGGCGTGCGCGGCGGACTGGTGGTGGGCCGTTCCGACCGCATCGGCGCCTTCCCCGCAACCACTCCCTACTCGCCCGACGACGTCGGCGCGACCGTCTACGAGGCTCTCGGCATCAACCCGCACGTCGAAGTGCGCGACCGCCAGAATCGCCCCGTGACGCTCAATCGCGGCGAGGCGATACAGACGCTGTGGACGGGGCGGGCTGTGTAGAATGATTGCGGAGGTATTGCGAAGATAAGTAAGCCTGCCGAATCGTTGGCGGAACTGTACGAAGCGGATGAAACTGCCTGGCTCGACGGAATGGCGTACCTCATCCGGGACGGACGGCTCAGCGAACTAGACTACGCCCATCTGCAGGCACACCTGGAATCCATGACGCTGCGCGATCGGATAAAAGTGGAAAGTCGGCTGGCGATCCTTATCGCGCACGTCCTCAAATGGATGCACTAGCCGGAAAATCGCAGCGCAAGCTGGCGTGGCACCATCATCGTACAGCGATACCAATTGACTAAGCTCTTGGAGAGTGGTACGCTCCGAAAGCTCGCCGAATCCGTCTTGACCGACTCTTACGCCGACGCTGTTGACACGGCGATGGAAGAAACAAAACTTTCCGCTGCGACGTTCCCCGCAGATTGCCCCTGGACGCTGGAGCAACTGCTGTCGGCGGAGGTGATGGCGGATTGAAGGAGGTTGGTCGGCAAGAGGGATGCTGCCTGAAGAATGCCAGGTACCCCGCTTCATGGCTACCGCAGAGCAATGGCTGGGAAAGCTCACTAATCTCAAGGTTGACAAAGCACGGGGCGATCCTGCGCCGCACAAGCCGCTGCTCTTGCTCGTCGTTCTTGAGTTGGCGGAACAATCCGCTTCCTTTGGCGAAGTCCTGGCACTAACTCCGGAGCTAGCATTTCGGTTCTGCACCTACTGGGGCATCGTTGCTTATCGCCGCGCGCAACCGCCTGATATTCGTTATCCTTTCTTTCACTTGAAGTCAGACGGATTTTGGTCGCCGCTAGGTGACGACGGCAAGTCTACCTCCGACCGTCGCGCCACACGTTTTGCTTTCATGCCGTCGGACTTTGTCGCCTTCGCCAAAAATCCAGAATATCGCGACAAGGCTCGCCGCGTCTTGATTGCGAAATACTTTCAGCCGAAAGAGCTAGCGGCTCTCTACGCACTTTTCGGCATGCCGATCCCAAGCGATGATGAAGTCAGCCAAGATGCGGCGTTCAAATCCCCTGAAGATGGCGCCAAGCAAGGGCGCGAAGCCCGCTTCCGCATAAATATCGTCGCAGCATACAACTACACTTGCGCCTTGACTAGCTATCGGCTCACGACCATTACAGGCACAAGCATCGTAGACGCGGCCCACATTCACCAATTCTCCGACTCACGCAACAACGACCCACGCAATAGCCTTGCCCTTTGCAAGAACGCCCACTGGCTATTCGATAACGGCTTGTGGACCTTGACCGATGATTACAAAGTGATCGTTGCCGAGGGACATTTCGCCGAGCACGGCGCAGACCAATTACTACTTCGCCAGTATCAGGGCCGAAAAATCCATCTGCCCGTGGACTCCGGCCAGTGGCCAAGTCCCCTCCATATCGCATGGCATCGCAAGAAGAAGTTCAGAAGCGGTTGACGATGAATGGGGAACGTGCGGAACACGTCTATCTGATTCCTTGCTTCTCGGCTGCGGGCCAGCCGCGTACGACTGGAAAAAATGCTTGAACACGATATGCAACAAAAACGCCCCCCGGCCAATCGGACCGAGGGGCACTTCAGGGGAAGAACTGCTGCTTACAGGTCTGGTCCTGGACTACTCAAGGGATCGCAATCCAATCCACCGGCCTTCGCAACCCTGGGCCGGATGAAGGGAGGCCAGGACCAAACCGTAGCTCGATTTGCAAGCCCTCCGCTTTAAGTGCGATTGAAAACCTGATACGTTATCGAGGTTCACGAACCGCGTAGCTGTGTGCCCAGCTTCCGTTTCGGGCTTGCTCGCCCTTCCTTCTACTTCATTATACGCTCCACCCAAGTGTCCAATCGCGAACTATTGGTTAAGCGTTTCGGTCAAATTGCGAACACTACCATGCTGAACTACCTGGAAATTCAGCCGTGCCGATGTCTGACCCAATAGGAAACGTTCCCTGCTTGGGGGATACCATTTCCACGTGAAGTCCGGGAATGGGGCAGTGCGAAATTCGGCTGTTGTGTTTTTTCAGCGAGCGGGCGCTGTTCGCAGACGAGCCTTCTTTTCTTTGCCTCCTTTGCGCCACTGCGAGAAATCTCATTTTTTAGGCTGTTCCAGTTTCGGCCCAAAGCCCGGCGGGGGAGCGAAGAGCATATTGAGCCCGGCGGCGATTCCGCTTTCTTCCAGATGGCCCTTCTTGTCCTTGTCCGCTTCCTTGAACAACGCCTCGGCCGCGTTGACGAATTCGTCGAGGCTCACCTTGCCGTCGTTGTTGGCGTCCGCGCGTTTTATGATCGAGCCGGCCATGAAATTGCCCATGCCGAAGCCTTTGGGCGGCGCGGCCGGGAAGCCCTTGGGACGCGGCACAATGGCGTTGATGCCGTCCGCGATTTGAGCTTCGTCGAGCATCCCTTTGTTGTCCTTATCGGTGTCCTTGAAGAACTTCTTGGCGCCGGCGACGACTTCGTCCTTCGACAGCTTGCCATTCTTGGCGGTGTTGATCCCTTCCATGAGCGGCTTGGCGAGGAAGTTGCCTGGACCGAATCCGCCCTTGGGGCCACCCTTGGGGAAGCCACCTCCAGGAGGGCCAAAGCCCATGCCGGCCGGCACATAGCTCTTGCGTTCACCCGCAAGCTGTGCCAGCACCGAAGCCGTACGCTTTTCGACAAACGTCGCCAACGGCGGCCCCTGACCCACGATGCCGGCAAACGGCCCTTTCGCCGTCCCTTCCTTGCGAGCCGCCATCGCGGCCTTCTCGCGCGCCAGCGGCTCCTTCGTGGCTTGCTCGATGGCGGCCAAGTCCTTCAACAGTCTCTCTTTGGTGAAGCAGGTCGTGGACAATTCTTTCAGCGTCTTCGTGTACTTCTCCTTGACGTCCTTCAACGCGAAGAGCCGATCGATCAGCTTGTTCTGCCCGATGTGCGGATGTTCAAGGCTCAGGTCGATCTGCCTGTCCGGCGGACCACCCACGGGCCACATACCCATCGACAGATCGAGGTCCCACGGCATGAATACGAATTTGTTGGTATCGGGGCGCAGATAGAGGTAAAAGTTGTGCCCGTATCCGAGATAGCTATCGAGATTGGCCATCAGGGCGTCGGCAGCGACGAAGCGCACGAAAGCGTCGATATCGAGATAGGAGCCGATCTCTTTGCGAAACTCCGCATCGTCACCCTTGTGGATCAATCGGGCAAAAGCGACCAGACGTTTCTGATGCTCTTTGGTTCCTTCGTACTTGGGGCGATATTTGTCCGTGTAGCGTGCCCAGTCCTCGCCCAGGTATTCGATGCCGCCGCGCAGGTTTTCGGGCTTCACGAGCAGGCCCTTCGCATTCTGGAAGTGCGCCTTGAGAAAGGCCTTATCCACCTGTTCGATGACGGTGTAAAGACCGACGTACTCCTTGTTGTACTTCCCGGGAACAGTCAACGTGAGCTCGGCATACGCGGTGCGCGGAGCGGGGATGCCGGCGGCGCGATAGACGGCGAACGCCAAAGCTTCGCGCGCTCGGCCTGCATCGGTGACGCCGTTCGCGAGATTGATTTTTCGATGGCCATGAAGGCGCGGGGCGTCTTCGTCGAAATGATCGAGCTCGATCTTCATCGGCCGGCGCAGCATCTGTTGCGATGCGACATAAGTGAAGTTCCCCTTGTAGCGTACGCCGACGCTCTTGAACGCCTTGCCTCCTGTGCTGAACTCGGCCTTGACCCACGGGAACTCGGTGCCAAAGGCGCCGGCGCTCTTGTGCACATCTTTGGTCGGATCCTTCGGGGGCTGCTTTGGTACGAATCCTGGAAACTTCATGCCAGGCGGCGGCTGCATCTTCTGGTAGTCCGCCGCAGTGAAGTCGAGGTGGAATGTGTGGACCTTCGTGAGCCCGAAGAGGGGATCCTCTTTCGCCTGGGCGAGCGCGGTCTTGGCGCTTGGCCCCCAAAGAATCGCTAAGCACCCGAGCAGAAGAATTGAGCGAGTCAATGGAAGGTATTTGGTCACGGTAAACCTCGACTTGAAGGGGACCTAGGATTTGTGGGTGAGGTGATTGTAGCGGCTGGACGATTAGGGTGCGATGAGAATCTGGTCGCCATTGCTGGATTGGCGACGACGGTGTCAGCGCATTGCAATTATCTGAGTAGCGCAACGAAGCCGGCCTGCTCGAAGTGGTGGTCAGCGGTGAGGCCCTCGGTGATGCCGCGTTCATTCATCACGACAAAGGAGATACAGTCGGTGAGCGACCACTCTTTATCAGGCCGCTCGGTGAAGTAATGGAATCCTCGGTCGAATAGGTCGGCGGACGCTGGAACGATCTGGATATCCTCGGCGGAGCGCAGGTTTTCGATCATGGTTTGAAAGACGGCGCGTCCATCGCCACGACAAAAGAAGTTGCCGACTTCAACGAGGACGAATTCGGTCGTGATGACCCCGCCCTGGTGCGCCGCCGCTACGGCCTTGGCCCGGACGTGCAGGGCGTCCTGCGGGCTGAAGATGGCGACCTAGAATGAGGTGTCAGCGAAGAGGACTTACATTTCTTGGGATGCCCGTAGAGGTAGTGATCGACGTTTTGCGAAGCGTCGGCCGGCAAGCCCTCCGCCTTGCCAACGACATCGCCGAGCCGGTCGAGCAGGCTGCGTTTGGCTGCTTTCGGCGGGGCTTCGATCGCCTCGACCTTTACGGCCGTGCCGTCAGGAAAGGCGTTGGGCGTGTCGAAGACGACGACGCCGTTTTGCACGTGGCCGGTGAGTGACATGATTGATCCACCGCAGGCAAACTCCCCTACTCCATCATTCTACTTGCTGTTTGCATCCCGAATCAAGTCAATAGGACGTGGCCCGTCTCCGCTCAAACTGTCGGTCATGGCCCGCGGTGTCAGGTCAAGTCGGCTACAATGGCCCCCTGATCAAAACCAGTGCCGGTTCATCCGCTCCAAGAATTCTCTCGTGATCGGGTAGCCAGAGGCAGAGCCGATCACCGAATCGATTCCGCACTTGGGACAAAGGGCCGTGACGCCGTGTTCGTCCACCCAATCCATGATGGCGTCGGGGCCGAATTCGGCCAGGCAATAGAAGCAGCCACACCGTTCACTGGCCTCCACCTCGGAACGGTGGCGGATTGAGTGCTTGTGGGCAGCAATGTGATCGGCGTTCATATGGATATTTTCCGGGACAATGCGTGTGTCATCAAGGAGAATGACGCTGACCTGGACTTACGGGTTCAGGTTAAGCTGTTTGGGTACTATAAATACACCTTTGCTGCGTTGCGCCGTGATGATCGCGACCGGCAATCGATCAATGGAACTCCGTTCGCTAGTCCCAACTAGGAGTAGCCAATGTTACCGAAACTGCTGTTACGGTCCGTCCCTCCATCGGCTACGGTGGCTTTACTGCTCGCCGCCTTGGTACTGGTCCCCTCGCCATCCGCCGGCCAAGGCAAGGCCAAGCAACCCGACTTCATCCCCGCCGGTTACGACGACTATCAAAACATGCTCGATCAGCTCGGCATTAAGAAGATGCGCAAGGGACGCGATGGCAAAGGCAAGGATACTTCTGATGAAGCGACCGCAAACCCCTACAAGGACACGATGCCGGAGCTGTTGACCTTCAAGGATGGCACGAAGGTGAAGTCGGCGGATCAATGGCCCAAAAGGCGCGCGGAGATTGTCGAGGATTTCGAACGTGAAGTCTACGGCCGAATCCCAAAAAACATTCGCAAAGTGACGTGGAAAGTTACCAAAACGGTCGAGGGGGAAAGCGGCGGGATTGCGACCGTCACCAAGACGCTGGTCGGTACGGTCGACAACAGTGCGTTCCCGAAGATCAAGGTCGAGATCCAGGCGAGCTTCACCGTGCCCAAGGACGCCGCAGGTAAGGTGCCGATCATCCTTCAATTTGGCGGCGGGTTCGGCTTCGGTGGCGGCAAGGGGATTGGCCTGAACTCGTGGCAGCAGCAAGCGCTCAACAAGGGCTGGGGCTACGGAACGATCAACCCGAACAGTATTCAGGGAGACAACAGCCGGCTGCGCGAAGGCATCATCGGCTTGACCAACAAGGGGGAGCCGCGCAGTCCCGAAGATTGGGGCGCCCTGCGTGCCTGGGGTTGGGGCGTGAGCTGCCTCATCGACTACTTCGAAGCCAACCCCGATTCAGGCGTTGATCCGACCAAGGTCTGCATCACCGGCGTGTCGCGCTACGGCAAGGCGGCAATCGTCGCCACGGCATTTGATACACGCATCGCCGCGGGATTCGTCGCCTCCTCCGGCGCGGGCGGCGTCAAGCTGCATCGGCATATCTTCGGCGAATTGCTGGAGAATGTGGCGGCACGCGGCGAGTACCACTGGATGTGCGGAAACTATCTGAAGTACGCGACCGAGGAAGGCAAGCTCGGCAAAAAAACGGCCGCGGACTTGCCCGTCGATCAGCATCAATTGATCGCACTCTGCGCGCCTCGCCTCTGCTTCATCAGCTACGGCATCCCTTCGAAGGGGGATCCGAACTGGGTCGATGCCCGCGGCAGCTTCATGGCAGGCGTGCTGGCCGGGCCAGCGTATCGTTTGCTCGGTAAGAAGGACCTCGGCACGTCCGGCGATTACTTGACCGACAAGATGCCGGCGGTCAACATGCTCATCGGCGGCGAATTGGCTTGGCGACAGCACGACGGCGGACACACGAACACCCCCAATTTCCCGACGTTCTATGAATGGGCCGGCCGATATATCTCCTCCCCGGGATTGAGCAAGAAAAAGTAACCGCCGTGATTCGTTTTTCAGCCGATTTCGGAAACGGGTCGCGCGCATGAGTCGCATCGAATGCCCAAGGCCGGACCGGGGCTATTCCCGTTCCGGCCTTGGCTTTCAACTCTTCACTTGCAAATTGAGACGAGCGCGAGTGAATCACTACTTGGAGGTCGCGCCCACCGCGGCGGGCATGGGCATCCGGCTAAGGATGTTTTCCGCCGCTCCGCGGATGTCGGGGTTACCGTGGTTGCGAGCCACATTGAGCACCGGCAGGGCGTCGGGGCCGGCCGCGAGCAGGATCCGTCGCATCATGCCTGGGACCGGGCAATAGTGGTCGCCCAGGGCCTCGACCGTTGCCTTGCAGTTCAGGTTAGCGCCGACCTTGGGCAACACCTTGATCGCCATGATACGTACCCGATAGTTGTCCTTGCTGCGAACTCCTGCCACCAGTGCCGCGACCACCTCGGGTGACTCACGCCCCAGCGCCACGAGTCGGCTCTCCGCCTCGGAAAGGACTTGCTTGTCGGTGACATCTTTCAGAAAGTTGACCAAGAGGGTACCGGTTCCAGGGGTCGTGCGGGCCATCGAGGCCAAAGAGGAAATGGCAGCAATACGGTCCGCGGGAACGCCGTCGCGCAGCTTCAGCAGCAATCCACCCTCGGCCTGAAGGTCGTTGAACAGCTTCTGGATGGTCGGCTCCGTCCGACCGATCACCCGCAGACTCACGGTGGCCCGGTTGCGAATGTTCGCATCAGGGTGTCGATAGGCAGTCGCCAGGATGGGGGCTGCGTCCTTACCGATCGCGCGCATGACTCGCATGTAGGCGCCTGGAACTGGGCAGTAGTTCTCGGCCAGGGCTTCGACGAAATCCGGCGTGGCGACGGCGGGACCGACTTGGGAGAGCACTTTGACGCCGAAGTTGCGGGCCCGGTAATTCGTCCCCTTGTCCCGGATCATGCGGATGAGGGCCGAAACGGTCGCCGGCGAATCTTTCGCCAAGGGAACCAGACACCGCTCGTAATCGGTCGCCACGCCGCCGTTTTCCTCCGCTGCCATGTTCCGAACCAGATCATGAGCCGCGGCCGGATGCTTGCGGACGATATCGACGAGGGTCGTCGCTGCCGCCGTTCGCACAGACGGGTCCGCTGATCGGAGCATGCGCAGCCACGGCGCGGTTACTTCCCCCAGCGGGACGGCGTCGTTCGCGTTGGCGATTCCAGCGGCGCCGGCGAGGAGGAACAAGGCCACAAGGCAAAGATTTCGCGTCTTCATATCAGCTCCTTGGAAGTATGCGGATGTGCCGCACCAGGCGCGGCGAATCGGCAGGGTTTGGTGTGAAGAGTTTTCGAGGTTATTTTGGAAGCGGGATCGTGCAGCCGTACACTTCGGTCTGGTCGTGCTGGACGGTCTTGCCCGCCAGCAGTGCCGCCACCGCGTCGGCGACGAATCGGCAGCGGATCTCTTTGCCGGACTCGCTGTCGTCGAAGGCGCCGATGTAGCGCCGGTTGCCGCGGGCATCGACAATACACACCGTGGTCATGGCAGTCGCACCCATAGCCGCCGCCGCGCGGGCACGGTCGTCCAGGAGCAGGGGGAAGCCCATGTTCTTTTCCTTCCATGCCGCCGCCGCTTCCTTGGCGGTTCGTCCGGTACTGTCGATGGCGAGGACTGCCACGCTCTTGCCCGCGTGATCGACCGCGAGCTGGCGGAACCGATCTTCGTAGTTACGGCAAAACGTGCAGGTGTGGCTAAAGAAGATGACAACCACGACCTTGTCCTTGTGGTCGGAGAGGCGAACGTCCTTTCCGGTGAGCACGTCGGGAAGGCGAAAAACGTGCGCCGCCTTCCCGAGGAGAACTGTCTCCCTGGCCAGAATCGGGGCCGTCATTGCTGCCAGCAGAGCCAGAGTGAGCAGATTTCGCGGCATGCACGCCTCGTTGTCGGGGATTTTTGGCCTTCTCCCCATACCAGCGAGATCGGACGACGGGACCCGCCAAGAAAATCCGGACCGTGCAAGCGCCGAGGCGATGCTGGCCCTGGGGACACGTGAGAAATGAATCTCCGACTCCGCTTTGCAGTTTGCGCGGCTCGGAGATCGCAAGGCTTGATCTGTAGGTGTGGCGACAAAAAAAGCCGCGAGACAGGTCTCACGGCTTGAGGTGGTTTCTTGATTGCTAGGCGACAATCTGCTTGATCTTGATCGACGTGTAGGGTTGGCGATGGCCACGGAAACGGCGCTCGTTCTTGCGGCGTTTGAAGTGCTGGATGTAGACCTTCGTCGACGGGAAGCCTACGACCTCAGCCACGATGCGAGCGCCACTGACGGTCGGCTGGCCGATCTTGACGTCGGCATCTTGCTGCAGGAATAGCACTCGGCCGAACTCGATGCTGGCCCCGACCTCGACCTCGCGATAATCGACCTTGACCACATCGCCTTCTTGCACACGGTATTGGCGGGCGCCATCTTCAAAAACTGCGTACATGGCAGAGAATTCCTTCGGAATGCGTAAGAATCAGACTCTGAACGAACCGCTACTATAGGGATCGCTTGCAGCGCTGGCCAGAGTATTTTGAAGAGGAATTGGTAGGCTGGTAGGCCCGTGCGCCCCGCTTGGCGCTAGGGCCCTGCCGTGTTTGGTTATTTCGCTTGCACGACCTGCAGGGCGTTCCGTACATCACGAACGCCGGGGGTCATGCGGACCATGCCTTCGATGGTCCGACGCTCTCTTTCGGTGGTAACCTGGCCGGTAAGGTCAACGGTGTTTCCCGTCACGGTAACAGTGATGCCGGACTTGTTCTTGATGTAAGTCGAACGGTCGATAATGCCCTGGACACTGGTTTGCAATGCCGAGGTCTTGTGGACCACGAGAGGTAAATCGTCCGACAAGACGGTCGAATAAACCGGAGCGCGCGTGGTGCCCGTCGATGAAAAGCCGTGGGCTTGGCTCGCGGTGGTGCTGGCGGCAGCGGAGCCGGTCGTTGTGGTGGTCTTGGTGTAGATGCCTTGGCCAAAGGTTGCGGTTGGCTTCGCCGGGGAGCCGGTGAGGAATTTGCTTGGCAGACCCATGGACAGGGCGTCGCCGTAGGAGGAAACAAACGGGTTAGAATTGCTCGGCACACCGGTAGCGGAACCTGTTCCGCTGGAGGTAGCCTGGACCTGAATTTTTGGCGGATCAACGCGTGCAGCTTGCTGGGCGGCGGCCGTCGCGCCGCCGAGCCCACCCAATCCGCCCCCACCGGTCGTGGCGCCGCCTGTTGTGGCGCCACCGGTTGTGCCGCCCCCTGTGGTTTGCGCTAGCAGCATGACGGGTTGGCAGGCCCAGAGCATTCCCACTGTCAGCGCCAACATACTGCAACGCTTGGTTCGCATGCTTCGGGCCTTCCAAAATAGGCAAAAGGAATCGATAATGATCAAATTATCGGCCGATGCACATCCGTCCCATGACCAATTCCATACGTTCATTATTGGCGAAAGCCCGCCTGATTGCAACGAATCTCTGATTAAAAGGAAATGAACGCATGGCTCAAGTCGGTTCGGCAATCGTGGGCACGGGATTTATCGGTCCGGTCCATGTCGAGGCGCTACGCCGGCTGAACAGGCCGATCATGGGCATTTTGGGTTCGACGCCGGAGAAAAGCAGGCAAGCCGCGCAAGGTCTCAGCATCGCGCGTGGCTACGCAAGCTACGAGGAGTTACTTGCGGATCCGAACGTTCATGTGGTCCATCTGACTTCGCCGAACCGTTTCCATCACGAACAAGCCAGGCGTGCCTTGGAGGCTGGCCGGCACGTTATCTGTGAGAAGCCGCTGGCCATGAATGTGAACCAGTCCGTCGAACTGTTGACGCTTGCTCAAGAGAAAGCGCAGGTTGCGGCGGTCTGCTACAACGTGCGCTTTTATCCGTTGTGCCTGGAGGTACGCGAATGGATCGCGTCGGGCCGGCTCGGGGAAATCTATCACGTTACCGGTTCCTACTTTCAGGACTGGCTGTTGCACGAAACCGACTTCAACTGGCGTGTTCTGGCGGAGGATGGCGGGGACCTGCGCGCCGTTGCCGACATCGGCACCCACTGGCTGGATCTCGTTCAGTCGATGACTGGTTTGCACGTGACAGAGGTTTGTGCCGATCTCAAGACCGTCTGGCCGATCCGGCGCATGCCGCCTGGCGCCGCCGCCACGGCCACGAGCAAAGGGACGCCGCCCGAGGGACTCATCGACGTGCCGATCACCACGGAAGACTATGGTTCCGTCCTCCTGGGCTTCGAACACGGCGCCCGCGGTAGCTTCAGCGTCTCACAGGTCAGTGCCGGCCGCAAGAACAGCCTTCGTTTCGAGATCGCCGGCTCCTCGGGCTCGGTTGCCTGGAACAGCGAGCAACCGAATGAACTCTGGATCGGCGAGCGCGACCGTCCCAACGAGTTGATGATGCGCGATCCAGCGCTCCTGCACCCAGCGGTGCGCCCGTACGCCGACTATCCGGGCGGACACAACGAGGGATTCCCGGACACCTTCAAACAACTGTTCCGCTCGGTCTACGACTACATCGACCGTGGCGATTTCGGTGCCCCCAGGCCGTTTCCCACGTTCGAGGATGGACATCGTGAGATGGTCCTGTGCCAGGCCATTCTGCGGAGCCAGCGGGAGCGGAAGTGGGTTGAAATTGCTTGACTTGACAGGAAGCTCCCTACTCGGCCAGATACCGCGCCAACAACTCCGGGCGTGATTTGACATCCAGCTTTTTGTAGATCGCTTTGGTGTGGTTGTGCACCGTGTGTTGGCTCAATGCCAGAGCGGTTGCGACTTCCTTTTCGCCGGCGCCGGTCAACAGCTGGTCAAAGACGCGACGTTCCGCTCGAGTGAGCTGGTTAATGGTCTCCGGCAGGAGCGTCGGTTTGGGATTGACGATGAACGTCGAAAGCTCCGAATTCTCCGGCTCTTCCGTCCGGGGCACCTCGTGGCCAACGAGTTGAAACACTACATAGCCAAACCGCATCATTTGACCGGGCTTGACGAGCGATTCCTGGACGCGCACCTCGTCCACGAAGGTGCCATTACGGCTATTGAGATCCCTGACGCAAACATCGTTTTCGCTCGCAATCAGTTCCGCATGAAGCCGGGAGACCGAAAGGTCGCTCAGGATAAACGCACACCCCGAGGATCGGCCGAGGCGGTAATTCTCCCCAGCAATGAGGTAGCCGGGACCGTCCTCAAGCGATCGATCGGCGCAAATCAATCGCAAAAGCATCGGCCGGCCTCCCATTTTCTCGGAATTTTTGCAAAAATGACCTGTTCAGGTCATTGCATGCAGAATCATTTTAGTGAAAACTACCATTGTCAATTCGGCGTCGCGCGGTCTTGCCCCCATCCCGATGGCACTCGCCCAGGCCATCGGGATGGTTTCTTTTTGGCCCTTCCTCCAATCGGTGGATGCCCAGCGGTGAGGCCCCCAGGCCTGGGAACACAGATTTCGGCAATCACTTTATCGTTCCCGGCATTATTATCGACGCACGCCTTTTTTATTCAAAAATCCCAGCATTTCATTGCACGACCTAAGATTAATGGGTAATATGAATCGATAAGTATACCAGCCTCGATCTGCCGGCGAGCTTGCTCGCCGCGCACCGTATGCCAAAGTCGCCAGGTTAACCGCATCGCAATCAGGGGGGACCGCCGATGAACGCTCACTACGCTTGCAATTCGCCAGACCACGCGATTTCCCGCCGCCAGTTTCTGGCAGGCACCGCCGCCGGCGTCGGCATGCTCGGCTTCAAGGATATGCTGGCACCGGCGAACGCTGAGGAAATTCGCCGTCAGGACAAGCGTGTTCTCGTGATTTTTCTGGCCGGCGGCGTCAGCCAGTTCGAAAGCTGGGACCCCAAGCCCGGCACCAACACCGGCGGGCCGTTCCAGGCGATTTCGACTTCCGTCCCCGGCGTTCACATCAGCGAACTGTTGCCACACACTGCGCGACAGGCCCACAATCTCGCCCTCGTGCGCAGCATCAATATCGCGACGGATGATCACGGCGTCGGCGCATACATCATGCAGACCGGCCGTCGGCAGACCCCGGCGGAGCGTTTTCCGCACCTCGGCTCCGCGGTCGCCAAGCTCCTTGGCAACGAAGAGAGCCCGCTGCCCGGCTACATCCACGTGTCGCCGCGCGGCGATGGGAGTGGCTTCAATCGCAACGATGCCGCCTTCCTCGGACCGCGCTACGCTTCCGTCACGCTTGCGGACGGGGCGCCGCCCGCCAACCTGATTCGGCCCGCGACCTTGACGGAACTCGCCGACCAGGAACGCAATGAGCTGCGTGATCGCCTTAACACACGCTTCGCGCAAACACGCCGCAGCGCCGACACGGAAGCCTACACCAACTCCTACGCCCAGGCCATGCAGGTGATGCAACGCCGCAATCTCTTCGACCTCAGCCAGGAGCCGACGACGCTTCGCGATCGGTATGGCCATCACGAATTCGGCCGGCATTGTTTGCTTGCACGCCGCATGCTCGAAGCCGGCGTGACCTTCACCAAGGTGACCCACTCCAACTACGACACGCATCACGAAAACTTCGACTTCCACATCGAGCAACTCGGCGAATTCGACAAGACCTTCGCCACTTTGCTCGACGATCTCGAACAGCGCGGTATGCTCGAAAAAACACTCGTCGTCGTGATGTCAGAATTCGGACGTACGCCGAACATCAATCGCAATTATGGCCGCGATCACTGGGGCCGATCGTTCTCCATCGCGATGGGCGGTTGCGGCATCCGCGGCGGCGCGGTCATCGGCAGCACGAACGAAACCGGCACCGCAGTAGTCGATCGCCAGGTCAACGGCGGGCACCTGTTCCATACCTACTTCCGCGCCCTGGGTTTGAATCCAACGCGCAACCACCACCACGAAGGCCGACCGATTCCGATGGCGGACCCGGTCGCCGCGGCGATCAACGAAGTGCTGGCGTAATGCGATAGTCGCCGAATTCTAGTCGGAGTTTCACCCATGCCCGGCATCTTCTCCCGCACCCCTCCCGCCTCCAATGGACAGATCACGCCGTCGCGCACGCGTCTGGCGTTTGACGTGCGATACACCAGTCCGCTCCTCTGCTGCCGTTTCGATCCTACGGGCCGATTCGTGTTCGCGGCCGCGCAGGACAACACCATCCAACGCTGGGACCTGGCTGATCGCGCCAAGGTGCCGTTCGTCGGACATCGCAGCTGGGTTCGCGGACTCGCCTTTCATACGGCCTCTCGCAAGCTTCTCAGCACCGATTACAACGGCAAGGTGATGATCTGGCCCTTCGACGCCGCGGCGCCGTCGCCTGAGCGCATCATTGACGCTCACACCGGCTGGGCGCGCGCCATCGCCATGAGCCCCGATCAGCGTCAGTTTGCGACGTGTGGCAATGATAACCTCGTCAAGCTCTGGAATATCGCTGACTTCACGCTGGCGCGCGAGTTCGCAGCGCACACTTGCCACGTCTACAACGTCGCGTTCCATCCGACCGAGCGAATGCTGGTTTCCGGCGATCTGCGCGGCAATATCAAGCAGTGGGATCTGCAGACCGGGCGTGAGACACGCCAGATGGACGCCTCGGCGATCTTCCGCTACGACCCTGGCTTCCGGGCCGACCACGGCGGCGTGCGTAGCATGAGCTTCAGCGCCGACGGGTCGATGCTCGCGTGCGCCGGCATCACGAACGTGTCGAACGCATTTGCAGGCGTGGGCAACCCGGCGATCGTGCTTTTCAATTGGCAGACGGGTCAGCGCACGCAAGTTTTACGCGTCAATCCTGCCTTCCAGGGGACCGCCTGGGGCGTAGTTTTTCATCCGCAGGGATACGTGATTGGCGCCGGCGCAGGCAATGGCGGCGGCATCTGGTTCTGGCGACCCACCGAGCAGAACTCCATCCATTCCATTACCGTGCCCAATAACGCACGCGATCTCGCCATCCACTCCGACAACCGCCGCCTCGCGGTGCCGTGCTTCGACAGTGTCCTGCGGATTTATGAGTTGTCTTGAACTTCCCTTCTCGCTTACAATCAACTTCACCAAGCGCCGGCAAGTTTCTCCTGCCGATGTAGCGTCCACGGGACATTCGCCCGCTGGCCCAGTCAGCAACCTCGAATTCGAGGATACTTTGTCATGCTCAAATCGATCACCGACCGAAATATCCTTTTCGGCATTTTCGCCCTGCAAATGGGTTTCATCACGCGGGATGCCCTTGTCCTGGCGATGAAGACCTGGGTGCTCAACAAGAACAAATTTCTGAGCCAGATCCTGCAAGAACAGGACGCGCTTGCGCCCGATACGTTTGAGTTGCTTGAGGCCCTCGTCAAGAAACACCTGGCAATGCATGGCAATGATGCGGGCAAAAGTCTCGCCGCCGTCAGTTCGCTCGCCGGCCAGGTTCTCGAAGAATTACAGAGGATAAGTGACTCCGAAGTGCAACACAGCCTCGCGCAAGCGGGAACGGATGCAACCATCGACCTGGTTCCCCCGACAACGGTGAGCGTTGCCGTTGGTTCGTCGAGTTCGAGGGGATTGCGTTTCCGCATTCTCCGCCCGCATGCCAAGGGCGGACTGGGCCTGGTGTACGTGGCGCATGACGAAGAGCTGAATCGCGACGTTGCCCTCAAGGAGATTCAGGATCGCCATGCCGATCATCCCGAGAGCCGATCGCGGTTCATGCTCGAAGCCGAAATTACGGGCGGGCTGGAGCATCCCGGAATCGTGCCGGTTTACGGCCTGGGCCAATACGCCGATGGGCGCCCCTTTTATGCCATGCGATTCATCCGCGGAGATAGTCTCAAGGACGCTATCGCCACGTTCCACAAGGACGCTCGCCCTTGGCGCGAAAAAACGCTCGAATTACGTGAACTGCTGGAACGCTTGATCGACGTGTGCAACGCCATGCAATACGCGCACGACCGCGGCATCCTGCATCGCGACTTGAAACCGGGCAACATCATGCTCGGCAAGTACGGGGAAACGCTCGTCGTGGACTGGGGTTTGGCCAAACCCATGGGTGCGGCAGATCCGAACTCTCCAACGTTGTTTAGCGAGCCTATGCTGCGGCCTTCCTCTGCCAGCGGTAGCGCCGCAACCATGCAAGGATCCGCTGTAGGGACGCCACAGTACATGAGCCCCGAACAGGCCGCGGGGCGGCTTGACCAGCTGGGGCCGGCCAGCGATATCTACAGCCTCGGCGCAACGCTCTACAGTCTCCTCACGGGCAAAGCGCCGTTCGATATTCAACCCGAAACCGGCGGAAAAATGGACCTCGGTGCCTTGCTCGCTCGGGTGCAGGCCGGCGAGTTTCGCACTCCGCGCCAGCTCAATTCAGAAATCAATCCGCCCCTGGAGGCAATCTGTCTGAAGGCAATGGCCAAGAATCCCCAAGATCGTTACGCGACCCCGCGTGCTCTCATCGACGATATCAAGCACTGGCTAGCCGATGAACCGGTCAGTGCCTGGCCGGAGCCGTGGACTGTCAAAACACGGCGCTGGGTTGGCAAACATCGTACCCTGGTCACAGGCGTCGCCGCAGCTCTGATCGTTGGCGTCGTCTCGCTATCGGTAGCGACAGTTCTCTTGGCCCAGGCCAACGAGGTTATCCAGAAAAACAACAACGACCTGACCGACGCCAACAAAGTCATCACCAAGCAAAATGAAGACATCAAAAAGGAGGTCGCCGAAAAGGAAAAGCAACGCAAGCTCGCCGAGGCCCGCTTGAAGCAATCCCTCGACGCCGTCGGCCTTTTCGCCAACGACGCGCGCAAATACTGCGAAGACGCCATGGTGCCCGGGGAGAGCCGGCGACGGCTCTACGAGGTTTTGACCACCCAGCTCGAACGGCAAGTCGATCAAGAGCCAGGCGAAGCTTCCATCGATTCCTTGTACAACAAGGCGTGGATGTACCAGACCCTATGTGCCGTGACCCACGATTTCGGCGAATATGGCGAGAGCAAAAAATGGTTCGACAAGGGACTTGCAAGTGCAGCACAATGGGAAAAAATTCGCCCGGGCGATCCCCTTGCATTGAGCTTCCGCGCCGCGTTCCTGAACGTGCGCGGCAGGTCCTTGACACTTCTGAAGCAACTCGACGAGGCCAGGCGATTGTACACCCAGGCGATGGAGATTCGCCGTAAGCTGGTGGGCGATCCCGACGTCGATTTGCCTGCCAAGGTGGACGCGATTTCATCTCTCGCCGACAGCCTGGACAGCGTGGAACAGTTCGAGGAATCCCTGGTGTTACGCTCCAAAGTCGTCAGGCACTTCGCGAAGGAAGAAAAAAAACTTGAATTCAACACACCGCCGCACAAAGAGGCCAGGCAGCGAAGCTACCAGTATCGCGAGGCCTTGTGCTCGACCTACCAAAAAGCAGCCCTCCACGCAAGCGACTACGCCAAGCGAAAGCAATACCTGATTCAAGCAGACAAAATGAGTGAGCAATTGCTGACCGAGCGGAGAACAAACCGTAATGCACTTCTTCGTTGGTCCCAGATCGCAAAAATCCTCGGCGAGCTGGAGTACAACCTCGGAAAGCTGGCGCAGAGGGATAGCAAACTGGCCGAGAAAAACGGCAAGAAGGACGAGGCGGAGAAATTGCTGGCTGAAGCGGAGAAATACTATGCCGAAGCGAAGAAGCACTTCGCAAAGCTCAATGAGCTTAGTCGCAAGCTGGCTACCTCCGACGAACTCGTTGAGGGGGTGCGTGATTACTCTCGGTCCTTCTACACGCTTGGGCTCCTGGAGGACGTGAATGGCCGTCCGACTCAGGCTCGCAAGAATTACGAAAAGTGCAGGGAGATCCGCGAGCTGACCTTGCACGACTACCAGAATAATCGCATGTCCGCGCACCTGCAGATCGACCTGCTTTTCGCGCAAATTGCGCTGGGTGAGCTCCGGCAGCCGATGGAGTTGGTTGACAACATGGTGTGGGTGTTCAAGGAAGAGCCGGATGCAGAGTATCGCCTGGCGTGCATCTACTCCCTGGCAATCAATACCATCGAGGAAACGCGCAAACCGAACCCGCTGACCGATGCCGACAAACGCTTGCAGAACAGGTTTCGCAACGAGGCCATCCGCTGCCTGCAGTTTGCCCACGACGGCGGCTTCGGCGACTTCTTCCACACGAGCATCGACGCGGACCTGAACGCCCTCCGCGATGATCCGCGCATGAAGGAGTTCGAGGCGACCCATCAGTATCGGCTCGGAGTTTTCGAAAAGAAACGGGGCGAAGCCAAGAAAGCTCGGAACCTGTTCGAAAAGTCGCAAACACTGGCACAAGAGTGGATCAAGTCGGTTCCCGGCGACCGCCGCCAAGGCCATGCGCGAATCGTTTGGCTCTGCGCGCAGGTGCAACTTGGCAAGTATGCCGAAGCGATCAAGGCGGCGGACGAGCTTTACCCCACAGTCGAAAAAAACCGTCCCGTCTTGTTTCGCCTCGCGCGCGTCTATTCACTTGCCTCCGCCGCCACGGACGACGCCAGGTTGCAGGAGCAATATCGCGCCAAGGCTTTGGCTGCCCTCGACCAGGCGGCGGAAGCTGCAACCGAGCACGGCTTAATGACGGAGGAGGACCTGGATCCGATTCGTGACGATCCGCGTTTCCGCAAGGTACTGGAACGGGCCAAGGCCCAACGGAAATGACGGATAGCTCTAATTCTGCGGCAAGCTAGCGAGCATGACGCACAGCCAGACGAGCACGCCAATAAACGTGGAGATAACCATGAACCCGGCTGGGAACGCGCTTTCACTTGTGGGAGGAGTTGAGTGATCCATAATTCCCTCGAATCTTTTCAGAAACGGGTTTCTAACCAAATCTAGGTCACATCTGGCGCGAATGCAAACGAGGGTCCATGCTTCATGAACATTCTTCCGGTCCTTGATTTGATGGAAGGCAAAATCGTACGCGGAGTTGGGGGCCGGCGCCACGAATACCGCCCCGTTGTCAGCCGGCTCGTCCCGTCGGCCGAACCGCTGGTTGTTGCGGAGGCCCTTCATGCCGACTTTGGCTTTGCGGAATTCTATTTGGCGGATCTTGATGCCATCCAGGGTGGCCGCCCATCTTTCGAGGTCTATACAAGCCTTCAGCAGGCCGGCTTTTGCCTCTGGATCGACGCGGGAATCCAATCAGAGGCAAGCGAAGCGCTCCTGAGGCTCCGTGAGAACGACTCGATCAGTATCGTCGTGGGCCTGGAAACCCTTGAAGGGCCCGCTGCGCTTCAACGGATCGTAGCCCATATCGGCGCTGCTCGAATTATCTTTTCGCTAGACCTAAAGGACGGTCAACAACTCGGCCGCCCCGGCGCGTGGCCCGCGAACGATGCCTGGTCGATTGCTCAGCATGCCGTCGCCCGTTGCGGCGTTGGCCGTATGATCGTGCTGGATCTTGCCCGCGTCGGCGTGGGCCGGGGTGTGGGCACCGAGGAACTGTGCAAGGAACTGAAAACGCGATTTCCGGATTTGCAACTCACCGCTGGCGGCGGCGTGCGGTCCATCGAGGATGTGCATCGGCTGGCAAGAGTCGGCGTCAATTATGCTCTGGTCGCGTCCGCGCTACACGATGGACTTATCAGCCCCGACCAGGTCAAACAGCTTTGACGTCGCCGCGCCATGCATATGTTGCCGATTGGCCAAAGCTTTCCTCGACCTCGACGCGCAACACTTCGGGGACGAATCGATAGGTCGTACGCAAATCTTCGCGAAGGCGCCCGCCGATATAGCGAGCCAGCAACTCCGCCGTGGTATTCTCGATTGGCAACAGGACGCAATCCTCGCGTGGGAACACCCACTCCCGTTCCTTGTAACGAACGCGGATGCTCCTGGACGATTCCTCCAGGAGAATCACGCGGTTCTTCGTCGGCAGCATCATGCGATGGTCGAGTTCGTCGGTAATGGCTTTTGTGTGGTTCTTGAGCGCGATGAAGTCGAAGACGTAGAAATTCTCATCGAGCGGCCCTTCGACCTCGACCGATGCGCGATAGTTATGCCCATGCAACCGCTCGCACTTGTCACCTTCGTAGCTGATGAAATGGCCCGACGAGAAGACGAGATAGTCTTTGGTGACACGGACGTGATAGCGTTCGGGCATGAGCCAGTCCTCCCCGCGTCGCTTGTAGTTACTTCCGTGGCAGCCAGCCTCGCTCGACCAGCACCTCAGCAATCTGCACGGCGTTGGTTGCCGCCCCCTTGCGAAGATTGTCGGCGACTACCCAGAGATTCAATCCGTTGGGAACAGTCGGATCCCGGCGGATGCGGCCCACAAAGGTCTCATCGCGCCCTTCGCTGTTGAGCGCGAGCGGCACCTCGCCTTTCGCATAATCATCAACGATGATGACGCCAGGCGCCTTGCGCAACGCTTCGCGCGCCTGCTCCGGCGTGATGGGCCTTTCGAATTCGAGGTTGATCGCCTCCGAATGCCCAATGCGCACCGGCACGCGTACGGTGGTCGGCGAAACCAGAATCCTGTCGTCCCCCATGATCTTCTTGGTCTCCTTGATCATCTTGATCTCTTCTTCGCTGTAGCCGTCCTCGCCGAGCTTCCAGTCGTGGGGCAACACATTGCCGGCGAGCTGGGCGGCATGCACCGTCACGGGCGGGACCCGCTGGCCGCGACCGAGCGATTGGATCTGCGCTTCGAGTTCCGCCGTCGCCTTCGCGCCTTTGCCGGACGAGGCTTGATAGGTCGACACGACGACGCGCTTGATGCGGGCGAGATCGTGCAGCGGCTTCAAGGCTACGACCATTTGAATGGTCGAGCAATTCGGATTTGCAACGATGCCCTTGGGAATCTTCCGCAAAGCATCCGCATTGACTTCCGGCACCACGAGCGGGACATCGGGGTCCATACGCCAGGCGCTCGAATTATCGATGACGATCGCGCCGGCCTTCGCCGCCATCGGGCTGGTCTCTCGGCTCACGGACGCGGGAGTGCTGGAGAGCACGATCTGCACCCCGGCGAACGCTTCTGGCCGGATCGGTTCGATGGTGTATTGTTTGCCCTTGAACTCGATCGATTTGCCGACGCTGCGCTCGGAGGCGAGGAACTTGATGCTGGAAAACGGAAAGTCATGCTCGATGAGCACTTGCCGCATGATCTCGCCCACGGCGCCGGTGGCGCCCACAACCGCAACGCTGACTGACACGGGGGAGTCCTCCATTGATGAACCAAGGCACTCTTAGCCCGACTCGCCAGCGAGGGACGGCATCCGTCGCAGGCGCATCGGGCTAAGGGGATCCGTTTCGGAATCCGTACCGTCATTTTCCATCATGGAGGACGTTTGACAAGGGGAGGTTCGCGATGTTAGCCGAAAGCGCAAGCAACGAATAATCGAATCCGTCGCTTGCGCTTCCGGCTAACGAAAAGAATTGCTAACGTTCGCCGACGATATCAACCACGAGTTTTATGATCGCGTCATGAGTCAACACAAATGGCACGGCTTCGCGCTTCTCGCCGCCGACGCGGTCGCCAGCGTACCGGTGCAGGTTCGCCGTCGTCCGCTCGGTGCGTGTCAGCAGCAGTTCGTAGTAAAGCGACTTGCCGTCACGCACGGTCGGCGCGTCGCTGCGGAGGAGCGCCTTTCCGACCGATGCGTCTACTTCGATCACGCGCAACGGCTCCATCAAGCCGGTCGCGTTTGCTGCGACGCGCTGAGCCCAGGCGCCCACCTCCTCCTTGATGGGAGTGGCGCGGTCAAGCGTCAACTCCTTGAGCGCGCAGCTCAAAGAGTCGGTTTTTTCGCTGGCGAGCGTAATATTCCAACCGTCAGCGTGAACATGGAAACCACCTGGTCCCGGTTCACTTAGTTGCTGGCGGAGCGTTTTTTCGAGCGTCATCGGCCTCTCCCAGGTTCTTCTGTGTGGGCGCTGTTCCGTCGTGACTGATCAACGTTGGTTTTCCGTCCACAACCGTTTGCAGGTGGACCGGCCGGCCCCACAGGGCGTGGACGTTGGCCAAGGTGTCCACTGTCTTGTCCCCATGCAACTCTACTCCATTATACTCGTGCCGGAGCAGCAACTCACCGCGGTTTTTGTAGTTTCCGTCAATGACGTAAATAAACGGCCTACCGTGGTTCGTCAGGCTGAACAAAAGCCGCTGTTTTACCTTCTGAAACTCCCTCGATTCGATCACATAGTTATTCTGCGGCTCGTTGTGAGCGAAGGAGAACAGCTTGTGCTCCTTGCAGAATTCGGGCGTCAGGAAGGTGTCGATAAAGGTAACATCGTTATGAATCTTGCGAACCTCAAAGATTTTTTTGCGTCCGAGGCCCAAATTCAGATTCCAGCTCCGTTTTTTGTCAAGGTCATCGCATTCTTCCCATTCCTTACCAAATTGCCCTGTATTCCAGCGCCGCTCGATGTCGCGCAGCAGCTCAATACCCAGCTTGTAAGGGTTGACCCGCCCCTGTGACATCGCCATGGTGCCGGAGTGATGGTCGGCATAATCGATGCATTCCCAGGATTCAAGGGCGCGTTCGGTCATGATGGTCGAATGCCAGTACGAGGCCCAGCCCTCGTTCAGGATCTTGGTCTGCCCTTGAGGCGCGAAGTAGTACGCCTCGTCGCGAATGATCGATAGCACGTCGCGCTGCCACGGCTTGAGCGGGGCGTGTTCGATCAGGAATAGCAATACATCGCGTTCGGGTCGTTCAGGGAAAGAACGTTCCATCGCCAGTTGCTGTTTCTTGAGTTCCTCCTCCTCTGCTTTCAGCGCTTCGGGCGGGTTGATGTAATCGGACATGTAGTCCTTGCTCTTGAAGCGCGTCAGATGGTCTCCTTCGTCCTCGACCGCTTCCTTGAAGTTGAAACGGGACGATTCCTCGTGGCGTTTGATCGCGGTCGAGTGCATGTCGATCAGGTCGTCCACCGACATGCAGCGATCGACAAAGGCCTCGACCTCGTCCTCGCCGTACTTTTCCGCGTAACGGCGGACGCGCATGCCGTGGTTGGCCATCTCGTCCATCATCTTGCGGCTCGTGTGCGCGAAGTAGGCGTTGTTCTTGAAGAAGTCGCAATTGTGGACAATCGGTCCGGCCCCGAGACTGTAGCTTTCATCTTCAGCTACCGAGAGGTTGTAAACGAATCCGTCATAGTCCTCCGTCGTAATTTCGAGAATTGGCAATTGCTTACGATGGATTCGGGGCTCCCGCAGAAACTTCCCACCTCGAGCCAATCGCTCGCGTGTTTCCGCTTCGAAATCAAACGTGCAAGGGAGCAAGTCGCTCGCGCAGAGATCGCCTGCGTTAATCCACTTTTGCTGCACGACTCCCGCGTCGGCGCGAAAAGCCAAAACGGGGTGTTCACTCGTGATTCGGATACGGATTGGGGCTTCGCCGAACCTTGCAACGGTCACACACACGATCTTGCCTGCAAACGGCCGCCGCGCACACGCTCTGACCTTGCGGTATCGACCACCGTGTGTCAATACCTTGTGGGCAACTTTTACCTCGGAGATGGGGATGTTCCCATTCTGCTTCGTGTGGATTAGGGTATCGGGCGTTAGACAGTGCCCATAGACATGCGCCATCACGAGCTTCTGATCGACGGTGTGATTGCAGCGCATGAGGTAGGCGTAGCACGGGTCGTTGTTGATGACCATTTCGTAGATTTTCGACAAGCCGTACTCGTAGCCCTTCTTGAGCTCCTCGTATTGCATGCCGAAGGACCAGTGCGGATAGCGAGTCGGGAAGCCGCCGTAGGACGCGATCTCGTTGAGATCGTCGGCGTCAACGACTTCAAAGATAGTCTCGTAGAAGTCGAGGCCGAATTCGCGCGCGTGGGCTTCGATCTCGACTTTGAGACCTCGCAGTTCGGCCGGCAGGCGTGTGTCGTAGGGGACGGTCATAGTGCAACCATTCCTGTTTACGTTGAGCGTTCGCGCGGCGCCGTGCGAACGCTCAACGTAAACCAGGGATTCATTTACCGGTGCTCAAAAACTCCTTGATCGATCGCAGAATCGCGTCGCGATCCGGAATCCGGGTCGCGACCACGTTGTCCTTCTTCTCCAGAAGCTCCGTGATGTATTCGTAAAACTCGCCGCTGCCATAAGGGCTTTCGACCTGCCCGTAGCCGAACAGGTTCAGCTTGGGGAGCAGCGTTTCCTGCAAGAACTTGATGCAGTGCGGGCTGTCGTCGCCCCAGTTGTCGCCGTCGGAAAAATGGAAAGCGTAGAGGTTGAACTCATCAGGCTGGTAGCGCTGGTCGATGATTCTGTTTGCCAACTCGTACGCCGTGCTGATCTTGGTGCCGCCCGATTCGCGTGTGTGGTAGAAGGTGTTTTCGTCTACTTCCTTGGCCTCCGCATCGTGAATGATGTAGACGTTCTCGACGCCCTTGTAGTGTTTCTTGATCCAGGTGTCGATCCAGAACGCCTCGATGCGCACGATCTCCTTCTGCTCGTCGGTCATGGAGCCGGAGACGTCCATCATGTAGAGGATGCACGCAACGGCATCGGGCTTGGGCACTTCTTTCCAGCTGCGGTACTGCTTGTCTTCGCGGATTGGGATAACAATGGGATCGGCCGGGTTGTAGGTTCCGGCAGCAATTTGCCGTTTCATCGCGCGTTTGTAGGTGCGCTTGAAATGGCGCAACGATTCGGGCCCGGTCTGGCGAATGCCGGTGTACTTGTCCTTGGTGGTGACGATATTCTTTTTGCCCTTGGGCTCGATGCGCGGCAATCCCATTTCTTCGCCGAGGATATCGGCGAGCTCTTCGAGGGTGAGATCGACTTCGAGGATATGGCCGCCAGGCGCCTCGCCGGCCCCGCCTGCACCTTCCTCTTGCGGCTGTGTCAACGGTTGCCCGGGCTGGCCGTCGCCTTGACCGACGCCGCCGGAGTTCTTTTGGCCATACCGAAACTGCGGTAGTTCGATCTGCGGCAACGGGATGCTGACAAAGTCTCGCCCTTTTTTGCCGATCATCTCCCCGCGCGAGATGTACTTGGAAAGGTTGCTCTTGACCTTGCCGCGCACGATCTTGCGGAAGCGTTGATGATCACGTTCGATTTTCTGGCCCATAACGATTCTCTAATTCAATCGCTTGCGGCGCAGCAGAGTCTGCTAAGCCGCAAGCGGCGTGTTTACTTCTTCGTCTGCCCCCGCGCAAAAATACTCGCCACAAAGTTGAGCACATCGGTCGCGCTCGATTCGTTGTAGCCGTAGTACTTGATCAAGCGCGACTTCACGACGTCGATCTTCTCCTGCGTTGCCTTGTCCACGACATTCGACACCAGGCTCGTCAGCTTGATCGTGTCCTTTTGATCTTCGAAAAGCTTCAGCTCCAGGGCCTTCATCAGGCGTTCGTTCGTTTTGTAATCGAACTTCTTGCCGTCGATCGCCAGGGCGCCGATGTAGTTCATGATCTCGCGGCGGAAGTCGTCCTTACGGCTCTCCGGGATGTCGATCTTTTCCTCGATGGAGCGCATCAGGCGTTCATCCGGCTCGTCGTAGGCGCCGGTGTAGCGGTTGCGGACTTTTTCACGCTGCGTATACGCCTTGACGTTGTCGATGTAGTTGGCGCACAGGCGTTGGAGGGCGTCCTCATCGGCGGCGATGGCACGCTGCACCTCGTTCTTCACGACGTCCTCGTACTCCTGGCGAACCACTTGCAGCAATTCCTTGAAATGCTGCAACTGATCCTGGTTGGTGATCAGCGAATGGTGCCTGAGGCCGGTTTCCAGTTCGTGCATCACCATGAATGGGTTGATGTTGTCTTCCTCCGGATGCGCGACGAGCGCGTTGGAGATCTTGTCCTGGATGTAGCGCGGGCTGATGCCGTGCATGCCTTCGTTGGGCGCTTCGCGCTTGAGCTCGATAATGTTGTCCTCGGTAAAACCGGGCAGCGTTTTACCGTTGTAGAGCTTCATTTTCTGCATGAGGGTCAGCGTGGAGTGCTTGGGCGGCTCCAATCGCGTCAAGACGGCCCACATCGCGGCGACTTCGATGGTGTGGGGCGCGATGTGTTTGCCGCGGACTTTGGCCTGGTTGAACGATTTCTCGTAGATCTTGATTTCGTCCGCCAGGCGCGTGACGTACGGGACGTCGATCTTCACGGTGCGGTCGCGCAAGGCTTCCATGAACTCGTTGTTCTGCAAGCGGCGATATTCGGGCTCATTGGTGTGAGCGAGAATGACTTCGTCGATATCGCACTGGGCAAACTTCTTCGGCTTGATCTTGTGTTCCTGCGACGCTCCGAGCAGGTCGTAGAGAAACGCCACGTCGAGTTTGAGGACTTCGATGAATTCGACCAGGCCGCGGTTGGCGATGTTTAATTCGCCGTCGAAGTTGAAGGCGCGAGGGTCGCTCTCGGAGCCGAACTCGGCGATCTTGCGGTAGTTGATATCGCCGGTGAGCTCGGTGGAGTCCTGGTTCTTTTCGTCCTTGGGCTGGAAGGTGCCGATGCCGATGCGGTCCTGCTCGGACAGCGTCAACCGGTAGACCTTGACCTCGTTGGCGAGCATCTGGGTAATGTCGCCGTTGTATTTCTTGACCCGTTCGTTGAACATGAATCGGCTATAAGGCGACAATTCTCCCTTGATCTGGTAGGGATAGCGCAGCTTCTTGGTGCAGCCTTCCGTTAGGCGGGCGATGATGGCTTCGCGCATGTCGGGCGGAATGAGCTGGAGCGGGTCGCCGTGCATGGGATCCTTGAGCCAGGTGTCGTCGGGCCCTTTCCATGAGAAGGAAAAGAGCATGCCGTCATCGGTGCGCGAATATTCTTCGAGCCCACGCTTGAGCAGGCGGGCGATCGTGCTCTTTGACGAGCCGACCGGGCCGTGAAGGAGCAGCACTCGGCGTTCCGTGCCATACTCGTGCGCCGCCGACATGAAGGCGTTGACGAGCTGAACCAGGATGCGGTCAAGGCCGTACACGGCATCATCGTGCTTGTAGCCGAACTCGGTGAAGAACTTGTAGCGCACGGATTTTTCTTTGTTCTCGAAGCGTTCTTCGACGCCGTGCGAGAGGATCATGTCGTAGAGCCGCTGGTAGGCGGTGCGCGTGACCTCGGGGTTCTCGCGCACGATCTCCAGGTACTCCTCGAACGTCCCTTCCCAGTGCACCTTGCGGTAGTCGCTGAGATCGAGATGATCGCGAATGATATTCAGAATGTCTTTTCCTGTACTAGGCATGAGTCCATACCTCCCCTGGTAACAATGCGGCCGGCATCGTTTTCGGCGTATTGCCTGGTTGTGATGACAAAGATCGAAAAAAAGGTGAGAGAGTTCCGGTTACGAGATCTAAAGAGACCCCGCGGCTAGCGCTGGAGCGACAAGGAGCTGATCGGGCGCGATGCTGTATCGGTGAAATTAGAAGGTCGTCGTTCTCCAGCACTGGCTGGACAGACAGCACCAGGCGTCAGGTCGGCACCGGCAGGCAAACGTCGGTAGCAGGTTCAACCGCTACTCCATTATACCACCCAAACCGCCTACCAAATGCTCGGGAACCGATTCAGCGTCTCAAAATTCCGAAGCCTCCTTGCCTACCTCAGGTTCACGCGCGCGGAATGCCGCACACATGCATTGGACTTTCTCGCCCTGATTACAACGATTCGTCGCGCCGATAGTTGCGCGAGAGCGGCGACATTCCCTGCGCCTTTCCTGGCGAATTCAGGGTCACTACCACCAGCATGGCGAAAAACCCAGGGACTTGTCAAGACCGATTTTCCTGGTTGTGGAACTGGAGAAGATAGCGCATTTGGCAGTAATTGCGACCATGATTGTCTTGCCGTTAGTTTGGAAACGGTCTGGACCCGATGGTGGGCCCATGGTACACCGGTACGAGAACGAAGTCTTTTCGCAAGGAGGCACATAAAATGCGCAATCTATTGGCTCTTATCGGCGCGGTCGTCGTACTCGTCGTCGGACTTGGCTGGTATCTGGGGTGGTACACGCTCGGTACGGAACCAGGAAAGGTCGAAGTCGATTTTCACACGAAGAAGATCGCCGACGATATCAAAAAAGGAAGCCAATCGGTCGGCGACCTGCTGAACCGCGATCAGAAGGCGAGCACCGAAAAAAAGGTGGAGGGGCAACCTACGAGCAATCCGAAGGACACGGACGGTGGCTGGAAGATCACGCCGGGAGTTCTGCCGAGCCTGCCATCCGCCCCGACAGGACAGGGTCCGGTACAGTTCAATCCCGATGGTTCGCCGAAGATCACCATCCCGCCGCCGCCGAGCTTTCCAAACGCCAAATAGGCAACCCAAGTCACGCCCCAGGATGAGCGCAGCGATTCCTGGGGGTTGTCATTTTTTCAGCAGTCGCAGAAGCACTTCCGCCGCTGTCCGCGCAAATTCCGCGTCGTTGATGTGCAAATCCAGCTCGATCAAATTCACCTGCGGCCCGACCCAGTTGCGGATGCTCTGAAACAGCGCCCGATCCGCGTCCGGCCACCAGAATGGCTGCCCTTCGCGGTCGATTGCCGACACGCCCTTGAGCGGCAGTAGGATCGCCGTCGGTCCCGAAGCCGCGCTCGCCTTTTCCGCGATCTCCTTGCCGAGCCGATCGTTCTCAGCCGGCGTCGTGCGCATCAACGTGACGTTGGAGTTGTGCACGTAGAACTTGCGATCCTTGAATTTCTCTGGAACCGTGTCGCGCGGCCCGAAGTTGACCATGTCGAGCGCGCCAACCGAGATTACCTGCGGCACTCCACGAATGGCCGCCGCGGTGAGGCGATCCTTGCCTGCGCTGAGGATGCCGCCGACCAATTCGTCGGCCAGTTCCGTGGTGGTGATATCGAGAACGCCTTCGATGATGCCGTCGGCGATGAACGCTTCCATGGTCATGCCGCCGGTGCCGGTGGCGTGGAAGACGAGCACCTCATAGCCCGTGGATTCGATCAGCTTGCGTGCGGCTTCGACGCAGGGGGTCGTGACGCCGAACATGGTGGCGGTGATGAGCGGTTTGTCGCTTGCCGCTTGCGGCGTAGCAGGTTTTGCTACGCCGCAAGCGGCGGAGACCATCCCCGCCATCGCGTTCGCCGCATTCGTCAATACCCTGCGGCTGATACGATTGATGCCGCTGATATCGACGACGGAGTACAGCATCATGATGTCGCGCACGCCGACGAACGATTTGACCTGCCCGCTGGCGAGTGTCGACACCATGAGCTTGGGAATGCCGAAGGGGAGGGCCCGCATCGCCGCGGTGCCGATGGTGGTCCCCGCCGACCCGCCGAGGCCGAGGATGCCGTCCACTTTGCCTTGCGCATGAAGCTCGACGACAAGTTTGGCCGCTCCCTTGGCTGCAAGTTCGACTGCTAGACCGCGATCGTTTGCCTTGACGACGGCTTCTAGTGTTGTGCCGGCAGCGGCGAACACCTTGTCGTGCGGCACATCGGGCGTGAAGTGCGGCGGACCGGTGACGCCGGCGTCGATTACGAGCGTGTCGAGGCCTTGCGCTTTCAGGAGGTCGCGCACGAACTTAAATTCGACGCCTTTGGTGTCGAGGGTGCCGAGGAGCACTATGGACATGATCTATTTTCCTTAGCTGTGCACAGGCTTGACTTGCCACACCCCGACTTGAATTTGCCGTCGTCAAACCACCCAACGTCCGCGCGGACCGTGCTACCGACGGGACACCATTGATCGTTGCGATAGCGTTCGGGTGTTAGCCCCTCAACATTCGGAATAAGCAGCAGGGCTGGAAAGCCGACCCCAATGTCGAGCCACGCACCGAACGGCGCTTTGGCGATCACGGTACCCGTCACGGACTGACCAACGGGCAGTTGTTGCTTCAATATTTCCCAATCACCCTGCGCATCCGCTTTGTCACGCACCGGCCAACGCTCCAAGACTAGACGGCCGCATTCGGCATACATCTTATTCTCCCGACATGCCAAAGAAATCCGATACCTTGCAGCGAAAGTCGGGCAGCAGCTTCAGGCCGGATACCTCTTCATCGCGTTCGAGAACAATAGGCTCCCGATTGGGGGTGAAGATCGTCAGCGTCTCATCCTCCGGGTCGAGCAGCCAGGCCATGGCCACGCCTTTTTTCAGGAAGTTGGCAATCCGTTTGAGCATCTTGCTCATCCGATCGTTCGGCGACATTACCTCGACAATTAGCTTTGGTATTCGCTTGGGCCACTTCGTTTCAAGCTCCTTGAGCTTGCGGTTTTCGAGATAGACTGAAATGTCAGGCCCTCGAACGGTATCGGGGTCGCGTTCGAGGACAAGGCCCATGTCGTGGGAGCAGACATAGCCCTTTTTTCGCTGCCGCACATAGGTCCACAGAACTCCGACTCCGTTGCCGCAGACGACGCAATGTAGTTCGTTAGGTCGTGACACCTTCACCACCTCCCCCGCTTCGAGTTCGAAGTGCCGATCGCGGTTCCTTGGCTCATTCACGAAATCGTAGAACTCCTCCGCAGTCATCAGCTTGGCAAGAACGCTGGCCATTTCGACGGTCCTCCCGTTGGTGAGACGAGCACTCCCTTCCATTATTGCCCGCTCCAACATTTTTTACACCTTCTTTCGCGCGAATGCCATAAAATCTCGGATGTCAAGGTCCGTTGAGATACCCCCCGCGCCAGTTGACGTATCGTGAAAATCGTTGCCGTAACCTGGAACACCCAATAGCGTTCCGGCGGCACGCCGATACGTCACATCGCGTGACCATTCGGAGCCAGTTGATGAGTCTCTTCGCACGGGCCGAAATCCTTCAGCGCCTCAACGCCCAGGTGAAAGCCGGCAAGCCGATCGTCGGCGGCGGGGCGGGCACCGGCATCTCCGCAAAATGTGCCGAGGCGGGCGGGATCGATCTG
>SXGT01213428.1_pt1 | contig 33602 bp, 31 predicted proteins | sample 3176221 | NCBI WGS metagenome assembly SXGT01 (sample SAMN11356862, study PRJNA531348) | freshwater metagenome | isolation source: freshwater sample F1-120 | place: China: Fuxian Lake, Yuxi | collected 2017-12-25 | reverse complement strand
TCGCCCAGTTCGGTAGCGATCTCGACAAGGCGACCCTCGCGACGTTGCGTCGCGGCGAGCGCCTTGTGGAGCTCCTGAAGCAGAAGCAATACCGGCCCATGCCCATGGAAGACCAGGTCATGGTGATCTTCGCCGGCACGAACCGTTATCTCGACGGCATCGAGGTGGCGCATGTGTTGCGCTGGGAAGAGCAGTTCCTCGCGTGGGTGAAGAGTGCCGCTCCGGCCATCGGAGAGACCATCCGCACGACCAAGCAACTGGACGCGGACACCGAGGCCAAGCTCAAGACCGCACTCGAAAACTTCAACAGGACCTTCAAGGCCTGAGGGGCGACGCGTGAAGGGAGTCAAGGAACTCAAGCGGCGGCTCAAGGGCGTCAAGAGCATCCGCAAGATCACCAAGGCCATGGAAATGGTCTCGGCGACGAAGCTGCGCCGCTTGCAGGAGCGAGCTCTGGCGACGCGGCCGTTTGCGAACGCCATTGCAGGCATGCTCGCGCGTGTGGTGGCGCGAGCGGACGCATCCACTTCGCCCTTGCTTCAGAAGCCCGAGAGCGTGCAGCGCGAGGCCATCGTGCTCGTGGGCGCGGACAAGGGCCTGTGCGGCTCTTACAACTCGAATTTGCATCGCGCGACGGTGCAACACCTGCGCGCGCTGGAAAAGGCCGGCGTTGCGGCCGAGATGTGGATCCTCGGCAAGCGTCCGCAGGGCTACTTCAACAAGTTGAAGGGGCTCGAGATCAGCTATGTCCATCCCGAGATCGTCGAACGCATCAGCTACCGCGAAGTGGCACTGCTCGCTCGGCAGGTGACGGATGCCTTTGCGAGCGGCCGCGTGCAGAAGGTGACCATCTTCAGCACGCGCATGCACTCCATGACGCTGCACAAGCCGACGGCCCAGCAACTGCTCCCCGTGGCGCAACCTGAAGCGTCCGCTGGTGGTGCGGATTACATCCTTGAGCCGACAGCGGACAGGATTCTCGAACGACTGCTGCCACGCAGCATCGAAATGCAACTTTATGCGGCCATCCTCGACGCACTCGCGAGCGAATTCGCGGCGCGGCGCATGGCTATGAAGAACGCCACGGACAATGCGGACGAGATGACACACCACTTGAGCATGGCCTGCAACAAGGCCCGGCAGAGTGGCATCACGGGCGAACTGCTCGAGATCATCGGTGGCGCAGAGGCGTTGAACGGTTGAGCGTGTGCGCGGTACGCCGCGCGGACGGAGGTCGAACGTGAGCGAAGGAAAGATCGTCGAAGTCGTGGGACCGGTGGTGGACTTCCGGTTCGAGCCGGGCAAGCTCCCGCCCATCTACAACGCGCTGACCGTGAAGGATTCAGGCGCCGGCATCGATCTCGTGTGCGAGGTCGTGCAGCATCTTGGTGACGACGTGGTGCGTACGGTCGCCATGAGCACCACGGACGGTCTCGTGCGCGGCATGCCCGCGACGGACACAGGCGCGCCCATCTCGGTGCCAGTCGGCAAGGACTGCCTCGGCCGCATCTTCAACCTGCTCGGCAAGGCCATCGATGGCAAGGGTGAATTCAAGCCCACGGCCACGCGCGCCATTCACCAGCAGGCGCCGAGCTTCGAGCGTCAGCAGGCCGTGAAGGACGTGTTCATCACAGGCCTCAAGGTCGTCGATCTTCTGGTGCCCTTTGCGACGGGCGGCAAGATCGGGCTCTTCGGCGGCGCAGGCGTCGGCAAGACCGTGCTCATCCAGGAGTTGATCAGCACGGTGGCCTCCGAGCACGGCGGCTACTCGGCTTTCGCGGGTGTGGGTGAACGCACGCGCGAAGGCAACGACCTCTACCTCGAAATGACCCAGTCGGGCGTGATCAAGAACACGGTGCTCGTGTTCGGTCAGATGAACGAACCGCCCGGTGCGCGCCTGCGCATTGCGCTCTCCGCGCTCACCATGTGCGAGCATTTCCGCGACCAAGGTCAGGACGTGCTGCTCTTCATCGACAACATCTGCCGCTTCGTGCAGGCTGGCTCCGAGGTGTCCGCACTGCTCGGACGCCTGCCGAGCGCCGTGGGTTACCAGCCGACCATGGCCCTCGAGATGGGCGCGCTCCAGGAGCGCATCAACTCGACGGAAAAGGGCTCGATCACATCGATGCTGGCCATCTATGTGACTGCAGAGGATTACACCGATCCGGCGCCGGTCGCGACCTTCCCTCACCTCGACGCCACCATCGCCCTCGAGCGCTCGCTGGCCGAGCTTGGCATCTATCCCGCTGTGGACCCGCTTCGTTCCACCTCGCGCGTGCTCGACCCGCAGATCGTGGGCGAGGAGCACTACCTCGTGGCGCGCGAAGTGCAGCGCATCCTGCAGCGCTACCAGGAGCTGAAGGACATCATCGCCATCCTCGGCATGGAAGAACTCTCCGACGACGACAAGGCGCTCGTGAATCGCGCCCGCCGCCTGCAGAAGTTCCTTTCGCAGCCCTTCAAGGTTGCGAAGGAATTCACGGGCATGGATGGCAAGTTCGTGCAGCTCGAAGACACCGTGCGCTCCTTCGCGGACGTGGTGGCGGGCAAGTACGACGACCTCCCGGAAGATGCGTTCTACATGGTCGGCGGCATCGCCGACGTGATCGCCAAGGCCGAGAAGATTCGCGCCACGAGCTGACCCATGGCAGTCTTCCACCTCGAAGTCGTGACTCCCGACGCCACTGTCTACAAGGGCGATGTGTCGTCCGTCACCGCGCCTGCGGAGGACGGACGCATCGGTGTGCTCTCTGGCCACGCGCCGCTTTGCTGCACGATTGCGGTGGGCGAGGTGCTGGTCCGCGAGGCGACCGGCGGCGAGCGACGCTTTCTGGTGGGTGATGGATTCCTTGAGGTAGCCCGCAACACCTGCCGCATCCTGGCGGCTGTGGGTGAGGCTGCCGAGGAAATCGATGTCGCTCGTGCGGAGGCCGCCGAGAAGCGTGCGCGTGAGCGCCTGAGGGCGAAGCGCGATGTCACGTTCGATCTCGCGCGGGCCGAAGTGGCACTCGCCAAGGCGCTCGTGCGTGTGAAGCTCGGCCGCGAAAACGTCCGCCGCAAGGCGCGCTGAGCAGCAGCCGGAGCGCAGCGCGCTCCACGCCTCATACTGAAAGTTGCGCCGAGCCGCGTCTTTGCAGCCCGCCGAGTCTGCGGCGTTTTCTGCTCTTTCAGTCGTCCGCTGCGGACTGATCCTGCGTCCCTGCCGCACTGTTTTTCCGCGTCGCGAGGGATCTTTCGCCTGCTTCAAGTGCCTTGACGGTGGCGACGATAGGTGGCTTGAGTCTGCGCCCGCAGTTCGATTTCAAGGGGGCAGTCTCGAGGGACGTGATTCATGGATCTGGCCACCATCATCGGTTCGGTGCTCGGGCTCGTGGTCGTCGGTTTCACGATGATCCACGAGAGTCACGGTGCGCTGTACCTCTTCTGGAACATGTCCGCCGCCATTCTCATTGCCGGCGGATTGCTCTCGGCCATCTTCATCTCCTTCAAGATGAACCATGTGACGGGGCTCATCGGCATCACGAAGCGCTGCTTCATCTATCCCTTGCCGGAACCGGCCGAGGTCATCGAACGCATGACCGAGTACGCAACCCTTGCGCGCAAGGAGGGCCTGCTCGCGCTGGAAGAGAAATCGAAGGACGTGAAAGACCCGTTTTTCTCGAAGGGCATCATGCTGGTCGTTGACGGATATCCGGCGGACTCCGTCAAGCAGATCCTCGAGGTCGACGTGGAGGTGATGAAAGAGCGCCACACGGTCGGCAAGAAGATGATGGAGAACATGGCGGGTGCCGCGCCAGCCTTCGGCATGGTGGGCACCTTGCTCGGTCTCGTGGCCATGCTGCAGAACATCTCTGATCCCTCGAAGATCGGCGCTGGCATGGCGGTGGCCTTGCTCGCGACCTTCTATGGCTGCGCTCTGGCCAACTGCATCTTCATTCCCATTGCGTGCAAACTCGACATGCGCACCAAAGAGGAAACCCTCATCCGGAATCTGATGATCCAGGGCATCCTCGCCATCCAGAGCGGCGACAAGCCGCAGGTGGTGAAGGAACGCCTGAAGGCCTTCCTTTCACCGGCCGAGCGCGCGCGCGTCGCGGACGCAGCTCCCGCGAAGGGAGCGTGAAGCATGTGCGGTGGTGGCGGCGACGGACCGAGCGCACCGCTCTGGATCGTGTCCTTCTCGGACATGGTGGCGAATCTCGTCACGTTCTTCATCATTCTCGCCTGCTTTGCGGGTGGTGAAGAAGGGCAGGGAGCCACCGTGGTCGAATCGGGCGTGGGCGTGCACGGCACGCGCACCACACCTCCGGCCACGGCCATGGTCGCGAAGCCGCGCACAGGTGACGGCCGCTTCGGCGTGGAAGGTCAGGACAGGCCCTCTGCGCGTCAGGAAGAGCGCCTCGATTCTGCACTCGACAAGCTCGCTACACCCGTCGAATACAACGTGGAGCCGGATCTGGAGCGTCTCTCTGCAGGCATGCGCATCCGCCTGACCGCGGAGGGTCTCTTCCGCCCAGGCAGCAGTTCCATGAGCGAAGCCGGTGTCGTGATCGTGCGCGAGATCGGCAGCTTCTTCCGCGGAGAACCTTGCACCCTCGTGGTGGAGGGACACACGGATGCACTGCCCGGGGAGGACAGCGCGACTGCCGCGACGCGCAGCCTCGGCATGGCCAAGTCCATTGCACGCGTGCTCGCCGGAGGTGGCATGGAGCCCTTCCGTGTCGGGGTCGCCCCGCGCGCCGCAGACGTTCCCATTGCACCCAATGACACTCCCGCGGGCCGGCGACAGAACCGGCGCATCGAGATTCTCGTGCGCGGTGGCACATGAGCGAACGGCCGGAGGACAATCTCTCCGGAGTGGAGGCCGGATCGGATCCGACAGGAGACGAGGCGGCTTCCAAGGACTCCAACGCGACGAGCGAGCTTGCGACGGCAACGCTCGTGGCGCGGGAGTCGGGCGAGCAAGAGGCGACACATGGCGCAGCCTCGGAGGACGTGGCCTACGGCCATGACGCGGGGCTCGCGACCCTTGATGAGCCTGCGACAGAATCCCACGAGGAGAGTCACACAGAGCATCACGAGGAACACGAAACCCACGCTGACGGCCATGGCGGCAGTGGAGGCCACGGTGGCCACGGCAAGAAGCATCATCCTCCCGAGGGAGCAGGGCCAGGTGCGCCGCTGTGGATGCTGAGTTTCGCCGACATGATGACGAACCTCCTCACCTTCTTCATTCTCATGGCGGCCTACACCAAGAGCTCCATGGGCATCCAGTTCGAGGATTTCATCGGAACCATCAAGCAGGATCTTTCCGACGTGCAATTGTCGGGCACGGGGCTTGGCCATGATGCGGCCTTCCAGTTCGGAGCCGGGCGTGTGATCTATCGCGCTGCGAACCCCGTGAATACCGAGACGCTCGTGGACGCGGGCGGCGGCATGTCGAATCTCAATCGCGATCGACTGCGCCAGATCCTCCTCGAACAACTGAAGCAGGGCGGCTGGCGCACGCTGCCGACGCCGGTGCTTTTTGATCCGGGCTCCAGCAAGCTCACGCCGGGGCAGATTGAGTGTCTGCAACAACTCGGCGCCATGATTGCAGCCGGCCGCTGGCCGGTGCGGGTGGATGGTTACTCCTTTGCCGAGGGCCAGTCGGAGGATGAAGGCTGGGATCTCGCCAGCGCGCGAGCCACGGCGGCAGCGCGTGTGCTGGAGGCGGCGGGCGTGGAACGCTCCCGGCTTGAAGTGGCCGGCCACGGCATGTTGTTGCAGGGGCGCTGGAGCGGCATCGAGGGCTCGCAGCTCCCGCAGAACAAATACGGTCGCCGGGCGGTGTTGATCACCCTCGGGGAGGAGAAGTGATGAGTTGTCCTGAGGCTCGCTCGACACTCAAGTACATGCGTGGTGAGCTCTCCGACCGCCATGCACAACGTTCCGCGGAACACCTGCACCAGTGCAGCGAATGCCGCGAGACCATGAAGTTCGGAGCCAGCGCGTGGATGTCCGCGCGCCGCGAGGCGGATGAATCCTCCGAAGCGTCGGGGGCCCATGAATCCCTCCGGCCAGCGCCGCGGGCATTCGGGTTCCGCAACATGTTCATCGGGCGGCCTGTGGGCGCCGAGTCGCGTCCGCGTTCGCGCTGGATGCTCATGTTGCTCGTCGGCGCCGCGGCCCTCTTCTTCATGACCTGGAAGAGCGAGCCTGCGTCGGCGAGCGCGCTGGCGACGCCGGAGCTGCCCCCAGAGGAGCGCGCATTGCAGGATGGGATGGCGTGGCTCGAATCGCCGCGAGGCCAACTCACCGGGCGGCCGCGTGTGGTGAGCGCGCTCATCCCCGGAGGTGTTGAACGCTTCCGGGTGCTCATTGTGGATGCCGAAGGTGCGGTGCTGCTGAACGAACAGCACCGGGCCGGAGAGGGTGGCGTGCTGGCGGCGGATGAGGGTGCGCACCAGAGGGTGCTTGTGCCCTTCCCGGCGTCGACGGTGCTGCCGCTTCCCGAGAACGCGGCTTTCGGTCTCAGCGTCATCCTGCCGGGGGGACGCGTCGCTGCCAGCGCACGCTTTTCCCTCGTGCCGGCTGAAGTGCGCTGAGCACTTCAGTGCGCGTGGCCCTCGGCTATCCTGCCGCCGAGGATCATCGATGCGGCATCAGCGCACCAGAACCTGCGGGGAACTACGGATCGAGAATGCGACCGAGAAGGTCGTCCTGAACGGCTGGATCCAGGCCATCCGGGATCACGGTGGGCTCATGTTCATCGACCTCAGGGATCGCTACGGATTCACGCAGGTCGTTGTCGATCCGGCGCGCCTGCCGCAGGTGAACGAACTCGGACCTGAGTGGGTGATTGCCATCGCGGGTGAAGTGCGGGCCCGCCCTGCAGACGCTCGCAACGCTGAGCGCAGCACAGGCGAGATCGAGGTTGTTGCCGACGACATCGAGATTCTCAACGGCACAAAGGTCCCGCCCTTCGAGATCACCGACGACTGCCGCACGCGTGAGGAGTTGCGCCTTGAGCACCGCTATCTGGACATGCGCCGCAGGCCCGTGCTGGCGAACATGGAACTCCGAAGCCGGCTCAACCACACCATCCGCTCCTCCATGATGGAGCAGGGATTCATGGAAGTGGAAACGCCGATTCTGATGAAGACCTCGCCGGAAGGCGCACGGGATTTCCTCGTGCCCTCGCGCGTGCATCCGGGGCAGGCCTATGGGCTGCCGCAATCGCCACAGCTCTTCAAACAGACCCTGATGGTCGCGGGGATCGACCGCTACTTCCAGATTTGCCGCTGTTTCCGCGACGAGGATCTACGGGCCGACCGCCAACTGGAATTCACGCAGCTCGACGTGGAGATGAGCTTCGTGCGTCAGGAAGACGTGTTCCTGGTGATGGAACGCGTGATGGCGCGGGTGTGGAAAGACATCGCGGGAGTGAGCGTGGCGGCGCCCTTCCCGAAGCTCAGCTGGGAAGAATCCATGGCGCGCTTTGGCTCGGACAAGCCCGAGACGCGTTGCAGCCTTGAGTGCTTTGATTTCTCCGCCCGGGCGGCGCAGTCGACTTTCCGCGTGTTTGCACAGGCGGTGGCCAAGCCGCAAGGCACGGTGCGAGGGTTGGTCATTCCCGGCGGCGCCAGCCTCGCGCGCAAGCCCATCGACGATGCGGAAGTCGTTGCGAAGACTTACGGTGCTGGTGGTCTCGCGTGGGTGAAACTCACGCCGGAGGGGCCGCAGGGCACTCTCGCGCGCTTCCTTCAGCCGGAGGACCTGACGGCGCTCGCGGAGGCCGGCGCGAAGACCGGAGATCTCGTGGTCTTCACGGCGGGTCGTTTCGAAGCGGCACTCACGGCGCTCGGCCAAGTGCGGCTGCATTTCGCGAGGCACCTGAATCTCATTGACACGTCGCAGACGCACTTCCTCTGGATCACCGACTTTCCCATGTTCGAGTGGAACGAAGAGGAGCAGCGCTTCGAGGCCAAGCACCACATGTTCACGGCGCCTACCTCGGAACTGCCGGAGCCGGGTGCGGACATCAGCCACATCAAGGCGAGCCTCTACGACCTCGTGGTCAACGGCAACGAGATCGGATCGGGCAGCATCCGCATCCACCGGCCCGAGGTGCAGGCGAAGGTCTTCGCCCACGTGGGGCTGACAGCTGAGCAGGCGGCCGACAAGTTCGGCTGGTTCCTGCGTGTGCTCGAGTATGGCGCGCCGCCCCACGGGGGGATTGCGCTGGGAGTGGACCGCATTGCGATGCTGCTTGCGAACGCGGCATCCCTCAGGGATGTCATCGCCTTCCCCAAGATCTCGAACGGCACCTGTCTGATGACACAATCCCCGTCCGCCCCGGATGAGAAGCAATGGCGTGAGCTGAACCTCAGGCCGAACTGACGGGAAGAGGGGCTAGCCGGCTCGGGCCGACGGTTGACGGACCGCCGGAGCGGTTGCTAAACCCTTGGCGCCTGCGTGTGTCCGGGGGAACGCTCTGTCCCCGGTACCGCGGTCCCGCCCCAGGGCGGATCAATGCGCCTGCGCGAGCGGGTGCGAGTCCGGCATACCCCCGCTGGGGGCAGCCAATCAACGAGAGCGCATGAACGACACCTCATCCACGCCGGTCATCCAAGTGACCCTGCGGGACGGTTCGCGACGGGAGCTGCCGCAAGGCGCCACCATTCGCGACCTCGCGCAGAGCATCGGCAAGCGTCTCGGTGAAGCCACCGTTGGCGGCCGCATCGACGGTGCGCCGGAGATCCTCGATTTCCGGACGCAGCTCTCCCGCAACTGCAGCGTGGATGTCGTCACCGCGGACAGCAAGGACGGGCTCGAGGTCATCCGTCACAGCGCGAGCCACATCATGGCGGACGCAATGCTGCGCCTCTGGCCCGATGCGAAGCTCGCCATCGGCCCCGCCATCGAGGACGGTTTCTATTACGACATCGACCTCGCGCACCGCATCACGCCGGAAGATCTGCCTCGTATCGAGGAAGAGATGGCGAAGATCATCGCGGCCAACACCGCCTTCGAGCGCTGCCGCGTGGACCGCAACGCCGAAATCGGTCGCGCGCGCGAACGTGCGGATGTCTACAAGGCCGAGCTCATGGAAGGACTCCCGGAAGATGCGGAAGTCACCTTCTACCGTCACGGCGGCGGGAGCTTCGAAGATCTCTGCCGCGGGCCGCACGTTCCATCCACCGGCTATGTGAAGGCTTTCAAAGTGCAGCGCATCGCAGGTGCGTATTGGCGCGGCGATGAAAAGAACCGGATGCTGCAGCGCATCTATGGCACCGCGTTCTTCAACAAGAAGGAGCTTGAAGAGCATCTCGCACGCATCGAGGAAGCGGGCAAGCGCGATCATCGGAAGCTCGGCCGCGAACTTGGCCTCTTCTTTCTCGACCCGGTTGCACCAGCGAGCCCCTTCTTCCTGCCCAAGGGCACCCAGCTTTACAACCGCCTCCAACAGCACATGCGCGAGCTCTACCGGCGCCATGGCTATCAGGAGGTGATCACGCCACAGGTGTTCGACGTGGAACTCTGGCATCGCTCGGGCCACTACGCGAACTACAAGGACAACATGTTCTTCACCACGGTGGACGAGCGCGAGTGCGCGGTGAAGCCCATGAACTGCCCGGCGCACACGTTCATTTACGCGACGGAGAAGCGCTCCTACCGCGAGCTGCCTTTGCGCATCGCTGATTTCGGACGCCTGCATCGCTACGAACGCAGCGGGGTCACCAGCGGGCTCACCCGTGTGCGCACCTTCTGCCAGGATGATGCGCACATCTTCGCGACACCGGACCAGATCCAGTCCGAGATCACCTCCCTCATCGGCATGATCAGGGAGGTCTACGGGCTCTTTCAGTTCACCGAGATGAAGGTGTTCCTGAGCACCCGCCCGGAAAACTCGGTCGGCAGCGACGAGATCTGGGAGCGCGCGGAAGCGGGGCTGGCCGAGGCCCTGAAGGCCAATGGCATCAACTTCACGGTGAACGTCGGCGACGGAGCCTTTTACGGCCCCAAGATCGACTTTGTCGTCTCCGATGCTCTGCGGCGCGACTGGCAGCTCGGCACCATCCAACTGGATTTCACCCTGCCCGAACGCTTCGATCTCGGTTTCGTGGCCGCGGACGGATCCACGCAACGCCCTGTGATGATTCACCGCGCGATCCTCGGTTCCATCGAGCGCTTCATCGGCATCCTCATCGAGCACACGGGCGGGAACTTCCCGTTCTGGCTCGCGCCGGAGCAGGTGCGCATCATCAGCATCGCCGATGCCCATGTGGCTTGGGCCACGGAGGTGGCGAGCGCGCTTGCCGCTGCGGGCGTGCGCACCAACACCGATTTCTCCAACGCCAAGACGGGCGCGAAGATTCGCGATGCCCGGCTGGCGCGTGTGCCGTTCACCCTCGTGGTGGGCGGGCGTGAATGCGAGGACCGCACTGTGGCGGTCCGCGAGCGTCCTGACGTGGATCGCGGAGTGATGTCACTCAGCGCTGTGCAGGAACTCTTCCTGGAACTCGAGAGGAACAAAGCATGAATGTTGCCGAGGGAACGGCCCTTTGAGCCCCCCGCCCTTTGATCGTCGTGGCGGACCTGCGCCACGGCCGCTGCACAGGATCAACAACATGATCCGTGTGCCGGAAGTGCGCTTGCTGGATGAGAACAACGAGCAGATGGGTGTGGTCACGAGCGATCGCGCGCGCGAAATGGCGCGGGAACGTGGCCTGGATCTCGTGGAGATCTCGCCCATGGCCGTGCCGCCCGTGTGCCGCATCATGGACTACGGGAAGTTCAAGTACGAGCAGAAGAAGCGTGCCAACGAATCGAAGAAGAAGCAGCACAACATCCAGGTGAAAGAACTCCGCATCCGCCCGCAGACGGGCGAGCATGACGTGGCCGTGCGGCTGCGTCAGGCGCGCGAGTTCCTGAATGCAGGAGACAAGGTCGCCGTGATCGCGGTTTTCCGCGGTCGTGAGGTGACGCACCCCGAGATCGGTCTCGAGGCGCTGAGAGAATTCGCAGAAGAACTGAAGGATGTCGGGCGCGTGGAGCGCACCGGCAGCCTCGAAGGAAAGAGGATCACCATGATCCTCGCGCCGTCACGCAAACAAGCCTGACGGGGTTGACGAACGGAGTTGATTCCATGCCGAAACTGAAGACCAACAAGTCCGCCGCCAAGAGATTCAAGGTGACGGGCACAGGCAAGGTGAAGAGAACACGCGCCGGGAAGAGCCACCTCATGGTGACCTTCAGCGGCAAGCGCGTGCGTCGCCTGCGCAAGGCCGAGCTCGTCTCGAAGACGCAGGAAGCCACGGTGAAGAGGATGCTGCTCGCCTGAGGGCGGCAGAGGAGAACGCACATGAGAGCGAGAAATGGCGTCGCGCGCAAGCGCCGCGTGAAGAAGTTGCTCAAGGCCGCGAAGGGCTACCGCGCAGCGAAGAGCACGAACTATCGTCAAGCGAAGCAGACCGTACAGCGGGCGGGCCGTTATGGCTTCATCGATCGCCGCCGGAAGAAGCGCGAATACCGCTCCCTCTGGATCCTGCGCATCAATGCCGCCGTGCGCGCCGCGGGTATCACCTACTCGAAGTTCATCTCGGGCTTGCACAAGGCCGGCGTGGTCATCGACCGTCGCCAGCTCAGCGAGCTCGCGATCAATGATGCGAGCGCCTTCCAGGCACTCGTGGAAACCGCACGCAAGGCTTCCTGAGGGGCACGGGCACGATGGAGGCTCTGCCCGACGTTCTCGCGCAGGTGGCGGATTGCCTTGCCACCGCGAAGGAACTCATCCGCACGGCGGATGCCGGGGAGAGCCTCGCGCGCGCGCGCAACAGCGCGCTCGCGCGGCTCGGCGCCTTCATGGAGCTCATCAAGACCGCGCCGCGCGAAGACAAGCCGCGCATCGGCGCCGCCTTGAATGCCGCGAAGGGCGAGCTTCTCGCCTGCGCAGCAGAGCGTGAGGCCGCCCTCTCCGCGGTGGCACAGGCCGCTGGCGTGGACATCACGCTGCCCGGCAGTGCTCTCGAACAGGGAAGCCTGCACCCGCTCACCAACATCGAACGGCGCGTCGTGGATGCTCTGCGCAGCCTCGGATTCAGCGTTGCCGATGGCCCGGAAGTGGAAGACGAATTCCACAACTTCATCGCGCTCAACATTCCCGAGGACCACCCGGCGCGCGATCCGTCCGACAACTTCTATCTGAAGGGCGTGCCCTGGCTGTTGCGCTCGCAGACTTCCACGGTCCAGATTCGCACCATGCAGAGTGGGCCGCCGCCTTTCCGGGTGTGCGCGCCGGGGCGTGTCTTCCGTCCCGACGAAGTGGATGCAACGCATCACTGGATGTTCCATCAGGTCGAGGGGCTCGCGGTCGACGAAGGCCTCAGCATGGCCGATCTGAAGGGTACGCTGCTGCTATTTTTCCGCACGCTCTTCGGCAACGATGTCGAATTGCGGCTGCGCGCGAGTTTCTTTCCGTTCACGGAGCCCAGCGCAGAGGTTGATGTCTTCTTTCCCGGCCGCGGCTGGGTGGAGATGGGCGGCTGCGGCATGGTGGACCCGGCAGTGTTCGAGGCTGTCGGCGTCGATTCGGCGCGCTGGAGCGGTTTCGCGTTCGGATTGGGGCTCGAACGCCTCGCCATGCGCCACTTCGGAGTGCCCGACATCCGGCATTTCACGGACAACGATGTCCGTTTCCTGAGGCAGGTGCACTGATGCGCGCCAGCGTCGCCTGGATTGCGGCACTGCTCGAAGGCAGCGCGCCTTCAACGGCGCGGATGGCGAGGCTTCTCACGGCGTCTGGCACGGAGATCGAGGCCACCAAGCGCGACGAACACGGTGTTCATCTCGAAGCGGCGGTGACGTCGAACAGACCAGATCTGCTGTCGCATCGCGGGCTTGCGCGCGAGGTCGCAGCTCTCACGGGCGCCGCCATGAAGCCGGCACAGGCGCTCCTCCGAGGCAGCGGTCCGGAAATGCCGGTGACAGTGCGTGTGGACGATCCCGTGGGGGCGCTGCGCTACACCGCGCATCTCGTGCGAGGCATCAAGAACGGGTCTTCGCCGACATGGATGCAGGAACGTCTGCTCGCCGCCGGACAACGTCCCATCAATGCTGTGGTGGATGTCACGAATTACATCCTCCTTGAGGATGGCCAGCCCCTGCACGCATTCGATCTTGGCCGCATTGCAGGTGCAACGCTCAGTGTGCGGCGTGCGCGCGCGGGCGAGAAGCTTGCTGCACTCAACGGCCGGACGCTCGATTTGCACAGCGACGATCTCGTCATCGCGGACGCGGAGAGGCCGCAGGCCTTGGCTGGTGTCATGGGCGGCACACTGTCCGAAGTCGGTGCTTCCACCACGGAGATCCTCATCGAGAGTGCGCGTTTCGCGCCGCGTCTCGTGCGCGCCGCAGCGCGTCGTCACCAACTCAGGACGGATTCCAGTCACCGCTTCGAGCGTGGCGTGGACGACAGTGCCGTACTGGCGGCGGGTTTGCGTGCCGCTCAGCTCATCGCGGAGATCACGGGCGGCGTCGTTGCGAAGAACGTTGTGGAACTCGGCGAGCCGGTCTGCTCGTCTGCCAGCATCGACTTCGATCCCGCCAGTGTGCGGCGTGTGACCGGCGCGTCCGTGGCGCGTCCGCGCATGCGGAGTTTTCTCGAGCGTCTCGGGTGCACGGTGGAGGAACGAGCGGCGCTTTGGTGCGTGACGCCACCCACGTGGCGCCGTGATCTCGCGCGCCCGATTGATCTTGTTGAAGAGGTGATGCGCCTTGCCGGCATCGACAAGGTTCCCGAGCGCCTCGGCATGCCGCTCGCGGTTTCGACCGTGCCGCCACTCCGTCGGCTCCGCGCTGAAGTCCAGGACCTCTGCGCCGCGCTCGGTGCTCACGAGACCATCACCCCGGATTTTGTGGGGGAAGGCGCCGCTGCAGGGGTGGATCTTTTCGCGACGGGAGCAAGCCTCTCCGTGGCAGCACCTGTGCGCACGGGCGAAGCGGTGCTGCGGCGGAGTCTGCTGCCATCACTCCTGCGCGTCGCGCGCTTCAACCAGGATCAGGACAACGGGACGCCGCGCTTCTTCGAGGTCGGCGCCATCAATGCCGCGGGCCGGGATGGAGAGCCCGCACGGCGCGTCTTGCTCGGGGTGCTGATGCACGGGGACTGGCGCGCAGCGCGTGCATGGCTGGATGCCATCGCGGCCTTGCGCGGTGTCGTTCCCGAGCCGGTTGTTTCAGAGGACGGTGCGTTCTCCGGCGCGACCCGAGCCGCATTCCGCGCCAAAGGAATTGTCTTTGCCTGCATGGGGGAGCCTGCGCCCGCGTTGCTGGAGGGCCTGCGCACACGACCGCTCTACATCGAGGTGGATCTCGCAGCGCTGGATGCACTGGGGTCATCGGTGCGGCGTTTCAAGGGGATTCCACGCTTCCCTTCCGTGGTGCGGGATCTGGCTCTGAAGGTGCGGGATGGCGTGAGTTTCGGGTCCATCAGTTCGGTGGCGCGCGGAGCAGCAACGAAGCGCCTCGAAAGTCTGGAACTCGTCGAGGTCTTCCGGGGTGCACAGATCGGGCAGGGCCTGAAGAGCCTGAACATCCGCCTCACCTTCCGGGACGAAGCATCGACCCTCACCGGCGTCGCCGTGGATGCGGAGATGGCCGCGATTGTGGCTGCGCTTGGCGCGCAGACCGGCGCGGAACTTCGCGGCGCCTGACCCTCTCTCGGCCCGACTTGACCTCGCCCCCGCTCGCGACCGATACTTGCCACCGAGGTTCTGCGGGGTTCGCGGGCAACGTGCCTCCGGCCCACGAATGTCGATCCAGGGGATCACCGCGTGCGCTCTCGGGGCCGTCTTTCGGGACAGCCTCACCCGCGCAAGAAGCAGGTCCCCCTCTCGCTCCTTACGGTTCGAGAGGTCCGTCATGACCGAACGGCCCAGGTGGTTCCTCGGCGCTGCCTCCGCGGAAGTTGAGTTCTGTCGCTTCCGCGGGGCTGCGCGTTTGTTCTGCTTCCGCTGGCTGGATGCAGCGTCGCATGGCAAGATGCGCGCGCCCTGGGGAGGGCACGATGAATCACCATGCCACGCGGCGACGGGGGCTACGCGCCATGCTCGTCGCAGCGATCGTTCTGTGCGCGGGCACACTCGCCTGGATGTTGCGCCCGGTTCAGTCGCCGCCGGAGTTGCAAACACGTGCGAGTGCAGTGCTGACCACGCCAGCAGCAGCCTCGGTTCCTGAGCCTGTCGCCAGCACTGTGTCGTCTGGCGCCACGCCTGCGGCCTTGAGTGACGGGCAAGCGCGCGCGGGCCGCGGGCCATCCAGTGACGACCACAGCGCCGAGAGCGCGACGGCGATTCTCACACAGGATGCGGTTGTGGCGTCGGCGGGTGCGCCGAATGCAGCAGGCGGTGGAGCGACCATTCCGCGCACGCATCAGGAAGAGGTGGAAGCGCGCCTGAAGCTCGCCGTTGGTGATGATGACGCGCAGCGCGTCATTCTCGGCCGGGCCATCATCGATGAGAGAATTCCCGAAGCATGGCGCCGATTGCAGTGGGAGAAACTGCAGACATTGAATGACGCGCGCGTGTTTTCGCGGCGCAATGCAGCAGGCTTTCGCCAACTGACGGTGCGCAAGGGCGAGAGCCTGTGGGCCATCGCCCAACGCGCCAAGCGCACGACCGGCGTCGCAGTCGCGCATGGGCTGCTCGCAACGATCAATGGCGTGCCAGCCACGGGTCTGCAACCCGGTGACAGAGTGAAAGTCCCCGAGCACGCATTCGAAGTGCTGGTGGACAAGAGTGCCTTCCGGCTCTATCTCCTGCTCGACGGGGCTGTTGTCCATCACGTGGCCGTCGGCATCGGCAGGGAAGACCGGACCCCCGAGGGTGTGTTCACCATCTCCAGCCGCATCGTCCACCCTGATTGGACCGACCCGAAGACCGGAAAGACCATCCCCTTTGGTGCACCAGGGCATCTGATCGGATCACGTTGGTTGGGATTCTCCGCGGATGGACGCAAGACCGGATTCGGAATCCACGGCACGGTTGATCCGGAGAGCATCGGAAAAGCCCTGTCGGATGGCTGCGTGCGCCTCGCAGAGCTTGATCTCACACGCGTTTTTGAATGGATCCCCGAGGGGGCCCTTGTCCGCATTCGCCCCTGAAGCAGTGGATGCGCAGCGCGCCATTGATATGATCCCGCCGCACGGCGCCGCACGTAGTGGCGGCGTCGTTGCGGCAATGCTGTGAACTGGCCGCGGATGCGGCGGAGATTGCGGGACTGCGTGGCGCGCCGGCCGGGCGAGCCCGCGCGGAGTTCCCCGGAGCACGCATGGATTTCCAGTACGCGAACGTTCTCTTCGGCCTCCTGTTCGGCGCCGGATTTGTGGTGCTGAACGTTGCGGTGGTGAACCGCATTCTCGCGCCCAAGGTGGACGATCCCGAGAAGCGCACCACCTACGAGTGTGGCGAGCCGACCATCGGCAGCGCTTGGGTGCGCTTCGACATGCGCTTCTACACCGTGGCGCTCGTGTTCCTCATTTTCGAAGTGGAAGTGGCGTTCCTCTTTCCGTGGGCGGCCGCCTACAACGAACTCACCCAGGCCATGGGCCTCTTTCCGTTCTTCGAGGTGCTGGCTTTCCTCGTGATTCTCGGCCTCGGCTACATCTACGTGTGGAAGAAGGGTGACCTCGATTGGGTGAAGGGCACGCAAGGTCAGGACACAGCCGCTGGTGACAGCGCGGATTGAGCGCGGAGCAACGGAGCATGGCTGATATTCATGATCAGGAATTCGGTCTCGGAGATGGCGCGACACAGGACGGCATCCTGCTCACGCGCGTGGACCAGCTCATCAACTGGACGCGCAAATCGTCTGTCTGGCCGATGACTTTCGGGTTGGCCTGCTGTGCCATCGAAATGATGGCCACGGGCGCGTCGAGCTACGACATCGACCGCTTCGGCAGCGGGCCGTTCCGGGCCACGCCGCGCCAGGCCGACTTGATGATCGTGGCGGGCACCGTCAGCCACAAGATGGCACCGCGCGTGAAGCGGCTCTACGACCAGATGCCCGAGCCGAAATTCGTGATGGCCATGGGCGCCTGTACGGTGAGTGGTGGGCCATACATCAAGCATGGCTACCACGTGCTGAAGGGTGTCGATCGCATCGTGCCGGTGGACGTGTACGTGCCTGGCTGTCCGCCACGTCCCGAGGCGCTTCTCGAAGGCCTATTCCGCATCCAGGAAAAGATGGAGCGTGAGCGACTCCTCGACAAGACGCGTTGCGGCGCACGGCCCAAGGTGCTGGTGGAGTAAGGCATGGCCATGGACAGAACCACACTCGTTGCCGAGGTCGAGAAGGCCTTCGGTGCACGCATCACGGAGAAGGACCTCGCGGGGTTTGAGCCCTTTCTCCGCTGTGAACCGGCCACTTGGCCGGAGCTCGCGCGCTTTCTGAAGGAGCGCTGCGGACTCGACATGCTCTGCTGTCTGACAGGCGTCGACCGCGGCAAGGGCCAGGGTTTGGAAGCGATCTACAACGTCGAAGCCTGCGACGCGAAGCGCTGCGGCATTTCCATCCGCATCCGCGTACCGCTCGACAACCCGGTGATCCCGAGCGTCGAGAAAGTCTGGCAGACGGCCGACTGGCACGAGCGCGAGTGCTGGGACCTTGTAGGCATCCGCTTCGAGGGGCACCACAATCTCGTGCGCATTCTTTGCGCTGAAGACTGGGAGGGGCATCCCCTCCGCAAGGACTACAAGTCACCGGACCGCTACCACGGAATCAAGAACAATGTCGTCTGACAGCGCGACCACAGCGGTGAATGCCGGCGACCTCCGCACGGAGGAAATGCTCCTCAACATGGGCCCGCAGCACCCCGCCACGCACGGCGTGCTGCGCGTGATGGTGCGTACGGACGGCGAAGTGGTGCTCGACTGTGAGCCCCACGTGGGCTATCTGCACCGTTGCTTCGAAAAACACTGCGAGTCGGTGACAACGCTCCAATCCGTGCTCTACACGGACCGCCTCGATTACCTCACGGCCATGGGGAACAATTGGGGCTTTTGCATGGCAGTGGAGAAGCTCTGGGGGCCTGAGCTCGTGATCCCCGAGCGCGCGGAGTACATCCGCGTGATTTGCCAGGAATTGAATCGCATTGCCTCGCACCTTCTTGCGATCGGCACCTACGGCATGGACGTCGGTGCCATCACGCCGTTTCTCTACTGCTTCCGCGAGCGCGAGAAGATCCTGACCATCTTCGAGCACATTTGCGGCCAGCGCCTGAACTACAACTACATCCGGCCAGGTGGCGTGGCGTACGACATCGATGACGCCATGCTCGGCATGATCCGTGATTTCTGTGCGTACTTCGGACCGAAGGTGGACGAATACGACGACCTCCTCAGCACCAACGACATCTTCGTGCACCGCACAGCTCACGTGGGCGTGCTGCCGGTGAAGACAGCGATCGACTATGGCTGCACTGGCCCGGTTCTCCGCGGCTCCGGTGTGGCGCGTGATCTCCGCAAGGATCAGCCCTACGGCATCTACGAACGCTTCCAGTTCAATGTCCCGGTGGGCACAGGCGAGCGGGGCACGCTCGGCGACTGCTTCGACCGTTACATGGTCCGTGTGCGCGAGATGCGGGAGAGCTTGCGCATTGTGGAGCAGGCTGTGAAAGGCATCCCCGGCGGGGAGATTCGCTCCACGAAGATCAAGGGCAAGATCCGCCCGCCCAAGGGCGAGGCTTACACGCGCATCGAGAATTCCCGCGGAGAACTCGGGTTCTACGTGGTGTCCGAGGGCAAGGAAGTCCTCTACCGCGTGAAGTGCCGCGCGCCGAGCTTCCACAACATCTCGGTACTGCCCGCGATTTCGCGCGGGGCCATGGTGGCGGACCTGATCGCCATCATCGGCAGCATGGACATCGTGCTCGGGGAAGTGGACCGCTGACCATGGACACTCAGACTCTCGTTGAATGGGTGCTTGGCGAGAACCCCGCGTTCTGGCCACGGCTGATCGGAGTGGTGGCGGCCTGGGCGCTGCCCATCACCATCTGGGTCTCGCTGGTCGGGCTCATCAGCATCTGGCTGGAGCGAAAGATCTCCGCGCACATCCAGTGCCGACTCGGGCCGATGGAAGTCGGGCCACACGGTGCGTTGCAAACCATCGCTGACGGCGTCAAGCTGCTGGCGAAGGAAGACATCATCCCTGATGGGGCGGATCGCTTTCTCTTCGCGTTCGCGCCGATCCTCGCCTTTGCAGGCACGTTCGTGTCTTTCGCCGTGATCCCTTTCGGTCCCGATCTCATCATTGCGGACCTCGATGCAGGCCTCTATTTCCTTGCGGCTATCGGATCACTCGAAGCCATCGGTGTGATTGCGGCCGGCTGGGCATCCAACAACAAGTGGTCGCTCTTCGGATCTGTGCGCGCGGCGACGCAGGTGGTGAGCTACGAGATCCCGATGGGACTCGCCTTTGTGACGGTGGCCGCCGTCGCCGGCACACTCAGCATCACCGGCATCGTCGAGCAGCAGAGCGGCATGGTCTGGAACTGGTATCTCTTCCGCAACCCGTTCATGCCCATCGCCTTCATCAGCTACTACATTGCTTCGCTGGCCGAATGCAAACGCGCGCCCTTCGACCTGCCTGAAGCCGAGTCGGAATTGGTCTCGGGCTTCCACACCGAATACTCCGGCATGCGCTTCGCGATCTTCTTTCTCGCGGAGTACGCAGCCATGTATGTGGTTTCCGCCCTGGCTTGTGTGATGTTCCTCGGCGGCTGGTACACAGGCATCGCGCCTCTCGATCGCGCAGTCGCTGCAAGCGGGCTGTGGGCCAATGCCCTCGGCGCCATTGTGATCATCACCAAGTCCTTCGCACTCATCTTCGTGCAGATGTGGTTGCGCTGGACCCTGCCCCGCATCCGCCTCGATCAGATGATGACGCTGTGCCTGAAGGTGATGGTGCCCATCGGCATGTTCACGCTCGTGTTGGCGGCGCTCTGGCAGGCGCTCGTGCCCGAGGGCTCGGCACTGGATGCGGCGGGCCATCCCGCGCATCCGGTGGTCGGGAGCATCACAGGCATGCTGGTTTTCGTGCTGTTGATCGTGGGCGGATACATGTGGGTGCGCAGCACCATCCGCGGCACGACGAGTTTCCGGACGGCCAATTACAAGGTTTGAGACGAGGAGCAGCGACCGTGGGATCACTCACAGCATGGTTCGGCCGCATCCACGCATCCGCGAAGACGGTCGTCATCGGCATGGGCATCACGTGGCGGTACATGGTGCGGCCGAAGGAGATCATCACCATCGAGTACGGTTCGAAGAACCGTGCTCCGAAGGAGCGCTACATCCCCGACAGGCACCGTGGCATCCACTACCTCGAGTCCGAGAAGTGCATTCACTGCCACATTTGTGAGAAGGCCTGTCCGGTCGATTGCATCGTCATGGACGGTTCACGGGAACCGTTCGCAGGCGCATGGCAGGGCGATGGCTCCTACATCTCGAGATTCACGCTCGATCTCAACAAGTGCATCTTCTGCAATCTGTGCTGCGAACCCTGCCCGAAGGACTGCATCCACATGGGGCAGGAATTCGACATGTCGGGATTCTCGCGCTCGCACGGAGTGAAGAACCTGCTCACAGATGGACCGTGGTCGGCTGCGGACCGCACCCGGGAAGCCGAGGCACGAGCACTGATCGCGGCCGCCGAGGCCGAGGCCAAGGCTCGCAAGGCTGCAGCGAAGAAGGGCGCCTGAAATAGGATGGCCATGGACATCAACATGTCGACGGTGATGTTCTTCGCCTTCGCCCTGCTGGCGGTTTTTCCCGCCTTCATGGTGCTGTTTGCGAAGGACATTGTGCGCGTGGCCTTCTGGCTGCTCGCGAGTCTCTCGGGGGTCGCCGGGCTCTACATCATCATGGGCGCGGATTTTCTCGGGCTTACACAGGTGCTCGTCTACATCGGCGGCATCCTCGTGCTGATCCTCTTCGGCATCATGATGACGTCGAAGGACCCGCTGTTGAAGCGCGCGCGGCATGTGGAGCGCTCGGTGGTGACCGGCATTGTCACGGGCGCACTGGTGTTCGCGGCGCTTGCCGCCGTGATCCTCGGCATCGGGTTCGAGTCGGGGAAGGGCCGCGCGGATGGCGGCGCCACCACCACGGCTCTCGGCGAAGCACTGCTCACGGATTACATCCTGCCCTTCGAGGTGGTGTCCGTGCTGTTGCTCTTCGTGCTTTGCGGTGCGGCCCATGTGGCACGTCGTCGCAAGGAGGGCGCCCATGCCTGAGATCGGACTGAATCACTTCCTCATCGTGTCCGCGCTGCTCTTCAGCGCCGGTATCGGTGTGGTGATCTCGCGCAAGAATGCCATCGCGGTGCTCTGCGGGGTGGAACTCATCCTCAATGCCGCGGCACTGAATTTCGTGGCCTTCAACCGCTATTCAACTCCTGATGCGCGTCTGGATGGTCAGATCTTCACGATCTTCATCATCATCCTCGCCGCAGCCGAGGCTGCTGTCGCGTTGGCGATCCTTCTCAACCTCTTCCAGCAGACCAACACCGTGGACGTCGATGAGGCGGACACGATGAAGGAATGAGCTCCATGCCGGACACGATCAAGATCGCGCTCCTCATTGTCGTGCTGCCGTTGGCGGCGTGGGTCCTCGGATTTGCGCACGCGGCATTCCGTCGGCGCCTGCCCGCGTGTCAGGACTGGATCTCCACCGTGGCGGTGGGTGGTTCGATGGCCCTCTCGCTGTGGCTCTTCTTCACGAAGGTCCTGCCCGGAGGAGGCATGGCCGCTCCGGAAGTCTGGAGTTGCCGCTGGTTCGCCATCGGCTCTGGTGCCAACGCATTCATTCTCAATTTCGATGTGATGGTGGACAACCTCACCATCCTGATGAATTGCGTGGTCACCATCGTGGCCTTCCTGGTGCACGTCTACAGCCGTTCCTACATGCACGACGAGGATCGCTATCCGCGCTTCTTCCTGCATCTCTCGCTGTTCACGTTCTCGATGCTCGGATTGCTGGTCACCAGCAATCTCATGATGCTGTTCATCTTCTGGGAACTGGTTGGAGTGTGCTCCTATTTCCTCATCGGGTTCTTCTTCCTGAAGAAGTCCGCTGGTGACGCTTCCAAGAAGGCCTTCGTGGTGAACCGCATCGGTGATGCGTTCTTCATGGCAGGCATCTTCATGATCGGCGGCATTCTCTCGAAGCAGTGGCCGGGCGAGGGCGTGCTCTCGTTCCAGCGCATCTGGGAGTCCATCGCACTGCTCGGGCAGGGGACGGGGCCGTGGATCGGGCATGAAACCGAAGTGGCGCTCGCAGGAGTGTTCATCTTCATGGGCTGCGTCACCAAGTCGGCGCAGTTCCCGCTGCACGTCTGGTTGCCGGATGCCATGGAAGGCCCGACGCCGGTCTCGGCACTCATCCACGCAGCAACGATGGTTGCCGCCGGCGTGTACATGGTGGCACGCATGTTCCCGCTCATGGCGGGCAAGGGATACACCAGTGGCGAGTTCTTTGATTCGCCCGCGTTGTGGGTGATCGCCATCACGGGTGGCATCACTGCGCTCATGAGCGGCACCATCGCGCTCGTGCAATCGGATCTCAAGAAGGGCCTCGCGTACAGCACCTGTTCGCAACTCGGCTACATGGTCATGGCCCTTGGCGTCGGCAGCATGGGCGCCGGGCTGTTCCATCTGTTCACGCACGCATTCTTCAAGGCCTGTCTCTTCCTTGGTTCGGGCTCGGTCATCCACGCCGTGCACAGCCAGGAAATGAAGGACATGGGTGGCCTCAAGAAGAAGATGCCGCTCACCTACGCCACTTTCCTCGTGAGCTGTCTTGCCATCGCCGGGACGCCGCTGTTCAGCGGGTTCCTCTCGAAGGAAGCGGTGCTCGGTCAAGCCGCGGCCTTTGGTGCGCATCACCAAGGCGTCCTGGGTTGGATCCCCTTCGCTCTCGCGGCAGCCACGGCGTTTCTCACAGCGTTCTACATGTTCCGCCTCTTGTTCCTGACCTTCCACGGCAAGCCGGGAAATCAACACAAGTTCGACCACGCGCACGAGAGCCCGTTCGCCATGTCCATGCCGCTGGTGGTTCTCGCGATTCTTGCGGTCATCGCAGGCGGCATTGCGCTGCCGGGTGGCCTCGACCTGGGCACGGGGCACTGGTTCCAGGACCGTGTGAATGACAAGGTCCTCGTGCAGCAGGCCATGCCCGAGAGCGCGGCCTTCAAGGACATGCAGGCGCATATGGTGCACTTGCATGAACCGGCTCACGGCGCCAATGCGGCGATCGCGTCGTTCCATGAACACGCGCACCATGTGCACGCGCCCGTGATGTACATGTCCCTCGCGGCGGTCATCATCGGCATCGGAGGTGCGTGGCTCTTGTTCGTGCGCCGCCGGCACATCGATCTCGTGGGTGGAATTCCTCCACTCGCGCGTTATCGGGAAGTCCTCCGGAACCTCTATTACGTGGACTGGTTCTATTGCCAGCGCGTGGTGCCGACTGGCAAAGACATCGCGGATCTCGCCAAGGCCTTCGACAAGCACGTCGTGGACGCCATCGTGAACGCGGTGGCTCGTGGCGGGGCTCATGTTGCGTGGTTTGCGGGCCGTGTGGATGCGATCGTGGTGGATGGCGCCGTCAATGGTTCCGGAGCTTCGATGATGGCTCTCGGCCGGTTCTGCCGGGGGTTCGTGAACGGACGCATCCAGGACTACGTGAAGTACACCGTGTGGGGATTGGGATTGCTGCTCATCTGGGCTGTGCTGGCTCACTGAGCGAATGAAACGAATCACTCCGGCCCTTGCGGGCCGGGATGGAGATCTGATCCGATGCTCTTGACACTCGCGATCTTCCTGCCGCTTCTCGGCATGGCCGTGGTGCTCTTGTTGCCAAGCGCCAACAAGAATCTCATTCGTTGGACAGCCACGGCCTTCGCGGCGGCGGCGTTCATCCCGATCATCGTGCTTTCCAAGGGCTACGGTGGCGGAGAAGGCGATAGCGCCGAGAAGACGCTGCTTGCCCAGCGTGACGCAGTGGTCGCCGCGGCGCCCGCGGCTGCTCGCGAGACCATCAAGAGTCTCCTGAAGGAACCGAAGAAGCTCACCAAGCAGTTGGAAGCGTGGTCAGATCATGAACACGCGCCGGCGTCCGCGCTGAGTGATGAGTTGAAGCCTCTCGCTCAGGTTGCAGCGGCCGACGCCTATCCCGCCCTGCACGAGGCGTGGGAGCTCACCCTTGCGGCCGAATCGGTTCTCGCAAAGGACTTGCGCTATGTCGAGTACGGCCAGTGGATCCCGGCCTTCAACATCCACTATTTCCTCGGAACTGACGGCCTCTCCATGCCGCTCATCTTCCTGACGGGCCTGCTCTGGGTGCTCTGCTTTGTGTACTCGTATTCCATCGAGGAAGGCGTGAAGGGGTACTTCGCGCTCTTCCTGCTGCTCGAAACCGGCCTGCTCGGCGTCTTCTCCGCGCTCGACTTCTTCCTCTTCTATGTGTTCTGGGAAATCGTGTTGTTGCCCATGTACTTCCTTATCGGGTACTGGGGCGGGCCGAACAGGCTGTATGCGGCCATCAAGTTCTTCATCTACACCTTGGTGGGTTCCGTGCTCATGCTGGTCGCCATGCTCGCCCTCTATTGGAAGGACGGCATGGACAGCTTCAACCTGTTGACGCTCACGAGCGTCTCGGGCGGCTTCGACATGCACTTCCAGATGTGGATTTTCCTCGCGCTCTTCATGGGCTTCGCCATCAAGGTGCCGGTGTTCCCATTCCACACATGGTTGCCGGACGCTCACGTGCAGGCGCCCACGGCGGTTTCTGTCGTGCTGGCCGGAGTGCTTTTGAAGATGGGCGGCTACGGTTTCTATCGCTTCAGTTACACACTGGCCCCTGATGCAGGCGTCTCTCAGGCCATGGTATTGATGATCGGCATTCTCGGGCTGATCAACATCGTCTACGGAGCCTTGTGCGCCATGGCTCAGAAGGACTTCAAGTCCCTTGTGGCCTACTCATCCGTGAGCCACATGGGTTTTGTCCTGCTCGGCATGGCCGCCATGACCACGGAAGGCATGCAGGGCTCTGTGCTGCAGATGTTCAATCACGGTGTCAGCTCGGCCATGATGTTCCTTCTCGTGGGTGTGCTCTATGAACGCGCCCACCACCGTGACCTCGATCGCTTCGGCGGCATCGGGTTGCAGATGCCTTACTACACGGGATTTGCCATCATCGGCTTCTTCGCGAGTCTCGGCTTGCCCGGGCTGAACGGATTCATCTCTGAAGCCCTCGTGTTCATGGGCTCCTTCAACTCGTCCGAGTTTTTCGCGGGCAACAGCACCGTCTACGCGCTCCCGCGCTGGATCGTGTACCTCGCACTTCCCGGCGTCGTGTTCACAGCCGGTTACATCCTGTGGACCGTGCAGCGCGTCTACATGGGGACGGCGAAGAAGGAAGAGTACAAGACCTTCAAGGATCTCAACTGGCGCGAGGTCTTCAGTCTGACGCCACTGGCCGCCATGTGCATCATCTTCGGCGTCTGGCCGGCGTTGATTCTCGATTACATGAACGCCACCCTTGACCACCTGCGCGCGTTTGTGGTGAGCGGCGGAGGCATCTGAGAGGCGTCATCATGGGTAACGACTTCTCACAAACTCAGGATCTCATCAGCCGCGGCCTCGCAGGGTTCATTCCCGAACTCGTGCTGTCAGCGCTCGTGTGTGTGCTGCTCCTCGCGGACCTGTTCATCCGTGGAGTGAAGCCGCGTACCACCGCATGGATTGCGACCATCGGGCTTGTTCTCGCTGGCGCGACGCTCTGGCCACGGCTCGCTGCGAGCGGCGAGATCTTTGGCTGGATGCAGGGCGGCACGCAGCAGGGGCTCCTTGTCACGGACCGCTTCGCTTGGTTCTTCCAGATGTTCTGCCTGGCGACGGCTCTGGCGACACTGCCCATGGCCTTGGATCATGCAGCCTTTCGCGCGCGGCGCATGGGGGAGTATCACGCACTCGTCGTCGCAGCGACGCTCGGCATGTTCATGATGGCGGGCGCGGTGAATTTGTTGATTGCGTGGCTCGGCATCGAATTCGCGTCCATGGCGAGCTACCTCGCCACGGCATTCGACAAGCGCGATCGGCGCGGCTCCGAGGGCGGGATCAAGTATGTGATCTACGGTTCCGTGGCGTCCGGCGTGATGCTCTACGGGCTCTCGCTGATCTACGGCATGACAGGTTCACTGCACTATGGCGCCATCGCGCAACAACTGCAGGTCAGCGGTGCCTCAGACCTCGGGCTCATGACGGCAGCGCTGCTCGTCTTCGGCGGCTTCGCCTACAAGATGGCAGCCTTCCCGATGCACTTCTGGTGTCCGGATGTTTACGAAGGCGCTCCGACACCGTTCACCGCATACCTGTCCGTGGCATCCAAGGCCGCTGGTTTCGCGGTGTTTGTGAGATTCATCGCGGCCTTCACCACAGGTGAAGGCCCGAGCTTCGTCGCCTTTGGCAGCGTACCTTTCGATGCTTCGTTCGGCTGGCCCACGCTCATCGCTGCGGCTGCTGCGTTGAGCATGACCGTGGGCAATCTCGCCGCGCTCTGGCAGACGAACGTGAAACGCATGCTGGCGTGGTCGTCAGTCGCTCAGGCCGGCTACCTGCTCATGGCTGTCGCGGTCTACGCCGCGGGGCGGGGGCGCCCGAGTGGCGGCGATCTCGGCCCGCTCATCTTCTACTTCATCGCCTACTTCTTCATGAACCTCGGTGCGTTCCATGTCGTCACCGTGATTGCATCGCGCACCGGCGCCCAACATGTCGAGGACTTCAATGGCCTCGGTCGGCGTGCACCGTGGATGGCCTTCGGGCTGACGGTATGCCTCCTCTCGTTGCTCGGAGTGCCACCCACAGGTGGTTTCACCGGCAAGCTGCAGCTGCTGCAGACCGCGGTGGAGAATCACCTCGTCTGGCTTGCGGTGCTCGCTGGTATCAACACGGCCATCTCGGCCTTCTACTATTTCAAACTGATCCGCTGCATGTACCTGCACGAGAATCAAGCCGGACTTGTGACCACGGGCACGACCAATGCGGTGCTGCTCGCGCTCCTTGTCTTGCCCGTGCTGGTTCTTGGCCTCGCGTTCTCACCTTTCATCGAGCTCAGCCGGAGCTTCGGCTTCTAGACGGAGCACCACGATGTCCACCACTGCTACATCCGTCACGCGCGACCTGATCGCGCTCTGGCAGCACGAAACCAGATCGCTGCTCGACTACCTGGCAAGCTCGACCTCGCCGATTGTGCTGGATGACCGCGACCGCTTCGTGGTCAAGGAACTGGCCGCTTTCCACATTGCAGAGGAAGCGCTGCAAGTGCGTGTTCTCGATGTGTGCGCTGATCTCGGACTTCGTCCCGACCAGCCGCCCTATCCCATCGGTGCACCCACATACAACTTCCTGCGTACGGAAGCTCTTGGGCGCATTTTTGTGGAGCTGGCGCGCAAGGACGCCGAAGGCCTGCGGGCCATGAGCGCGCGTCACGCGTCGGCCGCAGATCTGCCCACTCGTCTGATGCGCTACATCATGGAGGATGCGGCGAAGCTCAGGGAAGAGACATCCAACCGCGTGGCGGAACTGATCGGTCTCGGGCAGTCAGCGCTTGCGGCCGAACCGGCCGCACCGACGACGAACGCGGATAGTGCCTCGCCGGCAGTGTCCGCTCCGACTGGGCCGGCGTGGCACGACGAAGGCCTCAGCCTCGACGAACGCATGGCGTTGTCGAAGGGCCTCGGTCTTTTCGAACAGCTCTTTGCTGCGATGGCGCAGACGGATTGCACGGCCTGTGGCTATGACTGCGAAGGATATGCCCGGGCCATCGCTGATGGCAGCGACAAGGACATCAGCAAGTGCGCGCCCGGCGGCGATGAAACGAAGGATCAGTTGAAGAAGCTGCTGAAGAAGTGAGGGCTGACGACGGGAAGGAAGGCCGGTGCGCATGAATGCGCCGGGTCTGCTTTTCACGTTGCCATTTGCCGGGCTGCTTCTCTCCATCGCATTCCTGCCGCTTGTTGCGCCGGCATTCTGGGCCCGCCGTCACGAGCCGGTTGCGTGCGCATGGATGCTCGCGTTCGTGATCCCCGGCTGCATCGCGTTTGGCGCGGCCCATGTTGTCGAAAGTGTTCTGCATGCGTTGTTGGTCGAGTACGTGCCGTTCCTTGCCATTGTGGTCGCTCTCTATGTGATTGCAGGAGAGATCCGTATCGCCGGGCGTATTGCGGGCACGCCGGTAGGGAACACGTTGCTCCTTGCCTTCGGAGCGGTGCTCGCTTCGTTCATGGGTACCACGGGTGCGTCCATGCTTCTCATCCGGCCGCTGCTGCGGGCCAACACTCAGCGCAAGGCACGCGCGCATCAGGTCGTGTTCCTCATCTTCCTTGTCGCCAATGTCGGAGGAGCCCTGACGCCACTCGGTGACCCACCGCTCTTCCTCGGTTTCTTGCGCGGTGTGCGCTTCCTCTGGACCTTGGAACACCTGTGGCCTGCGACTGTGTTTCTCGCGCTCGCATTGCTCGCCGTTTTCTACTGTGTGGATCGCTGGTTCTGGAAGCGCGATGGACGACCCCTGAACGCCACGGGTCGCGGCATGTTGCGCCTCGAGGGTGGCTGGAACCTTCTGCTGCTGGCAGTTGCGGTGGGTGTCGTCCTTGCGAGCGGCATCCTGAAGGACCACACGTTGTTCAGGGACCCTGCGGAATTGGACGCGCACGCTCACAGCGTTGCGTCCGCCGCGGAGGCCCTGCGCGCGGCCGAATCGGACCTCGTGGCGGGTGGACGTCTCGATGCTCTGCTGCGTGCCCGGGCGCAGCTCAGTGAAGCGCGGGCTGCAGGCGAGGAGGCCGCACAGCGGGGATTTCTATTGTCCGGTGTGAAGGTGACATTCCTGCAGCTGGCCCGGGACCTGCTCTTGTTCGCGCTGGCTTTCCTGTCTTTGCGCATGACCCCGGCGCAGCGGAGGCACGCGACCGGATTCAGCTGGGGACCTGTGAGGGAAGTGGCGGTTCTCTTTGCCGCCATCTTCGTGACCATGGCGCCGGTCATCGCCATGCTGCGTGCCGGGGTGGATGGGCCACTGGCGCAGCTGGTCCTTGGCGTTGTGAACGAAGACGGCAGCCCGGTTCCTCTCAGCTACTACTTCGCAACGGGAGCGCTTTCGTCATTCTTGGACAACGCGCCGACGTACCTCATCTTTTTCAATACGGCAGGAGGAGAAGCCGCGGTCCTCATGCACGATGTGCGCGCGCTTGCGGCCATCTCCGCCGGAGCGGTCTTCTTTGGCGCCATGACCTACATCGGGAACGCTCCGAACTTCATGGTGCGCTCCATCGCTGAGGAGGAGCACGTCGTCATGCCGTCTTTCTTCGGCTACATGCTCCGCTGGTCCGTTCCTGTGCTGTTGCCGTTGCTTGTTCTCGCGGGCTGGATCTTCATCGCCTGACGCGTTCAGTGCGTGAATGTGATGAGCGCGATGGGCGAGCGACGTGTACGGTCTGCGCTTTCCACCCAGGCGAAGGCGGCGCCGATTCCGAGCTGACGAAGCAACTCGGGTTTCAGCTGTGCGCTGATCCCGCGAGGCGTCACGAACGAGAGTTGTTCGAGCGACAGTGTGGCTATTCTTGCGTGCTTGGACTCGAACTGCGATTCCGCCCGCACCGGCTCCTCTGGCGCGATCAGCACCAACCTCCAAGCGCCAGCTTCAGGCACGCGCACGCTGATTTCAGTTCCCACATGCGTGAGATCGCAGTGGGCTGTTTCGACGGCAAGTCCCGCCATTTCGGGTGCGCCCGGTGTGCGGGCGACGATGGTGAACCGTCCGTCGCGTGATTCGAGGCGTGCCAGCGCGAGTCGGCGTACCGCTGCCGGGTTGTCCAGGGCGGTCTCTCCTGACTCCGGAGGCCACAAGATGATTCGTGGACCTTCGGCAAAGGGTGGGCTGGTGAACTCGCGGATTCCCTGCGAGAGAAAGTAGGAGCCATTGCAAGCGATGAGATCCGGGATCAAACCCACTCGATGTGCTGTGCGGTTGCCCGGCTCCGGATTCGGTACGGCACCCTCCAGGACCAGCGTGTCACCGTGTCCCGCAATGGACTGAGCCTCGTGTCTCAATCTGCGGACCGCTTCACTCACTCTGGTCCAAGCACGCAAGTTGACAAGCAGGGCGAGGATTGATGCGAACGTGAGCACGAGCACGAGGATCCGGGTTGTTCCGCGGTCATGGGTGAGCAGAGTCGGCGCACACACCATGAACAGCGCACACACGGGCAGCAGCAGGAGGCGGCTTTTCTCCATGTCCGGGCTGACGCCGCTCAACGGCACGGCTGCGAGGGCGAGCGGGCCGAGGATCCACGGAAGGAACGCCAGGCATCGCAAGCGCCCCGGCCGAGCGCGGAGCGCCCAGAGGATGCCCGTAGCGGCGGCCAGAGCGAGCAGCGCGGTCGGGATCCAGAGCCAGGTCGCCTCCGCGCGCGCCACGCGAGATACAGGTGCGATGAGTGCAAGCAGGCTCGAGCCCAGACCTCCGCAGAGTCGCTGGGGGAGTTCCGCATCACTCAGCCAATCGGTGAACGGCCGACCGAGGTAGAGGCCGGCAACCCGGCCGAAGAGTGCATGGCGCACAGCCAACGCTGCCGCCAACACAGCAAAGGACGGCGCTGCTCGAACCAGACGCTGCCAAACGCCGGGTACGACGCCATCCGGATCACTGTGCCGGAGTATCAGGTCCGTCCACAGGAGGAGGAGCGGCAATGTGACCGCGGTTTCCTTGGCGAGGAGGGCCATGGCTACACAACTCGCGCGCAGCAAGACTCGCTTGGGCGCGCGCAGCTGGAGAGTGAGCGCGGCGAGGCCAAAGAGGCCGCAGAGGATGTCCTCCCGTGCGACGCACCAACCGAGGCACTCGACGAGTGCCGGCGACGATCCAAGCAGCAGCAGCAGCAACGCGCGCTGCAGACTCGATGGCGGACGCGGGCAGAGTGCCGCAGCCGCAGAAGTGGCTACGCAAGCTGTCAGCACCCAGAGGATGAGATTTGTGAGATGGTGCAACCCCGGGTGGGCTCCGTAGAGCCACCAATCAAGTTGCAGCGTGAGGATGGTCAAGGGGCGGAAGACATCGAAATCGTCTGTCCAGCGGCGCGCGAAGGCATCGTGGATTGCAGAGAGCGTTCCCGGGGATTCGGCAGAAGCGCGGGCGATCTCGCGGCCCATGTGATAGTCATCCGCAAGGAACTCGAGACCGATGACCTGAGGCGCGAGGGCAAGGAAGAGGAGCGCGGCAGCGCCGATTTCTGCGCGTGAAGTTCGCATGCGTGCGCGGGGTATCATAGTCGCGCGGCGAGCGCTCCTGTCCAAGGCGCGGCCCCTGAGCGCGCGTGACTCATCCAGTACCAAGCAAAAAAGAGCTCTTCCAGCATGTGGAGGCTCCGCGAGAACTCGCGAAGGATGACGGTCAAGCTCTGAAGCCCTGCGCGCTGTGCGGTGGGCGCGCAGCCAAACGCCTCTACATGCAGGCGCATTTTCCCGTGGTGCGCTGCCGCAACTGCGGCCTCATCTACGCAGATGAGCATTTCAAGGACGCTGATCTCGCAGCGTTTTACAGTGGTGATTACTACACCCGCGCCTATGTGTGTCACCCCAAGGAGATCGACAAGAAGATCGCAGACGGCTATGTGGCTGCGTTCGATCGCATGGGACGCACTCTGAAAGGTGGGGAGCTTTTGGATTTCGGATCAGCGCGTGGCACGTTTCTGTCGGAACTTCGCCGCCGTGGTTACGGGGAACGCTGGAATCTCCGCGGAGTCGACATCAACGCGGACGAAGTGAGCATGGGGCTGGCGCAAGGGCTGAACTTGCACGCCGGTGACTTGGCCTCGGCTCGAATCCCTGATGAGAGTCTCGACGCCATCACTGCGTTTTCCGTCGTGGAACACTTGCAGGACCCCATTTCCGTCTTGCGCGACCTGGGGGCGAAACTCCGGCCAGGCGGGAAGCTGTTGGTGCACGTGCCCTCAGGTGAATGTCTCATCATTCGGGCCGCACTGCTTGCTGATCGCATCGGAGGGCGCAGCACGCGGGCCTTCACAGACAGCGTTTTTCACGAGGAACACCTCTACTACTTCACGCCGCGCACACTGACCCATGCATTCCAACTCGCAGGACTGCGAGCCGTCCAGTTCGGTTTTGAGCCGAGCTATCTCGAGACTCACCCGCCGTCGCCACTTGTCGCGCTCGCCGCGTGGACGATGCGCGGAACGGCGTTCCTGGTGCGGCGGCAGACCATGCTCTACGGGATCGCGGAACGGCCCGCCTGAGCGTAAAAAAATTCCTGTTGCACGCCTGTTGCAGTGATTTTGATCAGCCGCAACACGTTGCTGGTGAAGCACTTGCGGCTAAACATCGAAAATACTTGGCACAAGCTTGTTGACCCTTGGAGGCTCTGTATACTCTCCCCGCGCATTGAAGGGAAAGTTCCTGCTGGGCACTGCCCGCAAGAGTCCTGACGAGGCGCCCGTGAGTCCAATGTGACTCTCGCGGCGATCAACGCCTAAAACCCGACACGAATATCTTGAGGGCCGGTCGCGACACGCGGTCAGCCCCGGGGTTTCTGTCGCTCTTTGAAAATCGAACAACATCGGAAGCGTGAGAGTGCGATGACGCGCTGCTCCTTCGGGGGCGGAACGTCAGAAATTCAGTGCACTCTCGCGCAAGGTGACCAATGTCACTTTCGTTTGAGAGGCCTGAAAGTGTGTGTTAATTAACCAAGATCGAATCTTTCAACAAAAGGGTTTGATCCTGGCTCAGAGTGAACGCTGGCGGCGTGGCTTAGGCATGCAAGTCGAGCGCGAACCTCCGCAAGGAGGTGAAAGCGGCGAAAGGGTTAGTAAAGCATGGGCAACGTACCCACAGGACCGGGATAACTGCTGGAAACGGCTTGTAATACCGGATGGTCAGGACGGGCGGCATCGCCTGTCTTGTAAATGGTAGGTTTACCTTCTGCCTGTGGAGCGGCCCATGTCCCATCAGCTAGTTGGTGAGGTAACGGCTCACCAAGGCTGCGACGGGTATCCGGACTGAGAGGTTGGCCGGAAACACTGGGACTGAGACACTGCCCAGACTCCTCCGGGAGGCTGCAGTCGAGAATCTTCGGCAATGGACGCAAGTCTGACCGGGTGACGCCGCGTGTAGGATGAAGGCTTTCGGGTTGTAAACTACTGTTGCACGACAGGAAAACACCGGAGTTAATAGCTCCGTTGCTGACCATCGTGTGAGGAAGCACAGGCTAACTCCGTGCCATCAGCCGCGTTAATACGGAGTGTGCAAGCGTTACTCGGATTCACTGGGCATAAAGCGCACGTAGGCGGGAAGACCAGTCGATGGTGTAATCCCCCGGCTCAACCGGGGAACTGCTGTCGAAACAGTCTTTCTTGAGGACATGAGGGGAGAGCGGAACTTCTGGTGGAGCGGTGAAATGCGTAGATATCAGAAGGAATATCGATGGCGAAAGCAGCTCTCTGGCTTGTTTCTGACGCTGAGGTGCGAAAGCTTGGGTAGCAAACAGGAT
>SXGT01167971.1_pt1 | contig 33602 bp, 29 predicted proteins | sample 3176221 | NCBI WGS metagenome assembly SXGT01 (sample SAMN11356862, study PRJNA531348) | freshwater metagenome | isolation source: freshwater sample F1-120 | place: China: Fuxian Lake, Yuxi | collected 2017-12-25 | reverse complement strand
AGTGACAAGCCCTTCACGCGCTGCGCGCCGAAGTCAGCCGAGATGGTGCGAGTCGGAACTCCCCAGACCTTCTGGTTGTAACGATCGAAGAAGTGGCCGTACAACCGTCGACCGAACATCGCAATGTAGAAGCCTTCGAGGTTCGACCGGTCCTTCGGAGGCCGAATGCGCGCCCAGATATAGGACAACACGCAGCGAACCGCTTCGATCGGTCCGATGTTGCCGAGCACGTTGAGCGGGCGCAGAGGGTAGTCGTAGAGCTTCCCTCGGTAGTAGATGCGGCTCATGCGGGGACGCTGCAAAAACTCGTCGGCACCCAGGATCTCGAACCAGAGGTCGTCGACGGGTTTCACCTTGGTGAAGAACCGATGCCCGCCGATGTCGAAGCGCCAGCCGTCGCGTTCGACGGTGCGGCTGATGCCGCCGACGATGTCGTCGGATTCGAGGATCGTGCTCGTCACGCCGCTCTTCGAGAGTTGGTACGCCGCGGTGAGCCCCGCCGGACCCGCGCCGATCACGACGATACGCGGGGAGCTGGATTCGCGGGCCGAGGCGCTGTCAGTTGTCGTCATAGGGCCCTCAGCCACCCGAGCCCGGCGCAGGCCGGTCGGATGGACACGTGTCGTCTGGAGATCGGTGGTTGATCCAAGCTCGGCGGCGGCGATCCCGACACCGCTCGGCACCGGGCGAGCAGCCTACCGCCGAAGGTCGATCGGTCGGTGTTCCGAGCCCGTCACCGCCGGACGCCCGACTCGACGCCCCCACGCGATGCACCGGCGCTCGACGAGGAACCAACTCGCCGCGCCGATTGCGATGCTGCACGGCACCACGAGCGCGGCTCGGACCAAGATGTTGCCGTCGAGTGTCGGGTCGGTTCCAAACCAGTCGCTCGGAGCCCACGTCTGCACGATGGCAAGGTGCCACAAGAACACGCCGTAGCTGATGGTGCCGAGCCACGCGAGGGCCCGGCCGCCAATCACCCCGGGGCGATCGAGCGACCACACGGTGGCCGCGACGAGGACGACGCCGAAGACCGAGAACCACGCCTGGGCTTCGGGGCCCTGCTTGGCGTCGAAGCCCTCGGGAGCTGTGAACACCCATGCGCGCAGCGCGAGCAATCCGGCGGCTGCGAGCCAACACCAGCCTCGGTATCGGCCGACGCCGTCCATGATCGCGCGGAGGCGAACCGGTGGCTGCACGGCGGTGAGCGCGAGGGCCATGCCCGCGCCAAAGGCTGGGAAATAGTTGGGCAAGACGAACAGACCGACGATCGTGCCGCGAGCGCCGAGCTGCCAGCCGAATCCCACCACCACCAACGCACCCAGCGCGATCCAGATCCGTACCGGACGGGCGGCTGCGTCGAGCCGACGCGTCCACATCGTGAGGGCGGCGGCGAAGGCCGGCACGAACAAGTAGAAGTTCATCTCGAGCGCCAAGCTCCACGCTTGCTGGACTCCGAGTTGGCGTTCGTAGGCGGCGCCGGTCCAGTTCTGCGTCAGTGTCAATGCCTGCACCCATTCGCCCACGCTGTGCAGATTGCCGTAGCCGAACCCGATCGCCAGCACGAGCAAGGTCACGAGGTAGGCCGGATAGATGCGAGCGGCGCGGCGAACGAGGAACGGAATTGTCGGCACCGTCGTCCCGGTCAACAAACCGGAGACGAACGGCAGAAAGATCAGATACCCCGACAGCACGAAGAACACCCACACGCCCGCTCGGCCCTGGAACATCAGGTCGCGCAACCACGTCATCGACATGGGGGCCGCGTTGATCGCGAGGTGGTAGACGACGACCAGCGCCACCGCGATCCCGCGCAGCCCGTCGACCCGGCGCGATCGATCGTCCGCGGTCGGCCAATCGTTCATGTCAGGCTCGCACGTCCGTCGGTTCGGGCACATCCGCGCGCCGTGCGCCGCGGGCGGAAACGCACGCGTCGACGGCAACCGCCGCCAACACCACGAGCGCGGCTTCGCCCACCGCCCGATAACGGGCTTGCCCATAGGTGAGGGCCGACGCGATCGTCACGCTCACCAACGGGACGGCGAGAATGCGACCGAATCCCGACTGCGCGCCTGACGACCGATCACGGCGCCGCAACACGAACGCACCGGCCATCGCCGCCACCGCGATCGGGTAGAAGGACCAGATCGCAGCACGCGTTGCCCACGGTTCCCGGTCTTCGCCTTCGTTGTACCAGACCATGTCGAACGGGCGGAACACGTTCCATGTACGCCCGACCCGAGCCGCGATCACCGCTGGCTGTTGGTCGAGATGATCGCGCATGATGCGCAACGCGCGCGATCGATAGACCGCCGAGACCTCCGACTGATCGCCTGGCGGCTCGGGATTCTCGATGCAATACCGATCGGACGCCTTCTCCTCGGGCGGCGCGTCGACCGGGGCCGCGTCGTAGAGCGTGAGCCCGATCGTGTCGCCGCCATACACCGGAAGACAATTCGACGCGGCCAACGCCAGGCCGTCGTTGGTCGACAAGATCGTCGGCCGATCGAACCGCGCGTTGTTGTAGACGACCCAAGGCGCAAGGGTCAGCAACGTCGCACCGCCGAGCGCAGCAAGCGATCGGATCCGTTGACCCGGCCGCAGCGCGTCGAACAGCGCGACCGCGAGGAGCGGGACGAACAGCACGAGTTCGGCGCGACCGAGCGCACATGCGCCCACGCCCACACCGACAACAACGAATCGCTTGAGGGTCGGCGCTTCCCGGGCGCGTAGCGCAGCCAGCAAGGTCACAACGACGGCCAGGTTCGTGACCGTTTCAGCAAAGATCAGCGCGTCGCTGATCCACAAGCCGGGGTAGATCGCCGCCAAGGCGGCCGCGACCAGTCCCACCCGCCGACCGCCCACCCGCTTCCCGATCAGTCCGACGACCGCGACCACCGCGGTGCCGAGCACGGCCATCGTCAAGCGATGCAAGAACACGTTCGTGAGGTCGTCGAGCACAGCCGCCGGCACGACGTTGTCGCCAATCCACGACACCGGCGTCAGCACCCACACCGTGAGCGGTGGGTGGTCTGCCGCTTCGCGGTCAGGCCGGAACGGATCGACCATGCCCTCACCGCGCGCCAGCAAGTTCGCGGCCGCGTTGTAGTACGTCGCGTCGTTGGCCTGGCCTTCGGGACCACTCGGACAGTCGGTCGGCGAGCTGATGATTTCACCGGTTCCCGGATCCGTCACGAGGCATTCGCCTCCCTTGCCTACGAGCACGTACCCGAGCCGCACCGTCAACGCGATGATCACGATCGCCAGGAGCGCCCGTCCGAAGCGATCCAATCGGAAACGCCATCGCCCGCTCATGGCACCAACTCCCCAGCGAACGATGCCGCGGCGAACCCGACCATTGTCGTCGCCATCGCGATCACGATCAGCACTTCGCGACGCGAGCGACGAATCGCGATCGCCGCCGCGACGACGAATGGCACCGTCGCGAGCGAGTACCGCTCGAGAGAGTCGAGATTGTTGGCGGACACGGCGAGGACCATGCTCACCAGACCGTACGCGAAGAACGACCTCGGCGCGTGCCGCCACAACACGATCATCAAGACCACCAGCACGACGATCGTGAGGAAGTGCACCCCGGACGCGAACCGATCGCCTGCAATCAGATCGCCGAGCGCGTCGGCGGTCGCCGCAAGAGGGTTCCGCACGCCGCCGCGCAGCGACGGGCGGTCGTGAATACGCAGCGGCTCGAGCAACGTTGCGGTGCGAGACCGCACCGCAACGAGATACAACCCGATCCCGAGCGGCGCGCCCGCCAATCCGAAGCTGGCACGCAGCAGCGTCGGCAGCGACCACGGCGCGGGACGCGCCCGCCACGAGCGAGCAAGCTCGATCGCCATCGGCACGACGAGCAGGAGCCCGGTGGGACGCGCGAGCGCTCCGACCATGCACCAGAGCCCGGCCTGGCCAAAGCGGTGGCGCCGCGCCGCAAGCAGGGCGAGCGTCGCCGCAACCATCAACGTCGACTCGGCATAGCCCATCACGAGCACGAACGCCGGAGGCGCAAGCGCCGCGATCCACACCGCAACCCGCGCCGTTGCTGCGCCGTACTCGTGGGCGACGAGTCGTTCGATGGCGAACAACGCACCCAACGCCATGAGGTTGGCGACCACGACGACCGCAGGACCGGCAGCCAACGGCGTGATCGCGGCCAGGCCGCGCCCGAGCAGTGGTAACAACGGAAAGAATCGCAGGCCCGCCGGATCAACCGCGTCGTAGCCGCCACGCGCGATGTCGGCGTAGAACGCGCCGTCCCACGAACGCAGCCCCCGATCGAGCACCCGGGCACGCTCTCCCGTGGCGTCATCGAAAACGATCCGCGTTGCGAGCAGGGTTGCCAGCACCACGACGCGGCTCACGACCCACGCACCCACACACGTGCGCCAAGGCCAACGGGCAACCGAACCCACAACGGCGGCAGGCATCGGATCCTTACGATCGACCGCCTCGCAGGTCGTCGACTCGCTCGGCGGCACGTTCGGGTCCGCCATCGCGTATTCGTTCATGTGGCGCGAACGTCGAGGTCGACTTCCGGCAGATCGACCGTGGGACGCCACCGCAGCTTTGGTCCGCCGACGTCGGCGAGGCGTTCGGCTCGGGCCGGCAGCACCATTGCCACGTCACCGTCAGCGACCCGGTAGCCAATGACGTGCTGGACGACCGGGCGCGCTGCGGCTCGACGATCGGGACCGAATCCGAACGACAGCACGACCGAGCCGTACTCCTCCGTCAAGACCGTCACTCGTTCGTCGCCGGAGGGACTCGATGTCGGAACGCCCGAAGACGTCGCGAGGTCCGACGCTGCGACCACCCAGTCGAACTCGAGGCGGTCGTCGCGCCGCGACGACTCGCTCACCACCCGCTGCGCGACGACACGCCCGTCGATCGTGACGGTGGCAGTCACCACCGCGAACTCGGTCGGGTTCGTGACCACCGCGCCGAGCTCGAGCGAGGCACCTCGGGTCGTCGACAGCGGAATGAGGTCGATCTCCGGAACCTTGGGCGCGTCGCTCGGCCCCAACTCGTCGCCGCGAAAACTCGCTTGCATCCGGTAGGGAGTCCGATCCGGAGTCGCCTCGATGAGGTCGACGTCGCGCCCGAGCCGTTCGGTCGACCACAGGACACGACCGTCGAGGTCGGGTTCGTTCGCCGAGTACGGGTTCAAGAACATGAGGTACGGACCTGAGTCGGCCACGAACACGAGCGCATCGTGATCGAGCGCGTTCGCAGCGTTGCTCGCTCGCTCCCACGGCACCTGGGCTCGGCTGATGTCACGGTTCAACGCGACTCGATCCACGACGAACGGAAGTCCCGCGACGACGAGCACACCGGCGATGGCAATGCCGTGGCGGGCCGAACGTCGGAACGCTCCGATGATCACCGTCGCGAGCAACATGCACACTGCGCCATACAACGGGATGAAGTAGATCGGCCCCGACATGCGCGAGGTCAGCGACGAAACGTTCGTCCCCCAGAAGAAGAAGTAGCCCGCCGGAAACGCAACGAACAACGCGCCGACGGTCCACCACGCAGGATCGCGCCGACGTTGCCAAGCCCCGAGCGCCGCGACCGGCAACGCGACCAAGCCACCGACGGTGAAAAAGAACAAGTAGAAGCCGTTCTTCAACGTGCCCTTCACGGCTTCACGGATTCCGTAATCGATCGAGGGAAACAGCGGCGCGATCCGACGGGTTCCGAATCCGTAGGTGTCGAGCGGGTCCTTCACCGTCACCGGAAACGTCGTGAGGCTGCCCGTCATGCGCTGGTTGTAGAGCAACGTGAGCAGGACGATCGGGAACGCGCCAAACCCGACCGCGATCGCCGATCGCACGATGCGCGGCACTTCGTGTCGGCACTGCACCACCAACGGCACACCGATCGCCAACGCCCACACGATGGCGTCGAACGACCGGGTGAGAAAGATGAGGCCGAGGAGCGCGCCGGCCGCCACCAACCGTCCCAGCCGACGCTCGAGTACGCCGCTTCGCAAGGCGGCCGCGAACCATCCGCCGACGCCGAGCGTGAAGAGGTACCCGAGATAGACACCGCCCTGCACGATGAGAATCGGCGACAGGACGAGCGCGCCGGCCGCCACGAGCGCCATCGCGTGATCACCGGCGATCGATCGCGCGAACGCGTAGGTACCCGACACCGCGATCGCGACACCGATCGAGAGCCCGGCCGCGGGCGTCCCGAAGACGACATCGCCGACGACGAGCACGAAGGGCCAACCCAACGTGTACTGGCTGAAGAGTCTTCCGTCGGCCGCGACGCCGAGCCACGGATGAAAGAACTCGGGGAAACCGCCATCGGGGCTGCTGAAGCTCCCCGAACGCAAGGTCGCGGCCTGCCACAGATACACGGGCTCGTCACGATTCCAGGAGAACGCCGGAAACACCCAGCGGTTCGACGCCCAGGCGACCACGGCGCCCAGCAGCGACAGACCGACCACCGCCAGCCACTCCGATCGCTCGACCCGCGGTCGCCGCCCGACCGTGTGGGCTGGTTCTGCCGTCACGTCGTTCATGTTGGCGAATCCGATGCTGGTTCGGCGAATGCGGGATCATCGTCGACTGCTCCCACGAGGACCACGAGCCAGCCCAGCGCGACCCAGACCCACGCTGGGCGGTCGAACAGTCTCGACCCGAGGACCAGGGCCGGCGCCGCGCAGCCTGTCGCCCAGCGGACGAAGCGATGGCGCCAAGCCAGGACCGTGAGGCCCAGCACCAACCCGACACCGGGGCGGGCGACGAACGCGCCCGCGCCAGTCAGCGCACACGCGGCACCGACCCGCGCCGGCCAACCCAACCCGATGAGTCGGTCGTTCGTCACCACGTCGAGCGTCGGCGGCATCGTGACCGAGCCGGTGTCGATGCGTCGGCGTCGGGCCAGCACCAGGAGCGCAAGACACGCGCCGAGCGCAAGGAACGACACGGCGAACGCCAGCCACTGCGACCGCTGGGGCGACCACTGCATCGCGATCTCGTAGCGGCCAGGTCGCTCGGGGGTGACCAGCCAACCGTTCGCGTATCCGCCGACCATCGTGCGCGGACCAAGATCGAACCCTGAACCCGAAGGCTCCCAACCCTCACTCAGCGACTCGCGCAGGACGAGCCAGAACGGTTCGCCGTTGCTCTCGACCGCGACCTCGAGGTGGTCTCGCCCATTGCGCAGCAACTCCACCGCGTTCAGGTTGCGGCCCGTGACTTCGGAGCGCTCGGCGGGCGCATCGGTCGGCGTCGCCACCCGCGATTCGAGCACCACGCGATCGATGTCGATGCCGGAATCGAATCCGCGAGTCGCGACCACGGTGTGGACACCGGCATCGAGGTCGAGGTCTACAGCGCACGCCTCGAACGTGTCGGCACCGGTCGCTCGAATCGGGAACGCCTCGCCGTCGATCGTGAGCAGGTCGGATCGGCAGCCTGCCGAAACCGTCGACGGTGCCGGGTTGACCGGCAGTCCGCGCACTTGTAGCGAGACCGGCAACCACGGGTCCGGATTGTTCGGCGCGGGCCTCACCGCTTCGATCATCAGCCGTAACCGCCGCCCCGACACCGGCGCAGCGAGCACGACGTCGGCCGTGACCGAATCGCCTTCTTCACCGCCATCGACCGCCGGCAACTCGACGGTCTCGACCGCACGACCGTCGATCGAGATCGAAAGACGAGTCGGCACCTGGTGGCGTCCGTCGGCCAGCGCATCCACGCTGAACCGTTCGATCGTCGTCGGTTCGGCGAAGTCGACCTGGAGCCACTCACCGGCTTGGGGCCGGAACCCGCTGGTCCACCACGTCGACGGATCGCCATCGACCGCCGAGGCCGCTCGCGCAATCGCGGCCCCTTGCAGACGAGACGACGAGCGCGCCCGCGCACCAACAACAGGATTGCCGAGCGCAGCATCGAGCGCGACATCCGGCGCCGTCGCGTCGATTCGCATCGAACCGCGCACGACGAAGTCCTGCGCAATCGGCGTCGTGAACCGACGTGCGATCGCAGTCTCGGGACTCCGCCGACCGAGGACGCCCGGGTCGACACGCTCGCGCGTCAACACGATGTCGACCGGCGGCAGCGACGTCGGGTCTGCGACACGCCGGCCGATGACGTCGGGGACGACGAGGACCTCCTCGATACGCAAGTCACCGATCACGACTTCCGCGAATCCGACGGGATTCGCGAAATCGGGGTTGCCAGGAGGCACGGTCGTCGCCGCGACGGTGAGCGTGAGCGATTGGTACGTCGCCCGTTCGAGAGTGATCGTCTGGCCGCGACCGACAAACGACGTCGCATCGAGATCGACCCGAATCGGTTCGGCATCGTCGATCGACAGGTCGATCGCCGTGATCCGTCGGTCACGGGGAAAATCGTTGGCCTGCAGCACCCGGATCTCACCGACGGCATCGGCTGGATCGAGCTCGATCCGCAGCTGCTCCCCCACCACGTCGCGACCATCGATCCGCCACGACGTACGCGGATCGCGGTCGAAGGCCGCCGCGGGACGATCTTCCGGCCGGCCCGACCCGCCGTCGCGGCTCGCACTGACGCGCCCGCCGATCTGTTCGAAGAACGACTGATCGTTGTCGCCATCGTGCGCGAACACATCGGGGCGAGTACTCGAGCCGAACGGGTCCGCGAGCGTCTCCTCGGCGGTCTCGGTCGGTCCGACAGTTGCGGCGATCGACGAGAAGAAGTTCCGATACCGCTTCCGATTCGAGTCGGTGATCACGATGCGGGCCGACGACCCGAGCGCTCGGACGAGTTGATCGTCGTCGAGCGCGCCGAGTTGCGCAACGAACTCGTCGCCTCGGAACAGACCCGCAGCAGCCACGTCGACCAGACCGTCGCCATCCCCCACGACGACGACCCCGCCCGACTCGTCGACCACGTCGGCAATCGGGCGCGCGTCGCTCACGTCGATACGCGCAACCGGCGGCACCGCGATGTTCGCAGCGCCCCGCAACGAAATCGGGTCGTCGCGTAGTGACGCGGGGATCGGGTCACCGAACGTGACCGGATCTTCGAGACCCATGTCGTCAAGCGGTTCTGCCAACGCGCCCCAGACCAACATCGGTTGCGGGGTCTGTGCACGTCGATAGTCGAGATCGTTACGGACGACGATGGTTCCGGCACCGAACAATCGGGCGATCGGCGCGAGCGCACTCGGCTCGAACGCGCCGAGTTGCAGCCGGCGGTCGAATGCGTCGAGCAGGTCGACGGTACCCGCGGTGCCGTATGGGAGCACCTCGTGCCCGAGCGACGGGCGCGTCATCAGCCCCGGCAACAACGCGTCGATCGAGTTCCCCCAACGAAACACGCTGAAGTTGGCGCCAGGAATCTCGAGCACTCGGGTTTCGCGACCGTCGGCTTCGAGCGACGCCGCAAGGTCGGTCCAGTAGCCGGGCGTCGGACCTCGCTCGAACGGCGGCGACGACACTCCGTGACGAAGCACCGGCGCGAAACCCACCACCGCCAACGCCAACACCCCGCTCGCCAGCACGCGCGCGCCGTAGGCGTAGCGACGCGCGACCGCAGCAATCCCGGCCGCGAGCAGCGCGGCAACGGCCAACGCCACGACCGGAACAACACGCGGCGTATTACGCAGCGCAGCGAACACGGCGCTGCGTTCGGTCAACCATTGCCAGAACCATCCCGCCGCACGCGGGTCGTCGACCGGCCATGCCCCAGCCCCAATCACGATGCCCACGACCACGGTCGCCGCGAAACAACGTCGGTAGGACCAACGACTCCACCAGGCGAGCGCGAACGCGACTGCGGGGAGGGCATAGGTCGCCGCGACGACGAACCGATTGCTCTCGTAGGCCGACGTCTGGCTCAGTGACGCTGCACCCGACGGATCTCGGCTGTAGAAGAACCAGTTGCCGAGTCCGCGCAACAGATCGCCGGGCGACGAAAACGCTCCGATCGTCTCGACGTTTTCGGTCAGTTCCAAGATCGGCAGCCCATAGCGACCTTGGAGCCGCAAGCCGTTCAACCACCATGCGCTCGCAGCGATGGTCAACACGACCGTGCGTCCTGCGAAGATCCACGTCGATCGTCGACGGGCGCCGCACAGCACAATGATCCCCGGAGCGACCGCCACGAGCACGAGCGCCGAGACGTTCACCGATCCGGCCGCCATCGCCAACAACGCGATCGCCGCCGGCTCCCGCCAGCCAACCCGTCGAACGCCGTCGAACGTCAGACCGACGATCCACGGCAACGCAGCGAACGACAACAACAACACCGACATGCGCGACGAAAACGCAAGCTGATACGGCGACAACATGTACACGACCGCACCGACGAACGCACCAAGGCGGTCCACCCCGACGCGGCGCAGCATCCATCGCGCCCCGAACCCGGCGAGCGCCGTGATCGACGCCAGCCACAACCGCTGCGCAAGCCAGTCGGGCAACCCGACCACCTCCGCCAGCGCGAAGAACGGCCCCATCGGAAAGAGGTATCCGACATGTTGATGCGACACCGTGCCCGCGCCGACCTGACGATCCCACAAGTACGGCACGCGACCCAAGAACTCGATCGGATCGGTGAACAGGTAGACCTTCGTATCGCTCGTGACCCGATTCGGAACCCGCAAATACGGCACCAGCGCAACGGCCGCGAGCACCAGCGACTCGCCCGCCCGCCAACCGAAACCTCGACCGACATGGTTCGGGCGCGCGCCATTTGAGCGCGCCCGACTCCCGAGAAACGCCAGAGCGGGACGTTTCATCGTCGCGACGCCCAGGTCATCGGCGCCAGGCTAGAGGGCGCGCCGAGACCCGCAGATCATGCGTCGGGAACTCGAACCATCGGAACGACCTCGGCCAAGAACCGATCGACCGACTCACCGTGCGGCTGATCGCGAAACCACAACACGAACTCGCGACATCCCGCATCGACGAAGGCCTGGACCTTCTCGGCCACCATTTCCGGCGTTCCCACGAGCTGATTCGCGATGTACTCGTCGTCGGTCCCGTACTTGCGCGGATGCCCGCCCGACGGGCCCGCGCACCACGCCCGAAGCTCACGCTCGGTGTCGAACAACGCGCAATCGGGACCATGCGTCCGCACGATCGTCGAGAAATTTCGGCCGATCGCATCGCAATGCTCGGCGAGCACCTTGCTCTTGTGCACGAACTGATCGATCGGCACCTGCCAGTTCGTGTGACTCGCATGTTTCGCGGCAACCCGCAGCGTCTTGCGCTCGCCTCCACCGCCAACCCAAATCTGCGGCAACTGCTGCACCGGCTTCGGATCGCAGTACGCACCATCGAAGCGCAAATGCTCGCCCGCGAACGTCACCGTCTCCTCGGTCCACAACCGTCGGATCACCTCGAGCGACTCGTCCAGCACCGCGATCCGAGTTCCCGCCGACGGGAAGTCCCAGCCATAGGCCTGGTACTCGCGCTCGTACCAACCCGCGCCAAGCCCGAAGATCAGCCGACCCCCGCTCATCACGTCGACACCCGCCGCCGTCTTCGCAAGGAGACCGGCATTACGGTAACTCGCACACGTCACCAACTGCCCCAGCCCGATCGTCGACGTGTGCTGCGCGAGCGCCGCCAACATCGTGAACGCTTCGAACACATGTGTTGGTTCGCGTCGCGGCACCGTCTCGACGTGGTCGTACACCCAAAGATGGTCGTAGCCGATCGCCTCGTAGTGCCGCGCCAGCTCGACGCTGCGAGCCCACGCCGTCGCCGCATCGACGCCGGCGTACTCCAACTTCCACCCCTGCGGCACGAACGCGCCGTATTTCACGATCGCGCTGGTCTTCATGGTCGCGCTCGCGTTCATGGTCGCGCTCGCGTTCATGGTCGCGCTCGCAGGCTCGCCGCTCCGGCCAGACTCGCCGCCCCAACCAGACCCGCCGCTCCGGCCAGACTCGCTGCGACGCTCGACCCCAACGCCGGACGCAATCCCCCGCTCAAGCCGCGCTCCCCACGCCGGCGCGACGGATGCCTCGGGTCATCGTTTGTAGTCCCAATACTGGATCTCGATCATCATCGGGAGCAGAAAACGAACGTAGAACGCCGTGATGGCCAAGACGCCGTGATCCTCGGTCTTCTTGTCGATGATGTCGACCCGATTGTCACGTTCCCGCCACTGCTTCGCCCGCTCGAGGATCGCGTCGAGGTCGGCTTCGCTTGCCACCGAGAGGCCGAAGTGGTCGAGCCGCGGTGCCGTCATCGGTTGTTCTTCGGCATGCACGAAGACGAACTGCTCGATCGTGTGGGCCTGCATCACGAATCGCTGGCGATCGATCGTCATGACGTCGAGCACCTGAAACCCGAACACGTCCCGATAGAAGTCGCCGATCAACGTTCGCCCGGTTTCGTCGAGTGCATCTGCCGCAACGCTGAGACCGACGTGGTTGAAGCGAGGCGCTCGCGAGAGCTGCAGTGGTTCGAACGAGGTCATCGTGGTCTCCTCATGCCTTGGTCACACGCGGCACGACCATCGCCTTGGCCGGACGGCGACCCTCATGCAGGTCGACAGTGGCATCCACCAACCCATCCAGCGGAACGTCATCGGCCTCGACGAGCAACTCAACCGGTATCCGACCCGATGCGAGCAGTTCGAGCGCCTGTTCGAACCCATCGGCGTCGTAGACGAAACTGCCGGTGATCTCGAGCTCGTTCAGCAAGATGCGATTCGGATCGAACCGTGGGGCGCGAATTCCCGCGCCGACGAGCACCAACCGACCTCCACGCCGGAGCTGTCCGAGCCCCGCCTCCATCGCTTCCTTGTTACCGCTGCACTCGAGCACCACGTCGAACGGCTCGTCGACGATGTCGTGCGGCATCGGTGGCGTCGAGAACTCGTCGGGCATCACAACCCGCGCGCCCAACGCGGCGCACAGGTTGCGACGCCCTTCGTGCGGCTCGCTCACCACGACGTCGACAACGCCAGCAGCCCGCAATGCCGCGACGCTCAAGAATCCGATTGGTCCACCACCAGTAACGAGGTAACGCTTCTCCGGGTCGACACCGCCAGCCCGCGTGATGCCGTGGAGCGACACTGCAAGCGGTTCGACCAAGGCCGCGTGCTTCAACGCCAAACCTTCGGGCACCCGCAGGAGCTGTCGGGCCTGCAACTTCTTGTACTGGGCGAACGCTCCCTGCCAACCACGATCGTCGGCACCGACCCGACCCCGTTCTTCGCACAGGCTCGGCCGACCATCGCGGCAGAAACGACAGCGATCGCAGCGCGGCGTCGGACCGCCGACGACTTGGTCACCAACCTTCCATTCGGCCACATCGGCACCGACCGCGACAACGGTTCCACTGAACTCGTGGCCCTCGATCGTCCCCGGCTGGGCGGCTCCCGGCCACTCGACGATGAAGTGGATGTCGCTCCCGCAGATACCGCAGTGACTGACTTCGATGAGGACCTCGTCGGCCTCGATGGTCGGGGTTGGGCGTTCTTCGACCCGAACGTCGCGGATGCCGTAGAACACCGCGGCGGCCATCGTCGGAGCGATCTCGTTCATGACCGCCCAGACTCCGCGAAACCTGACACGGGTGTCAAGTAGTGGCGGCGATTCGGACGATCAGCGCCGAACGACACCCTGACCGGCCCACGCTCGCCAGCGCAGGGCCGCCGCGCCGGGCGACCCGTCCCGGTAGCGTCACGCGACCACCGGGCAACACGCTGGTGGTCGATCGCCGGCGATCGCGGACGCGATCGCGTGCCCCGAGGAGCGCCATGAGTGCCGACATCGTGATCAGAGGCGGGACCGTCGTCGACGGGACGGGAGCACCTGGATACCGGGCCGACGTCGCGATCACGGATGGCCGGATCAGCAACATCGGCGCGGCGTTGGCGGGCGGGCGCGAACTCGACGCCGCCGGCCAGATCGTGAGTCCTGGGTTCATCGACATCCACACCCATTTCGACGCGCAGGTCTTTTGGGATCCTGCGCTCACACCGTCGTCGTTTCACGGCGTCACGTCGGTGATTGCCGGCAACTGCGGGTTCTCGATCGCTCCGGTGTTCGGTGACAACGTGGGACTGCTCGCACGCACGCTCCAACACGTCGAGGACATGAGCCTCGACACGCTCGACGTCGGCGTGCCGTGGGACGAGTTCGAGACGTTCCCGCAGTACCTCGACGCGATCCGACGTCGCGGCACCGTGCTCAACTTCGGCTGTTACGTCGGCCACACCGCGATTCGCATCCACGTAATGGGCGACGAAAGCTACGAACGGCCCGCCACCGACGGCGAGCTCGCCGCGATGCAACAGATCGTGGCAGAGGCAATGGACGGCGGCGCCATCGGTTTCGCAACAAGCGCGTCACCGACCCACAACGGCGACAGCGGTCGGCCGGTGCCGTCGCGCGTCGCAGATTTCTCCGAACTGCGTTCGCTGCTCTTGCCGGTTCGTGACGCCGGTCGTGGGGTCGTTGCCCTGTTGCCCGGCGGCGTGTTCTCGAACCAGCAGATGTTCGACCTTCAGCGCGAGATCGGTCGGCCGTTCACCTGGACTGCGCTCCTGACGATCAAAGGCCTCGACTACCACCTCAAGGTGATGGCCGAGCACGATGCCGCCCGCGCCGAGGGTGTCGAGGTCTGGCCGCAGGTTTCGTGCCGGCCGCTCGTATTCCAAATGAACCTGCTCGAGCCGTTCACGTTCAACATGCGACCCGCGTTCGCCGAGTTGATGGACCGATCGAGCGACGAACGTGCGGCGGCCTATCGCTCCGCCGAATGGCGCGCTCGAGCGTGGGACGATCTCACGACTTCGAAGATGCTCCCTCCGAACTGGGACTCGATGGCGGTGGCCGAGTCGGTGGCACATCCCGAGTGGATCGGCACGTCGGTGCGCGCACTCGCTCGCGAACGCGGCGTCAACGAACTCGAAGCGATGCTCGACCTCGCGTTGAGCGACAACCTCGACACGCGCTTCGCATCGGTCTTGGCGAACAACGACCCGGATGCGATCGCGTGGCTGCTGCCGCAGGCCAACACGTTGCTCGGGCTGGCGGACTCAGGCGCGCACGTCGGCCAGTTGTGCGATGCGTGCTTCGCGACCGACCTGCTCGGCAACTGGGTGCGCGACAAAGCGGTCATGCCGCTCGAGCAGGCCGTCCGGAAGCTCTCGGGCGAACCGGCCGCGGTCTACGGATTACACGACCGCGGCACGATCGAGATCGGCAAGGCCGCAGACATCGCAGTCTTCGATTTCGATACCGTCGCACCGGGGCCGATTCGCCGGATCCGTGACTTCCCGGCTGATGGCGAGCGCCTCACGGCCGACGCGCCCGTGGGCATGACGCACACGCTCGTGAACGGTGTCCCGATTCGAGTCGATGGCGAGGCGATGGCGGCAGCGCTCGACAACCGTCCTGGAGCGTTGCTCGACGGGCGGTGACATCCGCTCAGTCACCGCCGGTGCCCGAGCCGGATTCGTCGTCCATCCACGTGCGGATCATGACGATCGAATCGGCCGGGTCGTCGGGGTCGAGTCGGAGCACGATGCGTTCGGTTCGAGGCGGGTCGGCGCCGACGGTCTCGACGATCGCCACCTCGTCTTTCTCGCGAGGATCGAGCACGTCGGCCAGGCCGTTGAGCCCGGCCGCGAGAACGCCACCGACCGCGCCACGGCGAAAGCGCTCGATCGGCCGCTGATCGACGATCGGTTCGAGACGCTCATCGTCGGCGTTCGGCACGACCCACTCATCTCCCATCGATGAAAGCGTAGGGTCGTCGCGCCACCCGACCAAGGCGGCGATCGAGGGAGACCACCGCATGGCAACGCCGGCGAAACCGACGAACCGCGACGCCACAAGCAACAACCCTCCGATGCACGGTTCGGCCACACCACTCGACGACGCGGCGATCATCGACCTCGCACACACCGCCTACGTTCACGCGGGCGCGATGAACATCGATGCGCTTGTGGCGATGTTTGCCGACGACATCGTGATGGAACTCCCGTTCGCACCGCCACCGTGGCCAAAGCTCCATGTCGGCAAGTCCGCAGTCGTCGCGTTCCAACGCCGCGCCGCCCGTTCGTTCGACACCTTTTCGCTGACGGTCGACCGCGCGCTCGCGACAACTGAGCGCATCGCCGTCGTCGAGGCGAACAGTGTCGGCACAACAACCGACGGCCGCTCGTACACGAACCGTTACTGCACCGTTCTCGAGTTCGACGAGGCCGGGATGATCACTCGCTGGACCGAGTACTACGACCCGATCGCAGTGCTCTCGGCATTCGCACCCCTGGGCGCGAGTTGAACAACGACTTGCCGGTCGCGGCGACCTCCCCACGACGGAGGGTGTGATGCGTCTTCCGCACCCGGAGTATGCGACGTTCTCCGTTGCTGACCGCGTCGTTGCACTGCGGGCGTGGTCGAGCGACGATGCAGCCTTCATCGCTGCGGCCAGCACCGACCCTGCGCTGCAGCGCTACTCCCTCCCACACGATCCGCGTGGACATCCCGCTCCTCCGCCATCGATCGCCGACGCGTCGACGACCATCGACGAGTTCCGGGCGAACTGGAAGGCCGCGGCGACAACGGGTGCGCTCATCGGCGTCGGGTTCGCAATCACCGACGCGGCCAACGGCGCGCGGCTGGGCCAGTGCGGCATCGACGAATGGTCGACGGATGACGTCGCCCAGATCGGCTACTGGCTTGCCCCTGCCGCACGCGGGAACGGCTACGCGACTCGTGCCGTCGTGCTGCTGACGAACTGGTTGTTCGGGCACGGCGCCGAGCGGGTCTTCATGACCATCGTGGCCGAAAACGATGCATCTGCCGCAGTTGCCCGCCGCGCCGGGTTCACGCACGAAGGAACCATGCGCGCCCACACCGTCTGGCACGACGAACGCAGCGACGTCATGTGGTTTGCAATGCTGCGCGACGAGTGGCGGGAGGACCTTGCGAGCGACGCCAAGGACTGCGAGCACTGACGGTCGCTCCCGCTGCTACATTCCTCAATATGGCGAACATTCGTTCGGTACACGCGGCGCCGGGTGCCCTGACCTGGCAGTGCGATCTGCTGGGCGCCGCCCACCCGTTCGCATACGACCGCGGGTTCGACGGCTTGGTCCGCACCTCGCTCGGCGACGGTGCCTGGGTCGATCATTGTCCAGGTTGGCTGCGCGGCGGCGACGCGTTGCTGTCGCGTCTCGCCCGCGACCTGCCGTGGGAGCGTCACACGGTCACCATGTACGACCGCATCGTCGACGAACCGCGTCTCACGCAGTTCTGCGTACACGATCACCTCGAAGGGTTTCCCGAGATCGCCGCAGTCAGTGCGGCACTGTCCGTTCGCTACGACCGCGACCTCAGCCGCATCGCCGCGGCGCTGTATCGCGACGGCAACGACAGCGTCGCGTGGCATGGCGACCGCTTCGATCCGACGATGGTCGAACCGATGGTTGCGATCGTCTCGCTGGGCGGACCGCGCCAGCTCCGCATCCGACCGAGCGCTGGCGGCACCAGTATCGGCTTCGTCCTGCACACCGGGGATCTCGTCGTGCTCGGCGGCACGATCCATCGCACCCATGAGCACTGCGTCCCCAAGACGCGCCGCGCGGTCGGCGCGCGCGTCAGCGTGACGTTTCGTGAGCCGTCGCCCAGCGCACGCTGACCACGGGATCGAGCGCTTCGAGCGCAATCGCGCCAACGAACGGTGGTTCGAGATCCAAGTCGATCACCGACCACTCCGCGCCCGGTCGGGTCAAGTAGCCGCCCGCGACACCCATACCAATCGCCTTCAAGTACGCCTCGACTCGGGTCCAGTGTTGCGCGAACGAGCGGTCCCGGTCGGCGGCGGACCCCCACCGGTCGTATTCGTCGTCGTGCATGGTCCGCCGCGCCAAACGATCGAGATGGGGGCGGCGCCGTACGATCTCCAGGTCGACGCCCACGCGCTGGTCGCTCCACGCGATCACCGACGCGAGCTTCGTGTTGCTCACCGAGAAATGCGCACCAAGCGCCGCGCCCGGCGTGCGTTCGATCAACGCCGCCGTGGAGTGCGCTCCCGCGACGAACGCCACCGACACCAGCGCATGGATGCCGACGTCCTCCATCGACTACGCACCTTGGCCCGGCACGAGCGGCACGCCTGCGCCGGTGGACCACGCCTCGAATCGCGCGGCCGTGCCGGGGGACAGCAATGCGACGTCGGGCGCGTCTCCGGCCGCACACCAGCGGAACTCCGCGATCTCCGATGGATCCGAAACGATCTCGCCGTCGGACCGCGCTGCGAACAGGTGCACCTGGACGTACTCCCCCGGCTCCCACTCGACCACGAACACCCCCAACGCCGCCGTCAACTCGACATCGACACCAAGTTCTTCACGCGCCTCTCGCACCGCGGCCATCATCGGCGTCTCGCCGAGATCGACGTAGCCGCCGGGAAACTCCCAGCACCCAGCGAAGGGATCACGGGCGCGACGCACCATCAGCACCCGGCCGTCGCGTTCGAGCGCGACTTCCGAGCACGGCGCGTTGCGTCGCAACTTCCACCTCGGACCGTGCTGTGGGCACGTCGGCCAATCGCCGACAACCGGCGACGGCGAACCACAGTCGTAGCAATGCTCCATCACGATCGACCCGCAGGCCGAGCAAGCCCGGCGACTTCGTCGACGCAGTCGCGAAGGCGCGGAGTCAAACGCTCCAGCACCTGGTCGAACGACGCGCCGCACTCGACGAGGTCGACAACCGTTTTCTCCGCGACGAGCTCGCTGGCGTGTCGCCACACGTTCGGCAAGGTATCGGCCCAACCCCAGTTGTACGACCAGAAGGCCTGTGCGTGTGTCGGCAGCATCAACCCGAGCACCGACCAGGAGTCGATGGGCCGTTGCACGACCTCCGGCCGTCGCGACGCGACGAACTCGTTCACGTCGAGGATGCCCTCCACCCCGCGAAACAGCGGGTCCGGCGCGAGCACGACGACTCGTTCGACTGCGCTCATCCGGATCGCACCCAAGCACTGGAGGCACGGTTGCAAGGTCGTGTACAGGACGAGTCGCTCGTCCCGGTGCATTCCCCACCGCAACTTCGCCAGCGCGTTCATCTCGGCGTGCGCCAACGACGTTCCGGCAAGGATGTCGTCGCCCGGGTCGTGTTCGAAGAGCCGATTACGGCCGGTTGCGACGACGTCGCCCGCTGCGTCGGTGATGACACACCCGATGCCGAGACTCCCCGCTCGGGTCGACTCCCAGGCAAGCTGGAGCGCGCGGCGCATCGATGGGTCGATCGGATCGAATCGCACCGTGTCAGTGTCCGATGAGCCGTTCGGTAAGCGAACGACCGGTTGGCGGCTTGCCCGACTGGGTGGCCTGCTCATCGATTCGGAGGGACGCCCGCTGCAAATAGCGCGTCGCTATCCAGCGCAACGGCTCGACCTCCCAGTTGCGGCTCTCGTGGCCGACCGTCGGCAGCGACACCAACTCGGACTCGACATCGCAGATCTGAGCGGCGAGCACCCGACCTCCCAAGTTGGTGGCTGCGACACCTTCCCCCGTGTAGCCGCGCGCCGTCGCGATGCCGCTGCGGCGATCGAACGTCATCGTCGGCATGAAGTCACGCGGCACGCCGAGACAACCACCCCAGGCATGGCTGAAACCAACGTTGCCGAGCTGCGGGAACCACTCGCGCACCGCGGCGCGCAGCCGTCCGTGAGTCGCTTCGTGCATGTCGAACTCCGGTCGGATCCGCGAACCGAAGTGGTACGGCGCGCCCCGCCCGCCGAACAGGATGCGGCCGTCGGCGGTACGCGACAAGTAGTCGACGGTCAGCGCGCAGGACTGCACGACTGACCGGTGCGTCCAGCCGATCTCGGCCAGTTGCGCGTCGGACAGCGGTTCGGTCAGCACGATGAGCGAGTAGAGCGGCAGTACCTGACGGTGCGTAGGGCGCAGGCGAGCGAGGTAACCCTCACCGGCAAGCACCACCGCATCGGAGCGAACATCGCCCCGAGCCGTGTGCAACACCGGACGCCTGCCTGGCGTCCAACCCGTCGCTTCGGTCCGTTCGTAGATGACTGCGCCCGCCCGTTCCACCGCTCGAGCCAGTCCCCGAACCAGCCGACCAGGATGCACCACCGCGCTCGCGGTTTGGTGCAGCGCACCAACCGCATTGGTCACCGCGAGCTTGGCCTTGGCCTCGGCCGCGTCCAGACGTTGCCAATGGTCGGCCCGACCGATACGCGCGTACTCCTCTTCGATGTGGTGCAACGTCGGGAGTTGATGACGGCCGCGCGCAACGATCAGCTCGCCGTCGCGCTGGTAGTGCGCGTCGATGCCTTCCATCTCGCAGACGCGGCCGACCTCGCCAACGGTGTCGATCATGAGGTCGTGCACTCGGGCCGCGACGTCGCGTGAATATCGCTTCGCCAGCAGTCTCGGACCAGCACCGAACCCAGAGGTGCACCACGCACCGTTGCGTCCGGAGGCTCCGAACCCGACGATGTCTCGCTCGACGATGGCGATCTTCAGGGTTGGATCGTGTTGGAGCAAGTAATACGCCGTCCACAGACCGCTGAAACCCGCGCCGAGAATGGCGACATCAGCCTCGATCGAGCCGTCGAGCGGCGGGCGCGCGGTCAGATCGTCGGCGCAGGTGTCGAGCCAATACGAGACCGCGGCGTACCCACTCATACCTGCGACGCTACGTGGTCACACCCCCGCCGTGAAGGCTCGAATCGGGGCGAGTAGCGGCCGTGTGCGCCGACCGAGCGGCTCAGCCAGACGCCAACCGTTCGAGGGCGCCTTTCACCCGCACCGGGTCGGTCATCCTGAACATCGGTGGCAGGCTGTCGATGAGCGTCCGGCCGTATCCCGCGGTCACCAACCGACGATCGAGGATCGCGACGACGCCCCGATCGTCGGACGACCGGATCAGCCGGCCGACCCCCTGCGCCAGCAGCAACGCGGCGCGGGGAAGATCGAAGGTCCGAAACGGATCTCGACCAAGCCCCTCGGCCTCCTCCCGACGAGCCATCGCAAGTGGATCATTCGGTCGAGCGAACGGAATCTTGTCGACGAGCACGAGGCTCACCGACGGGCCCGGCACGTCGAGGCCCTGCCATAAGCCCAACGAACCCACGAGACAGCTTGTTTCGTCGGCCGCGAACTCTTCCATCAGCTTCGAGCGGGGCAGATCATCGGGCGCGAGCACCCGAATTTCGGGCAGCGCTTCGCGTAACGCTTCGCGGAGCGCGCCCGCTGCCCGGAGGCTGGTGCACAACCCGAGCGTGCGTCCGCCCGCGGCTCGCACCAGATCGACCGCCTCGGCCAACCACGCCGCTTCGTACTGATCCTTGCGCGGGTCTGGTAAGTGCGCGGCGCAATACAAGATCGCCTGGGAGCGGTAGTCGAACGGGCTGCCGACGTCGAGCGCCCGAAATCGATCCGGGTGTTCGGGTCGGTGCTTCGGCGTGGAATCGTCGTCGCCGGCATCGGCGCCGCCGAACCGGGCCGAACGCTCGGCCAGGTCGGGCCGGAGCCCGAGCCGCCAGGCCAACGGATCGAAGTCGTCGCCCAACGCCAACGTCGCGGAGGTCACGATCGTCGTCGCTTCACTGAACAACGCCTGGAACAACGGCGGACCAACGTCGATGCGGGCAACCATCAACATCGGTGGATCCCGGCGCTCGACCCAGATCGCGTCGCGGTCGGGAGTCGCGCCAAGCATGTAGACAACATCGTCGCGGGTCGACGTGATCAGGCGAAGCAGTCGCTGCTGTTTCAACGCCGCATCGCCGGCCGCGGCGGTCACCTGCGACACCGCTGCGCTCAGTGCGGCGAGTTGATCGTTCAGCACCATGAGCGCCGGGCGCAACCCCGCGCCATCGAGATCAACGCGTTGTTCGTTGGGTTGCTGGCGCAGCAACTCATCCCATCGGCGAGCCCGCTCGTTCAGCGCGACAACCGCATCGGCATCGCCGCCGCTCTCGCCAGCGAGAAATCCCCGGACTTCGGCCGCGAGCCGTTCGAGCCGCCGCGACCCGAGCTCGACGCCGAACGCGCTCGCGCAGATGTCTTCGAGCATGTGGCCCTCGTCGATGATGACCAAGGAATGCTCCGGGAGCACCGCGCCCGCCGCAGCGAGGTGCTGGGCGTACAGCGCCGTGTTGACCACCACGACGTCAGACGCTGCGGCCCGGTCGCGGGCTTGCTCCGCGAAGCAAGCGTCGCCATACGTGCACTTCGTTCGCCCCGGACACTCGCGGCTGTCCATGCTCACCGTCGCCCACAACGCATCGGGAACAGGAAGTTCGAAGTCGCCCCGATCACCCGAACTCGTCGCTTCCGCCCAGTCGTCGAGCGCGTCGAGCACATCGTCGTCGGCGCGAATCCCGGCGAGCACGCCTTCGCGATCGGTGGCGTGCTCGGCCAACCGGGCCCGGCAGAGGTAGTTCGAACGCCCTTTCAGCTGCGCGAACGAGAACGCGTGACCGAGGTCGTTCATGACGCTTCGGAGGAACGGTAAGTCCTTGCGGCACAGCTGTTCTTGCAACGCCCGCGTGGCGGTGACGACCACGACCCGCTCGTGGGCGAGCACCGCCGGAACGAGATACGCGAGGCTCTTGCCGGTACCCGTCCCCGCCTGCACCAACAGGTGTTCTCGGTGATCGAACGCATCGGCGACTGCCTCGGCCATCGTTCGCTGACCGTCGCGCACGACGCCGCCCGGGAGCCGCCCAACAACCGCATCGAGCGCGGCCCCGACGGTGACGACGAGACGGTCGTCGGCGTCCGGTGCGGTCGTCATGGCCGCTCACGGTAGGACACCGCTAAGGTCTCGACGCATGGCACGCATCGGAGTTCCTGACGGCGACGGCCCGGAGCAGGTCCGGGTCTGGAGCATCCACCCCAAGTTCGGCGCAGCGGTCGCGAACTTGTCGATGGCCGTGTACGGCGACAGCGTGCTGGCGCCGAGGGTGCGAGAGGCGGCGCGCATGCGCATCGCCCGCATCAACGACTGCCCCAACTGACTGACGTTTCGTATCCCGCAGTTGCGGGATCACGGCGTCGACGAAGCCCTCTACGAGAACGTCGAGAACCTCGACTTCGAGGGGTACAACGAACAGGAACGCTTGGCGATCGAATACGCCGAACGGTTCGCGTACGACCACCAACGAATCGACGACGCGTTTTGGACCCGGATGCACGCCGCGTTCAGCGACCAGGAGATCCTCGACCTCACGATCTGTATCGGGTCGTTCATCGCGCTTGGCCGCACGCTCGTCACGCTCGGCATCGACCACGAACACTGACCCCCGGCAACGCGTCGCGACACTGCGGACGTCTGCCGTTCACTCGACGACGTCGACACTCGCAGGTCGGAAGATGCCCGCGGCGAGACCAAGCTCGAGCGACGGAAAGCCCGTGGCCAGGATCTGGGCGGCGCTCCGACGGCCGCTCGTCGTGCGCACGAACTCGAACGGCGTGAGCGTCACGGCGGCGCTGGACTCGACGCCCCAGTGGTATTCCTGAGCGCCGACCACCAGCCGGATGCCGGGGTCCATCGAAACCTTCCCCATGCCGGCCATTGTCCCGATCCAATCGGCGGCGATCGACACCGCCTCCACGTCCCGGGCGCCGGGGACGCCGAGCGCGTGGCGTAAGTCGTGCTCATGGGTCACCGCGTCGAAGACGATCTGACCGCTCACCTGCGTCGGCAGTGCTGCGACCCGAGCGTCGAACGCTTCGGCGGTGCCGATCCACTCGGCGACCATTGCATCGATCGACGATGTCGCGCGCGCTTGCACTTGGGCATCGGTCCACGCATCGCTCGCAACGCCATCCAGGCGGTCGTCGAGGATGTCGGCCGTGACCCCCACCAAATGCGCCAGCGTGTCGCCGACGGTCCAAGCTGGGGTGAGCGGGCACGGCGCCGATCGGTCGGCCAATGTGACGATTCCGATCACTCGCTCTCGCAGCGCGGCGTATTCCTTGGCGTGATCGCTCCCGGTTCGCGCCTCGTGCATCATGTCAACTCCCGTCGTCGTTTCGTCGGCCCGCACGCCGAGCTGCGGATGCGCTTGCGGCGTGACGGCGTGTCGTGCCGGCTACGCCGTCGCCTCTCTTCGTAGCGACCCTGGTGACGAGATCACCGCCAAGATCGCTCCCCATACTGCACCGCCGGTGAGGAGTGTTCGGATCGACCACTCGGCGACAGGACCCCACGCGATCGCCGCAATCCCAACTGCGCCGCCGAAGCCCATGATCCAGAGCGCGATCACGCGACCGCGCACGTCCTCGCTGATACTCGCCTGCATCACGGTCGACAGCGACGTGATCGTCACGAAGTAGGCATATCCGAGCATCCCGGCAACCGGATACGCGATCCAATCCGTTCGCAGTTGCGCGAATACGAGCAGGAAGATCGAAAAGAACGCAAGGCCCGGACGAATCAGCGTTGCCTTGTCTCTCCTCGAGAACACCGATCCGACGCTCATCGCGCCAGCGGCCGCACCGAGACCGAAGACGGCGTAGAGCACGCCATACGGCTCTGACTTCGGGTCGATGCCGAACGAACGGGCGGCATGGGTGGGCATGAACGAGATGAAGTTCAGGGACAGGAACGACAAGGTCCACAAGATGAACAACACTCGACGCAGCAGCGGGTCGTCCCACGCGATGCGGAATCCCGACACGAACCGCTCCCACACGCCGCCGTCGAACTTGGCGCCGGCCCGACGGGGATACCGCGCCCGCAACAACCCGTAGATCGCGAACAGGTAGGTCGCGGCGTTCACGGCGAACACGGCGGAAGCACCCGCGTTCGAGTCGGTCGACGCATAGAGGAACTGACCGATCACCGGACCGATGACACGGCTCATGTTCATCTGAAACGAGAACAGTGAGATCGCGCCCGGCAGATCCTCTTTCGGGACGAGCGACGGTGAGATCGCAGACATCCCGGGTCCGCCCATTGCATTGGCCAGACCGATCCCGAGCATGCAAGCGAGAATCGGGGCAGCAACTGGTTCGTCGCTCGCCACGAGCGCGGCCAACACCAACGAGCCAGCAATCTGTAGACACTGCATCGTCACGAGATACCGCCGACGATCGACGCTGTCGGCAATTGCTCCGGCAAGCATCGACAAGAAGACCAACGGACCGAGCTGGACGAACTCTTTGACGCCGATCAGGCGCGCATTGTCGAAGTTTTCTTGCAGGTACGCACCGATGATGACGTTCTGCATCCACGTCCCGATGTTGGACGCAAAGAGACCACCCCAAAAGATGCGAAAGTCCCGATGGCGTAGCGCCGCTCGCGCCGTACCCGGCTGGATCGCAACATCGCCTTCTTCGAGTGCTTCGGCGATCTGCTCGACCGAAAGCTCTCCTGTGCGATGGGCATCGGACTTCATCCGAGTGCGACCCTACCGACGTCGTTCGGCACGACAGGAAACGATTGCCGCGAAGTCGTCAGGCCGATCGCCGATCATGGTGACATGAGTTGGGGATACCGACCACCGGTCGCCAAGGGATTCGGCGCTGAACCGCCGAGGGAGCCGTTGGCCCCCGACGTTGCGCCGAACCCTCCGCGCCACCAAGAGCAACCGTCACCACCGACACCTGGACCGGTCCCAGATTCGCCGCGCCCACCGGAGGCGCCGGGCACCGAACCAGCTCGACTCCCAACGGACACCAACGAACTTCCCGCCGCGCCGGTCCGGCCTACGCCGCGACGCGTCCCTGATCGTCGGCACGCGCCGATCGATCCGTTGGTTCGTCGGCGCCCGCCCACGAAGACGTCCGCCCCTCGACCGCTCATCGGTGGCGTGTTGGTCGCGCTCCTGGGTGTCGGAGTGGTCGCGGCCCGGGTCGCCGGCGACGACACCCAGCCTTCATCGGTTCCGACGTTCGTGTTCCCCGTCGACGACTTCGACACGGCGACCACCGTGCCGACGGGCGCTGACTTCGAGGTGCTCACGGTCGGCCAGTCGGCACCCGTCGGCCCATTCATGGTCACCGTGGTTTCGGTCGATCCTCGCGGTGACGACGAGATCGCCGAGGCAAATCAGTTCAATACCCCGGCACCCCTCGGCCAGCACTTCACGATCGTGACGATCGAACTGCGCAACACAACGTCGGAGGAGCGCGTGCTGTTCGCCGAACTCGAGGTCGCGCTCACCGCCCGGGACGGCGCGACGCGTTACGACTCGTTCAACGGTCGTGTGCTTCCGCGACCACTGCCGTTCGAAGCAGTCGCGCCGAGCGCAACCAGCCGCGGCCAACTCTCGTTCCTCGTGGAGGATGGCACCGACCCGTTGACGCTCGAGTTCCGCGCCTTCGCGCAGACCGATCGGCCGCGGACATGGTCGATCACCTGATCAGGGCGACGCCACCGTTGCCGACCCAGCCCGCCTTCAGCGCGAGTTGACGGTCACGACGCCGGCCGCGACCAGCGATGCGATCGACTCGGGGTCGAGACCGAGGACGTCGCGCAGCACCTCGACGGTGTGCTCCCCGAGCATCGGCGCCGGCCGACGCCAGTAGCGGGGCGGCCCACCCGAGAGACGCATCGGCCATCCGGGATAGGACTGGTCGCCCACGATCGCGTGGTGCACGGGTTCGAAGTACTGCCGCGCCCGCAGTTGCGGGTCGTCGAGTGCAGTGAAGCCCGGCACCACCGCGAGCGCGGGAATCCCCGAAGCCAACAGCTCGACTTCCGCGGTCGACTTGTCGCGGGTGGCGCACCATTCCGCTCGGGCCTCGGACGACATCGGGTCGCGGGCGTCATCGATAGCGATCCACTGATCGTCGCCGGCACAGCGAAACACCCCGTGCGTCCCGCGCCGACCGCCGACGTCGCCGGTCCGTTGATAACGGATCACCTGATCAGCAGTCGTCGCCACGGCGACATCGACCATCGCCATTTCAACGAGTTGGCCGAGACCAGTCCGCTCGCGGTGCTCGATGGCCGCCACCGTCGCGAGGGCGGCGTGGGCGCCCACGAGCGGGTCGACGACACCGCCAGCGATGATCGGCGGACCGTCCTCGTATCCAGTCGTCCACGCCATGCCCGAGAGTTGCTCCATCGTCTGCGCGAAACCAGGTCGGTCGCGCCACGGTCCGGTCAACCCGAAGGCGGAAAGGCGCAGCATGATCACATCAGGTCGAATCGTGCGCAGCGCCTCGTAATCGAGTCCGAAATCCTCCATGACTCGCGGCGTGAAGTTTTCGGTGACGACATCCGCCCACTCGACGAGCTGTCGGATCAGCGCCACGCCCCGTGGATGGTTCAGGTCGACCGCGATCCCACGCTTGTCGAGATTCGCAGCGTGATAGAGCGGAGAGCACTCGAGCGCATCGGGTTGGCCGTGGCGTGTGGTCCCAGCCATCCGCATCCCGTCGGGTCGCGATGCCGACTCGACTTTGATGATGTCCGCACCCATCGCTGCGAGCCACGCCGTCGCGAACGGGCCCGCCCAGAACGCAGTGAAGTCGAGCACCTTGACGCCGGTGAGGGGACGGTCGGCGCTCGCATCGGCGTTCGGCGCGACCGTCTCAGGTCGATGGGAAGCCGACCACGGGCGCTCGTGGTCGTGGGCGCCGATCTGCGGCGCTGGAGACAATGGCCGATCGTCGACTCCATGGAACCGAAACGGCGCACGCGGCCGCATGAACGTGCCGCCCGGCTGCGGGACATACACGCCGCGATCGCGGAGATGCTCGAACTCGAGCAACACTTTGCCGTTGCCGACGACCGCAACCGGCACCCGATGTTCGATGCACGAGCGTTCGATCTCGGCCGCGGTGTGCGCGAGTGTCCAGGCGTGCAACGCCGCGTGGACATCGTCGGCTCGAACGAATCGGCCGAGCATCGTCTGCAACTCGTCGTCCCGCGCAAGATCGTCGCGCCCCGCCGCGCGCAGGAGCGCCTGCCATTGGGCGATCGTGTTCGTAGTGATTCCGACGAAGTTGCCATCCGCGCAGGGTTCGTTCCCGGGGATCATCACGAACCGAAACGCGCCCGCCCGTCCATCGGGGAAGTTCGCGAACAGCGTCGGAACCGTGATCATCGTCAACTGCATCGCTTCGAAAATCGACACATCGACCGATTCGGCTATGCCCGTGCGCGATGCGCGACGCCACACGGTGACCGCCCCGAGGGCGCCGAACACGCCCGCCACGTACTCCCCGACATTGCCATTGACCGTGAGCGGTGGATGCGTCATGTGGCCGTGCCCGGCAAGCGCGCCGCTGCGCGCCTGCAACACGGCTTCTGGGATCCTCAGCGCGTTGAGTCGCGCGTCGGGCCCGGACGTCCCGAACTGGGTGATCGCGACAGTGACGAGCGCGGTCGACTCGATGGAGTCGTCTTGCACCACGATGTCGGCCGCTGACTCCCATGCCCCACTCTCGGTCACGGAACGTTGTGAGGTGCGGAGATAGGCCCAAAGCTCGCCGCCGAGCCCATCGACCCGCGCCGGATCACCATCCGCGGCCTCGACCCGCACCACGTCGGCGCCGAGATCACACAGCAGCTTCGAGCAGTACGCACCGGCCAACGACGTCGAACGATCGAGGACCCGCAGGTCGTCGAGGATCACCAGTGCATCATTGCAGAACCGCGCTCGGTCAGTGCGGTGGCCGGTTCGAACTGGACTCAACCGGCACGAACATCGGCACGATGACCTCGCGGTCGGGCACTGTTGCGAACCGCAACGGTCGAAAGACCACCCGCATCGCCTGGTCCGCGCGCAACACCGACGGATCGACCTCGGGAACCATCGTGCACAACCGAACGCTTGCGTCTTCTTCGAGCGCGACAAGCGCGGTGACGAACGGCACGAAGTCCGCGAAAGCCGGGAGAAACGGCCGCCGGACCGTCACCCACGAAAACAACGTGGCGCGACCGCTCACCGCGACCCAGATCGGCTCCGCTCCGCACACGGGACACGACGCGGGGTACCAGACAAGTCGATCACACTCGGCACAGCGAGTGATCGCCAACTCTCCGCGTGCAGCTGCGGCAAAGAACGGACCCACGAGCGGGTCGTCGACGTCGGGAAGCGGAAACTCGCCGCGTTCGATTGCCACGGTCAGCGATCTCGACCGAGCACGAGGGTGCTGGCCATGTGCCCGGTGTACCCACCGTACGCTGCGACCTCGCAGCCGGCGACCTGCGCTCCGGCGGAGCCGCGGAGCTGCTGCACACACTCGATGACGTGCGCGATACCCAGCACATACGCGTGCGAGAGCAACCCCCCGTGGGTGTTGTACGGGATCTGCTGCGAATCGAATCGCAACGCACCGGATTGCGCCAACGCACCGGCGTCGCCCTTCTCGCAGAACCCCATGTCCTCGAGCTGCATCAACGACACGACCGTGAATGGGTCGTAGCACGTCAGCACGTCGACATCGGCCGGCGTGATCCCGGCCATCCGCCACGCGTGCGGCGCAGCAAACACCTGGGGCGTCGACGTGAACGCGCGCTGTTGTGACCAATGGGTTCCGGTTGCCGAGTAGCCCTCGCCGACACCGAGCACCACGACCGGGTCGGCGCGCAGGTCCCGCGCCCGTTCGGTGGATGTCACGACGTACGCGCCGCCACCGTCGGAAATCGGACAACTATCGAACAAGCACAGCGGGTCGGCCAGCATCGGCGCAGCGAGGTAGTCGTCGATCGACATCGCCTTGTCGTGAAACACTGCGCCCGGAGTTCGGTTGGCGTGATCGCGCAACGTCACGGCGACCGCTCCGAACTGTTCGCGAGTCGTGCCGTACTCGTGCATGTAGCGCTGCATGATCGTCGCGAAGTAAATCGGCTGCGGGAACCACCCGAAGGGAACCTCCAGGTTCTGCTTGAGGCTCTGTTGCGCGTGCACCTCGCCCGGCCCACCGGTCATCTCGGCCCGTTGGGTGGCCCACGCGACTGGAAACACGTTGAGGACGTGTGTGGCATCACCCGCGGCGATCGCTTTGGCCGCCAGATACGGCGCAGTACCTGCCCAGGCCATGCCTCCGCCCCACGGCGAAGACCACAGTTCGTGGTTCGTGCCGAAGTGAGCATGGAAGTCGGCAGGACCGAAGCCGGCGAACGCCCCCGAGTAGGTGAGGCCGTCGATCTGGTCGGGGATCAGCCCGGCATCGGCGATGGCCCGCTCCGCCGCTTCGGCCCCGATCTCGGTTGCGGTTCGCCCGCTCGCCTTGGTGAACGCGGTCTCGCCGATACCCACGATCGAGACCGCGCCCGCGATGTCGTCGAGTTCGACCGCGTGACCCCAGTCGGGCGTATCCACCATCGGCCCTCGACGCTAACTCCAATCTGACGGGGCGTCAGATCTCGGGATACGTTCGCCCGCGATGAGCGACTCCCCGAACGACGCGCGTGCGATTGTCGCCACCACCCCGAAGATCGACTTGATGCTGGGCTTCCCGATCGACGACCGGCGAGCGCACTACGAGTTCATGAAGCCGCTGCTGCACGACCGTGAGTCGACCGAGGACTTCGAGTTTCCGGCGCAGTACATGTTCAAGCAGCCGCCACACTTTGCAGAAAAGCCCGACAAGATCGCGCACCTCGTCGAGTTGATGGATCAGCATGGCATCGCCAAGGGAATGGTCGGCACGAACACGCCTGGCGATCTCGGCCATCGAGCGATGCAACGTCACCCCGATCGCTTCTTCGGATCGTACGAGGTCAATCCGAACCTCGGGATGGAAGGCGTCCGTGCGCTCATGCGTGCGCACGACGAGATCGGCATCAAGGCCGCGACCGCGTTTCCGGCCGGCATGAACCCCCAGGTGCCGATCAACGACAAGAAGATGTTTCCGATCTATGCCAAGTGCATCGAACTCGACATCCCGATCTGTGTGTGCGCGGGAGTGCCAGGTCCACGGCTGCCGTTCGCACCCCAGTACGTCGGCCTGATCGACGAAGTCTGCTGGTACTTCCCCGAGCTCAAGTTCGTCACGCGGCACGGCTGCGAACCGTGGGCCGACCTCGCCGTCAAGCTGTTGCTGAAGTGGCCGAACCTCTATTACTCGACGTCCGCGTTCGCACCCCGCTACTACCCCGCTGACATCGTCAACTACGCCAACACTCGCGGCGCTGACAAGGTGATGTACGCGGGCTACTTCCCGATGGGGCTGTCCCTCGATCGAATCATGGATGAGCTGCCGGGCGTCGCGTTCCGCGACCACGTCTGGCCGAAGTTCCTGCACGAGAACGCGCGAAAGGTGTTCAAGCTCGATGACTGACTCGGTCAATCCCGCATACTTCGCCGCCTGGGAAGGTGGTGTCGTCGACCTCATGATGGGCATTCCGGCAACCGCCGCTGAACGCAAAACCCAGCACTACGACAAGTTCGCTAGCCAGATCCTCGACAAGGAAGCGCGCGAGCAGTTCACGTTCCCGGCGCAATACATGTTCAAGGACATCCCGAACTATGACGAGATCGACGACCCGATCGATCTGCTGGTCACCGAGATGGACCGTTTCAAGATCAGCCACGGGATGGTCAACGTTGCCACCAACGAGAAGGCGCGCCGCGCGGTCGCCGAGCATCCGGACCGGTTCATCGCTTCCTGGGACGTCGACCCCAACGAGGGCATGGACGCGGTGCGCAACCTCGAAGCCGGTGTACGCAACCTCGGCGTGCGCTCCGCCCAGGTGTTCCCCGCTGGGCTCACCCCGCAGGTGCCGATCAACGACAAGAAGATGTACCCGCTGTATGCGAAGTGCGTCGAGCTCGACATCCCAATCTTCGTCAATGCCGGCGTGCCCGGACCGCGCGTCCCGATGATGTGCCAGCACGTCGAGCACATCGACGAGGTGTGTTGGTTCTTTCCCGACCTGAAGTTCGTGATGCGTCACGGCGCCGAACCGTGGACGGCCCTCGCCGTGAAGCTCATGTTGAAGTGGCCGAACCTCTACTACTCGACCTCGGCGTTCGCGCCGAAGCACTACCCCGCCGACATCGTCAACTACGCGAACACGCGTGGCGCCGACAAGATCATCTACAGCGGCTACTACCCGATGGGGCTCTCGCTCGAGCGCATCTTCTCCGAGATGCCGGGCGTCGGCTTCCGCGACCATGTCTGGCCGAAGTTCCTCCGCGACAACGCGTTGTCGCTGTTCGGGATGGGACCGTCGAAGTGAGTTGGGCACCATCGAGCAACGCTGCGTTCGACGAGGCGCGCCGAGGCGGGGTCATCGACACCGCGGTCGGCTTCCCGAAGTCCAAAGAGGAGATGTTCGAGTTCTACGAGTTCATCCGCAAACAGACGATGGATGCGCAGTCGCGTGAGGGCGAAGGCGGTCTGAAGTTCCCGGCGGGGTACATGTTCAAAGACGTTCCCGAGTGGGACGCCGACGAGCTCGACGATCCAGTTCGTTTCATGGTCGCGTTGATGGACACGCACGGGCTGTCGCATCTCGTCACCGGCGGCGGCTCCGACGACGAACGGCGCGCGCTGCGGGAGCATCCCGATCGGTTCTCGGCTTCGGTGATGGCCGACCCGAATCAAGGGATGGATGCGCTGCGCCACATCGAGCGGGCGAAAGAGACGTTCGGCGACCAACTCAAACTGGTGCACTGCTTCCCCGCGGGGCTGTATCCGCAGGTCGCGTTGAACGACAAGAAGTTCTATCCGATCTACATGAAGTGCATCGAGCTCGATCTACCGTTCTGTTCGACGGTGGGCGTGCCGGGTCCGCGCATTCCGATGGAACCGCAGTTGGTCGAACACCTCGACGAGATCTGCTGGTTCTTCCCCGAGCTCAAGTTCGTCACCCGTCACGGCTGCGAACCGTGGACCGCGCTGGCGGTGAAGCTCATGTTGAAGTGGCCGAACCTCTACTACTCGACGACCGCGTTCGCGCCGAAGCACTATCCGGCCGACATCGTGAACTACGCGAACACGCGGGGTGCGGACAAGATCATCTTCTCGGGTTACTTCCCGGCCGGGTTGTCGTATGAGCGCCAGTTCGCCGAACTGCCCCACGTCGCGTTTCGCGACCACGTCTGGCCCAAGTTCCTCCGCGAAAACGCCCAACGCGTCTTCAACCTCCCCTGACCTGGACTTTTTCACGTTCTGACCCGTTAGGTGGACGTATTCCGTCGCCCTAGCGGGTCAGAACCGGGATTTCCACCGACGAGCGCGCGCACTCATGGGGATTCGCCGCGACCTCGCGCGTCGAGGTGACAGCGTCGAACGACGGCGGCGAGACTCACGCTCCATGGGTGCACGGAACGGGCCGCTCGCCGGCATCAACGTCTTGGAAATACCGAACATCGGGCCCCTCCAACACGCCGGGTCGATCCTCGCCGACCTCGGCGCGGAAGTCCTGCGCCTCGACCGCAAGCTCCACGTCGACACGAACAGCGGCATCCAAGGCGCTTACAACCCGATGTCTGTGCTCGACCGGGGCCGACGCTCCGCTGGCATCGATCTCAAGCACCCCGAGGCCGCCGGCCTCGTCGCACAACTCGCCGAGCACGCCGACGTCCTGATCGAGGGCTTCCGCCCCGGCGTAGCCGAGCGCCTGGGGATCGGTCGGGACGAAATCGTCTTCGTCGATGCGCAATACCAAAGCGTCATGGCGATCAGCTGGCAAAAATTCCAGCCGCATACCCGCTCAAGTCTTGCGGAAGCTGT
>SXGT01056453.1_pt1 | contig 33618 bp, 20 predicted proteins | sample 3176221 | NCBI WGS metagenome assembly SXGT01 (sample SAMN11356862, study PRJNA531348) | freshwater metagenome | isolation source: freshwater sample F1-120 | place: China: Fuxian Lake, Yuxi | collected 2017-12-25 | reverse complement strand
GTCGGCATGGGCGTGCTGCCCCTGTGCTTCCTCGACGGCCAGAGCGCCGCGACGCTGGGGCTGGACGGCTCGGAGGTCTTCGACTTTCCTGGCCTCACCGACGCGGTCAAGCCCCTGCAGACCCTTGAGGTCGTCGCTCGCCGCGCCGACGGCGCCGCGGTGACCTTCGAGGTCACCGTCCGCCTCGACACCCCCGTCGAGGTCGACTACTACCGCAACGGCGGCATCCTCCAGACCGTCGTCCGCAACCTCGCCCTGACCTGATCCTGACCTGATCCCCGCCGCAGATCGGGCGGCGCGCTCAGCCGCGCTCAAGCCGCTCGATCTGCGCCGCCGTCGGCAGCGTGGGGTCGAAGATCTCCAGAAAACGCGCCATCATCGCAGGGGCCGGGTCGTCGAACCCGCGTTGGCTGGCCCACTTGAGGAAGGGCATCAGGAAGGGGCGGGCCTGCTCGACCTCGATCTTGAGCAGCGCCGCCGTCAAGCCCCCCTGTTCGAGGAAGCCCGACTCGGCGTAGAGGTTCAGGAAGGCCTCCCGGTCGTAGCTGATCTGGCGGAACTCGACGGCCCAGTCGCCCTGGGCGTCGTCGAAGATGGCGTACTGCGCCCGCCAGTCTCCGTTGAAGGGCAGGCCGACCGAGCCGATGTTGACGATCTGCCCGCGCGGCGAGTCGTCGTGGAAGGGTCGGTGGGTGTGGGCGCAGACCAGGACGCGCTGCGCGATGCCGTCGAGCAGCGCGGCGCGGTCCTCGTCCGAGGTCCAGGCCCCGATCCCCTCGCTGTTGGAGCGCGGGCTGCCGTGGACGATCAAGAGTCCGTCGGGGCCGCCGCGCTCCAGGCTGAAGGGCAGGGCCTCGATGAAGGCGCGGTGGCGGGCGACCTCGGCGGCGATCCAGCGCGAGGCCGACCAGATGTCCATCGTCCACCAGGGCTCGGGGACCTCGCGCCGGATGAAGCCCAGGGCGTAATCCTCGTGGTTGCCCCGCAGGCAGGGCCAGCCCAGCGCCAGGGCGCGGTCGACGACCGCCGCCCCGCAAGGGCCGCGCCCGACCAGATCCCCGGCGATGATCGCCTCGTCGACGCCCTGGCGGCCGATGTCGTCGATGACGGCCTCGAAGGCGTGGGGGTTGCCGTGGATGTCGGCCAGGATCGCCAGCCTCGTCATGTCGCTCGTCGGGATGGAGGGTTCTGGTCAGCGCGGCTGGGCCTGATCCGGTCAAGAGAGGCGCGCAGATCGCCCGGTGAGCTTAACATGAACCGCGGCGCGGGCGTCTGTTTTCATCCCCCTTTGGAGCGGGATGCGACAACGCACCGACAGGGCCGGAGGGTCGGGTGTTGTCCGGGCGCCCCCGCGCCTGCAAACCGCCTTGGCCCTTCAAGATCATCAAGGATGACAGCACTTCAGGCTGTGTCTGACCCTTTGGACCGAGCTTCGGCGAGGTCGAGGGGCCGAGGTGGGTCAGGGCGAGCGCAGGCGGGGTCACAGACCCGGTGAGCATCGCCCTGGCCCGCCTCAGCGGCGGCGCAGCCGGCCGACGACGATCAGGGCCAGCACGAGCAACAGGGCCGGGGCGCCGGGGCGCTGGCCCTGGCCGGGGGCGGCGGCGCACAGGGCGCTGCCCTGGATGACGCCGGGGGCCGAGCCGCCGCCGAGGTCGTCGGCGGGGTCGAGGGGATCGGTGCCGCGGCCGTCCTCGACGCCGTCAGGGACGGTGCCGCCGTCGGTGTCGGGGTTGTTCGGGTCCGTCTCGCCCTCGTCGACGCGGCCGTTGCGGTTGCGGTCCTCGCCGTCGACGCAGACGCCCTGGACGTCGGCGGGGCCGTCGCACAGGTCGTCGCCGTCGGTGTCGGGGCTCAGGGGGTTGGTGGGGTTCGAGCCGAGCACCTCCAGGCCGTCGATCAGGCTGTCGTCGTCGCTGTCGTCGTCGAGGGGATCGGTCTCGTCGGTGTCGACGCGGCCGTTGGCGTTGAGGTCCTCGCCGGCCTGGCAGACGCCCTGGACGTCGGCGGGGCCGTCGCACAGGCCGTCGCCGTCGGTGTCGGGGTTGTTCGGGTCGGTGCCGAGGTCGTCCTCAAGGTCGTCGATGAGGCCGTCGCCGTCGGCGTCGTTCTCCACGTCGATGTCGTCGGAGGGGTCGAGGGGGTCGGTGCCGCGGCCGTCCTCGACGCCGTCAGGGACGGTGCCGCCGTCGGTGTCGGTGTTGTTCGGGTCCGTCTCGCCGGTGTCGACGCGGCCGTTGGCGTCGCGATCCTCGCCGGCGCGGCAGACGTCGTCGATGCGGTTGGGGCCGTCGCAGAGGCGGTCGCCGTCGGTGTCGGGGTCCAGCGGGTCGGTGGGGTTCTCGCCGAGCACCTCGGTGCCGTCGCGCAGGCCGTCGCCGTCGGTGTCGGGGTTGTTCGGGTCGGTGCCGGTGACGTCGCGCTCGAACTCGTCGCTCAGGTCGTCGCCGTCGGTGTCCACGTCGCAGTTGCTCGGCTCGCCGTGGCAGGCGAAGCCGTCCTCCACCTCGCAGATGGCGCTGCAGCCGTCCCCGGCGCGCAGGTTGTTGTCGTCGCAGCCCTCCAGATCCGAGATCTGGCCGTCGCCGCAGTCGCCGATGTCGGTCACCAGCGTGGCCTCGACGCGCGGGGCCGGCTCGTCGCTGTCAGGGTCGGCGCTGGAGGTGTTGGTCAGCGCGTTGACGGCGACGACCTGGACCTCGTAGGTGATCGTGGCGGCTCCCGCAGGCGGGATGACCCCGGCCCGCTCGCCCGCGGCGTTGACGAGGCCGCCGCCCTCGAAGGGCATCCGGCCGCCGCTGTCCGGCGTCGCAGACCCGTTGAGGGTGGTCGTGCCGGCGCGGTAGGTGGCGCCGTTGGGGATCTGGCCGCGCACGGTGGCCCGCGCCGTCGGGGCCGAGCCGGTGTTGGTGGCCACGATCGTGTAGCGGACGACGCCGCCGCCGAGCGCCTCGGCGCTCAGCCGGATGGACATGCGCAGCGCGTTGACGGTCAGGCGCTGGCTGGCGATCTGGCCGGCGATCGGCGCGGTCCCCTGGCAGGAGATGAAGTCGTAGGACCAGGAGGCCTGCGTGGTGAAGATCGCGGGGGTCGGCTCGGTCGGCAGCGCCTCGACCCGGACAAGCAGCTCCACCAGGACGCTCTGGCCGAAGGGCACCGCGCCGATGTTCACCCCGGAGGTGAGCTGCTCGGTGCGCGCGCCGCCGATCACCCTGCCGCCGGCCCGCATCTCGACCAGCGCCAGGCCCTCGGGCAGCGGCTGGCGGAAGACGACGTTGCTGGCGTCAGCGCGGCCGCGGTTGTCCAGCCGGATCTGGTAGGTCAGCTCGGCGCCCTGGTAGGCCACGGCCGGCGCCACCGAGCTGGTGTTCTCGACGACGAAGTCCGGGGCGTTGACGTCGATCTGGAAGGAGGCCATCGTCGGCAGGTAGCTGTCCCCGGTGCTCGTGGCCCGGATCGTCGCGGCGGTCTGCGCATTGCCGATCTCGCCGCCGGCGCCCACCGGCACGCTCGTGATGTCCCAGCCCTGGCGCCCTCCGCTGGTGTTGGTCGCCGTCGCCGCGTTGTGGTTCCTGTCCCCGAAGGTGCCCCGCGTGTTCTGCTGGCCGTTGTCGCCGTTGATCTGGGAGGCGAAGAAGTTGTTCTCCGGGTTGTTCGGCCCCGACAGGCGCACGAAGCGCTGGTCGCCGGGGTCGGCCATCTGGAGCTGGTCGCCGTCGAGGTTCGCGTCGCCCTCGATGGCGCTGACGAGCACGCGGCCGCCGACCGGCCCGGTCGGCGGGGTGCAGAAGCCGTTGACCTGATAGTCGACCACCGACTGCTCGTCGACGAACTCGCCGCCGACGAAGATCGACAGGTTGCGCGCCGGCGAGTTGGCGTTCTGGTAGGCCACCACCAGCGTCCAGCCGGCCGCGTTGAGGCTGTTGACCGACGCGTCCTGAGTGCCGGGCACCCCGAGGGTCGTGTAGCCGCCGGCGCCTCGCTGGCGCACGAAGCTCGTCACGTCGGCCGAGCGCAGGTAGTACTTGACCGGGAAGCCGCCCACCGCGGCAAACTCATCCACCGTCAGCGACGTGGCGCCGTCCGGCGCCACCTGCCGCTCATCGCCGTTCTGGAAGCGCAGCGTCACCGCGGCGCCCAGGTCGCTGAAGACGTTCTCGGCGCCGTAATTGAAGCTCCCGCCCCAGAGCAGCTCGGCGTAGAGCACCTGGCTGCCGGTGGGCAGCTCAAGAACCCCCTGCGACGCGTTCAGGCGCCAGTCCGCCGTCGTCCCCACCGGGAAGCCGCCGTCCTGCTGGTTGCCCCCAGCGGCGATGAAGCACCCGATCGAATCCCGCGTCCCCGGGTTGTTCGTGTCGGCCTGCTTGCTCAAGCCCAGCGTGTTGCCCGTCACCGCCAGGCCGCCCTCGACCGTGCGGCTGAAGCGCAGCACCTGCGCCTGCGACACGGACGCCGCGCACAACACCGACGCGATGATCACCGCGCCCAACCCTGCTCTTTGATTCTTCAACATCTCAATCTCTTCCTCAACATCGACGCCGACCGCAACAGGCCGCCCCGAAACCTTCCAATAAACCGTGTCCCGCCCTGAATTTACAGCCCGGGCGAGCGCCCCCTTGCTAGTGGTTATCCACCCCCAAGTCAACACCATCTCCCCCCGGCGCCCCTTCGCCCGCCACCCTCGCCGCGCGCCCCCCCCTTCAGCGTGTTGAGACAGGGTTCTTGAAAAACGCGCGCGGCCGGCTCGACGGTTGACTTGGGCTTTCCGCCGCGGTTAGAAAACTCCGATATCCTCGCTGGAGGGTGACGCGTGAGGCTCCATGACCAACGTCCAGGCCATTGAACTGAAGCCGATCGAGCTCAAGCAGCTCGCGGAGGACCTCCACGCCTTCCTCAAGGCCCTTGAGCCGGCCCGGTGGCGCCGAGAGCTTGAGCCGGTCATGCGGGAGCACCTCGAGTCGCTGCGCGCCAGGCTCAGAGATTTCCTCGACCGCACCTACCTGCCCGACCGCGACGAGGCGCTGGCCACCTTGCGCGAGCGCCTCGTGGCCGTGCGCGAGGTCCTCGACGGCTTCTCTCCGGGGGCGGACGCCGCCCACGTCGCCGCTCAGTGGAACGAACTGCGCATCAAGCTGCTGCCAGCCTACGAGGCCGTCGCCGCGAGCCTCAAGGTCCAGTCCATCCACGTCCCGAGCCTGCGCCCCACCAACTACACCCGGAACTTCTTCCACGTCCTGGGCGGCATCACCGTCCTCGTCCTCATCCACCACATCCTGCCGCCCGACAAGATCGCCCTGACCGCCGGCGTCCTCGTCGCCGCCGCCTGGACCATGGAGATCACGCGCCGCTTCAGCGGCGGGATCAACGGCGTCCTGATGCGCATCTTCAGCGCCGTCGCCCACCCCCACGAGCGATACCGCGTCAACTCCTCCACCTGGTACAGCATGGCCCTGCTGGCCCTGGCCCTCTTCATGGAGCCCCTGGCCTGCTCGCTGGCCGTCGTCGTCCTGGCCACCTCCGATCCCGCCGCCGCCGTCATCGGCCGCCGCTGGGGCCGACGCCGCCTGACCTCCGGCCGCACCCTGGAGGGCTCCCTGGCCTTCGTCGCCACCGGCACCCTGGCCAGCCTCGCCGTCATGACCCTCTACTTCGACAACCTCAGCCCCGGCGCCATGATCCTCTACGCCCTCGGCGCCTCCATCCCCGGCGCCATCGTCGAGGTCTACAGCGAGCGCATCGACGACAACTTCTCCATCCCCATGGCCGTCGGCTGCGGCGTCACCCTCATCACCTGGCTCCTCCTGGCTCTCTGACCCAACCCCCCGTCACGACTCAAGAAACTCGACGACCCGGTCCACGAAGGCCCCCGGCCTCTCCAGGTGCGCGTTGTGCCCTGCGCCCTCGACGATCGCCTGACGCGCCGACCCCATCAACCCGACCATCCTGGCCCCCAGCCCCCTGTACTTCTCGTCCAGCTCCCCCGCCACGATCAGCGTCGGGCAGCGCACCCCCCCGAGCCGGTCCCACTCCGACCGCTGGCGCCCTGGGCTCATCCCGGCGATGATCCGCGCCATCGACTCGGGATCTTGATCCGCCCGCGCCGCGATCACCGCCTCCAGCCTCCCCGGCTCCCGACCCAGGCTCTCAAAGAGCGGCGCGCCGTACCACCGACGCAAGAAGACCTCCAGGCCCTCAACCCGGATCAACGCCGCCAGCGCGTCGTCCTGCGCCGCCCGCGCCAGCCGCTCCGCCGACCCCTCGATCCCCGCGCTGGTCCCCTCCAGCACCAGCCGGTCGACGACCTCCGGCGCCTCGATGGCCGCCCTCAACGCCAGCCGCCCCCCCATCGAGTAGCCCATCAAGTGCGCCCTGGACAGCCCCTGCGCCCGGATCGTCGCCGCCAGCGCGCCTGCCCACGCGCCCATCTCCAGCGGGCCACCCAGCCGCCGCCTGCCGTGCCCCGGCAGCTCCGGCGCCACACACCAGAAGCGCGGCGACAGCGCCGGGAGCGCCGCATCCCAGTCCCGCGCCGTCCCCATGAAGCCGTGCAGCAGCACCAGCGCGGGGCGCGACCTGTCACCCCAGGTCTGGACGGGCCACGACGGCCAGGAGGCCCCGCTCACTTCGACCTCGGGAGCTGGCCGCCGACCCCCAGCCCGAGCCTCAGGTGCCTCGGCAGACCCAGCCACCGCCCCCCAAGTTCCCCGGGAGGAGCCCCGCTCTCCAGCGACGCGGCGCCGCTGAACGAGGCCCCGCCGCGCTCGACCAGCACCCCCACCGGGAGCTGGACCCCGACGATCCGCATCCCGATCGACGGGTTCGCGTACAAGAGCGTCGCATCACTCAACCGCAAATGCGTCGGGAAGGCCAGCGCCAGCCACCCCGCGCCGCCCTGCAGCTCGACGGCCAGCGCCAGATCGTCCACTTCGAAGGCGTGCGCGCGCAGATGAAAGCCGACCCCCACGACGCTGGTCTCCCCCGCGAAGAAGGTCAACCCGACGCTGACCGTGTCGAAGCGCCGGTTGAACCACACCTGACCGTCCAAGGCCGAGGGCAGCGCGGCGCTCAAGGCGCTGAGATCCTCCCCGTCGTCAAGCCGGTTCGTCGTGGCCGACAACCCCACGCCGATCTCGCTGCCCCCCGGCGCCGTCGCGGGCGCAAAGGCCGTCGTTGGCGCGCACGCCCACAACACGAAGTAGGCCACCCCGAGCGCGCCCGCACACGCGGACGCCGCTCGCCCCAGCCGCCTCGCCCAGCCCCCCCCAGGCGCAGGGCGCGTCGGCAACGATCCCCCCACGCTCCCCAAGGACGCCCTTGCCCCCATCACGCCCTCGCCGCCCGCCCCTGTCGGACACACCTCGCCCAATGGACCTCGCAGCCCGCCCGCGCACGCCCCGCCGAGACTTGGAGGGGTATGGGAGGGTTGAGGGCTCCGCGGCCCGCCCGCGCAAGCCCCGCCCCCCGTCGATGGCCCTTCATGGGCGCGCCCCCTCGGGGATGATCGCCTCTCGCCAGTCGCCCTGCGGGACGCGCTCCAGGATCCCCGCGCCGAAGACCTTGTCCAACTCCAGATAGTCCAGGTGCGCGTACCCGATGTGGCAATGGCAGGTGGCGTTGGAGCAAGGGCGCTCCCTCAAGGCCGCCTCGAAGCCCTCCTCATAGATGTTGCCGATCTTCGTCGGGATGAAGTGACACCGCCTCGCGTCCCCATTCCCGTCGACCGAGATCACCGTCGCGCCCGCCCGACACGACCTCCCTTCGGACGGCCACCGCCGCGTGTTGATCCTGTAGAGCGGGTCGATCGCCTCGAAGATCCCCGCGATCTCCTCCGGCTGCGACCCCAGCTCGTCCTTGACCGCGTTGATCCACACGTAGATCTCCGGCGGCAGGACCTCCCGCAAGTGCTTGATCTCCCCCGCGAATCGCGCAAAGCCCACCACCCCCACGCTCAAGCGCACCCCCCGCCGGTGGAGCCTCATCGCCGAGGCCACGAAGGCCGCCATCGAGGACCACTCCGGGTGCCACGTGCACCACAGCGCCAGCTTGTCCAGATCGCACCTGTCCACGAAGCCCAGCGACCCCGACAGGTTCGTCTGGATCGCGGCCCGCTCCACATGCGCCATCCCCGTCAGCCGCACCAGCGCCTCCTGGTAATGCCGCCTGACCAGCGCCTCGCCCCAGGGCGTCACCAGCACCCCGATCGGCGCGTGATCGCGCGCCCCGACCCAGCCGACGAAGCGCTCCAGGCAGGCGCGGTCGTGGGCCAGCTCGGCCCGGCTCTCCTTGCGCTTGGCGAAGGGGCAATAGACGCAGCCGTAATTGCAGCTGCTCAACGGGCCTCGGTACAAGATCCGCATCAACGGGCCTCGTAGTCGGTCATCAGGCGCTCGACGCGCTCGGAGAAGAGCCACGGCCCGATCGCGTCCGAGCGCTCCATCCCCTCATCCGTCAGCCTCAGCGCCGCCCCGTCGTCCTCGGCCAGCCCCAGCGGCGCCAGCGCCGCGAGCTGCGGCAGCGCCTCCACCGGGTCGCCCCCGAAGCGGCGGCGCCAGTCGGCCCTCGACAGCCCCTCCTCCGAGAGCAGAGACAGGATCGCGTGCCGCCGCCGACGCTCCACCTCGTCCAGCGCGAAGCCGTAGCGCACCTCGGCGAACTCGGCGTCGGTCCGGGCGACGAAGTCCCGCAGGATCGCCTTGACGCCCGAAGGCCCCACCGCGTACTCGCTGGAGTAGTGCAGCCCGTCGGTGTACGAGCGCGCGCCGCAGCCCAGCCCCACCATCCCGTCCTCCTGACAGCGATAGACCGGCCCCTGCGCGTTCGGCGCGTGCGCGGCCCGGAACATCCGCATCGACACCTGACGATACCCCCGCTCCAGCAACAGATCGCGGCCCTGGCGATAGAAGTTCAACCGCTCGTCGTCCCAGTCCTGCTTCGAGGCCCCCATCCTCGTCAGCGGCCGGACATAGAGCGGGTAGAGGTAGATCTCCTCCGGAGAGTAGCGCAGCGCCTCCTCGATCGAGCGACGCCAGCTCGCCGGGGTCTGGTGCGGCAGCCCGTACATCAGATCGACGTTGAGGGTCTCGAAGCCCGCCCGCCGCATCGCCTCAAGGGAGCGGTGGACCTGCTCATTGCGCTGGAGCCTGCTGATGGCGTCGACCTCGTCCGGCTCGAAGCTCTGCACCCCCATGCTGACCCGATCCACGCCATGTGCCCGCAATATCTCGAGTTTATCCGGCGTCGCGGTCTCCGGCGACACCTCGACCGAGGTGGGGACTCCCGCCGGGTTGGCGCCCATGACGCCCTCGGCGATCTCGAAGAGGGCCTCAAGCTGGGCGCAGCTCAAGAAGGTGGGCGTGCCCCCGCCGATGGCCATGCGCGCGAAGGTGGCCCCAGGGATGGCCTCTCTGGCCTGGGCCGCCTGCCTCCGGACGGCGTCGATGGTGGCGTCCATCAAGTCGCCGTCGGGCCGGACGGTGGTGAAGAGGTTGCAGAAGCCGCAGCGCATCTCGCAAAAAGGCACATGGATGTAGAGGAAGAGGGCCTCTTTGCGCTCGTCTTTCCAGACCTGCCGCATCGGGATGGGATCAAAGACGCGGTAGGCGGTCTTGTGGGGGTAGGAGTAGACGTAGGCCGTATAGGGCGACACGTCCAGCGGGCTCAAGGGGGCGTCAGGGCTCAGATCCATGGGGCCATCCTGTCGGTTCACGCGCTCGACGCAGGATCGCCGAATCGCCCGGGCGCATCAAGCCAACAGGCTCAGGATCACAGGGCGATCGCAAAGTCGGCTTCGATGACGCGCACGTTGAGATCGACGAGTCGACTTCGATGACGCACACGCCGAGATCGGCGAGTCGACTTCGTTGATGGACAAGGGGAGATCAACGGGTCGACTTCGTTGATGGACAAGGGGAGATCGGCGAATCGACTTCGTTGACGGGCAAGGAGGGATCGGCGAGTCGACTTCGTTGACGGGCACGTCGAGATCGGCGAGTCGACTTCGTTGACGGGCACGTCGAGATCAACGAGTCGACTTCGATGATGAGATCCGCACGTTGACGGTCCACCCGGGCTTGCGCCCGGGCCTTGGGTTTTGTCCCGGGTCGCCCCGCCATCCGGCGGGGCTGGCGACGGAGTGTCAGCGTGTGTGGGGCGTGTCACCCTTGTTGAGCTCAGATGAGATGTTCAGGGGTTCGGAGGCAAACATCACACGATCTTGAGAGGGTCTGTCGCTTGAAGGTTGACGCCCCGTCGCCAGCCCCGCAGGGGCGTCCCGGGACAAATTGTAGGCCCGGGCGCAAGCCCGGGTGGACCGTCAACGTGCGGATCTCACCCAACGAAGCCGACCCGTTGATCTCGACGTGACCGCCAACGAAGTCGACTCGCCGATCTTCCCTTGTCCATCAACGAAGTCGACTCCCCGATCTCGACGTGCCCGTCAACGAAGTCGATTCGCCGATCTCGACGTGACCGTCAACGAAGTCGCCTCGCCTGGGGTGTTGCCGAGGGGGGGTCGCGGGGGCATAATCGGGCGGAACGTCACGAGCTAGGGACGCGAGGCCATGATCGACTTCGGCTTGAGCGAGGATCAGACGCTGATTCAGCAGACGGCGCGGCAGTTTGCGCGCGAGGTGTTGCGCCCGCAGCTTCGGGCCGTCGAGGCGGCCGGGCGGCTGCCGGAGGCGGCGCTGTCGTCCTGGGCCGCCGTGGGGCTCTCGGGGCTGAACCTGCCCGAGCGCGTCGGCGGGGCGGCGCTCGGGCTGTTGACGACGGCGCTGGCCGTCGAGGAGCTGGCCGTCGGGGACGTGGCCGCCGCCTGGGCGCTGCCGGGGCTGGAGCCGGCGGCGATCTTCGTCGGGCGGCTCGGCGACGCGGCGCAGCAGGATCGGTGGCTCGCCCCCTACGCCGAGCGCGCCGGCTGGTGCGGGGCGACGGCCCTGGCCGACGATCCCGCCGCGCCGCTCACAGGTCGGGCCGTCGAGGGCGGCTGGCGCCTTGAGGGGCGCAAGATCGCCGTCGAGCGCGCGCCGCTGGCGGGCTACCTGGTGGTCGCCGCGGCGCTGGAGGGCAGGGGGCCGTCCTGGGTGATCGTGGCGGCGGACGCGCCGGGGGTCGTGATCGAGGCGCGCGCCTGGAAGCTGGGGCTGGCGGCCACGCCGACGGCGGCGGTGCGCTTCGAAGGGGTCCAGATCGACGCGGCGGCGGTGGCCGGGCAGCCCGACGCGCTGCTCGGCGCCTGGCTGGACGTGGCGATCCACGCGGCGGCGCTGCATCTGGGCGCCGCGCGCGCCGCGCACGAGGTGGCGCTGACCTACACCCAGGAGCGCGAGGCCTTCGGCAAGCCCGTGGCGCACTTCCAGGCCGTCGCCTTCGCGCTGGCCGACGCGGCGATGGCCATCGACGCCGGCCGATGGATGCTCTGGCGGGCCGCCGCCGCCCGCGACAGCGGCAAGCTGGCCATCTCGGAGGTCGTCGGCGCGCTGCTCCAGTGCCACGAGGCCGCCGTGCGCGTGTGCGACGAGGGCGTCCAGCTCCTCGGCGGCGCCGGCTACATCCAGGATCACCCGGTCGAGAAGTGGATGCGCGATCAGCAGACCTTGAGCCTGTGCGGCGTCACGCCCGAGGCCGCCGAGGAGATCCTGACCCGCGTCGCGCTGGGAGAGCCCGTCGACGCGGGAGACTTCGGGCAGGCAGACGGCGCGCAGGCGCCGCTGCTGTAGAGCGCGTCGGGGCCAGTTCAAGAGAAGCGGGGGGGCAGGGCGATGGCCATCGAGTTCGAGTTGACGCAGGCGCAGTCCCAAATTCGCGAGATGATACGGTGGTTTGCGCGCCACGAGATGCGGCCGATCTCCCTCCAGGCCGACCGGGACCACGCGATCCCCGACGATCTGCTCTTGAAGATGAAGCGCTCGGGGATCTCCGGCGGCGCCCTCTCCAAGCGCGAGCGCGAGGAGGGCGGCCAGAAGGTCGGCGAGACGAACCGGATGGCGGTGCTGGCCGTCGAGGAGCTGGCCTGGGGCGATCCGGCCGCGATCCTGTCGGTGCCGGGGCCAGGGCTCGGCGGCCCGCCGGTGCGCTTCATGGGCACCGAGGCGCAGAAGGCGCGCTTCTTCGCGATCTTCGAAGAGGAGGAGATGAGCTGGGGCGCCTACGCGCTCACCGAGCCTGGGGCCGGCTCGGACGTGTCCGGGATCAGGGCCTCCTGCCGCAAGGAGGGCGACCAGTGGGTGATCAACGGCACCAAGTGCTTCATCACCAACGGCGCAAGGGCCGCCTGGGTGGTGTGCTTCGCGACCGTCGACCCCTCCCTGGGCCGGGCCGGCCACCGGGCCTTCGTGGTCGAGCGCGGGACGCCGGGCTTCCGGGTCGGCCGCATCGAGGAGAAGATGGGCCTGCGGGCCTCTGAGACGGCCGAGCTGATCTTCGAGAACTGCCGCGTGCCCGAGGAGAACCTGCTCGGCGGCGAGGACTATTACACGCGCAAGGAGGGCTTCGTCGGGGCGATGAAGACCTTTGACTCGACCCGGCCCATGGTCGCCTCGATGGCCGTCGGGATCGGGCGCGCGGCGCTGGAGATCGGCCAGGACTTCTTCAAGGCCCACTACATGACGGGCCGCCCCATTGCCCGCTACAGGCGGATCGCCTCGGCGCTGGCCCAGAGCCAGCGGGAGCTGGACGCCGCCCGGCTGCTGTGCTGGCGGGCGGCCTGGATGGCCGATCACCAGATGCCCAACGCCCGCGAGGCGGCCATGTCCAAGGCCTACGCCCCGCCGGTGGCCCAGCGCGCCTGCCGCCGCGCCCTTCAGCTCATGGCCGCCTCCGGGGTCACCGGCGACCTCCTCGTCGAAAAACTCTTCCGCGACGTCAAGGTCTACGACATCTTCGAAGGCACCGGCCAGATCCAGCGTATCGTCATCGCAAAACGCCTGATCCACAACCTCGGCCGCTTCTGACCTCCCCTCACCCTCGCCCCGGTCCCCTCATGACCAGCCCCCCTTCGATCTCGCCTCCATCCCCGTCGCCGCCGCGGATCTCGTCTCCAGCCCCGTCATCGCTGCGGATCTTGTTGTCGTCGAGCCTGGCCCCGCTTTCCCTGTCGCCTTCGGCCGCGATCATCGCGGCGATCAAGATCGCGGCGTCGCTGTCGGCCGCGCTGACCCTGATCGTCGCGTGGGGCGCCCCGGCGCAGGCCGCCGATCCGCCGCCCATCGACGCCGACGGCGACTTCGTCCACGTCCTGACCTTCAAGCCCCTCAAGATGACCTCGCCGCTGTCCATCGCTGGCCCCCTGAACCCGATGGGCTGGAGCGACGACGCCAAGGGCGGCACGCTGATCACCTCCGACGCCGAGGGGCTCGCCTTTGACGCCCAGGGCCGCCTGGATCGCTCCCGCTACGACCCCATCGAGTCCCCCGTCTGGGCCTTCGGAGAGGCCGCGCGCGACGCCAGCGACGGGCTGATCTACTGCGACTTCCAGAGCAAGTCCCTCAAGCGCCTGACCGCCGCAGGCCAGATGGAGCCGATCCCCACGCGCGGCCTGGAGCTGGAGCAGGTCTGTCAGACTTACAGCGACGGCGCAGGCGGCGTGATCGTCGCCCAGACGTGGCCCATGATCTTCTGGCGCCTGGACCCGACCTTCAAGGCCCAGCGTCAGGGGATGATGAAGATCGCCGTCGACCGCAAGCCCGACGAGCCGGCGAAGATATGCGGCGCCGACGATCTCCAGCGCCCCCTGGCCGTGCTCAACAACTACGGCGGCTTTGACGTGGCCCTCGCGCTGCTGGACAAGGACCTGTTGCCGATCAAGGCCTTATGGGGCCTCAAGTACGACGCGATCAAGGACGGCGAGTTCGTCAAGGCGCTGGGCCTCGTCACGGTCCAGCAATGCGCCCAGCGCGGCAAGTTGACCTGGTTCACCTTCAACAACCACGTCCTGATCTTCGAGGGCGACCGGATCGCCTCGGCGCTGCGCAATGGCACGCCCCTGAACCCTCGCTCAAGCCTCGTCGAGCCCGGCGTCGGCCCCTACGCCTTCCAGGTCCTGCTGACCGCGCGGGTGCTCGGCGGCGGCGAGGCCCTGGTGACGGTCGAGCGCCTCAACGGCGAGGTCAAGCTCTTCGCCCGTCGCCGCGACCTCGCCCCCGACAAGGCCCGCGCGGCCGCCGAGGCCGCGATGCGGTCGAAGTCTCCCCTCCAGGCCCACCGCGCCTGGGATCTCTGGCTCCAGAGCCACCCGAAGGACGGCGCCGCCATGGTCGCCCAGCTTGAAAACATGATCGCCGCCGGCTGGTGGGAGGCCGCCATCAAGCTCGCCGACGAGCGCGCCGACGCCCAAGGCGCCCCCAAGGCCGAGCAGGTGACGATCGCCCGCCTCGGGGCCGAGGCCCGCGCCCGCATCTTGCGCCGATGGGCCAGCCGCGAGGTCAAGGGCGCCATCGTCAACGTCATGCGCCCCGACACGCCCGTCGCCCTCGGCGCCCTCAAGGAGGCCCTGGCGCTGACCCAGGCCCACCCCGCCTCGGGCCTGATCCGCCACGCCGCCGCCCTCGTCGCCCTGCGCGCAGACGACAAGGCCACCTTCCTTGACCAGCTCGAGGCGCTCCAGAAGATCGTCGAGGCGGGCTCGGCCGACGCCGCCGACTACCCCGAGCTCTTCGACCTCCACGCAGCCCGCGGCGACGCCGAGGCCATGAAGGCGCTGCTGTCCAGCGCTCGCCCTCGACTCTCACCTCAGCGCGCCGCCCTCTGGCAAGCCGAGCTCCTCAGAGTCTCCGGCCGCCCCGAGGAGGCCCTCGCCGCCCTCTCCAAGGCCGAGCCCACCCGACCCGCCCTGATCCTCAAGGCCCGCCTCCAGGTCGAAACCGGCGCGCTCAACGAGGGCATCATCACCTGGACACAGGCCGCCTCGATGGGCCCCCCCGATGACCCCCAGATCCAGGCCGGGCTCGGCGTCGCCTACCTGCGCCGCGGGCTGGCGCAGCTCGCCATCGAGGCCCTCGTCAAGGCCCACAGCGCCCAGCCCGCCGACACCGCCCACCTCTCCAACCTCGCCCTGGCCTACGCCCAGCTCGACCGCCGCGAGGACGCGCTCAAGCAGGTCTTCACAGCCCTCTCCAAGGCCCCCGATGACCCGCTGCTGCGCTTCCAGCTCGACGACCTCGGCGGCGCCAGAGCCGCCCAGGCCCCACCCAGCGGCGACACCGTCGCGATCATGACGCTGACCACCGGCGGCGGCGCCGTCCAGCGCGTCGGCCTCGGCGAGATGATCGCCGCCATGCTCACCACCGCCGCCGTCAACCGCGGCCTCGCCGTCGTCGAGCGCGACCGCCTCGATGACCTCCTGGCCGAACAAAAACTCCAGCGCGGCGGCCACGTCGACCGCGCCACCGCCGTCAAGATCGGCAAGCTCGCCGGCGCCAGGCGCCTCATCCTCGGCAATGTCGCCGAGTTCGACGGCGCCCTCCGACTCGACCTCCGCCTCGTCGACGCCCAGACCGGGCAGATCCTCAAGGCCGCACAGGCCCAGTCCCCGCTGGAGCTCGCCCCCCTCCAGGCCGCCATCGCCAAGGCGCTCGCCGACCTCTCCCCGCCCTGACATTCGGACAAATAAAAGACAGTGATTACAATGGGTTGGCTTGATCTATCGTGGCCCTCCGCGATCCGCCGCGAGGGGAGGCGCGTGAAGCCCCAGCAATCCCTCTCCGGAAAATGACGCGATCCCGCGCGAGGGGAGGCGCGTGTCGAGCTGTTCTGCGTTCCACGCTTCGCGGCCGCGATCCCGCGCGAAGGGAAGCGCGGCGCCCGACTGCCCCGCGCCGGCTACTCGGCGATGATGCGGATCTTCGGCCAGCGCTCCGCGTAGCGCTTCTGGGCGACGCGGCGGCGGTAGGTCTCCACGCCGACACGAGGCGCGTTGCGCCGGATCACCCCGTCGAAGAGATCGATGAGGCCGAGCGGCGCGATGATCTGGATCGTGTCGTCATCCCTCAAGCGGGCGGCGACGGCGGTGGCTGTCTCCGGCCACGAGGCGATGGCGTCCTCGACGCTTACCAGCGGCTCGACAGGGTGGCCGAAGGCGTCCTTGGTCCAAAGGTGGACCCCGGCCTGGTTGTTGACGTCCCACGAGAACTCGGGCGCGTCGCGCTGGAGCCGCTCTTCGAGCGCGCGGTCGCGGGCCGTCGACAGATCGGAGGGATCAAAGAAGGCCACGTCGACGTCGGAGAGCGCCGAGGGCCTGCCGAGGCCGTAGAGCGCGTCCCAGGCGGCATTGCGGACGGCGCCGGCGCCGACACACCACTGCGGCAGCCCAAGCGCGCGCGCCGCGACGAGCGCCCGCATGAGCCACGGCGTCGCCGCCACGATCCCGGCGAGCTTGCCTTCGAGCGTCGTGTCGTTCATGGCGATCCTCACCCTCCCCTGATCGCGGCGAACCTGAGCGCGTCAGGCTCCTCGCGCGTTGATCCGTCGTGTCGGCGCCACTTTACCACTGAAGGGGGGCCAGGAGGGTGATCTCCGGGCGCTTGCGCGGGGGCCTGGCAGGCGTCGGGCGGGAGTTGTCATCAAAGGGAGGCCGGGAGGGTGATCTCCGGGGCGGTGTCGTGTAGGTGTGGAGGGCGATGGTCTGCCTGGGGAGGCCAGGGCAGGGAGGGGCGGGCGATGGCGAATCAGAGAGAGCTGCAACCGGGCGACACCCTCCAGGGGCGCTATGAGATCATGGAGACGCTCGGCGTCGGCGGCTTCGGGCGCGTGGTCAAGGCGCGGCACATTGCCATGGACAGGATCGTCGCGATCAAGCTGCTGCGGCTGGCCTCGGTCGGCGACGCGCGCTTGCAGGAGACGATGCGCCGCCGATTCTTGCAGGAGGCGCAGATCATCAGCCGCCTGCACCACCCCAACACCGTCCAGGTCCACGACTTCGGGATCGACGAGGGCGATGGTGGCGGCGAGTCGTCGATGTTCATGGTGGTGGAGTACATCGAGGGGCGGGCGCTCGACGAGCTCCTGGGGGTCAGCGGGAGGTTGCCGGTGCAGGCCGTGATCCACGTCCTGCGTCAGGCGCTGGGCAGCCTCGACGAGGCGCACGGGCTCGGGGTGGTGCACCGCGACGTCAAGCCGGCCAACATCATGATCACGGAGCGGCTCGGGGACCCCTGGTTCGTCAAGGTGCTGGACTTCGGCATCGCGGCGCCCATGTCGACCCCCGACGCCCCCACGGCCCAGGGGCTGACGCTGACCGGCTCGATCATCGGGACGCCCGGCCACATGTCCCCGGAGCAGCTCTGCGGTCAGCCCGTCACGGCCGCCTCGGACATCTACTGCCTGGGGCTGGTGGCCTTCGAATTGCTCGTCGGCGACCCGGCCTTCACCAGCGAGGTGACCGCGCCCTCGCTCTCGAACCAGGCTTACGGCCCCGACATCCGGCTCCCCGCCGATCTGGACATCTCCGACGTGCTGCGCGCCGCCGTCGACGGCGCGCTCCGCAAGGACCTCGACGTCCGCCTGCCCGACGCCCGCGCCTTCCTCGACGCGCTGGAGGGCGCCGACGCCGCGCCGCGCTCGGCCGCCAGCGTCGAGCGCGGCGCGGCCCCGACCGAGGAGGTCGACGCGGCCCTGATCGCCGCCGCCGACCAGCCCGCCGAGCCTCTCAAGCCCGCCGCCTTCGGCCCCCAGGATGCCGACGCCCTTGGACCCCGGGGTTCCGTTGCCCTTGGACCCCAGGGCGCTGACGCCCTCGGCCCGATGGGCGTCGACACCCTCAGCACGACGGGCGTCGACACCCTCGGCCCGGTGGGCACCGGCACCTTCGGTCCGACGGGCGCCAACACCCTCGGGCCGACGGGCGCCGACACCCCTTCTGCGGCGCACCGGCCCGCCGCCGAGGTCGCCGGCCCCCTCACGCCGCCCCAGGTGGAGGGCGAGGCCGCGACGATCCCGCTCGCCTTCATGCCCGTCGAGCCCGTAGCCGTCGAGCCCGCCGTCGATTCTCCGGGTGGCGTGGCGGATCGCGGCTCCGAGCGGGCCGCGCGCGACACGAGGCGCGAGGTTCGCCCCGAGCCCCTCGACTCGACCTCCAGGCCGCAGACCCTCCCTCAGTTTCCCCCGGCTGCGCCTCAACCCCCGTCGGGAGGCCTTGGCGCGGTGATCGGGGTCGGCGTCGTGATCGCGGCGGCGCTGGCGCTCGGCCTCATCTGGGTCGCCTCCGGCGAGGGCGTGGGCGACGAGGGAGGCTCGCCCGATGAGGGCCGAGGGGGTGCGGCTCGGAGTGGAGAGGGGGAGGGCGTCGAGGCAGGCGGGGGCGAGGATGAGGCTGGCCGGGGGCGCGTTGGCGTCGGCGCAGAGGGCGGCGCGCAGGCCGACCGCGCCGCGCTCGACGCCCTCTACGCAGCGCACAGGGACCCCTTGCCTCCGCTGGCGTGCCGGGCCACGTCGGCGGGGGCGGTCGCATTGCTGGTCGGGATGGCGCGGGAGCTGGAGCGCGGCCGGCCGCTGGCGGATCGGCCCAGCGATCTGGCGGCGCTGACGTCGGCGCTGGCGGCGCCGCCGGAGGTCGCGAGCTTGCCCGAGGTGATCGCCTGGAGGGCGCGGGCGCGGCTCTTCACCGGAGGGGAGATGGACGAGGTCGTGGCCGAGGCCGAGGCGGCGCTGGCGGCCTGTCCAGGGATGGCCCTGGCGCAAAAGATCAAGGGTGACGGGATGTTGCTCAAGGGTCGGAGGGCGGAGGCGATCGCGGCCTACGAGGCGGCGCAGGCCTCGGTTGAGGGCGTGGTGTACGGGCCGGCGCTCTACAACCTGGGGCTGGCGCGGTCGTTGGAGGGGGATTACCGGGGGGCGGCGCAGGTTTTTGGCGATCTGCTGGCGCACGACGCCGGCTACGAGGGGGTCCACAGGGCCAGAGCGCGGGCGTGGCTGGCGCTGGGTGAGGACGAGGCGGCGCTCAAGGACGCGCAGGAGGCCGTTCGTCGCGACGCAGAGGACGGGGAGGCGCGCTTTGTCCTGGGGGAGGCGCTGGATCGCCGCGGGGAGGTCGAGGCGGCGCGGGCGTCGTACTGCGAGGCCAGGGCGCGCGGGGTGGCGCGGGCGGCGGCGATGTGCCCCGATCCCTGATCGTGTCAGGTCTTCAGGGGTCGGACACCAAGTGTTCGTAATTATTGTGTTTTTGTGGCTGTAGTGTCGGGTGCGGGGTGGAGGGGGGGATCACTGCATCATGGCGGCGAGGTCATCGACGGCGAGTTCGAAGTCGGGGCGGGCCTTGATGACGGCCTGGAGTTCGCGGGTGGCGATCTCGATCTGGCCTTTGTCGCCGGCGTCGAGGGCCTTGGAGTACTGGAGGGCGGTGGCCTTGTCGAGCCTGGCGGGGGTTTTTCGGGTGGGGGGCTTGCGGGGTGGGTCGTCGCGCTGGGTCTTGATGGGGGGCAGGGCGGTGGTGAGGGTGCGGGAGAGGGCCTCGACGAGCTGGCGTTCGGCGCCCATGAGGTCATCGGCGGCGCTGTTGGCGCCGTGGGCGTCGAGGATTCGGCCGGTCTCGACCTCGACGACGCGGGCGTCGATGCGGAGCGTCGTGCCGAGGTCGAAGTAGCCGCCGACGATGAGGTAGCGCGCGCCGAGGAGCTTGCCGAGGCGGGCGGCGGTGGCCTTGTCGACGCGGGAGGAGCTGGCGAGGTCAAGCTCCTTGAGGACGTCTTCGAGGCGTCCGCGCTCGACGAAGGTGACGCCCTCGGTGGGCTTGAGGTCGGTGATGAGCATCTGGGCGAGCCCCTTGCGCAGCACCTCCATGCCGGGGGTGGTCCCTTCGTAGTCGAAGTAGAGGACGGCGACGGTGGGGGGGGCGGATTTCTGGGCGGCCTGGGCCTCGGCGCGGGGCGCGTAGAGGCAGAAGAGCGCCAGGGCGGCGAGCATCAAGTATCGTGGCATGTTGACAAACTCCGGGGTCGATCGGATACGGCCCCAGAGTATTCATGGGGCGGGTCGGAGGCAACGGAGGGGCTCAAGTGCTGCCAGCGCTCTACAGAGATGAACACCTGATCGCGATCGACAGGCCCGCGGCGCTCCCGGTGCGCTCGCCCTATGCGGAGGAGGGCGCGGGGGTGCTGGAGATCCTGGAGGCCTCGGGGCTTGGGCCGGTCTTTGAGGGGGCGCGCTTTGGCCGGGGGTGCTCGGGCGTGGTGCTGCTGGGTCGGAGCCGGGAGGCGGCGGTGGCGCTCAAGAACGCGGCGGGATCGCTGTCGTTGACCTTCCTGGCGCTGGCGCGGGGCAAGCCGCGCGAGGTGTCGTCGAAGGGCGGTGCGCGGGTGGAGGTGGTGCGGCGGCAGGGGAAGGGCGCGCTCCTGCGGTGCGCGATCACGGGCGGCGGGGTCAAGGAGGCCAGGGCGGCGCTGCACGCCCTCGGGGTGTCCGTCGACGAGGGGCCGCTGGGGCTGCGCCTGATGGCGATCGAGGGGCCGCACCCGATCACGGGCGAGCCGCTGGAGATCCGGTGCGAGGGGGACGGCGGCGCGTCGGCGGCGCTCGCGGGCGAGCTGGATGTGGAGGCGCTGGTGGGCGCCGCGCTGCGGGCGCGGGCGTCGTGCGCGCTGGATCTGGAGACGGACGCGTGGCGCCTGCTGGGGGGGGCGGGGGACGGGCTGGCGGGGGTGACGGCGGCGCGCTTCGGGCCGGCGATCCTGCTGCACACGCGCGAGGGGGAGTTCGAGGGGGATCGTGAGGCGGTGGCGTCCATCGGGCGCGCGCTGCTCGACGGCACCGGGGCCGAGGGGGTCTTCTGGCGGCAGGTGTCCAGGCAGGGGGGGGCGGGGGAGGTGGACGAGGTGCCGCTGGTCGGGGCGCCCTGCGCCGAGGCCGTGGTCATCCGGGAGCGGGGCCTCAAGTACCTGATCCGCCCGCACCACGGGCTGTCGCCTGGCCTCTTCCTGGATCAGCGCCACAACCGTGTCCGGGTGCGTCAATTCGCCGAGGGCGCGCGGGTGCTCAACACCTTCGCGCACACCTGCGGGTTCTCGGTGGCGGCGGCGGCGGGCGGCGCCGCGGAGGTCGTCAGCGTCGACGCGCTGCGCCCCTATTTGAGCTGGGGGCGCGAGAACCTGGCGCTCAACGGGCTGCCCGAGGACAACCACGTCTTCATCGCCAGCGACGTCATGGACTACCTGGGTCGATCGGCGCGGCAGGGGCGGCTTTTTGATCTCGTCGTGCTCGATCCGCCGACCTTCGGCCGGGACAAGAAGACGGGGCGCACCTTCGTCTTCGAGCGCGACCTCAAGAAGCTCCTGGAGGCCACGGCCGCCGTCACCTCGCCCGGCGGCCGCTGGCTGCTGTCGACCAACCACCGCGGCACGCGCGCGAAGCAGCTGCGCGAGGCCGTGGCCGACGCGCTGGGGCCTCGATCCTTCGAGGTGGAGCTGGAGCCGAGGCTGCCGCCCGACTTTGCCGGCGATCCGGACTTCGCCCAGACCCTCTGGGTGCGCCTGGGGTGATCCCGTCGCCGCCCGCTCCACGCTCGACGAGCGCCCCACGCTCCTCGCACCGCCCCCGTTGGGGACGGGCTCGTCGGGTGGGGCTAGAAACTCGGGGTGGGCTGCGCCCGGTGGGCGCAGACCGGCGGGCGGTTGAGCGCGAATTGAAGGGCCGGGTTGCCGCGTCTAAGTAGTTATATGGGCTGGTGTTTTTCGCCCCCTGGTGTCGACCTGGGCCGTGCGGGGGCCTGCGACCGACAGGGCGCAGCCCACCCTGAAATTCTAGCCCCACCCGACGAGCCCGTCCCCAACGGGGGCGGTGCGAGGAGCGTGGGGCGCTCGTGGGTCGCGGGGTGATCGTGGGTCGTGGGGTGCTCGTCGTGCGTGGGCGCTCGTCGGGCGTGGGGCGCTCGTTGAGCGTGGGGTGATCGTGGACCGTGGGGTGCTCGTCGAGCGTGGGGCGCTCGTCGGGCGTGGGGTGATCGTGGAGCGTAGGGCGCTCGTCGGGCGCCGTAGCGTGTGCGTGTGCGTGTCGGCGGAAGTTGGAGGTTCCCTTTGGGGCGCGGATGTGCTTTCTTTCTGGGGTGCGCTGCGAGGGGTCGAGCGGCGCGCGATCGGCCTCGGCGGGGTGCGCGAGTGGGGTCGCGGGGATCATCGACCAGAAGAGAGAGCGAGGACCGTGAGCGATCAACCTTGGAGCCGGCCGATGCCGGACGCGCAGTTCGAGATCATGCGAGAGATCCTGGCCGCTCCGAGCCCGGTGGGCTATGAGGGGGCGATGACCTACGGGGTGCTCAAGCCCTACGCCGAGCGCTTCATGCTGGAGGGCTGGAAGGTCCACCAGTTCCGAGGCAATGCGGGGATCGTGCTGGACACGCACCCGGGTCGGGACGACATGTTCTCGGTGATGATCATCGGCCACGCGGACAAGATCCGGATGCAGGTGCGCAGCATCGGCGAGGACGGCAAGATCTGGATCGACAGCGACTCCTTCCTGCCCGCGACCTTGATCGGCCACGAGGTGATCCTCTTCAGCGAGGACCCGAAGCAGCCGGGGCGCTATCGGCGCCTGGAGGGGGGGACGGTCGAGGCGCTCGGCGCGATCCACTTCGCCGACGCGTCCTTGCGCAGCGGCGCCTCGGGGATCCGCGCCGAGATGCTCTACCTGGAGCTGCAGCTCCACGGCGAGGATCGCAAGGGGCAGGTCGACGCGCTGGGGATCCGCTCGGGCGACCCGATCATCCTCAACCGCCCGATCAAGCGGGGCTTTGCGCCGGACACCTTCTACGGGGCCTACCTGGACAACGGGCTGGGGTGCTTCGTGACGGCGGAGGTGTGTCGGCTGGTGGCCGAGCGCGGCGGGCTCAAGAACGTGCGCCTGCTCGGGGCGATGGCGGCCTACGAGGAGATCGGGCGCTTCGGCAGCCGGGTGCTGGCCGGGGAGTTCGAGCCCGACGTGGTGCTGGCGGTGGACGTGGCGCACGACTTCCGCTCAGCGCCAGGGATCAAGGACAAGCGCATGCCCTCGGTGGGCATGGGCGACGGCTTCGTGCTGGCCTCGGGCTCGATCACGAGCGCGACGCTCAACTCCATGATCACCGAGGTGGCCCAGGCCCAGGGCATCCCGATGCGGCACAAGGTCTGCGGGCGCGACACCGGCACGGACGCGATGGCGGCGGTGCTGGCCAGCGTCGACTCGGCGGCCACCTCCATCGGCTTCCCGATCCGCAACATGCACACCATCTCCGAGAGCGGCCACACCGGCGATGTCCTGGCCGCGGTCCACGTCCTGGCCGAGGCGCTCTCTCACATGGACGCCATGAACGGCGGCAAGGGCGTCACCGCCGAGTACTTCCGCAACAGCCACCCTCGCCTGGACGCCGTCGCCCCCCTTCAGCACGGCGGCTGACCTCGCCCTCCCTCCAGGGCACCACATCCAGATTCCCCAGGCGTTGTCAGGGCTTGCACGCCAAGTACATCCAGATTCCCCAGGGTCTGGAAGGGCTTGCACGCCAGGCGCCCGTCCGGCTCCCTCACCCCGCCAGAATCCCCAGGCGCGGGCAGGACTTGCCTTGCGCGGGCGTGGGCTCCACGACGCCGGGCATGCCGGGGGGCGCGACGGCCGCCTTGTCCTGCGCGGGGGCGTGGGCTCAGAGGGCGTCGTGGAAGGCGTTGATCTCGGCGGCGAGGTCGTCGGGGATCTCGTGGGCGAGGAAGTGGCCGACGCCTTCGTAGGTGCGGAGGGTGAGGTCGGGGACGTAGGCGTCGAGGCCGTCGAGGTTGCCGGGCAGCAGGGCGGTGTCGCCCAGGCCCCAGAGGACGAGGGTGGGGAGATCGACGGTGACGGGGTCGCCGGAGAAGGCGGGGCCGTCTTCGTTGAAGTTGGCTCTATACCAGGCCAGCATCGCGGTCAGCGCGCCGGGCTGCGACCAGGCCTCGATGTAGAGCGCAAGCTCCTCTTCGGACAGGACGTCGCCCATGGCGCCGGCCAGGAAGCCGTAATTGTTGGCGGCGAGGCTGGCCTCGATGCCCTCGTTGAGGATGAGGCGGACGTAGGAGCTGGCGGCGCGCTGGGCGTCGTTCTCGGCGTACTCGCGGGCGAAGATGTCGGGGTGAGGCCCGTTGAGGATGACCAGGGCGGTGAGCTTGTCGGCGAAGCGGTGGGCCGTGATCCAGGCGACAGGGCCGCCCCAGTCGTGGCCGACGAGGAGGACGCGCTGGCCGCCGCCAACGGCGTCGATGAGCGCGCTGATGTCGTCTGTCAGGGGGCCGACGGTGTAGTTCTCGAGGCCCTCGGGCTTGTCGGAGAGGTTGTAGCCGCGCTGGTCGGGCATGATGACCCGGAAGCGCGCGGCGAGCACGTCGGCGAGCTTGGACCAGCCGAACCAGAACTCGGGGAAGCCGTGCAGCAGGACGATCGTGGGTCCGCTGCCTTGGCAGGCCACGTGGAGGGTCACGTCGGGCAGCGCCACGAGGCGAAACTCGGGCGCGTCGAGGGGGCAGGGCTCGGTCCAGGCCTCGACGGTCTGGATCGAGGGGTCGGCGTCGGGTGTCGGCTCGGGCTCGGCGTCTGACGGCGTGGTGTCCTGGGCCTGGGCGTCGGGGAGCGTGTCCTCGTCGGGATCTGCGGCGTCCTGCCCGGCGTCGAGGTCGTCCTCCGGGGGCGCCTCGGGCCGATCAGATGCCGGATCGTCGCACGCGGCCAGGGCAAGCAGGAGCAGGAGCGGACAGGCGTACTTCATGGCGGATCCTCGGGTCAGTCTGGGCGTCGAGGATCGCACGCCCGACTTGTCCGGGGCAAGGACCAGGTGCGCGCCGCTGGTTGAGGCGCAGGTTGGCTCACCAACGAGGCCGTCGAGGGTATGTCGTTTTCTTCTTGACTCGCCCTGGCGAGGCGAGGGAGCATCTGTGCGTGTGTTCAGGTGTCCGTGGGTCGATGCCAGCAGTCTGGCGAGGAGTTGGGGAGGCCGGGAGGGCGCGGTGAAGAGGAGAAAGGGAGGTAAAATGGCGCGCAGAAGTCGTCCGCATCAGGAGCGGGTGCTGGCCTGTCTGCAGCTCATCGAGCCGGGTGCGGAGGTCAAACCCGAGGTTGGGATCCCGCAGGCGAGCCGCTCGATAGACGGTGTGATGGAGGTGGGCGAGGGCTCGGAGCGGTGGGGTGTGCTGCGCTCGACGGTCAGGGAGCGGACGGTGCTGGTGGAGCACTGGTCGAGCCCGCCTTCGTTTGTGGAGCTGGCCACGGCGCACTTCAAGCGGGGGGCGGTGGTGGAGGGGTGGGCGGTCGAGCAGGCGCCGGATGGGTCGGGAAGGGAGGGGGCGGCGGAGTGGGCAGGCGGTGCGAAGCCGTCGCGCGCGCCCTTGCTGCTGATCATCTCGAATGGTCGTCCGCGCAAGGCGCTCAAGGGTGTCAATCACCTCGTGGCGTCGAGCACGAGGGGGATCTGGGCAAGCGGGGACTGCCGACTGGGTCAGACGGTGCTGGTGGACGTCAAGGGCCTGGAGAGGATGCAGGGGACCTCGGTGCTGAAGTTGTTGCGGACACCGGACTCGGATCAGGAGATCAAGAGCAACATTGACCATCTCATCGGCGACCCCATGCTTTCGAAGGACGATCGAGAAGAACTGCTGGAGGCCATCATGACCCAGTCCCCTTTCACCCCCACCGAACAGAAGCTCACCGTCGAGAGTGTCCGCGAGAGCGGACGGGCCGAAGAGCGCCTCAAGTTCGAGGCCATCCGCGCTCAAGAGAAGCTCAACCTGGAGCGTGTGCGCGCCGAAGGACTCGACTCCGAAGGGCGAGAGGCGCTCCTGGAGATCGCGCGTCGGCTTCTCGGTGAGCCAGTCGGAGTCGAGTTGTCCAAGATTGAGGGATTTGAGGCCCTCAAGGCGGCGCTCATCGAGCGACTGCCGACCTCATCGAGCTGACGACCGAGAACTCCGTTCTTGTCCCTATCCCCCCTGTTTTCGAGGGGCGCCCGAGGCCAGCTTCTGGAGGCCATCATGACCCAATCGCCTTTCACCCCCACCGAACAGAAGCTCACCGTCGAGAGCGTCCGCGAGAGCGGACGGGCCGAGGAGCGCCTCAAGTTTGAGGCCATCCGCGAGAGCGGACGGGCCGAAGAGCGACTCAAGATCGAAGCCATCCGCGAGAGCATCCTCGCCGAAGAGCGACTCAAGTTCGAGGCCATCCGCGAGAGCCTTCGGGCCGAAGGGCCAGAGGCGCTCCTGGAGATCGCGCGCAGAATCCTCGGCGAGCGCGCCAGAGACGAGCTGGCCCAGATCGAGGGCTTTGATGCCCTCAAGGTGGCGCTCATCGATCGACTGTCCGCCCCGTCTTCCTGATCTTGAGCCCGGCCGCGGACCTCGCGAGGGTCCTTGTGACATCAAACAAGAGGTCGCCGCCGCAGGCGAGCGACTCAAGGCTGCGCGAACACCATCGACAGCAGCCGGGGCCCCAGCGCCCCCTCGTCGCGCCACTCCTGCACCCGCACCACCGAGAGCCCCTGGCCGATCCCCGCGTTGACGTAATCTGAAAAATCATGAACAAACGCGGGCACCTTGACCTCCTCGCCCGCCGATTCGAAGCGAGCCTGGGCGCCCCTGAGCTGGCGGTAGGGGTGAAACTCGCAGACAAAGAGCTGGCCTCCCGAGCGGAGCGCGCGGCCAGCCTGGGCGAAGACGACCGACAGCGACTCGACGTGCTCAAGGACCAGATCGCCGACGATCAGATCGGCGCAGGCCGCCGCGACAGGCCAGGGCGCCGTGATGTCGTGCTGGACGAAGCGGACGCGCGGATCCGGCAGGCGCGCTCGCGCCGCGCTGAGCATGCCCTCGGACAGATCCAGAGCCAGGATCGAGCGCGGGGCGCCTTCGAGCAGCGTCGCGGTGTTCTTGCCCGTCCCGCAGCCGAACTCGATCACGTCCAGGCCAGCCAGGTCAAAGCCCTGGGCGCGCAGCGCGATCGCGTCCAGATCCCGCGTGGCGTTCTCGTTCGTGTCGTAGGTCGCCGCCCACTGGTCGTAGGCGGCGCGGATTGTCTCCCGCTCGTCGCTCATGGGTCCTCCCGCGCTCAAGTCTCCAAGCCACTCTATCACGAGGGCGCGCGGGGATGCGCGCCGCCTGTGCCCCTCCGACATGGGTGCGCTGATATCACGAGGGGGCGCGTTGAGCGCGCCCGGCGAACGCGAACGCGTTCAACGCGGTGTCGGCAGCGGCGAGCGGCATCCACGGCGTTGGCTTCTGCGATTGGCGATCGGCGATCGGCGACCTCTTCGGTGAACGCGCCCGCGTCGTCGGCGAGTCCGCGTCGTCGGCGAGTCCGCGTCGGCGCCCGCGTCGTCGGCGCGCCCACGTCGGCGCGTCCACGTCGTCGGTGCGTCCGCGCCAATGCGGGCGCGCCCGCGTCGTCGTCGGCTCGCCCACATTGTCGGCGCGCCACGCCTTCGGCGGCGCTCTACTCGATCACGAGCTTGCGCGAAGCCGTTCGACCCAGGATCGCAGCGCCCCCCGCCCCCTCGACGCGGGCCGGCGGCAGCGCGAAGGTGCCGCGCCTCGCGGCCACGGCGAGGATCGTGTGCGCGACGATCCCCGACGCAGGGGCGTCGCCAAAGAGCAAGAGGCGATCGTCGCGTCGCTCCAGCCGCCGGAGCCACGAGCGCCCCCCATCCTCGCCCGGCGAGCCGCCCGATGGTTCAGCCCGATCAAAGCCCTGGGCGACAGCGCTCGCCCGCGTGTCGAGGATCTCCAGGCCCGCCGACAGCGGATCGTCGATCAAGAAAGCGACCCGCCCCCCAAGAGCGGCGCCCCCACGAATCGCCGCGTCTTGCGCGGTCAGCGTGGCCCTCAGCGTAATCTCGACGAGGGCGCCTTGCTTGACGCGCCAACCCTCTCGCGTCTCGACGACGGCGTCGAGAGGCTGGCCCGCAGCAGGCGCCAGAGAGCGCTCCAGGCCGACGCCCCGCGCAAGGGCCGGGCGCGCCCCCTCAGGCGCATGCACCAGGCTCACCCGGTAATAGAGGCGGCCTCGCCCCTCTCCCGCGATCAGGAGATCCCCGTCGCCGACCTGCTGCAAGAAGGCCATCGGCACCCGCGCCCCGACCACGCCCCTCCCCCTCAAGCGCACCTGCCCTACGAGCCCCTCCCCATACCACACCCGCGCCATGAGGTCGGGCGCCTCTCTCTCGTAATGATCGCTCCAGGCCGTCATGGCCGCGATCGCCCACGCGTCCTCCGCCGTGCCTCCCCAACTCCCCCCCTCCCCTCTGGACGCCATCAGCCCACGCATCAACCCAGAGACGATCGCCGCGCCAGGATCGACCTGCATCCACACCCACAGCCCGATCGCGCCCGTCGCGCCAGACAAGCCCGAGGCCTGATCGCCGCCCACCTCCAACGACCCCCCGTCGAAGCGCATCGCGTCGCCCTCTTCTCGCATCAACCTCCGGATGTTGAGTTGCAACTCATTGATCTCATTGGCGTAAAGATCCTTGTTCGAGACCCCCATCGCGCCGAGCAGCAAGAGCCGCGCGTCGATGGGCAGCGCGTCGCGGCGCGCGTAGAGCCCCCGCAGCCTGTCTTCAAGGTCGCCCCGCTGCGCCATGACCAACGCCAGGGCTGCCATGGCACGGGCGCGTTCGCCGTCTGCGCGTCGGCCATCAAGCTCGCGATCGAGGTCGCGGCCGTGCTTGAGATCGCGGTCGAGATCGAGGCTGAGGTCGAGGCTGCGGTCGAGGTTGCGGTCGGGGTCGCGGTCGAGTTCGCGGCTGAGGGCGCGGTCGTGAGCGAGGGCGCGGCCGAGATCGAGAGCGCGGTCGTGAGCGAGGTTGGGGTCGAGGTCGCGGTCGAGGGTGTGGTCGTGAGCGAGTGTGCGGTCGAAGTCGCGTTCCACGGCGTCGGCGCAACGCCCCAGAGCGTCGCGGGGGACGGGGAGGCCCGCGCCGCGCGCGATATGCAGGGACCACAGCGCAAAGGCCGAGGCGTAGAGATCGGGTTCCCCATCCTGGAAGCCGCCGTCAGGGCGCTGCATCGAGAGCAACCGCTTGAGGGCGGCCAGCGCCGCGCCCTGATCCACGCCGCCGCGCCCATCAATCAGCTCGCTTTGCAGCGCCCTCACAAGCAAGCGGCCAGCGGCCAGCTCCACCTCGCCGGCTTCACCCCCGTCAAGGCGAAGGGCCGCGTCGCGCAGCCCAAGCAGCGCGGTGGCGGCGAGGTCGATCTCCACGCCACCGTAATCCGGCCGCACGTCCCCGGGCGCGACCACCCCGCAGGCGGCGGCCCCCTCAGCCTCGCCGTTGACAACCACCGCCTCCTCCTCCTCCCCCGCCCGCACGCGCAGCCCGACCTCCACCCAATCAACCCCCGCGCTCGCCCGAGCCACGAGCTGAACGGTCGACTCGCCCGCAGACGTGAAGCGGATCTGAAAGCGCGCCTCCGCGCTCTGGCCCGCGCCCAGGTCGATCTGCCGCCGATCCGCGCCCTCATGTTCGAATCGAACCCCCCTCAAGCCCACCCCGACGCGCGCAGCCTCGCCGCTGTTGTTCGTCACGGTCGCCACAACCTCCAGGCGATCCCCAAGCGCCGCAAAGCGCGGCAACACCGCGCGGATCTCCACCGGCCTGCGCGCCACCAGCTCCCCCACACCCACACCCGCCCGATCACCCTCGTCGATCGCCACGGCCACCACACGCCACGTCGTCGACCTCAGCGGCGCCCGAAAGCGCACCTCCGCGCGCCCCCCCGAATCAGCCTCCACCGACAGCGCCGCCAAGGCCGTCGGTGGCCCCCCCTCCTCGCCCCCTCCGCCAGCCCGCGCCGCCATCGACCCCGAAAAAGTCTTGTGATCATCCATGCTTGCTTGACGAAGCAGGCGATCCGCCGCGCCTCCCCCACCCGCCTCGACCTTCGCACCATCAAGCGATGGCTCAAGCAATGGCTCAAGCGACGGCGCGTCTGGCGTCGAGGTGCGACCATCGACCGGCGACACAGGCCCCGCGTCTTCGCCCACGACGCCTTGCGGTGGCCCCGCGCTCCCCTCGATGGTCGAGGCGCGCAGATCCTCAAGCACCGAGCCCAGATCCCAGGTGTGAAAGAGCGCCTCCAGCGGCTCCGGCGTCGACACACCCTCAGGTTCACCGCCCGCCCCCAGCTCCACGCCCTCCACCACGAAGATCGCAAGCTCCGAGGCCGCGGGGCGCCCCTGCGCGTCGGTCACCCGGACCTTGATCGTGGCCTCCTGGCCCGGCGCGACCGCTCCAGCCTCCACCTCCACCCGCAGCCGCCTCGATGCCAGATCCACCGGCAACTCCAGGCTCCCCTCGGCGAAGCGCGCCCGCCCCTCGCCCCCATCCTCGCCCTCCACCCCCGATCCTCGGCGCTCGACCAGAGCCAGCGCGGCGTGCACGTTCGGCGCGTGGCGCGCCTCGATGTCGATCTCCAGGACAGAGGCCCCGCCGACGATCTCGACCACCCGGTGGCTCAAGATGCCCCCGCGCTCCAAGGTCAGCAGCCCCATAGCTCGCTCAAAGGGCGACTTGACCAGCAGCCTCGCCTTCTCCCCTGGCTGAAACATCGCCTTGTCGGACACCAGCCCGACCTCCCCCACCGCTTGCCGCCACGCCACCGGGCCTCTGCCCGCGACGTAGACCGCCTGCCCCGCCCGAACGCGTCGCCCCTGGTCGTCCTGGCCCCTGAGTCGAACCTCGAAGTAGCCGGGTCGGGGCAAATCCAGCCCGCATGAGACAGGCTCGGCCCCGCTCGTCAGCGCGCAGCGCGAGACAACCCCTTCGCCGCCCGATGGCTCGCGCTCGATCAACTCGACCTCCAGGGCCTGAGCGGGGAGGCCGACGCCCTCGTGGGTCAAGGCGACCGCGCTGACCTCAAGGCGGGTGCCCGCGTCTGGGATGGGATCGTCGATCTTCAAGCCGAGGGCGAAGGAGGCCGGGTGCAGCGTCGAGGTCGCGCTCGTAAAGGCATGTACTCCTTGACCTTTCGTCACCACGGCCTCCAGGGTCAGCGTCCAGATGCCCTCCAGCGGGCTCACCCGGCCGGTGTTCGGGTCGCTCCAGGTCGAGGGCAGGGGTTCAGCCAGTTCGAACTTGCCGCGCGCGTCCAGCCGCGCCTGGCCCTCAAGGACAACCTCCGGGAGATCGTGGGGGAGGGGGCCGTCGAAGGCGCGCCAGTCGAAGTGGCGCCCAAGGCTCGCGGGGGCGAAGGTGAAGCCCTCAAACCCAGGCGGCGCCCACCGGATCGGGGTCCTGCGGACTTGCCAGCGCACCTCGGCGCCCTGCATGGGCGGACCTGAGGCGTAGCGGGCGCGGATCTCTGCCTTGAGGGTGTCGGCCAGCGGGTGGAGGATCTGGGTGAGGTCGGCCTCGACCTCGAACCCTGGGGCGGCGGCCTCATCGACGGTGATCGCGTGGCCGAAGCTTCGGACCTCGATGTCGGCGTCTGCGGCGTCGATGATGCCGTGGAGGCGGATCTGGCCGGGCGCGACGGTCGGGGGGATGGTGAAGGAGAGGGAGAAGGTGCCGAAGGGGGAGAGTTGGAGGGGCCTGCCTTCGATGAGCGGCTGTCCGTGGGCGTCCGCGATGGAGACGGTCAGCGTCTTGATGGCGGAGGGAAGGGGGTCGATGCCGGCGCGCGGGGACTCCAGGCGCGCGATCCCCTTGAGGTGGACCTGTTCGCCGGGTCGGTAGCTCGGGCGGTCCGTGAAGACGCTGACGGCGGTGGCGCGTGGGGGGGCGATGGGGCCGCCGGTGTAGGCGTGGGAGAAGCCGCGCGCGCCGTGCCCGTCGAGCAGGAGGGCGGCTTGATCGCCGTCGACGGTCGCTGTGAGCAGGTAGGGGCCGGGGAGATCGAGGGCTCGGGCGCCGGGCTGGCGGGCGAAGCCCTGGGCGTCGGTGACGGCGCGCCACAGGGGGCGGCGCTGGCGGTCGAGGAGGGTCAGCCGCGCGCCCTCGATGGGAGCCCCGGTCGACAGGCGCGTGGCGAGGATGAAGACCTCTTCGGCGTCGTAGCGGACCATCAGGTCGATGTCGGTGATCTGGATGACGGCGGCGGCGAAGGGCGAGGTCGCGCCAGGAGCCGTGGGTCGCATCGAGGCGAGGGCAGGGTCATGGTTCGGGCCGCTGTTCGGGCTGTTACCCAGGACCTTGTTCGGGTCATGGTTCGGGTCATGGTTCGGGTCGCCGTGCTGGTCGTGGCCTGGAGCGTGGCTTGGGTTTCGACCTGGATTCTGGGTTGTGTCGTGGCCTGGGTTCTGGGCGGGGTTCTGGGCTGGGCGGTTGGCGGTGGCGCTGGTTTGTCTGCGGGTTGGGGGGGCCTCGACGGCGAGGATGAGCGTGCCGGTCTGGGCGCCGCGGGTGAGCGCGTCGAAGGGGATCGTGTGTGATATCAGGATGTTGCGCGTGGATTGGGTGGGCTCGTCGAGGGCGCGGACGAGGGTGGGCGCGGTGTTGGAGGGGAAGGGGGTCCAGCCGGGCAGGTGGTTGTTCTTGAGGTGGTCGAGGGCGGCGAGCAGATCTTCGGGTTGGATGGTCGCGGCGCGGAGGGTCGCGCGGGGGGTGTTCAGGGTGGTGATCGTCAGGGTGCGCGGGCCGAGGGAGGGGGCGACGCCCAGGGTGCGTCTGCCGAGGGAGAGGTCCAGCGCGGGGGGGAGATCGTCGAAGGCGATGTTCAGCCGCACGGGCCGGGCGAGCTTCTGGCCGTGGATGTCGAGGAGGCCGGGGGCGATTTCGAGGGTGAGGCGCTGTCCGGGGGGCCAGCGGCCTACGAGCGCGAGCTGGTTGCCGCGGATCTGGGGGGAGAAGCCCTCGGGCGGGGCGGGGCTGATGGTGATGAGGGGGGAGAGATCCTGGGCGGCGAGCGGGTTGGAGAAGTGCAGCGTGGGGATAAGGCGAGCGGGGCAGCGGAGGGTCAGGCCACGACTTGGGCCGCAGGAGGCGGCTTCGAAGGTCAGGGCGGGGTGGGGGGGGGCCGAGGCCTGATGCGGCGTCGTAGGATCGGGGGGGGCAAGGGTCGGCGGTGTGTGGTTGTCGGGCGTCGTGAGCTGGGGCGTGAGGCGCGGATCGGCGTCCTGGGGGATCTGGAGGGGGCGGTCGCAGCGACGATCGGGGATCGGGCGCGGGGCGGCGCTGCGGCGAAGGGCGTAGGTTGCGTCGTTGTCGGCGGGTGAGGGGGGGGCGATGCCCGCCCAGAGGTCATCGGCGGCGGGAGGCCGAGGGCCTTCGTCGGGGCAGGCGGTCAGGATCAGCGCGGCGATCACGGGGGCGATGGCCGCGAGCGGGTGGCGGGCCTGGCAGAGCGGGGCGTGGCGGGAGGGGCGAGGGGGGCTCTTGATCATGATCACGAGGCTCGGGGCTTGGGTCGGCTCGCGCGGTCGCGGCGCGATGCTGTGCGGCAATGTGGTGTAATTGGAGGCAGATGGCCAGCACTCCAGCCCCACACTCCAGCCCCTGTCCCCGAACTCCACCCCCTGTCCCCCTCCTCGCTGCGCAAGGAGGGGGGACGCTTGAATTACGGACACGGGTGGATCGGTACTCCACCCCCTGTCCCCCTCCTCGCTGCGCAAGGCTGTCTCTTGGTCACATCTCATCGGAGCCCGTCGTGGTGGGGGTTGTTGTTGTTGAGAGGTTGTTGGGAGGATGATTGTTCTGTGTCACGGCCAGTGCCATCTGGT